>MDTD01103736.1_pt1 | contig 85181 bp, 80 predicted proteins | sample 811221 | NCBI WGS metagenome assembly MDTD01 (sample SAMN05326646, study PRJNA326480) | marine metagenome | isolation source: seawater | place: Pacific Ocean: South West | collected 2011
GGGCGCGGCCCGTCAGGGGCTTCAGATGCCCTCGCTGATCGCACGCCGCATGAGGAGCGTCAGGTGTCCTCGCCGGGTGCGCCGCGTGAGGCGGGCGCGCCCCGTGACGCTCCCCACGTGCAACACGCTTCTATATACAGCCCGTTCAGCCAGGCGAGTCGGCGATCCTGCCCGTCTGTTCCTTGGCGGCGTCGCCGGAGGACGGCGTTCGGCGTCGCCGGCGGCGCCGCCGACCACCTGAGCGCCCCCCGGACCGGGAGTCCAGGTGCTCCGGCGCCTCATCCCGCAACAGCCGGCCCTTGTTTCGAAAGATCTCGTTGATCGCCGCCTCCACCTCGCGATTCGCCGGCGTCACCGGATTCAGGAAGTCCTTGAGGCCGTAGTAGGCGTCCCGGAAGGGAATGCGGCGCTGGTCCGCGAAGGGGCTGTACTCCAGCAGGTAGTCGGCGGTGGCAAACACCAGGAGATCGGCGCGGTCAAGCGGCCCGTGCTCCCGTCGTTTTACGTCCAGCAGTCCCAGGCGTTCCATGAGCTTCCCGCAGTACGCCGATGAGCGCCCCGCAAGATCGGCCTGCGCCGGCAATACGGCACGGTAGAGCTGCAGGTCCATCAGCATTCCCACGATGCCGGCGGCGTGGCCGCTGTTGAGAATCTTGAACAGTTCCTCGGTCATCCGCGACGACGGAGTCTCCTCGAGCCGGGCCCGATCCTTCCGGATCTGCCGGCGAAGCCGCCACGGAATGCGCAGGCCGCCGGTGACGGCGTACTTCACCGCCCGGATCATGCGCACCGGGTCCTCGCGAAAGATCCGGTTCAGCGGGATGACCGGTCGCAAAACGCGCCGCTGCAGGTCCCGCACGCCGCCGACGTAGTCGACGACCGTGTTGTCCTCGGGGTTGAGGAACAGGGCGTTCGCCGTGAAGTCACGGCGCAGTACGTCCTCTTCGATCGTCCCGTAGATGTTCTTGAATCCCTCGGCGTCCTGACTGCGAAAGGTGGAGACCTCGATAATCTTGTCGCGAAACAGGATGTGGGCGAGGCGAAACCGCTTGCCGATGATCCGGCTGTTGCGGAACAGCTTGCGAATCTGGTTGGGCGTGGCGGCGGTGGAGACATCGAAATCCTTGGGCTTCTTGCCCAGGAGCAGGTCGCGCACCGCGCCGCCGACGATGTAGGTGTCGAACCCGTGCCGTCGCAAACGCCGCACGACCTTTACCGCGTCGTGGTCCAGATCACCGGGGTCGATGCCGTGTTCCCCGGCGGTGTATACCGATGCTGTCTCGACGATCTTCCCGTCCTGGGAGCGGCTGTAGCGTTTTCTCACGAGGCTCCGTCGACCCCTTTGCAGTAGGTGACGATTCGATCGACGATCGAGGTGAGCTGCACTCCGGCTTCCTCGCCGGCGTACTGCGCCAGATACGGGGTACCGCTGTCACCCGCGGAGACCATCCGCGGGTCCAGCGCCACACGCCCGAGAAACGGAACGCCCAGCTCCTCGGCGGCGCGTTCGCCGCCACCGGACCCGAACACCTTCAGCTGCTCACCGTCGGCCATGTTCTCCACGATACCGATGACGGGGATCTGCATCTTCTCGGCGAAGTTCACGCTCTTGCGGGAGTCCAGAAGCGCCACATCCTGCGGTGTCGTCACGATGACGATGCCGGTGAGCGGTTTCACATCCTGTCCCACGGTGAGGGCCTCGTCGCCGGTGCCCGGCGGGGTATCCACGATCAGATAGTCCAGCTCACCCCACACGACATCGGCAAGGAACTGCTTGATAAGCCCGATCTTCATCGGACCACGCCAGATGAGTGCCTGGTCGGACTGATACCCGATGTTGCCGACGCTCGCCACTTTCAGGTTGGGCATGACCTCCACGGGGTCGATAGCGTCCTGTTCTCCGGTAAACCCGCGGTCCTCGATACCGAGCATTTTGGGAACGTTGGGACCGTGGATGTCGGCATCCATGAGACCGACCTGAAGATCCCGCTGCGCCAGCGCCCAGGCCAGGTTCACACTGACCGACGACTTGCCGACGCCGCCCTTCCCGCTCATGACCGCGATCTTGTAGCGCACCTGGGCCATGTTCTCTCGAAGCCTGGCGTCCTGAGGATTCTCGCGACCTTTGATCATGGAGGGCATGGTACCACATGGGTGGTGGTCCGGCTACTCCTCGTATTCGTCCCGCAGCCGACGCTCGAGCCAGCGCACCCCCGCCGAGGCCAGCAGTATGAGGACGAGGTACTCCACGATCAGCGCCGTGAAGATCTCCAGCGGGGAGTACTCCACCGTGGTCAGTTCCCGTGCCCGGCGGGTGAGTTCCTGGAGTCCGATCATGGACACCAGCGAGCTGATCTTGAGCATGTAGACGAACTGGTTGCCCAGCGGAGGCAGAATCCGCCGGAGCGCCTGCGGCATAATCACGTAGCGCAGCGTCTGACCGCGCGTCATGCCCAGGGAGCGGGCGGCCTCGAGATGGTCCGCCGCGATCGACTGAATCCCGGCGCGGAAGATCTCCGCCTCGAAGGCGCTGTCGCTGAACGCGAGCGCCAGCATGCCGGCGGTGAACACGTTCAGATCCAGCCCCACCGACACCGGAAGCCCGTAGTAGAACCACAGGATGAGAACCAGCGTCGGAATCGCCCGCACCACCTCCACATAGCCGCGGTTGAACGCCTTCGCCGCCCGCCCGGGGATGAACGCGACCAGCGCCACGAGAAACCCCAGGGGAATGGATATGCCGAAGGCCGCGGCACTGAGCCCCAGGGTCGGCCACAGTCCGCGGATGAGAAAGGCGAGGTTACTGCGGCCGGAATCGGTGAAAGGCGACACCGTCCACCACGCCCAGGTGTAGTTTCCCCGGGCGGAGGATTCGCTGCACCCGACGAGCGTGGCGACCGCCACCGCGACAGCCACGAGCGCCAGGGGCCGGAGCGAACGGCGAACCGTCATAGCGCGTCCGTGTTCCGTTGAGACCGCGTCAGAACGACAGGCCGTACTCGGCGGCCTTCTCATCGAAGTATCCGGCGTACTCCTTCATCGTGATCCAGCCGTTCACGTAGTTCAGCCACTCCACGTCACCGCGGTCCACGATCATCCCGTTCGGCAGCGTCGCACGCGCCTCCACCGGAATGATCACCAGGTTGTCAAAGCGTTCCGCGAGCGTTCCCGCCTCGATATTGCTCGTGATGGAGACGTCGGCACGACCGGCGAGCACCTCCTGGTAGTCCCGCGCCCCGGAGTCCGGGCGCACCAGTTCGGCGTTGGGGAAAAATGCCTGGGCCTGCTGGTCCTGCGTCGTCCCCAGCGTCGCCGCCACCCGTACACCTTCCTGGTTGATATCGTCCCAGGACCGGAATCGATCGGCGTTTTCGGCGAGGGTCAGGGGGACCGTCCCCACCACGGCGATCGGTGCGGTGAACGCGCCCTGCCGCATGCGTCCCATGTTGTAGCTCGCACCCGTGGCGATGTCGTAGCGGTCCGCGGCGATCCCCGCCACCAGGTCCTGCCACGTCGTGCGCACCCACTCGATCTCCACGCCCATATCGGCCGCCAGATCGCGGACGATATCGACATAGTAGCCCTGGTACTCGTCGGTTTCGGGGTCCAGGTACGTCATCGGCTGCCAGTCACCGGTGGTTCCCACGCGGAGCACACCGCGCTCCAGCACGCGATCGATCGTCGATGTCGCGGTGGCGCCGCCCCTGGCCGCCCCGGACTCTGCCGTTGAGGGATCGCTGGAGGTGCTCTGTCCCGGTTCACTGCACGCCGACAGCACCGCAACCATGAGCGCCGCCCCGGCGAGCCATCCTGCGTGTCGCACTATATTCCTGACAATTTTTGTCATCCTCCCGCTGTTTGGTCTGCGGAAGATAGTCAGGAGATCGTAGAACGTCAAACGATCGAAGCCCTCTTGACGAGGAACGTCCGCGCGGGTATCGTACCACTCGCCGTTGGGGAATTAGCTCAGTTGGTAGAGCGGTTGGTTCGCAATCAACAGGTCACCGGTTCGAATCCGGTATTCTCCACACTCAGGCCCGCCGTGTTCGGCGGGCTTTTTTTGTGCCCCCCGGCGGGACCGGTCGCCGGTCAGCCGGCCCCGTCTCCCCCTCGGTTCCCGAAACGCTGCACAAGCAGGTCACGGTACAGGTTCTGGCGTTCGTAGAGCGTGTCGTACGGCGCCCGGAACGCAGTCTCCAGCCGCTCCCGCGAGAGAAGTTCGTCCGGCTCGCCGGCGCTGACCGTCCCGTCGCTGTCGAACAGCACCACGGCATCCGCGTAGCGCCGCGCCAGCTCGACGTCGTGGACGCTGGCGAAGACCGCGGTCCCGGTATCGGCGCAGTGGGCCTTCACCGCCGCCATGAGGCGTTCCGCCCGCGCCGGTTCCACCGCGAAGACGGGCTCGTCCATGAACACCACCGGCGATCCGTAGAGCAGGCTCATGACCACGATCGCGCGCTGCATCTCGCCCTTGCTGAGCTCATGCATCCGTCCGTCGAGGCGTGCCGTCAGGTCCGCCGCCGCCACCAGGGTGTCACGCTGCGCTGCGGCCTGCCGCGGATCACGGGAACCGTCGGCAACCATGTCGAACACCGCACCGATCGGCTCGTCGGTCTCAAACTCCATGTTCTGATATACGAAGGAGGCAAGCAGGTTCCGTTCCATCTCCAGCTGCGGGTCCAGCGGCGCGTCTGCAAACCGCGACGCATCCTGTCCCAGCAGCCTGACCGTCCCCGACTGCGGGAACACCCTGGCGCCCGCCAGCAGCATGAACGTGCTCTTCCCGATACCGTTGGGGCCCACCAGGAACCCGAAACCGGGCGGCAACGCCACAGAGAGACCGGAGAATACGGGCTCCGAGTCCTCCCCGTCCCCGGCGGGCCAGGAAAACGCCACATCGTCAAACTCAACGGGATTCATGCTGTCTCCTCAATTGCTGATACGCCTCGATCGTCTCCATGGGCGGGCGCTCCTCCTCCACGATCGAGTACTCCACCGTTTCGAACGTCTGATCCTGCACCTGGAACTGCCTGAGAATCGTCGACGTGTCCGGCAGTTCTCCGATCACACCAAGTTTCTCGGCCCGCGACAGAAACGTCTGCAGTATGCCGAACGCCATCTTGCCGAGGCTGCGCGTGGGCTGATTGCGGTGGACCCGCTGGTCCAGGTCGGTCTGGGCAAACGCGTTCATGTCGTAGAGCGTGTACACGTCGATCAGGTGACTGGTTTCCACGCCGTACCCGATCGGAAACGGAATTCGCTCCAGAACCTCCCGACGCACGGCATACTCACCCGACAGCGGCTGAATGATCGCGGTGAGTTCCGGGAAGAAGAGCGAGAACAGCGGCCGGATGAGAATTTCCGTTACCCGGCCGCCGCCGCTGGGCCGAATTCCCTGACTGAACGCCAGCGGACGATCGTAGAACGCCTTCACATACTGGATCTCCGGGCGCTGGATCAGGGGCCCCACAAGGCCGTAGACGAATCGCGGGTGGATGTTCTTGATGTCGGCGTCGATGTAGACGATGATGTCGCCCTTGAGCTGGTAGATCGCCTTCCACAGGTTTTCGCCCTTGCCGCGCTTCTGTTCGAGATCCGGGAGGATGTCACTCGCCAGGTAGGTGTCGGCGCCGAAGTTGGCGGCGATCTCCAGCGTCTTGTCGGTACTCCCGGAGTCGATGATCGCGATCTCGTCGATGAGCGGATAGCGCTGCATCAGCTCGCTGCGGAAGATCACCACTTCCTTGCCGATCGTCTTTTCCTCGTTCAGCGTGGGAATGCACAGCGAAATGGTTAGTCCCGCACGCTCCTTGGCCTCCACCAGCTCCCGCAGATCCCGAAAGGCGGTGTGGTGAAAGGTGTTGGACTTAAGCCAGGCGTTCAGATCCATCGGCATACCCCTCGTCGATCGCCACGAGCAGCCCCACAAGCTGCGCGATTCCCAGATAGACCGGCTCGATATCGAGCCGCTCGTTGACCTCGTTGTGGTGCTCTCCCTGCGTCAGCCCGATCGTCACCGCCGGAATCTTCTGGTCAATGAACGCCGAGAGCTCCGAGGTGCTTGGTGAGATACGCGGATTCACGCCCAGCGCCTTGATGATCGACCGGGCGTGGGCCGCCAGGGGGTGCGAGAATCCGATCCCGCCGGGCTGCCGCCGCGCCAGGACGTTGAATTCCACCTCCGCGCCGGTCTGGGAACTCGTCTCGGCGCAGATGTCGCTGATCTGATCGCCCAGGCGGTTGACGAGCTCCCCGGACTCGCTGCGAATCTCGAACTGCAGCGTCGCCTGCCGGGGAATGGTGTTGAAGGAGGCTCCCGCTTCCACACTGTTGAGGACGATCGAGGTGCGCGGCCGCCGCGGGAGCGGGATCTCCAGGATGCGGTTGATCACGTCGTTCATGTTCACGATCGCGCCGCCGGCGCCAAAGCGCGTCCAGTCGTACTCCTCCGGGACGCGGTAGTGGATCTCTCCGCGAAGCATGCCGATCGACGCGTAGCTCAGGCGGCCCAGTTTGACGCCCTCCACACAGATGCCGGAGGAGATGGGAACGTTCCGGTTGTCGAGAAAAAACCGAATGCCCTCGATGTCGCCGCGCCCCAGGCTCCGGGCGCTCCCCATGAAGATCAGGTTCGCATTGAGCTCGATACCCAGATGGGAGAGCATTTGTGGCAGTGTCACCAGCGCCGCCAGCCCCAGGCTGTCATCACCGATGCCGGCGCCTGTCACGGCCCCCGGTTCGATGGAGACGGTGTGGTCAACCTTTTCCGGGAACACCGTATCCATGTGCCCGACCACCAGGATGTTCTGTTCGCCGGAGCGGCCCGGCAGGATTCCCAGAGCGTTTCCGGCCTCGTCGGTGGAGCAGTTCTGCAGTTCGTACTCGTTGAATCGGTCCAGGAGAAACTGCATCCGACGGTGTTCGCCGAAGGTGGGGGCGGGTATCTCGGAGATCATCACCAGATTGGTGAGAAGTATCTCGCTGAGTTCGCGGGCCCCCGCCTGAAACTCCGGCAGCCGGTCAAGAAGACGTGCGAATTCGCGATCCATGGTTTCAGGATAAACCGAGAAGCGGCAATTCTACCAGTCGCCGAGCTTTCCGGTGGGTGTCCTGGGAATCCCGGCGCCGACCGATATCGACCGCGGCAGGGCTACAGCGGGCAGCGCCCGGCGAAGCCGATCCCCGATCGCCTCGCGATCGAGGCCCCCGGGGTCCGGAGCGGCGAGAAAGAGGCGCAGACGCCCCTCGGATCCCAGCCGCAGCGCACAATCCCGCGCCTCGGGGACGAGGGACAGGACACGGCTCCGCAGTTCGTCGAGATCCACGTTGATTCCACCGACCTGCACCACGGCGTCGCGACGCCCCTCCGGAACAAAGTGCCGATCGTCGAGCCACCTGATGCGGTCCGGCAGCTCCACCGGCGCGCTGTCTGCACCGCCCCGGGGTCGGACCACAGCGGTCTCTCCACGGCGATCCCAGCGCTGCATGAGCCGAAACGGCTCCCCCGCCCCGGTCACGTGATCGCGCCACCCGACGCCTCCGGTTTCGCTGGAACCGTAGACCTCCACCAGGGAGGTCAGTCGGGGCGTGAGTTCGCGGGCCAAATCCACCGGGAGCGGCGCCGTCGACGAGCTGCCGGCAACGTATTCGCCCCACCGCGCGGTTTGCGGCAACAGCCGCTCCCAGATGAACGGGATCGACACCACGAGGTCGCCGTTCCGCGGCCGGCGCTGCCCGGTGAGCAGACTGTACTGTGCGTCCACCACCGGTACTCCCAGCGCCCGTGGCAGCAGCACCCCGAAGAGAAATCCGTAGATGTGGTGCACGGGCACGGTGACCACCACGCGACTGCGCCCCGGAAAGAGCGCGGTGAGCTCGGCGACTTCGGCGTTGAGGTCCGCGGCCTCGTGAGCGATCACCCGGGCGGCACCGGTCGTGCCGCCGGAGTAAAAGCTCAGCGTGTCGTCCACGTGGTCGAGACCGGCACAGACAACGTCCACGGTGTCACCAAGGGTACGCGCCCGGAGCAGGTTGTCCTCCACTCCGCTGCGGTACAGTCCGAACGTCTCGTTCAGCCGGCCGGCGAGGGTGAATCGCTCCAGCGAGTCCAGACCGATTCCGTCGTCGCGCACACCGGTCTCCGGGGTCCACGCACCGGCGGTGCCGGCGTCGAAGGATCCGGGGCGACTGCGGGCGAGTTCATCAACAAAAATGTCCCTGACGATCCGGAACACGTCGTCCGGGGTCAGGGACAGATGCCGCTGGCTCATGGTATCGGGCGCTACCCTCTGGTCAGGCGCTTGACGAAGACCCAGTAGCTGTCGCCGGTGAGGGCCTTTTTCATATGGACCTGCACCTTGGTCGGCTTCATCTCGTAGTCAAAGACGTACTCGAACAGGCTGTTGAGGTTGTCCGACGCCACGCCCTCGCGGAACTTTCCGGCGAACTCGTCGGTGTTTGTGCAGGGGGCCACCTCGGTAAAGAAGTTTTTGCCCTTCACCTCTTCGGGATCCCGTCCCGTAATCTCGCCCTCGGCGGCGTTGTAGTTCAGGATGGTCCCGTTGCGGTCGAGCTGAATCGCGCCGAACGCCAGATCGTCGAGTTTCTCACTGTCCATCTGCGCGAGAGCGTTCTCGATGTCGTCGCTTCCGAACCGTACAATATCCATATGCTGCCTTCTCCTTACTGGTGGCGTTAAGCTACATAACGGAGTCGACGGCGGTCAAATTTCGTGCCCCGCGGCGCCGCTGCTGAGCCCGTTCGTTGACGCCACCCACGCGTGGCACTACAATACGAGTATCACCAGCCCAGACATCGAATAAGGAGCTTTTGAATGGCTAATCTGCAATCCAGCTACATGGGTATTCCGCTGAAAAACCCATTTGTCGTCGGTGCGTGCAGCATGACGGCGCATATGGACTCAATCAAACGCATGGAGGACGCCGGCGCCGCCGCCGTGGTCATCCAGAGCCTCTTCGAGGAACAGATCCAGCTTCAGAACATGCGCATGGAGGAGGAGCTGACGATCAGCGACAACCTCGACGCCGAGATCCAGGACCTGTTCCCGGACGTGGAGCACGGCGGTCCCGAAGAGCACCTGATGTGGGTGCGCAAGACCAAGGAAGCGGTGTCCATCCCGGTCATCGGCAGCCTCAACTGCACCACCCCCCAGACGTGGGCCGACTGGGCCGTTCGCATGGAGGAGACCGGTGTTGACGGTCTCGAGCTCAACTTTTTTGCGATCCCGATCGACGGAACCCGCAGCGCCCAGGAGATCGAAGACGAACAGATCGACGCCCTGAAGCGTGTGAAGAGTGCCGTGAAGGTTCCGATCTCCGTGAAGCTGAGCCCCTTCTACACCAGCCCGCTGGACATCATCACCAAGATGGACGCCGTGGGCGTGAACGGGTTCGTCCTGTTCAACCGACTGTTTCACCCCAGTTTCAACATCGAGAAGGAAACCGGGCAGTATCCCTTCAACCTGAGCACATCCAACGACCATCGCATGGCGCTGCGCTTCGCGGGGCTTCTGCACGACAAGGTCAAGTCGTCGATCTGCGCATCCAACGGCATCCACACCGGTGAAGACGCCGTGGAGGTGCTGCTCGCCGGCGCCGACGTGTTTCAGGCGGTCAGCACGCTGTACCGCAACCGGATCGACGTGATCGGTCAGGTGCTCAAGGATATCGAGGCGTGGATGGACCGCAAGGGATACAGCAGCCTCGACGATTTCCGCGGCAAGCTGAGCGTCGAGAAGACCCCGGACAAGTGGACGTACCGCCGCGCCCAGTACGTCAAAATGCTGCTCAAGGCCGACGACTACGTCGCCCGCCCGCCGGTCTGATCGGCGATGGCTGTGCAGATTTCCCGCAAGGGATTTGGCCGCCTGCCCGATGGTACGGCGGTCGATCTGTTTGTCCTGGACAACGGACGTGGTCTGCAGGTGTCGGTGACCTCCTACGGCGCGATCATCACCAGCGTGCAGGCTCCCGACCGGAACGGGACACGCGGTGAAGTGACCCTGGGGCACGACAGCATCGAACCGCTCCTGGCGCGCCACCCGTACTACGGCGCCTTCGTGGGCCGTGTCGCAAACCGGATTTCCGACGGGGGATTCACCCTCGCCGGGACACGCTACGACGTGGTCAACAACAACGGCGGCGTCCACCTCCACGGCGGCGAGCGCGGGTTTGACCGTTTTGTATACGAGGCGGAGACCGAGGAACGGGACGATGGCGTGTTCGTTCACTTCCGCCGCACAAGTCCCGACGGGGAGGAAGGCTATCCCGGCAACCTCGCTGTGCGCCGCTCCGTGGGCGTGACCGACGATATGCGCCTCGTACTGGAGTTTGAAGCGACCACCGACAAGACCACGGTCGTCAACCTCACCGATCACACCTACTGGAACCTCGGCGAGCCGACGATCATGGACCACGAAGTCCAGCTGAACGCCGACGCGTATGTCGAGGTGACCGACGCGATTCCCACGGGGAAGACGCCGGCGGTGGACGACTCGCCCTTCGACTTTCGTACCTACAAGCCGGTGCGGCGGGATTTCGAAGACGTGCTCAAGACCGGTGCCAACGGCTTCGATCATTCATGGGTGATCAAGGGGTGGGACGCCGGCGACACCTCGCGACTGCTGGAGGCGGGCCGGGCGCGCTGCGCCGCAACGGGTCGGGAGATGATCGTGCGCACGACCTATCCCGCGGTTCAGTTTTACAGTGGGAACTTCCTGCCGGGACAGACGGGCCGGGACGGCTCGACGCTGACCGGGCAGGAGGCGCTGTGCATGGAGTGTCAGTACTATCCGGACAGCCCCAACCGTCCGGAGTTTCCGTCCATCGAGCTGCGCCCTGGGGCGGTGTACAACCACCGCACGGAGCACGAGTTCCGGACGTTCTGAGGGGCGGCGAACCGCCTCATCCGGCCTGCAGGCGGTCAAGCGCCGCCTGCAGCTCCCGGGTAAACACCTCTCCCCGCGATTCAAGCGAAAACGCAAAGTCGGATACCGTGGGATAGACAGACTCCAGTCGATACACGCGGTCATCCCCCCGCAGCAAACGCGACAGCCCGCGGCGCCGTTCCGGCGGTACCACACGTGCCACAGTGGTCAGCCGCACCTCCAGCACGACGTTGCGTTCCTGCCCCGGACGGCTTCGTCGTGCCTCCTCAGGGTCCTCCTCGTCGCCACCGGAGAGAAACGCCGAAAACCAGTTGACCTGGGCAAAATGCCGGAAGTACAGCACCTCATCGGTGAGGTACAGCAGTCCCCACAGCGGACCGGGTTCGTCCCGCCCCTGCAGGTACTGCCCGAGGGCGTAGGCCCGGATCGGGGCACCCAGCTCTGCTTCCAGACGCTTCCAGAACGCGTCGCGGGCGGGGCCCTCCGGTGTCCGACGGAAAATCGACGCCATGGCGCTGGTCCTACTCCTCTGCCAGGCGGACGCCGGTGTCGCCGTCGGCATCACCATTCCCGTCGCCGCCGATCGCGAACCGGGTCGATGGGGCACCGGTCCCGGCGTCGGTTTCGACCTCTGATTCAGCCTCGGAAGGCTCCGCGCCCTCTCCGGTCTCCTCACCCTTCTCCGGTACCTTGAACGTCTGCACGAGCTCCGAAAGGATCTGCATCCGCTCGCGGCTCTCGTCGGATAGTCGCGAGATGTCGGTCAGCGAGGTGAGGATCTCCTTGGCGCCGTGGTCGATCTCCTGCATGCCGTTGGTCATGACAAACGACATGGAACCGGCCTGTTCCATCGCTCCGTTGATCTGTTCACTGCTGCCGGCGATCTCCGTGGCCGCTTCGCGCACCGAACCGGTGATGTCGGAAATCTGCCGCGTGGTCTCCACCACCGCCTCGCTGCCCCGCGCCAGGTTGTCCATGTTCTCGGTGATTTCGGTCATCGCCGTGCGGAACAGCTCCACGTCGCTGCTGACGGTCTCGAAGGTGGAGGCGCTCGCCTGGCTCGCCTCGCGGGCGGCGCGCATCTTGCCGGTGATCGATTTGAGCAGCCGGTCAATCTGGGCGGCGTTCTCGCTGGTGCTCTCGGCGAGCTTTCGGATCTCCTCGGCAACCACGGCGAAACCCTTGCCCGCCTCGCCGGCGTGGGCGCTCTCGATCGCCGCGTTCATGGACAGCAGGTTGGTCTGTTCCGCCACGGCGTTGATGATCTCGATGATTTCCAGGATATCGTCGATCTCCGCCGTCACGGAGTCGATCGTGTCGTTGGTGGACTGGATCTGTTCGCCACCCTCCAGAATGATCTGAACGAGGGACTCGGCGGTTTTGCGGCGGTCGCGGGAGAGCTGATTCACGTCCCTGATCGAGTCGTTCATGGCGGTGACCGAACTCGCGCTTTCCTCGATCACCGTTTTCTGTGTTCCGATGTTCTCCGACAGCGACTTGATCCGCGCGTTGATGTCGTTGGTGGCGTTCCACGTCTGGTCCACGTTGGTGCTCAGGCGTTCGAACTCCTTGGCCAGACCATCGATATTGTGGCTGATCTGGTTGAGGGCCGACGCGCTCTCCGAGGTCCCCGATGCGAGACCGTCCTTGAGGGCATCGGCTTTGTCCACCGCGTCCTTCACGGACTCCATAAAGTCACAGAGGGCATCCAGCGTGTTGTCGAGAAAGTGGCCAAGGTCCGCGATCTCGTCGTTCCCGGAGATACCGGCGCGTACCGACAGGTCACGTTCCGCCACCTGCGCCATGGTGGTTTCCACGGTCCGAACCCGTCGCGTCAGGCGTCGACTGAACAGGAGCGCGAACGCCACCGCCGCCAGGACCGAAACACCGCCGAGGACCGCAACGATCAGGGTGCTGCGCTGCGCCAGGCGCGTGGACTGTCGGCTCACCGACAGCGCCACCTGCTCGAGGTTGCCCACCACCAGGTCCCGCGCCGACAACCCGAAGGAACGCAGATCGGTGCGGAGCTGGGTGACCGCAAACGTGACCTGGGTGTAGCCCCCCTCGTCGATGAGCCAATTCTCGAAGTTGATGAGGCCCTTTTTCCGAAACGTGGGCACCGAATCGTTATCCAGGAGCCACTGGAGCCCAGACGCGGCCTCGTCGAGGCGCGAACGGGAGAGCCCCCAGACGGCGCTGGTGCGCTCGATCGACAGGCGGAGTTCCTCCGACGTGTAGCGGACGCCGGGGTGCTCCACGAGGCGTACAACCTGCGCGTCGAAGGCGTCGAGCGCGTCCTGCCAGTCGCCGATGAGCCGGTCCAGCGTCTGTTCGCTGACAAGGAGTTCCTTGTTGGCATCCGTGAGGCGGTACACATCCCGGAGGGCGATGTTCGCCTGGAGTTCCAGGTCGTTCATCGCGCGCACGACCGCGTTGGAGTAGATGAGTCCTCCGACGGCGAGAAGAAACGCGACGACGAGAACAACGACCAGCAGATTTATCTGTGAGCGAACCTTCAATTGAACAACCTCATATGAAATGAATCTGGTTCGACGGGCCCGACGAAACCATGCGAGCCACCAGTATACCCCCGAACCGGGCCGCGCTCAAGTTTGTGGTTCGGCGACTCGGCTCAGAGACGGGGACCCTCGCGGCGCGTTTCCTCCGGCACACGGGCCAAGGCACGCTCGAGCAGATCACGACCGGAAAGGTCCGGCAGGCGCCCGCTGAGCGCCTGCTTCCACTTCCGTGCCCCGGGACGTCCCGCGAAGAGCCCGAGCATGTGGTTGATCAGTCGCCGCGGCGGCTGGCCGTCCGCCTCCAGGCGATCGAGATAGCCGTACATGGCGCGTACCACGCGCTCCCGGTCGATGTCCGGCAACGGGTCCCCGAAGAACGTGTGATCGACGCCGGAAAACATCCACACGTCCTCGTAGGCGGCACGCCCGACCATGACGGCATCGACGGCGCGCCTGTGCTCGGCGATCTCCGGAATCGACGCGATGTGACCGTTGATTTCGATCTCGAGCTCCGGTCGCTCCCGCTTGAGGCGGTAGACGTCGTCGTAGCGCAGGGGCGGGATGTTCCGGTTCTGCTTGGGGTCCAGGCCTGCGAGGATCGCAATCCGTGCGTGGACCGTGAACCGCCGGATACCGGTGGCGGCGACGGTATCGACAAACTCCAGCATCTCCCCGTAGGACTCCCGACCGTCGATGCCGATGCGGTGTTTGACCGTCACCGGTTTGGAGGTCGCCTGCTGCATTGCCGTGGTGATCCGCGCCACGTGCTCGGGAGTCGCCATCAGGCAGGCACCGAAGTTTCCGTTCTGGACGCGGTCACTCGGGCAGCCTACGTTGAGGTTGAACTCGTCGTAGCCGTATGCCTCGGCGATTTCGATCGCCCGGGCGATCTCCTCCGGGTCATCGCCTCCGAGCTGCAGCGAGAGGGGGCGTTCCACGGGGTCAAACGCCAGCAGGCGATCGCGGTCCCCGTGGACGATCGCGGCACTGGTGACCATCTCCGTGTACAGCAGCGTCCTCCGGCTGATGGCACGAAAGAGGTACCGGTAGTGACGGTCGGTATAGTCCATCATGGGAGCCACACTCACGCAGGGAACACCGGAAGACGTGTACCCCACCGCGGTCGATGCAGCCGCCACCGGCGCTTCCAGGCCGGTCGTTCGCGTACTCATGCCCCCACCTCCCGGTCCAGGATCGTACCGGCACCCAGGCAGATATCGTCCTGGTAGAACACGGCGAACTGTCCCGGCGCAACGCCCCGGTCGGGCCGCGCCATCCGGACCTCGAGCGTCTCCGCCGTGGCGAGGTCCGCGGCTCCGCCGGCGGCGATGGTGCACGGCGTGCGCTCCGGCCCGTGACGGAGCTTGAGCGTCAGCCCCTCCGCCGAGGTGGCGCCGGCGACGCCGGGCGGGTCCCCGATCCAGTGCACGCGGCCGACCACGAAGCGGTCGCGGGCACGTTCGGCGACCGTGGCGGCGTGGGATACCTCGATCACGTTGGCGTCGATGTCCCGGCGCACCACGTACCATGGCCCGTTCCCAAGCCCCAGGCCCTGACGCTGGCCGATCGTGTAGAACCAGGCACCGCGGTGCGAACCCAGCTCGCGGCCGGTATCGGCCTCGACGATCGGCCCGGGTCGGTCTCCCAGGTAGGCCCGTACAAAGTCGGTGTACCGGATCCGTCCGAGAAAGCAGATTCCCTGGCTGTCGGGACGGTTTCTGTTGCTCAGCCTGAGTTCCGCCGCCCGCGCGCGCACCTGGGCCTTGGTCATCTCCCCGATCGGAAACTCCGCCCGCCGGAGCTGCTCCTGCGACAGGTGCGACAGGAAGTAGGTCTGATCCTTCACGGGGTCCGGTGCCATCGCCAGGCGCACCCCGACGCCGGGATCGCGCAGAACGCGGGCGTAGTGCCCGCTTGCGATGCGGTCGGCGCCGCCGCCGATGGCGTCGTAGAAGGCCCCGAACTTGACGCGCTGATTGCAGAAGATGTCCGGCGACGGGGTGTGGCCCGCACGCAGCTCGTCGAGGGTGTAGCTCACGACCCGGTCGTAGTACTCGTCCTGCAGCGGAACGACCTCCAGCGGGACGCCGGCGGCGGCACACACCTCGCGGGCGTAGCGCAGATCCTCCTCCCAGGGACATTCTCCCAGAAACGAGAGTTCGTCCTCGAGCCAGATCTTGAGGTAGTATGCCCGGACCGGGCCGTCGGCGCGGGATGCCAGGGTGTGAAGTGCCACGGCACTGTCCACACCGCCGGATACGAGGACTGCGTACTCCATGGGGGGTGTATAGTGACAAATTCAGGACCGAGAGACAACACGGGACGATGATACCGGCGCCACGCGACAACACCGCGCCGGCGACGTTGCGATGCACCACGGAGACGTGACGATGCCCCCGGGGCGTCACCATATTCAACACAGGAACAACACCTGCAATGGAAAGGAAGAACGTATGCGAGTTGCAAGCCTGATCCATGATGATTTCGAGGACCTGGAGTTCTGGTACCCCACCCTTCGCCTCCGGGAGGCCGGCCACACGGTCGACGTCGTCGGCGAATCGGTCGGGAGGGTGTACCACGGCAAGTACGGCGTCCCCGCCGAGAGCACCCACGCGTGGGGCGAGGTTCGCGCCGCGGACTACCAGGTTCTGCTGGTGCCCGGCGGATGGGCGCCGGACAAGCTCCGGCGGTTTCCGGATGTTCTGGAACTGGTACGGGCGATGGACCGCGACGGGAAGGTGATTGGAGAGATCTGCCACGCCGGATGGGTTCTGATCTCGGCCGGGATACTCGCCGGCAGAACGGTCACCAGTACGCCGGGAATTCGCGACGACATGGTGAACGCCGGAGCCACCTGGGTGGACGAAGCGGTGGTCACCGACGGAACGCTCGTGTCCAGCCGCCGGCCACCCGATCTGCCGGCCTACGGCGCGGCTCTTCTCGCGGCGATCGGAAACCTTTGACCCTTCCGGCGCCGTCAGCGTACTTTCAACCGACCGGATGGTAGGTTAAGCTGGAGGGCGCTGCGCCGTTGTCTGCCTCGGCCCCCCGGCCGTATATTTGCGCAGCATTTGAGGAGAGGACTTCTGATGAATGAAACGACGGTTGGCATTAGCGACATGAGTCTCTACGTCCCCCGGTGGAAGATCGACCTGTCCGATATTCTGCGCGTGCGGGCGGAGGAAGACCCGTCGTTCGAACGACGGCTGCGGCGTGCGATCGAGTCCACCAACCAGATCTCGATCCGGTTCCCGGCGCCGTGGCAGGACTCAGTCACGCTCGCGGCGCAGGCCGCGCGTCCCCTGCTCGCGGACGAAGCGGTTGCCAGGGGCGTGCGATACCTCGCCGTGGGAACCGAAACCTCCGTGGACATGTCCAAACCGATCGCAGCCTATGCCCAGGGCGCCCTGCAGCGCTCCGGTGTGCCCCTTCCGCGGACGCTGTCGACGTTTCAGGTGCAACACGCCTGCGCCGGCGGTACGATCGCCATGATGAGCGTCGCCGGGATGCTGCAGGCGACCGGTCGCCCCGGCGAGTCGGGGCTTGTGGTGAACTCCGACATCGCCCGGTACCAGACTCCCTCCACCGCCGAAATCACCCAGGGCGCCGGAGCTGTGGCGCTGCGGATCGAACGCGATCCACAATTGCTGGAACTCGACACCCACACCGTGGGATTCGCCTCGGCGGATGAGGACGACTTCTTCCGTCCGCTGGCGTCGGTGACGGCGCGGGTGAAGGGACGCTACTCGGTGGACTGCTACAACGACGCCCTGAACGCGGCGTTCATCGACCATGCCGATCGCCGGGGAGTCTCGCCGCGGGAAGCGCTGGAGGCCCACGACCTGTTCGTGGTGCACGTACCGTTCTACCGAATGGCGATCACCGGCCTGACGAGACTGATCGAACGCCACCTCGAACTGGACCCGGCCGCAGCCGGCGAGTTCATGGATGCGCACCATTTCTCCGACGGCATCGAGGCGTCCCGCCACGTGGGGAATATCTACTCCGGCTCGGCGTACATGTCCCTCATGTTCCTGCTGTGGAACCGGTACCGCGCCGAGGGTGACGCGATTGTCGGCAAAAAGGTGCTGATCGCCTCCTACGGCTCCGGCAACACGATGACCGTTCTCTCCGCCCGGGTGGCGGAGGGAGCTCCGCGAGTGCTCGCCGGATGGGACCTGCAACGCGTACTGGACGCCGCCACCGAGGCGGAGTTCGACCGCTACGCGCGGTTCGTGGAACGGGAAACCTACTCCCTCGACCACGGACCGGTCACCGACGGTGAGGATGTCGATCCCGGCCTCTACTTCCTCAAGGAAGTCCGGGACGACGGCTATCGTATCTACGACTACCGGGCAGAATGAGTGGACACAGCGCCTCGGAAATGAGTCGCCGGAAGGCGCAGCATCTCGAAATCTGCCTCGACGGCGACAGCTACACGGTTGAAACCGCCGGGACCCGATTGTCCGAGGTGCACCTGGTCCACCACGCGCTCCCGGAACTCGATACCGCGACGGTGGACACCTCCATCGAATTCCTGGGGCACCGCGTCGCGATGCCGGTGTTCATTTCGTCCATGACCGGCGGAAGCGAGGCGGGGTACCAGACAAACAAGGATCTCGCCACCGTTGCCCAGGAACTCGGCATCCCGGTGGGCATGGGGTCGATCCGGATCCTGTTCCGCAAGCCGGAGGTACTGGACGACTTCCTCCTGAAACGCTACGCCCCCGACGTACCGGTTTTTGCGAACATCGGCGCGGTGCAGCTTCCGGACACACCCCACGAGCCGGTGTTCGAAATGGTTCGCCGCCTCGAGGTCGACGGCATCGCGGTCCATCTCAACCCGGGACAGGAACTTTTTCAGCCCGGTGGCGACCGCGACTTCTCCGGTGTTCTGGACGCGCTCCGTCGCTTCATCGACCGCTGCCCCGTGCCGGTCCTGGTCAAGGAAACGGGGTTCGGGATCAACCCCCGCGAGGTCCGTCTCCTGAGGGACGCCGGTGCTGCGTACGTGAACGTCGCCGGCGCCGGCGGAACCAACTGGGTCCGCGTTGAGGCGTACCGCCAGGAGGATCCGGTGATCGCCGCCGCGGCGACTGAGTTCGACGACTGGGGCCTGCCGACGGGCCTGCTTCTGGCGGCAGTCGGCCGCGACACGCCGGGCGTCCTGGCCTCGGGCGGGTTGCGAACCGGCATGGACGTGGTCCGTGCCCTGGCGCTTGGTGCCGAAGCGGCGGGCATGGCGCTGCCGTTTGTACGGTCGCTGAAGACCGGAGGCGTGGCGCGGGCGGTGGATTTCGGTCGCCGGCTGAAGTATGTTATCGGAACTGCGATGGCCCTGACCGGGTGCAGCTCGGTTGCCGGACTGCGCCGCGCGCCGCTGTGGGTCGATTCCCGGTTGCGGGCCGACGCGTCGGCGCTGGCCGCGGCGTGGGATACTGGAGACGAAACGAGGTAGCATGGCTGATACAGCGTTTTCCCTGAACGACGAGGCGATCGAGCTTCCCCACAACTTCCGGAAACTGAGCGCGCGACGCAAACGGGATGTCCTCGCGGAAATCCTTGACCTGTCGGACGATGAGCGGTTCAGTTCCCTCGCCAGCGAGGACCTCCTGGACCTGGCGGACGTCATGGTCGAGTCCGCCGTCGGGGTCATGCCGGTCCCGCTGGGCATCGCCAGTGGCATCCGCATCGACAATCGGGTCTACAACATTCCCATGGCGGTAGAGGAACCCTCGGTGGTCGCCGCCGCCACCTACGCCGGCCGTCTGGTATCCCGTGGCGGCGGCTTCCACACCAGCACCACCGGCCAGGTGATGACCGCCCAGGTCGCGATCGACGGATACCAGCCCGGTGCCGACGCCCGGATCCGGGAGGCGGAACGCGATCTCCACGCCGAGCTGGTGGAGATTCTCGGTCCAATGACCCGGCGTGGCGGCGGATATCGCGGCATCGACGTATCGGTGAACCCGGAGAGCGGACTGCTGGTGGTCTACCTCCACGTGGACACCCGCGACGCCATGGGCGCAAACATCATCAACACCGCCGCCGAGGCGCTGCGGGCACCGCTGGAACGCCTGACCGGAGGGACCGTGCTCATGGCGATTCTCACCAACGCCGCACCTCGCCGCCGCGCGCGCAGCAGTTTCGCGATCCCCGTGGACCGGCTGAGCCGCGGCCCCTACGACGGGGAAACGATGGCGCAGCGCATCGTCCGGGCGAATGAGTTCGCCGACACCGATCCCCTGCGGGCGGTGACGCACAACAAAGGTGTCATGAACGGCATTACCTCGCTGGCGCTGGCCACCGGGAACGACACGCGGGCGATCGAGGCCGCGGCCCACGCCCACGCCGCCAGCGACGGCCGCTACCGTGCCCTGACCGAGTACCGCGTCGACGGCGATCACCTGGTGGGCTCCCTGGAGATTCCGCTCGCGGTCGGCACCGTCGGCGGCGCCGTGGGCTTTCACCCGGTCACCAGTTTTGCCCTGAAGGTGCTGTTCCTCGACGGCGACGTGGAACCCTCCGCCGATCGACTGAGCCGTGTCGCGGTATCTCTGGGGCTCGCCCAGAACCTCGCAGCACTCATGGCGCTGGTCAGTGAGGGGATCCAGAAGGGTCACATGCGCCAGCACGCCCGCCGTCTGGCGTGGAAGGCCGGTGCCCGGGACGAGGAACTGCAGGAACTGGCCCGCCGTGTCTGGGACAACGGGACGTTCAACATCCAGACGGCGCAGGAACTCCTGCATGCCCTCCGTGCCGACGGCTGATCCGGACTCCACCGGCGCCGTCCATGCCCGGGCGCATCCGTCCCTTGCACTGGTGAAGTACTGGGGCAAGCGCCCCGGCGGTACCAATATCCCCGCCACGAGCAGCCTCGCGGTCACCCTCGATGCCCTTTCCACGGATACGGTGTGCCGTCCCGCGGACGAGGATTCCCTGGAGATCGACGGCCGTCCTCAACCTCCCGGTCGGATCGCGCCGTTCTTTGACCGCGTCCGGGAGACGGTCCGCTGTGATACGCGATTTGCGGTCAGTTCCCGGAACTCCTTCCCCACCGCCGCCGGCCTCGCCAGTTCCGCGAGCGGATTCGCGGCCCTGGCTCTTGCGACGGTCGCCGCCGCCGGTGGTGACACCACCGACCGCCACGCGCTCTCGGCACTGGCGAGACAGGGGTCCGGTTCGGCCTCCCGCAGCGTTTTCGGCGGATTCACCGCGTGGGACGCCGGTGCCACAGCGGCGCGGCAGCTCCATGACGAACGCTGGTGGCCGGAACTGCGTATCGTCGTCGCTCCGGTCCACGGAGGCCCGAAACCGGTCTCCTCGCGGGATGCGATGAACCTTACCCGGGACTCCTCGCCCTTCTACGACGCCTGGGTTGCCGACGCCCCGGCGCTCTTCCAACGGGCGGAGGCGGCGCTGGATGCCCGTGACCTGGAGCGCCTGGGAACGGTGATGCGGGAAAGCACGATGCGCATGTTTGCCACGATGCTCGGGGCGGCGCCGCCGATTCTCTATTGGAGACCGCAGACGATCGAGGTGCTTCAGCGGCTTGCCGAGCTCCGCCGCCGCGGGACCGCGGCGTGGGAGACGATGGATGCCGGTCCCCAGGTGAAGATCCTCACCACCGCGGACGACGCCGACGCCGTTGCGCGGGAGGTTTCCCCGTGGTGCGCGACATCACCGGTGATCTCCACGGTCGGTGGTGATGCTTGCCTCGTGCCGGGACATGAACCCCGTGAACGCGATACGGGGAAACGCGCCGGCGGGTCCGACCGTATGAACCACACATAGCCCACCGCGCCCCGCTTTTGTTACATTCTCTCCACGATGGAAACGAGCTGGCACTGGTCTGCCCCGGCGAACCTCCTGGTTGCCGGGGAATACGCGATAACCCACCCCGGGGGACAGGGTCTTGCAATGGCCGTGGCGCCCCGCGCGCACTGCCGCGTGCATCCTGCCTCCGGCGACCTCGAGGTCGTCGCCGTGACCGCCGCCGGCGCCGAACGATTCTCTCCCGGCGACGGCCATCCGATCGTCGACAGCGTGTTCGCCGAATGCTCGCCGGTTGCGCCGCCGGCGGCGCGCATCGAGATCGATACTGCGACGTTCTTTGACGCCGCCACGGGGCAGAAACTCGGGTTGGGATCCAGCGCGGTCGCCACGCTCCTGCTCACCGCCGCCCTGTTCCGACTCTCCGGCCGTGACCCGCTGGCTGATCTCGACGAGGTGGTGTCCGTGGCGATCCGCGCGCACCGACGCGCCCACAACGGTCGTGGCAGCGGCTACGATGTCGCCACCAGCGCCCTGGGCGGAGTGGTGCACTTCCGGGGCGGACCCGACCCGGTGTGGCGTCCCAGCGCGTTTGCCGCGTGCTGGCGCAGCGAGAACCTCTCCCTGTACGGCTGGCACGGGAGAGCCGCCGTCGCGAGCTCAGGTGCCGTGGCCCGCTTTGACCGCTATCTGCCGACGCACAGTGACGATCGTCGGCGCTTTGTTGCGCGGAACAACGCCTGCGTGTCGGCGCTGGAGGAGGCGGACTCGTGGAACGGCGTCTTCGGCGCCGTCTCCGCCGCCCGGGACCTGAGTGAGGAGATCGGGGCGGCGATCGGTGTACCGGCGCGACTCGACCTGTGTGTACCCCACGCCGACGACGGGTGGGTTGCCAAGACCAGCGGTGCGGGAAACGAGCGGGCGCTCATACTGGCGGTTCCGGCACCCCGACGACCGGTGCCCCGACAGGCTGCTGCGCTCCCGTTCAGCACCGATGGGCTGCGCCAGGAGAGCTCGCGTTGAACGGCCGCTCCCCCTACTCCGGGTTTGCGCCGGGGAAGCTTCTCCTCTTCGGGGAGCACGCCGCGGTGTTCGGGTACCCCGCCGTGGGCGTATCGCTGGACCGCGGCCTGCGCATCTCCGTGACCCCCGCAGACGGGATCTCGATCCGGCTCGCGCGCCCCGCCGGCGGTGACGTCGCCGCGGGACTGTCCGCCTTCGCCGCGTTCGTCGCCGACACCCTCGGCAGCCCCGCCGACGACGGGCCCGTGTCACCGGCGGGCGGAGCGATCACCGTCGACTCCGACCTCCCGATTTCCAGCGGGTTCGGCTCCAGCGCGGCGCTGTGCACCGCGATCGCCGAATGGTCCCTTCCCGATCCGCAGGTCTCGGGACACGACCGCAGCGCGGTCTGGCGCCGCGCGCATCGGCTGGAGGCGTTCTTTCACGGTACGCCGAGCGGGATAGACACCGGCCTGTCCAGTCTCGGCGGCGTGCGCACGTTTCGCTTCAGCACGCCGGGGGCTCTTCCCGAGAGCGCCGCGTTGTCCGCGGACCTGCCGGCGCTGGTGGTCGGCGCAATCCCCCGGGAACGGTCGACGCGCGATCTGGTCGCCGGGGTGCGGTCCCGCCTCTCCACCGAGCCGTCCACCGTCCGCCCCATTTTCGACCGGCTTGGAGCGCTCGCCGACGCCGCGATCGGCGAGCTGGCGGCGGAGCGGAACCACGCCGCCGGCCTGGCCCCGCTGGTCGCCGATGCACACCACCTGCTCCGTGACCTCGGTGTCTCCACGCCCCTGACCGACGGGATCATCGACCGGGGCGTGCGGGCGGGAGCGCTGGCGGGCAAACTGAGCGGTGCCGGTGGCGGTGGTGCGTTCTATCTGGTGTGCCCCGACGCGGAGGTCGCAGCGCGCGTTGCGGCGGACCTCGACGGCACGCTGCCGCCGGGTTCGGTGTGCTTTCACATGGGATGATTCGATCGGGGGCAGGCAGATCGCACCAGCCGACGAGGCGCGGTCGCCGCGTCCTACACGTGGAATCGCCGGCGAAGGTCGATGTAGCGCAGCACACTCCGCTGCAGCACCACCAGGAGGCCCGCCGTGGGCAGGGTGGACACCAGAATCACCAGCGACCACGTCAGGGACGCGGAACCGGTGAGGTAGCGCTGTACTGAGGCGTCGACAACCGCGGTCAGCAGCCCCGCTCCGGCGAGGAGCGCCGCCCCCTTGATCGCCCCGGCAACGCGGCGAAGGATCGCCCGTTCGGTGGCGACGACAAGCCCCGTGGCCACGGTAATCGGTAGCGCCACCGGAACAAACCACTCCAGCGCTGCGTTCCCAAGGCCATCAAGTGCCGCAAGCATCGCGAGAACCGTAACCATCGCCCCCGAGAATCCGGGCCACCAGCGCCGTACGGCGAAGGGGATCATCAGCACCATGGCACCGGCAACCACCGGGACGATCGCCAGGGGAGCCCACGAAAGTCCTTCACCGGTTCCGACATCCACAATGAGCAGGATCACCACCGCCGTGGCGGCGATCGACGCGAGGCTGCGCCGCACGATACGTCGCAGAACCGGCTCCACCGGTACCGGCTCCAGAATGTGATACTCCGACAGCGTCGGTTCCTCCGACTCCTGCGCCCGGCCGCCACAGAGCGGGCATTCGGTCATCGCCGGTTCCAGTCGGACTCCGCAGTGCGAACAGTACATCATGCCACCCCCGTGGTCCGTCGCCAGTTCGTTCTGAGATCGCCGTCGGCGCCAAGCCGATGGAACGCGGTGGCGACCTCCCGTTCGATGTCGTGATTCCGGCGGGTACTGCCGAACGTGATGCTCGAGACCCCGCCGATCGACACCAGCGTCATATTGATACCGGTGACCGGCGAGGCGGGGGGAACGAAATCGAGGGCGGCGACGTGTGCCGCCACCGATGCCGGCAGCTGAACCCGGCCGAGATTGGACAGGCTGGCGGTGTTCACCGATTCGCCCTGGACCCGATGCACGGTTCGAAGGATCACGTCCTTCAGGGCGATCGGAATCACGCGGATGAGCACGTTTCGTTCCGCCCGGACGTTCCGGCTGATCTGGCGGCGCAGACTCCGGGGATCAAGTTCCGCCCGCAGCTGGTGGTGAACGGAGCCGGCGATCTCCTCCAGGGAGTAGACGCCGAGGCGTTGATCCAGTTCGACCATCACGTACACGAAGAAGTTGCGCATCGTCCGCGATCCGGTGTGCGGACGCATGTTCACGGGAATCAGGATCCTGATCGGACGTCGATGCCGTCGCCGTGGCGGCGCCGCATGGTATCGCCGCTGCAGGACGTCGACAAACACCGCCAGTGCGAGATCGGTAACACTGACGCCCAGCGACCCGGCGATCTGTTTCAGGTCGGCCGTGGGATACCGCAGGGTCGTAACGCGGTATTCTCCCGGGCGCATCCGGGGACCGCCGGCGTGCCAGGCAGGCGCGAACTCCCGCGGCTCCGGCAGTCGCCGTTCGTAGTACTTTCGGCTGGCGTATTCACCCTGGCTCTCGTCGGGCGGATCGCCGGGAATGCCGATCCCCAGTTCCCGCGCCGCCCGCCGCAGGTCCTCGGCGTCCGCCGCCGGCACACCGCCCCGCAGCGCATACGCCACCAGGAGCGTCCGCAGGAACTCCAGGACCCCCGTTCCGTCGGTCAGGGCATGGGACGCCTCCACGGCGATCCTGCGTCCCCGCACAAAGACCCGAACCAACGGCGTTCGTCGGGAAAAGCGCGGAAAGTCGGTGCACGGGATCCCGTCGTCGGGTTCCGGCGGCGCAGGCGCGCACTCCTCGAGATAGTGCCAGAACACGCCCCGACGCAGCCGTACCCGGAACAACGGATAGCGCGCCCATGTGTCCTGCAGGGCTGCGGTGAGCGGGCCGATCCTGACCGCCTCCGTCAGGTGAGCAGAGACCCGGAACAGCGTCGGAAACCGCGGAGACATGATGGATGGGAACAGGCGGGCAAGATTGTCGAGGAGATACCAGCGCCGGTGCCGGTCTCCCCGGGGGGAGGAAGCGCGGGGGCGCGCCGTCCGACGCGCCCCCGGGTGATTCAATGCATCGGGATCAGAGTCCCAGGTCAAACTGGTCCTTGGACTTCAGGTTGTCGAAGGCCTCGACCAGCCGGGCGGTCATGCCCTTTTCACCGGCAACAAGCCACTGCCGCGGGTCGATCTTCTTCTTGTTCGGCTTGTCCTCGCCTTCGGGATTGCCGATCTGAGCCATAAGGTAGTCGTGGTTCGCGTCCATGTACTCGCGTACCGGTCGCGTAAACGCCCACTGGGTGTCGGTGTCGATGTTCATCTTCACCACGCCGTACTGCAACGCCTCGTGGATCTTGGCGAGCTCGGAACCGGATCCGCCGTGGAAGACCAGGTCCAGCGGCTTCTCCTCGCTGAGACCGCGCTCCTTCCGGACCATGTCCTGCGAATGCTTGAGAATCTCCGGCCGCAGCTTGACGTTCCCGGGCTTGTACACGCCATGGGTGTTCCCGAAGGACGCGGCCACGGTGAACTTACCGATCGGTTTGAGCGCGTCGTACGCCTTGAGGACGTCCTCGGGCTGGGTGTAGAGCTTGGCGTTGTCCACCTGGGTGTTGTCCACGCCGTCCTCTTCGCCGCCGGTGACCCCGAGTTCCAGCTCGAGGGTCATGTCCAGCTTTGCCAGCTGTTCGAGGTACTCGGCACTCGTCTTGATGTTGTCGTCCAGTTCCTCTTCCGAGAGGTCGATCATGTGCGAGCTGAACAGCGGCACACCGTGCTGCTTGTAGTACTGCCGGCCCTCCTCGATCAGTCCGTCGATCCAGGGCAGCAGCTTGCGGGCGCAGTGGTCGGTGTGCAGAATCACCGGCACGCCGTACACCTCCGCCATCTTCCATACATGCAGCGCCCCGGCCACGGAGCCCGCGATCGCGGCGCGCTGGTTGGTGTTGTCCAGGTACTTGCCGGCGTTGAACACACCGCCGCCGTTGGAAAACTGGATCATGATCGGGCTCGACGCCTCGCGGGCGGCCTGCAGGGCGGCGTTAATGCTGCTGGAGCCGATAACGTTGACGGCGGGCAGCGCGCATCCGACCTCTTTGCAGTATGCGAACACGTCCTGAAGGGCATTTCCGGTAATCACACCGGGTTTCAGTTTCATCTTAGCCATTTGGAATACACTCCTTCCGAGGGAATTGCCTGCATTGTAACGGTTGTACCCACCGCCATCAAGATGAGGGCGGGAGGCGGCGACGCTGCAGTGCGTGCATGAGGCGGCGGCTCAGCCGCAGCGGCAGACGCGGTCCCAGTACTCGCCACACCTGCGCCCCGGCCCCGACCGGTGCGACCAGACGCCCTCTGACGATCGCGCGAACCGCGCTGCGGGCGACGGCGGTGGCGGCGGGCATGCGCCCCATGCCGGCCACGTGCATACCGGAGGCACCGTGGAAATCGCTGGCGAACGGACCCGGGCACACGGTCACCACGTGCACGCCGTGGGGTCGCAGTTCGGCATCCAGGGAGACACCGAAGGAGAGGAGCCACGCCTTGTCTGCGTAGTATTCCGTCATCAGAGGGCCCGGCGAAAACGCCGCCACCGATGCCACGTTGGCGATCGTGCCACTCCCCCGCTCAACCATCATCGGCGCGAACGTCCGCGTGAGTTCCATGGGAACACGCAGATTGATGCGCTGCATGACCGCAAGACGGCCCGGGTCGGTCTCAACGAAAGGACCGAAGCTTCCAACCCCGGCGTTGTTGATCAGCACGTCGACGCGGTGGGGATCCACGCCCGCGTCGCCGAGGGCGGCAAGGAGACGGTCGGCCACCGCCGGCTGCGACAGATCCAGCGGCACCGGAATCGCCTGCGGGCCGATCTCCGCCGCCAGGTCCTCCAGCACCTCCCTGCGGCGTGCCACGAGGAGCAGCGAGCAGCCGATCGCACCCAGCACCCGGGCCATGTGACGTCCGAGGCCCGCGGACGCGCCGGTCAGCAGCACCGTGGATGCTGCGGTGATACGCGATTTCATGAGGCGATCTCCCCCGGGCGACCCCGCGGCACGATGAGACGCATGGTGGTACCGGTTCCCTGCCCCGTGTCCACCACGATGTCGCCACCGTGGGCGGTGGCGACCAGACGGGCGGTGTAGGTTCCGAGTCCGGTGCCGCCCGACTTTCCATGGGTGACGTAGGCATCGAAGAGGGTGTCCCGGATCTCGGCGGGAACGTCCGCCGGATTCAGCACCGAAACGGTCACCGCCGGTTTCCCGTCGGGCATCGTCAGCGTGTCGTCGACGACCACGGAGATCGTGTCCCCCTCGCCGCTCGCTTCGATCGCGTTGCGCACCAGGTTGGTCACGGCGTCGGTCAGAAAGCCGTTTTCACCCCATATCTCCACGTCGAAGACCTCCGAGAGCGGCCGGTCGCGATACCACGGGACGACCTCAACCCGGAACGCCGCACGGGTTTCCTCAACGCTGGCGAGGGCATCACGGACGAGCTGAACGCCGTTCACCCGCTCGCGGCGGATCTCGTATTCGCCGCGCTGCATCCGGGTATACGCGAGCGAGTTGTCGATCCGCGTGCGCGCCCGTGCGGCGGCGTCGTACATCAGCCGCACAAACTCCGCGGAGCGATCATCCAGGTCCTCCTGGAGCAGGTAATCCGCCGCGGTCCGGATTCCGTCGATCGGGTTGCGCAGGTCGTGGCGCATCACGCGTTCCACCTCCTCCCGCATCTGCTCCAGCCGTCGGCGTTCCTCGATCTCGGCTTCCAGACGCGCCTGTGTATCCCGGATTTCCGAGATATCGACGACGAAGGTGATCTTCTTGGGGCGGCCATCACCGTCGACGATATAGGCGGCACTCGCCAGAATGGGAACGGTCCGTCCGGATCGCGTCACGATCTCCCACTGTCCCGCGAGTTCGTATCGCTGACCCATGAACTCGTCGTGAAGGTGCTTGAGATTCGCCTGCTCCGCCGGGGGAACGACCGTCAGAAACGAGCGCCCCAGCAGCTCCTCGGCGCTGTAGCCGGTGAGCTGCCGGTAGCGGGGATTCACGTACTCGTACAGACCGTCTGCGTTGGTGATGCAGATCGCCACGGGGGTCGAATCGATGATCAGGCGGTTGCGCGCCTCGGCCCCCCGCAGGTGCTCCTGCCGATCCCGATGGATCCGGTTGAGGGCCTGTATCAGCTCCCGTTCGCCGCCGTCATCGGGCGGGACCGGGAGCTCTTCGTAGCGATCCGAGGAGATGGCACGCAGCAGCTCGGCGATGTGTCGGGGAGACAGGGAGTTCATTCGTCGGCGGTAATCTGCTTCAGGCGCGTCTTGAGGTCCTGCTCCATCGTCGCGAGCTCGGTTTCCACGGCGGCGCGCTTCCGACGTCCCTCCTGCTGGATTCTGAGCGTCTCATCGATCGTTCCGATCAGGTCCTCGTTTACCTTCCGGAGCGTTTCGATGTCCACCATTCCGCGCTCGTTTTCCCGCGCGACGCCGGTGGTGCCGGATTTGAGCATCTCCGCGTTGCGCTTCAGCAGCTCGTTGGTCGTGCGATTGACCTCCCGCTGCGCCTGAAGCCCCTGCTGCTGTCGGTACAGACTGATCGCGATCACCACCTGGTTCTTCCACAGCGGTATCGTGTTCAGTATCGAACTCTGTATCTTTTCCACCAGCGTCTGGTCGGTTCCCTGGATCAGGCGAATCTGCGGAGCGTTCTGCAGGGCGACCATCCGCGAGAGCTCCATGTCGTGGAGCTTCTTCTCGAAACGGTTCACCAGCTGGTTGAAATCCTGCAGCCGCTGCGCATCGGCGGCATCACCGGACTCATCGGCCCGCCGCTGCAGCTCCGGCAGCATCTGCTGCCGCGCCTCCTGCACCTTGAGGCGACCGGCGGCGATATACACGTCCAGTTCACCGAGGTATTCCTGGTTGCGCTGGTGCAGGGTATCCAGAAGCGCCACATCCTTCAGCAGCTGCATCCGCGCGTCGTCCAGTTCGCCCACGATGCGTTCGATCTGGGTCGAAAGGGTCTCGTACCGGCGGATGAAGCGCTCGATCCGGCGCTTGAGACCACCGAACATGCGGTCCATCACGCCGCCGCCGGATACCGCGGCGACGTCCACGTCCTTGATCGTCGACATGAGTCCGCCGAGGATCTCGCCGACGTGGCCGGAATCCTTCGACCGCACCTCCCGCAGCACCGTGTCGGCAAACTCCGACAGGCGCGTCTGGGCCCCCACACCGAACTGCAGCACCGCCTGCGTGTCGGTGAGATCGATCTCACCGGCGATTCGGAGCGCCTCGCCCCGCGCCTCTTCCGAAAGGGTATCAACCGTCACCAGGCTGGTCCCGGCCGTCCCTTCGCGTCCAGGTTCACTCATCGATCACCTCCGTCGGCCCCGCTCAGGCCGTCAAGCAGTTCGAACACCACCGGTGGCCGCGGGATCTGCGTCACCGGAGAAATCGCACCGGATGCATCAACCCGGGACCGGAAGCCGTGGCGCTCCCAGGCCAGCGCCAGAAGGTCCTCGTCCTCGAGCGCCGTCATCAGCCGTCGTCCGCGTTCGGTGAGCGCCACGATCGGGTGGCTGCTCCAGACCGTCGGCGACGGATAGATCATGACCAGATCGTCACGGACTCCGTCCCACAGGCTCGAGCTGCTTGCATCCAGCTCGCGATAGAGATTCTCGTAGCCGACAACGAGGGGATACTGCGCCATGCCCTGCTGCAGCACCCGCTCGAAGAGCGTACCGGTAGAATGCTCCATCTGTCCCTGAACCTGAAACACCTGTCGAACCTCCGGCAGAACTGCCGGAACCTCCGATTCCGTGAGGACGGCGTCGTTGAGGGTGTTGGCGACGAGCACCGCGAACATCGCGCCGGAGTTGGACGCCCGCGGATCGGTGCTGGTGATCGTCACGCGACCGAATACCCCGTTCACGCCCAGATCGCTCCAGGTGGTCTCGTCGGCGATGAGCCGAAGCAGAACGGCCAGCTCTGCGTGGTATGCCCCCTGGTCCCACGTTACCAGCCCGCGACGCTCCAGCTGATCCACCACGGGCACCCAGGAGTACAGGACCACCGGAGAACTGAACACCACCTGAGACTCCAGCGGGCGCCCCACGGCGTCGCGGAGACGGTCAAGCGGCAGTTCGCTGGCGGGCCACATGAAGTCGACGCTCTCCGCGGGGAGGTCAAGCATCTCGAACGTCCCCACGCGACGCGTGACGACCTCGATCCCGTAGCGATCGGCGAGGAGGGCCTGCACCTCCGGGTCCGCCAAGAACCCCGCCTTCTCGCTTCCCACGTAGCCCTCCACGCGCACCATCTCCGACGGCCCCGCGAAGAGCGCCCCGTCCCGGGTAAAGAGAAACTCGTACCCCCCGCCGAGGGCAACAACACCGAGAAAGATGACCAGGCCGACGAGTCCCGAACGCACCGGACTGTTCACGTCGACCCCAGCCCTTCCATCCTGATCGTCTTTTCCAGGACGTCGATTTCCACATCGAGATTCATCACATCGTTCTCCAGAAGGTGGGCAAGCTGCGCGTCGTACGCCCGTCTGATCGTTTCGAGGCTCTGTTCCGCCCGCGTCAGCGCCTCCCGGACGGCCTCCGCGTCGTCCCGACGTCGTGAGAGCGAGTGGTACCGCTCCACGACGCGAATGGTGGCGTCCAGGTAGTACCCGAAAAACTTGCGCGCAGGCCCAAGATCGCCGGGATCATCCCGAACATCACTGAGCATGCGGGCGACGGCGTCACAGACCCCGTAGGCCTGGGCGCGAACGCGTTGTTCGGCGATTCCGTCGGCGGCGCGCTTCAGTGTCGCCAGCTTCCGGGCCCCGGCGCGGAGCGTGGATTCCAGCGTTCCCTCGGTGTTCGATTGCCGGGCCCGGCGTCGGTCGCGGAGCACCGCGGTCACCGCCAGCCCCAGGTACACGCCCCCGGAGATCGCCAGCGCCGGGAAAAACCCCAGCCCGGCGACCGCGTACGAGAAAAGAAAGACCACCGCCGCGAGAACGCCAGCCAGCGTCGCCATTACATCCACGCTCCCATAGCCTGCAAGTATACCGCGGCCCCGCGTGCGGCGTGAAGTCGACGACAGGCCGCCGCGTCACACGCCGGTGTTGTGCACCGGTATGCGGTCGCCGTTGTCCGATCCCGACCGCCACTCCTCCAGGCCGCCGCTTCCGCCGAGGATCACGACCCGGCCGAGAGAGAACTGCTCACCGAGACGGGTCGCGGCGTCCTGCACCGTCGCCGCGTCCACGTCCCGGAGACGGTCACGCGTCTCCTGCCGCAACCGATCGTCGATATCGTGGAGCTGCCGGCGGAAGTTGGTGAACGCCGCGTCTCGCGGTGTCAGCGGCTTGAGTTCCCGTCCGAGGACGCTCACTTTGGCCAGGTCGAGCTGGGCGGCATCCATCGGGTGCTCCGAGAGCTCGCGGAGCGAATCGAAGTAGGCGGTGAGCGTGCGCACGGTGTGCGGATCGCGGTAGCTGCCGAAGGTGAACAACCCCTCCGGGGTCCGACTGGAGGCGAAGGCGCCGTATGCTCCGCCCTGCATCCGGATCTTCTCCCACAGCGGACCGGTACGGAGGACGTGGGCCAGCAGATCCTGTGCCGGTGCCAGGCGGTCCTCGAATCCAACGCCCGGTACGGCCACAGCCACGTAGGACACACTCGCCGAGGCCATGAGGAACTCACGGACCGGCCAGCTGCTTCGGGGAACGATCGACACACCGGTTCCGTCGCCGTCGATCATCCCGGCCGCCGGTTGGTGCCGTCCCCGCAACACTGTGAAAAGCTCGGAGAGCCACGGGCGGACTTCGGCCAGGGTGTCACCGCTGCCGGTGAGGTTCACCTGGGCGCGGGCGGGGTCGATCAGTGTCACGAACAGGTCACGAAGCTCGGTGCCCAGTGTCTCGGGGCTGGCCGCGAACTCCCGCGGTGCGTCGAGCTGACTGATCCCGTTCATGCGCTCTTCCAGCGCAATGAGGTCATGGAGTTCGGCACCGGCGCGGAGGCCGGAGAAGTAGTGCCCGGAGGGAATGACCGCGCTCTGCATCTCCTGAACCAGTTCGTCCACGAGCTGTTCCAGTCGCGTCGTATCCGAGAAATCCAGCTCCCGCACGATCCGCGCGAAGAGCTCGGCGCCTTCCCGCCACGTTCGGTCCAGCACGCGCATACGCAGGATCAGCATCCGCCGAATGCGGGACCGGTCACCCATGCGGGTCTGGTTGCTCACAAAGGCGGTGATGCCGCCGGTCTTCATGTTGATCTCATCGTTGAGGCGGTAGTGCGGGACTCCCGGGAGCCCAACCTCGGTGAAGGCGGCCCCCATCAGATTGAGCAGTAGCTCCTGCCGTGGCGTGAGCGTCCCGAAATCGAAGGCCACATCCAGGTACAGGATGCCGTTGGTGAACTCGCGGTGTAGAAACAGCTCGCCGCCCGAGTCGAGGGGGACGCGCTCGTGATCGACGCGCTGGATCTCGCGGGGAATATCCTCGAGGGCCAGGAACGGAATCGCGGCAAGCGCCGCGGGGTCGTCGGGCGTCTCCTGCATCCGTTCCAGGGCACGTCCCTCCTCTTTGATGCGGTCGCGCTCCACATCCGACAGCCCGTCCTGCAGCGTCGCAAGTTCGTCGGCAAGCTCCTGCGCCTCCCGGGCGGACTGTTCCGTGTCGGGCCGGACAACCACCGTCGAGCGGTGCGTGTTGTCCAGCAGCAGCGTGCGGATCATCTTCTCGAAATGCCGGGGGTCGGCGGTCAGATCGCGCCGCAGCGCCTCCACGTGCTGCTCGAAGTTCAGTCCCTCCCAGGGGGCTCCGCCGTACATCCAGCCGCGAAGCACCCGACGCATCGCCCGCATGCCGTTGGGACCGCCCTTGATCTCGCGATTGCTGAACTCCACCCGCCGCAGCGCGCCTTCCACGGTATCGGCCGGGAGCCCGGAATCCGCGAGTTCCCCGAGCGTCTTCAGGATCAGCTCGCTGATCGCCGCCTCGTGGTCGGGGTCCGTTCCCCTGAGGCCGACGGAGAAGACCGCCTCGTGCAGGTCGGTTTCCAGGCCCAGGACCGGCGAGAGGTCCTGCCCGAGTCCGGACTCCAGCAGTGCCCGCGCCAGGGGCGACCCACTGTGTCCCAGAAGGATCTCCGAAAGGACGGCGGCGTCGACCACCGCCCGGGCGTCGGTCACGGGAAAGAGCAGCCAGTTGAGCGTCACCGACGAGCGCTCGGCGAGGTCCGAGACGCCGTCCAGCGGATACGTCGCCTCGGTGCGGCGCGGCGAGTCCCACCGCGGCTGTCGCGGCGGCATCGGAATCGGATCCTGCGCCTCAAAGCGTGAGAGAAAGCGCTCGTCGAGAAACTGCAGGTACTCCTCCGTCGGGATATTGCCGTACAGCATGATACGCGCGTTTCCCGGGTGGTAGTGGCGACGGTGGAACTCCGTGAACTGGTCGTAGGTCAGGTGCGGAATCACCGCCGGGTCGCCGCCGGAGTCGAACCCGTAGATCGTATCCGGAAACAGCGACTGAAAGCACGTCTCGCCCACCACCGAGTCGTGGCTGGAATAGGTGCCCTTCATCTCGTTGTAGACGATACCGGTACGGATCAGGGTGCCGTCGTCATCGAACTGCAGCCGATGCCCCTCCTGACGGAACAGCTCGGGCTTGAGGAGCGGGAAGAACACCGCATCGCCGTAGACCAGCATCATGTTGAACAGGTCCTGCGCCACGGGGCTCGCGGCGGGATAGACCGTTTTGTCGGGGTAGGTCATGGCGTTCAGGAACGTGTTTACCGACCCCTTCAGCAACTGGAGGAAGGGATCCTTCACCGGAAACCGTTCGGACCCGCTGAGCACGGTGTGTTCCAGAATGTGGGCGACTCCGGTGGAGTCCTCCGGGTAGGTGGCGAAGGAAAACGCGAACATGTTCTCCCGGTCGTCGTTGGCCAGATGGAACACCTGGGCGCCGCTCTGTCGGTGCCGGAACAGATACCCCGTACCGTGGTAATCGGGGACCTCCCGTGTTTCGATCAGCTCGTAGGAAGGATGAACGTTCATCGCGATCCCTCCACCAGCGGACCGTTCCAGCGACCGACGGCACCGAAGTCCGCAACGGCGGTGAATCCGAGCGAGCGCAGTGTACGCGCCGCCTGACCGCTGCGGTTTCCGCTGCGACAGTACACAACGATCGGCTGGTCGCGATCCGCAGCGGACAGCTCCGTGCCGATCACACGGTAGTCGATATTCTCGGCCCCCGGGATGTGCCCGGCGGCAAACTCCCCGGCGGTGCGTACGTCGATCAGCCGGAACGCCTCCGGCTGCCGATCCAGCATGGTGGCGAGCACATCCGGGTCACGGGCGTCGCCGAATCCGGGAAGGAGATCCTGGGCCGCAACGGGGGCGACCAGGGACAGAAAAAGCGCAACACCCAGGAGGGCGCTCCGCAGGAGATACTGGGGACGAATCGATGTCATTCGCTAACAATCGCACCATCCGGGGCCCGGCGGCAAGCGTTGACCGCGGCGGTGGCGATTACACCGGTCTCCTCGCACGCCCGGACGAACCCGACCTGCTCGCCCCGGGTCACGTGATCCGACACGAGCCGGTAGAGAATCAGCGGTACCGCCGCCCTCCGGGCACATCGCGCCCACACGGCGCTCTCCATGTCCACGGCGACCGCGTCGGATATCAGGTCGCGCCAGTCCGCCGGAAGCGCCGCCAGCGTCCGCCGGGTGAGCAGCGTATCACCGCTGGCGATGAGCCCCCGGTGAATCGCGGGGGTTCCCGGCAGCTCCGCCGCCGCCGACTCCGCCGCCCGCTCCAGCCACGGTACGACGGCGCCGAAGCGGCCGGGTTCCGGGATCTCGTCGATGGTGGAGGCCCCGCGCCGGAGCGTCCCCAGCGGGATGCCGAGGGCGGTGGCGTCGACGTCGTAGCTGGCGGTACGCGTCGCGAGGACCAGGTCGCCGGGGGAAACCTCCTCGGACACGGCTCCGGCGATACCGGTGGCGAAGACGATGGCGGGATGAAAATGGGTCAGGAGGACGAACATGCCCTCGGTGGCGGCGACCTTTCCGGCACCGGTCGCCACGACCGCCACCTGCAGTCCTGCAGCGGTGGCGCCGCGATACACGCGCGTCTCGCCTCCGGCAACCCACGACACCGTCACCGGCTCCGCCGCGATCGCCGCCCGGAGCGCTGCAGACTCCTCCGGAAGCGCCGTGACGACGGCGATATCCACCGGAGCCGCCGTCGGGGCACTCATTGCGGCGCAAACTCCGCGAGGGCGCGGCGCAGGCGGCGGATGCCCTCCTCCACGTTCTCCCGGGAGGTGGCCAGGTTCATGCGCATGAAGCCCTCTCCCTCGGGACCGAACTGGCGCCCGTCGGAGAGCCATACCCCGTGACGCCGCGCGAGCGTCCCGAAGCGCCGAGACAGGCTCGCCTCATCGCGTCCCGCGGCGACGTCGACCCGCTCCCACCGTCCGCGAAAGTCGATCCAGGCGATGAAGGTCCCCTCCATCGTGTGAACACGGACGCCCGGTTCGTCGGCAAGGAGCTCCCGGAGGAGGAGGTAGTGCTCATGAATCCGGCGCCGGACAGCATCGAGCCAGTCTCCGGCGCCGCGGTAGGCGGCCTCCGCCGCCGTGATCGCCAGCAGGTTCGGCAGTTTGAGCATGCGTGCGGCCAGGGCGCGGCGGTACGCATCCCGCCAGGCGGGGTCGGGAACGATCGCCGTCGCCGTGGGGAGCCCGGGGATATTGAACGTCTTGCTCGGCGCGATGAGCGCCATGTCCCGATCGGTGGCACCGCCGGTGGTGAGCCAGGGAACGAAGCGTTCGCCGGGAAACACCAGATCCGAATGGATCTCGTCGGATACCACCGACACCCCCTCCCGCCTGGCGACCTCGCACACCGTCGCGAGTTCATCGGCGGACCACACGCGACCGCCGGGGTTGTGGGGTGAGCAGAACAGCAGCAACGAGGCGCCCCGCAGTCCCGCGGCGAGGGCGTCGGCGTCGATCGCGTACTGCACCCCGCCATCCGCGGCGGTGCGTTCGGCGAGGGGCACCTGTACGAGCACGCGCTCCTGCTGCTCCACCACGTCGAAGAAAGGGAAATACACCGGCGAGAACGTTGCCACCCGGTCGCCGGGACGCGTCAGCTCCGCAACCGCCGCCGCCAGCGCCGGCATCACGCTGGGCACCACAACCAGCTGCTCCCGAGACAGTGGCCAGTCGTTGCGCGTTCGTTCCCACTCCACCACCGCGTCGAGGTACGAGTCCGGGACGCCGGTGTAGCCGAACACCGGATGATCCACGCGCCGCCGGAGCGCCGCGGTGATCGCCGGTGCAACGGCAAAGTCCATGTCGGCGACCCACATCGGAATCTCGTCGGCGCCTGCAAGGTCCCATTTGAAGGCTCCCGACCCGCGGCGGTCGGGGGCGGTGATCGTCGGGTCCGTCGGTGTTCCGGGGGTGTCAGTCATGCGGTGTCTCTCCATCGTCCAGTTGTTCGAGGTCGCCGAACGGAGTGCGAGCGCCGCCGTCGGCTCCGTGAAACTCGCGCTCCATGCGCTGCAGCGCCGCCTCGTCCAGTTCCTTGCCGGTATAGTCGTCGTCCACATACGGACGCCCGAACCGGGCTTCCCAGGCGGTGTTGTCATCGTCGTCGTACGGATACTCACTTTCGGCGTCGATCATAGGTCCAGCATAGCGTGATGGTGTTTTCCGTTCCACCACCCATCGTGTACGGTGGGGAGATGGACGCCCTGCATTCGGATCACATCCACAGGCTCCGCCGCCGGGCGGAGGTCGTTCGCCGCATTCGTGCGTTCTTCGACCGGCGCGACTACCTCGCCGTCGAAACACCGCGCCTGTGCCCGACACCGATTCCGGAATCGCACATCGAGCTCTTCGAAACGCGGCGGCGTGGACCGGACCCCGAAACGGGCGCGCAGCGACGGCCGCTGTGGTTGCTCCCGTCGCCGGAGGTGTACCTCAAGCAGCTCCTGGCCGCCGGAAGCGGCAGCCTCTATGAAATTGCCCGCAGTTTCCGCAACGGCGAGGTGGACGGTCCGCACCACGCGGTAGAGTTCACGATGCTCGAGTACTACACCGTCGACGCCGACGGCGATGACTCGATCGCGATCACCGAGGATCTCCTGGCGGAACTGGGGATTCCCGGCCCCGCCACGCGAATCAGCATGGCCGACGCGTGGCTGCGGTGGTGCGGTATCGATCTCGAGGCGACCCTGAACGCCGACGGCACCGGCGACCGGTCCCGGATGATCGCCGAGATCACCCGGGCCGGTCTGGGGACCCACACGGGAGAGGGCGACACCTGGGAAGACCTGTTTCAGCGCGTCTTTCTGACCTGGGTGGAACCGGAGCTCCCCGCCGACCGCCCCGTCTACCTCACGCGCTACCCAGCCGCGGTACCAACGCTGGCGCGACGCCTGCCGGGGACGGTGTGGGCCGACCGGTGGGAGCTCTACCTGGGCGGCGTTGAGGTCGCCAACTGCTTCGGTGAGGAAACCGACCCGGACCGCATCGCCGCGTTTTTCCACAGAGAGGTGGCGGGAAAAACGGAGGTGGGGCACCGCGTCCACGACGTACCGCCGGACTATCTGCGCCGGCCGCGACTGCCGCGCTGCTCCGGTGTGGCGATGGGTGTCGACCGCCTGGTCATGGCCGTGCTCGGAAGCCGGGATATCGACGAGGTTATCGCCTTCCGTCCCGATTTTCGGTATGATACGGCCTCCAAAACCGACGACACGAAAGGAACACCAGAGTCATGATAAAAGGCGGAGCAATCGAAAAGGGCATGTATATCCTGTTTAAGGGGGACCCGTATCTTGTGGCGGAGCGCGAGTTCGTCAACCCCGGAAAAGGGGCCGCGTTTACACGCTGCAAGCTCAAAAATGCAAAGAACGGATCGGTCCTCAAGGAGACGATCAAGACCAGCGACAACGTGGAGGAGGCGAACGTCTACGACCGCGACGCGCAGTACCTCTACTCCGATGAGGCGTTCCACTTCATGGACGTCGAAACCTACGACCAGTTCGAGATTTCCGCCGCGGTCCTCTCCGACAAGGGCGGCTATCTCATGGAGGGTGAACAGTACCGCGTCATCATGTGGGAGGCCGAGCCGATCGACGTCATCATCCCCATGAAGATCGTGGTGGAAGTCACCGACGCGCCCGACGCGGTCAAAGGCGATACGGTGACCGGCGCGTCCAAAACGGTGGTCGTGGAAACCGGCGTATCCGTCCAGGTGCCGATTTTCATCAAGGCCGGCGACAAGATCCGCATCAACACCGAGTCCGGCGAGTACGTCGAGCGGGTCAACGAGTAACGACCGCCGCCGAACCGCAGCTCCGCCGGTGGTCGATCCGAAACGGGAGATCGCCGCGGAGCGCCGGTGTCCGTCCTACCGTCTGTTCTTCACAAGGCCTTCGGAAAACTCATCGGCGATCTCGGTCCACAGGCCGTTGCGGTACCAGGACGCCATCTCGCGCAGGAGGCGGGCGTAGAGCCCGAAATACTCCTTCGCCGCCGCCGGGTCCTCATCCTTTCGGGCGCGCAGTTCGGTGAACCGCGGTTGCGCCCCGATCCACTCCTCGACGCGCCCCTGCGCCGACGCCGGTCGCTCGACCCATCGCAGGACCTCCTGCCACCCGTCGTCGGTCCCGCGGACCACGGACACCACGGGAATGTGATCGGTGCCGTGGTCGACGTACCACTGCTTGAGCAGCGCGTTCCGGCTTTGACGAAACACCCGCATATCCACTCCCAGCGCTTCACCGAGGCGGGCGATGTACGGCAACGTCGTGGCGCTGTCGCCGCACCAGTCCTCGGTGAGCACAACCAGCCGCAGGTCATCGACCGGGGCAGGAAGGGCAGCCGCGACCCGCTCACGCTCCTCGTCCGCCACCGATGCGTCGCGGTACAGACTGAGCACCAGATGCTTGTAGTTGGCCAGGGACTGGAAGTAGTCGGCGGGCTTGAGCCCACCGGTCCAGGTGGATTCGTCGAGAGGGAGCTGTTCCATGCGTACAGGCTATGGCAAGCCGCGCTGTCGGGCAAGGGGCCGAGGGGCAACTCGATCCCAGGGTCAACTCGGTCCCCGGGTCAACACGGGCCGCGCACACGGTATAGAATCGCTCGCATGACCACCGGTTCCTGGCGGGACCTGCCCGCGCAGCATCAGATCACCTACGACAATTCCGACGATCTCGACCGCGTGGTCGGGCGGCTCCGCGCCCTTCCACCACTGGTGTTTCCCGGTGAGGTTGACGAACTCACCACATCCCTCGTCGCCGCAGCCGAAGGTCGGGCGTTCGTACTCCACGGCGGTGACTGCGTGGAGCGATTCGCCGACTGCCGCCCCGGACGGATCGCCGATCGCCTCAAGATCCTGCTGCAGATGAGCGTTGTTCTCACCTACGCCGCCCGGACGCCCGTTGTCCGAATCGGACGGATCGCCGGGCAGTACTTCAAACCGCGGTCGGCCGACACCGAGACGATCGACGGTACCGAGGTCATGACCTATCGCGGCGATCCCGTTCACGCCTTCGACCCCGGCGACGGCGGCGCCGGGCTACCGGATATCGCGGCGGCGCGGCGGCCGAACCCGCATCGCCTTCTCGACGGGTATTTCCACGCCGCCAGCACGCTCAACTACATCCGGGCGATGATCGCCGGCGGCTTCGCTGACCTGCACCACCCGCACGCGTGGGACCTCGATTCAATGCGCACCACGCGGCGCTGGAACGAGTACCGCCGCATGGTCGACCGCATTCTGGATGCGATTCACTTCATGGAGAGCTTCGGTGGTGTGGACGAGCAGACGCTGGGCAACATTCGCTTCTTCACCAGCCACGAGGCGCTCCATCTGCCGTGGGAGGACGCGCTGACGCGAAACGCCTCTCCCGGTGCGCCCGGCGACGCCGGCGACGGGCTGTACAACCTCGCGGCACACACCGTGTGGCTGGGCGCCCGGACCAGCGACCCCGACGGCGCCCACGTGGCGTATCTGCGATCGATCGCCAACCCGATCGGCATCAAGGTCCCACCGGACCGTGACCCCGACGACCTGAGAACGCTCCTGGACATCCTGGACCCGGACCACCGTCCCGGCCGTATCACCCTCATTACGCGCATGGGACGGTCACGGACAGCCGACCGCCTGCCGCCGCTGATCCGGGCGGTGCGCGGTACCGGGCACCCGGTGGTATGGTCGGTGGACCCGATGCACGGAAACACCGAATCAACCAGTTCCGGGCGCAAGACACGCCGCTTCGAGGCGGTCCTGGAGGAACTGGAGCGCAGTTTCGCCATCCACCGGAGCGAGGGGTCCCGGGTGCAGGGAGTTCATTTCGAACTCACCGGCGACGACGTGACCGAGTGTACCGGCGGAAGCGTCCCCCTCGGAGAGGCCGACCTGGAACGCAACTACGAGAGCTGGTGCGATCCACGTCTCAACTACACGCAGAGCATGGAGATGGCGTTTCTCCTTGCGCGACTGATCGAGGAGCAGAACCGATGAGCGCACAATCACCGTTCCGAATCGTATTTCTGGACCGCGGCACCCTGGACATGGGAGACGTGGATTTTTCGCCCCTCGGCGCGCTGGGCACCTTTCGGTCGACGGACACCACGGACGGGGCGGACCTCGACCAGCTGGCCTCTCACGCCGGCGACGCGGAGGCGATCGTCGTCAACAAGGTCCACATCGGCGCCGACGCCCTGGACCGCATGCCGCGGATCCGTCACGTGGCGGTAATCGCCACCGGCGTCAACAACGTGGACCTGGACGCCGCCCGGAGCCGGGAGGTGGCGGTCACCAACGTCCCGGGGTACGCGCGTTTCGCGGTGCCACAGCACGCGTTCGCCCTTATCCTGGACCTTGCCGGGCGGGTACACCGCTACGCCCGCGACGTTGAAACCGGAGACTGGGCGGCGGCGTCCAGCTTCACCCTGCTGCGATACCCGACGCTGGAACTGGCGGGGAAGACGCTGGGGATCGTGGGCTGGGGAGCCACGGCGCGTGCCATGGCGCGCATCGCGGAAGGGTTCGGCATGCGCGTACTGGTGTGGAACCGGCGACCGGTGGAGGCACCGCCGCACCGCGTGGTCGGGTTCGAAACACTCCTTGAAGAAAGCGACGTGGTGAGCATCCATGTGCCGCTGGCGGATACCACGCGGGGGCTGTTCGGGGCGGACGAACTGCGGCGCATGAAGCGCTCGGCGCTGCTGGTGAACACCGCCCGCGGCGGGATCGTGGACGAAACCGCCCTGGTGGCGGCCCTGGAGGCCGGCACGATCGCCGGTGCCGGGCTTGACGTGCTCGAGGAGGAACCGCCGCGGTCATCAACCCTGCCGGCCCGCGCCGCCGCCGGCGACCTGAACCTGATTATCACTCCCCACAGCGCGTGGAGCGCGGTGGAGGCGCGGCAACGGCTGGTGAACGAAGTGGCCGAAAACCTGGCGGCGTGGCGGCGTGGGGAGCGACGCAACCGTGTCGTATGAGGCTCAGCGCCCCCAGTCGCCGGTTGGATCTCCACGGATCGGTGCCGCCTCCACCCGGATGTAGCCGGGCAGCGTGGGCAGCGCCCGGTGCGGCGGAAGCCCGAGGAGCACCGCCAGGTTGACCCACTCGCCGTCGGTGAACACGTAGACAATCGTCGGATCGAAGGCGCTTCCGTTGATCAGGACGCGGGGCGCAGCCTCCCCCGTCGGCGGTTCGACGACCCACATCGCCCCGCGGCTGCGGGTCCAGGTGCGCTCCGGGGTGTCGCCGGGCCAGCCGATCGATCGAACCCACAACTCCTGGGCGTAGTCATCGAAACAGGGACTGCAGAACAGGCGCACCCGGGGCACGAGCCCCCGGAGCGCCGCCGCCGGTGCGCCGGTGGCAGACTGTCCGTACGCGGGGGCCCCCGACGCCATCATCAGCACCGGCACAAGCGCCAGCATGAGCACGGAGGCACCGGCGCCGAGGCGACGATTCGACCGCATCCTACACCGTCAGTTCGACAAGCCGGTCCAGCCGGAAGCGCACGATCACCAGCGTCACCAGCATGAGCGCAACACCCAGTCCGTAGACGCCGATCAGGATCGTGTTCGTATATTTCTTCATGAGGTCCGTCCTTTCTGCCATGCCGTCCAGGCATGCTCGAGGTCGGCGATCGAGTAGCCGACCATCTCCATCGTCTCGAACAGCCGCGGGAGCGTCTCGGTCTCAAACTGCCGACGCCGGGCGGATCGTGTCCGTTCCGGGGCGTCGGAGGAGACGAAGTACCCCACCCCGCGCTGGTTGTAAATCGCCCCCTCGTCCTGCAGCAGGCTGTAGCTGCGCTGCACGGTGTTGGGGTTCACGCCCAGATCCACGGCGAGTTCGCGAACCGAGGGCACCCGGTCGTCGGGCTGCCACGCGCCGGTAAGGACCCGGTTTTCGATGTACTCGACGATCTGTTCGTAGATCGACCGGCCCTGTTCAAACCGCATCTCACGCCTCCGTTTCGCGCAGCCGGAGCACCGCCAGGAGCCAGAACCCCAGAACCACGGCCGTTGTGACGATCGGTTCCATGATGTCCGGGCGCTGCAGGTAGAACGGAGCGATCTGGTGCCACATCTCGCTGCTGACGGAGAAGGACTCTCCGGGCCCGAAATGGAAGCCCAGCGCCCGCGCCGACCCGGCTCCGGGATACGAACCTTCGATGTAGCGACCGAAAATCAATCGAACCGCCACGGCGCCGATGACGACGTAGCTGGCGATCCACCCCACCAGCGACAGGAGGGTGCGCCCCACGGGATGTTTCCGAAAGTACACCGAACCGAACAGGAAGACCGCGTTCAGCGGCAGGTACACCCGCAGCGTCACCAGCGACATGCGCATCCAGTCTCCGCCGGCAAAGGCCGCCACAAACGCCTTGCCCGCCCCGGCACCACCGGCGACGATCATGTAGAGCAGCGCGGAAAACAGCGAGGTCAGCACGAACGAGACGGTCACCGCGAGCCACACAAACAGGGTGGACACCGCGATCTTGGCCCCGACCTTTTCCCACACCGTGGACGGTCGCAGGAGGTAGGCGATACGGTGCCCCGGCGAACGGAGCTCGCCGAACTGACCGCTGGAAATCAGGACGCCGATCACCAGCATCGCGAGCTGGTACCCGTCCCACAGGTTGATCGGTGATACACCCCCGAGCCAGGAGAGGAGACCGAGCAGCATCATTGACCCGGCAACCGCGCCCGATGCGATCAGGATGTTCCGGTACTGGATCGTCAGTTCATGTCTGATGGAATGCAGAAACCTCATCATGCCACACCTCCGCACAGTCGGGTGAGATCCTCGGGTCGTCCCACGGCGGCCTGGAACAGCAGCTCCAGATCGATCTCGCTTCCCAGCGCCTCACCGTCCCCGGAACCGGCCGGAACGAGGGCCACCGAACTGCCCAACTGCGTCTGCATCGCCAGGGCGCCGGCGCGTTCCGCGGCGAGTTCCGACTCGAATCGCCGCATCGCCACGCCCGACTGAATCGACGCCATGTCCGACTGAAAAACGACGCAGCCACCGTCGAGGACCACGATCGGATCGATGAGGTTCTCCACGTCCCGGACCTGGTGGGTCGAGATGATGAACGCCCGCTCGTCGCCGGCGGCCTCCGCTGCGAGTTGCCGAAACACCTGCTTTGAGGGAATGTCGAGCCCGTTGGTCGGCTCGTCCAGGACTACGAGTTCCGCGCCGGTTGCCAGGGCGAAAGAGACCAGGACTTTCTTCTGCTGACCGTAGGAGAGTTCCGACAGCTTGCCGTTGCCGATGACCTCGAAACGCTGGAGGTACCGCTCCATCTGTCCGCCGTCGAAGCGCGGATAGTAGCCCGCCAGGGCATCCACGTACTCGCGGAGTCGGATCGAGGGCACATCGAACTGCTCCGGAACGTACGCGATCCGCGACAGCACCGCCGGATCACGCCGGAACGCCTGCCGGTCGAACAGTGTCGCGGTTCCGGCCGCGGGGAACAGGAGACCGGTCCCCAGCTTGAGAAGCGTCGTCTTTCCGGCGCCGTTCTTCCCGAGCAACCCGACAATCCCGCCGGGGTTGACCGAAAAATCGAGTGATTCAAAGAGCGCGCGCCGCCGCGTATAGGCGAAGCGCACGCCGTTCATGTTCAACATGTCAGCTCCTTCGTTGCTGTACTGGTGTACCACATATGTAGTACACCGTTACAGTACATCAACGAATCGCCACCGTCAAGCGCTTTCCACGAACTTCCCTGCGGCAGTATCTTTGCGCACGCCTCCGGCGGGGAACACGCGGCCGTGCATGACCACGTACACTCCCGGCGGCAACAGCTGCACCGCAACCAGGGAGCCTCCGAGATTGAAGAGCGCGTCGGAGCCGCTGATCGTGAACGGAACCATCGCCCCGGTTAGTACGATCGTTCTGGCACCGAGGGCGGCGTCGCGCTGCGCCGCCGCCCGCAGGCGGTCGGCGGTGACCGTCATCGTGTCGGTGCCGTGGGTGATGACGATGTGCTCCTCCGTCGCCGCGCGGCAGGATTCCACGATCCGCTCACGATCGTCGTCTCCCATGTCGAGGCTGTCGATCAGCTGGTTGATCTCAAGCGAAACGGGGACGGTGCACCCGACCGTGTCGAGTATTTCCGGAAGGTGGGTCTGCTGAAAGGTGAGTTCTCCACGGACGCGATCGTAGTGCTTGTCGAAGGTGCCGCCGGTAATTATCAGTCGAACCATGCCCGTATTCTCTGCGCGGCGTCGGGACCGCGCAAGTGACCGAAAGGAAGAACGCCCAATGAACCACTCAGATGTCTCCACCGATGCCGCCACCTACCGCCACCGGCAGGAGTACGGTGTGCGCTACGACGACCTGGACACCTACCGCCACGTGAACAACAAGGCGTTCCTCACCTGGATCGAGGATGCCCGGGTGCGGTACCTCATCGATGCTGCGGGCTTCCGACACCACACCTCCGAGGACGAGGGGGTTATGGTCGTGCACGCCGCCATCGACTACCGCTCCCAGGTTCACGCCTTCGAGACGGTGACGGTCCATACCCGCTGCGCCCGAATCGGCGGTCGCAGCATTACCCTCCACCACCTGATCACCGCCTCCGGTGAGGACGGAACCGCGCGGACCGCGGCCACCAGTACCACGGTCATGGCGGCGGTTGACCTCACCGCGAACGCCTCCATGGCGGTACCCGACGCCGTGGTGGACCACATCGTCGGATGGGAGCCGACTCCTCCGGAGCGCACGGTCGGCTCCCGCGGCGCGGGGTCTTGACGGAGAGAAGAGCACGGCGGTAGGTTATCGGCATCGGGGTGCTTTTCGTTACGAAAGGCTGAGATCACACCCGCAGACCTGATCCGGATAATGCCGGCGGAGGGAACCTGCCGTGACCGCGTGGCGGTCGCTCCTCAGTCTCCATCGTAACCGCCTCGGAAAACACACGTATTCCGGGAGGTTTGTATGTCTGTAATCGATTCTGTTCGTCCCCTGCGGCGGATCCTGTTTGCTGCGTTGATCGTGACGATCGCCGTGGGTGTCGCGGGAGCCGCGGGCCAGTCCGAGTCGTCGCCGGACGGTGACGGCGTCGTCATCTACACCTACGACGCGTTTCCCGAGAGTCTCGAAACGCTCATCGTCGACCACATGGCGAACGAGTACGGCGTCACCGCCACCATGGAGCGGTTTCAGGACACCGGCGGGCTGTACAACGAGCTCGCCCTCACCCGCGGCGACGGCGTCGCCGACCTTGCGATCGGCCTCGACAACACCTACGTCGGGAAAGCCCTTGAGGCGGAGCTGTTTCAGACCTATCGGCCGGCGGCACTCGACGCGGTCCCGGAGAATCTCCGTCTGGACCCCTCCGGTCACCTGATTCCGTTCGACTACGGCAACGTCGTTCTCAACTACGACAGCGAGGCGCTGCCGGACCCACCGACGACCTGGCAGGAGCTGCTGGATCCGTCGCTGCGGGAATCGATCGTGCTCATGAATCCGGCCACCTCATCGCCGGGACGCAACTTTCTGCTCCTGACGATCGCGCAGTTCGGCGAGGACGGCTACCTGGACTACTGGGAGCAGCTCAAGCCGAACATCCTGACAATCACCGCGGGATGGTCCGAGGGCTACGGCCTGTACACGCAGGGAGAGGCGCCGATCGTGCTCTCGTACGAGACGAGCCCGGCCTACCACATCGCCTACGAGGACACCACGCGGTACCAAAACCTGATCCTGGACGGGAGCGGCTACGCGCAGATCGAGGTCATGGGAATCCTGGCGGATGCCCCCAACGCGGAGAACGCCCGGCGGGTGGTCGACTTCGTTCTGTCTCCGGAGTTCCAGCAGGAGATCGCACTGGGTCAGTTTATGTATCCCGTGCGGGAAGACGTGGAGCTGCCGGACGCGTTCACGCAGCTGGACCGGCCGAGCGAGTCCGTGTTCCTCGATACCGACCGGGTCGATTCCAATTTTGAGCGCTGGCTGTCCGACTGGGAAGCGTTGATGCAATGAACCATCATGCGCCGGTGCGCGCCGCCTCCGGCGGCGCCGACGGGCGGGTCCTTCTCGTGGGACTCGCCGGTTTTTTTCTCCTCTTCATGGTGGCGCCCGTCGCCACCGTGTTCATCCGCGCCGCCGGCCACGACGCCGTCGGGGCCGGCGGTCTGGACGCATTCTGGTCCGCCCTGACCTCGATCGTCACCGCACCGCGTACACGCTCGGTGATCACGTTCACCGTGGGACAGGCCTCGCTGTCGGCGGCCCTCGCCGTCGCCGTTGCCCTTCCCGGTGCCTACCTGATGGCGCACTACACCTTCCCGGGACGACGGATCATCTACTCGCTCTCGCTCCTGCCGTTTGTGCTCCCGACGATCATCGTCGTGGTTGCCATGATCGGGTTTTACGGCAAGAACGGTCTGATCAACCGCCTGCTCGGGACCGATTTCAACCTCGTCTACAACTTCCGCGGCATCGTGCTGGCGCACGTCTTCTACAATTTCTCCCTGGCGATCCGGATCATCTCCACCGCGTGGTCCGGCATCGACCGACGGTACCGCGAGAGCGCCGAAATTCTCGGAGACCGGGGGCCCGGCGTGTTCTTCCGGGTTACCCTCCCGCTGCTGATCCCCAGTATTCTCTCGAGCTTCATTCTGGTGTTTATCTACTGCTTTCTGAGCTTCGGTGTCGTGCTGGTGTTCGGTGGCGTGCGATTCTCGACCTTCGAGGTGGCGATATACCGCGAAATGTTCATCAATCTCGACCTTCCGGCGGCATCGGTCTTCGCGCTGCTGCAGATGGCGTTTTCCGGCCTCTTCATCCTTGTTTCCACCGGGTCGCTCCATCGCGCCCGCGCCGGTGCCGTCGATACCGGGCAGTCCCTGCCGCCGTTGCGCAGCGCGCGCCCGCTGCCCCGGGCGCTGTTGGTGCTGTACACCGTCACCATGCTGGTGTTCGTGCTGGGACCCCTCACGACGATGGTGGTACGCGCCTTTACCGGCAGTTCGGGAGCCCTGGGACTGGAGAACTTCCGACAGCTTCTCGTTCCCGGTGCCGCCGAACGGAACGTCCACAGTATTCTACGGAGTTCGGTACCCGGCGTGGTCCTGCGCAGCATCGGTCTGGCGACAGCGTCGGGGACGCTCACCTTTGCTGTGGCGGGACTGACGGCGCTTCGACTCCGCGGGAGCCGGTCAACCTGGATCGACGGCGCGCTCCAGATTCCCATGGGCGTTTCGCTGGTGACGGTAGGACTGGGGCTCCGGCTCCTGTGGCAGGACGTGCTTCCACCGGTGATCCTGATCGTCCTCGGGCAGTTCTTCGTTGCCTTTCCCCTGGTGTTCCGTATCGTCCGGACCGGCGTCGAGGAGCTCAGTGAGCGAATCGTGAACGCCGCCGAGATCCTGGGCGCCGGCCGCCGCAGGATTCTCATGGATATCGAACTGCCGCTTTTGCGGCGCACGTTCCTGAACGCCTACGCATATGCCCTGGCACTCCCCTTTGCCGACCTCACCGTGGCGATGACCGTCGGCCGCGGACGCGTCGCAACCTTCCCGGTGGCGATCTACCGCCTCATCGGATTCCGCAGTTTCGATCTGGCACTGGCCCTGGCGGTCCTCTACATCGCGTTCTGCCTCGTCCTGTTTCTGGTCATCGATCGTACCTCACTCCCCGGAAAGGACACGCCATGATCGAATTCCGCTCAGTTCGGACCAGGTATCCCGAATTTGAACTCGCCGTCGACTTTTCGATCGCCGAGGGGGAACTGGGGTCGATTCTCGGCCCCAGCGGCAGCGGGAAGACTACCACCCTGCGTCTGATTGCGGGGTTTGAGCAACCGCAGGAGGGGCAGATCCTCATAAACGGCCGCGATGTCACCCACCTGTCGCCGGCGGACCGACAGATCGGCTACGTGTTCCAGGACTACACCCTGTTCCCGCACATGTCGGTGGGGGACAACGTCGGCTACGGGCTCCGGATCCGGCGCCGCCCGGCGGCGGAGGTTCGCGCCACGGTGGCCGAACTGCTGGATCTCGTTGAGCTGCCCGGATACCAGGACCGGAACGTCGCGACCCTCTCCGGTGGCGAGCGCCAGCGCGTGGCGATCGCGCGCGCTCTGGCAACGCGTCCCGTGCTGTTGCTGCTGGACGAGCCGTTCTCATCGATCGACGAAGTGCTGCGCCGCGACCTGCGCGACGAGATCGTACGCCTGCAGAAGCGCCTCGGCATTACGGTGGTGTTTGTCACCCACAGTCGCCAGGAGGCGCTGGCGATCTCGGACCGCGTCGCCGTGCTGCAGGCGGGTCAGGTCGTGCAGTACGCCGGCGTCGAGGAACTGTACCGCCAGCCGCGCGATCGCTTCGTCGCCGAGTTTGTGGGAGACGCCAACTTCGTGACCGGGGACGGCACGCAGCTCCTGTTGCGGCCCGAACAGCTCTGGATTGCAGGCGAAGGAGACGGCGGCGATGAGGGCATCGTGTACCTCGACGCGGAGATCGAAATGCACCAGTACCTCGGCAGTACGCACCGCTACGCGTGCCGCAGCACGGCGGGGCGGCTCATCGTCATGGATCCGCGGAGACGCTCCGTGGGGGACACGGTGACGGTGGCGTACCGACCCGCCGATGGCTTTCCCATGACGGAAGGAGACCCCTCATGAACGATACCGTTGAGTTCTACAGCCCCTTTGCCCACATCCCCGGGCGCCATGAGATCGCGCGGATCCATACCACAACCCACGGGTCCTTCGATGTGTGGATTGTGGTCACCGAAACCACCGATCGTCCCGTGGTGGTGTACGTACACGACGAGAACGGCGCCGCCTTCATGGCGGACCGCTATCCCGAGAGCACGACGATCCGGGTGGAACCGGACCAGCTTGTCGTCCGGGGCGATGCCGACGGCGACGGCGTGACCGGAACGCTGGTGGCCGACCGTGGTCCGGTGCGGCAGGGAACGCTGCGGTTTGTGCGGTCCGGGGAACAGGCACGCGCGGTGCCCTACGGCGGGACCGACTTCCCCGTGTGGGGAAGCCGGTGGCGCTGCCACGGCGTGGACCTCGAGATCCCCGCCGTGGTGACCGGTGCGATCACCGGCGCCGACGGTCAAACCGAGCGCTTCGATCGGCACGACGACGCCGTGATCACGCTCGGTTCCTACGGTGCGATCGCACCGCGGGGCTGACCGGCGGGATCGCCGGCCGGCCCGGGTGAGCGAAACCGGGATCAGATCACTGAGATCAGATCTGAAAGCGCGCGCCGAACGTCCCGCCCAGGGCGCCGGAGGTGATGTTGTACATCACGCCCAGATCCAGGCGAAACACGGTCAGATTCACGGACGCGCCGCCAAAGGCACGAAGCGTGAAGGGGTTCGCCGTGCTGTTCACCGCGATGCCGGTGTTGGAGACGTCGAGACCGGTCAGACTGGCAAGATCGGCGGCGCTCGCGGGACTCCCGGCGATCGTCACGTTTTCCACGGAGGACTCGAGGCCGGCGTTGGTCTCGGCGTTGCCGACGGTTGCGCCGAGTCCGATGTGCGGCTCTACGATCAGGAAGCTCTTGCTCGCCTGCACGCGGAAGTCGACGACGTTGGCGGTCCAGTCGAAGGCGAGCTCAGGGTCGGTGATCGTGGCGGACGCCGTCTGACCACCGATCGTCTCGCTGATCGTCTGGTCGCCGATGCCGAGGGGCGTCGCGATGCGCCCGGTCAGGTGGTTGTAGCCCACGCCTACGGATACCTTGGGCAGCAGACCGCCGTCCAGTACCGCGTAGCGGACGTCGAACCCGACGTTCTGGTACTCCACGTCCACGTCACCGATCGACAGCCCCGGCAGGGTGCCGAACTTGAGGCCGACGTCGAACGGCAGAATCAGACCGCCGACGCGAGCGTCAAAGGCGTAGCCCGGCACCGGGAGCCCCGCCCCGCCGATCGACTCAAGGGCGCCCTTGGTGGCGTCCACGTTCAGTTTGTCCAACAGGTCGGTGAAGACGCTTCCCGGGATCGTGGTGACACCAGTGGTAACCCCGACGCCGAAGCTCGGGATCGGCAGCAGCTGGCCCACGTAGGCGTCGGACCAGTTGAGGCCGATCGTGGAGTTCATCGGCAGGGAACCGGCGAAATCGTCGGTGAACGACTGAAACCCGTCTTTGTAGGTGGAGAAATCGGGGATCTGGGAAAACGCCGGTACCGCGACCGCCAGGGCCACGACCAGGGCAATAATGGTTGTTCTTCGCATTGAAATCCTCCTGAGGCAGTATTGCTGTTCCTGAATGTAACACCAGCGCGCCGCGAATTCGACTCGCCGGGCGCGCAATCCGAACGGCGGGCGCCACAGACACCGCCGACGACGGTCCTGGAGGACGCGGGCCCCGAGAACGGGTCGAGGGATTGACCGGCCCCCCTCCATCCACTACGGTTACGGTCACACCCGCCCCGGTAGCTCAGCAGGATAGAGCAACGGCCTCCTAAGCCGTAGGTCACCCGTTCGAATCGGGTCCGGGGTATTTTTGCGACGCAGCGGTCCGGCTTACCCTCGGACCTCCCGCCGGTACGGCTTCAGGAGCGCCGCGGGCGCCGCGGCCCTGCGGGACACGCTGACCAGGGCGAAGATCGTCAGGACGTACGGCACCATCAGGAACACGTCGAAGGGGATCGGAAGCCCCCACCCCTGCAGCCGCAACTGAAGCCCGTCCAGCAGTCCGAACATCAGCGCGCCGATCGTTCCGCGGCCGGGGTTCCAGTTACCGAAAATGACCATGGCAACAGCGACCCACCCCCGGCCTCCGATCACGTCCCGCAGAAACATGTTCTGATGAGCAAGGGTGAGAAAACTCCCGCCGATGCCCATGAGGGCACCTCCCGCCACCAGCGCGAGCGTGCGCACGAGATTCACGTTGCCCCCCACGGTATCGGCGGCCATCGGGTTTTCGCCGACCGTGCGAACCGTCAGTCCGATTCGCGTGCGGTACATGAGCACCCAGACCGCCGGAATGAGAATCATCGCCGCGTACGTCAGCACGTACTGGTTGAAAAGGCCCGGCCCGATAATCGGAATCCTCGAGAGGAGAGGAATCGCCACTTTGGTCATCGGGGTCACCGTCGGAGGAACGGTCGGAGACCCGAAGTGCAGCCGATACACGAACATCGACAACCCGGTGGCGAACAGTGTGATTCCCAGCCCCGAGACGTGCTGGCTCAGGCCAAGGAACACAACCAGGAACGCCATGAGGAGCGCGAGCAGCATCCCGACTCCGGCCGCCGCGAGCACACCGAGCCATGCGCTTCCAGTTGACATCGTCACGAGAAAGCCGGTCATGGCACCGAACAGCATCGTGCCTTCGATCCCCAGGTTGAGTACACCGGCGCGCTCGGTAATGATTTCGCCAAGCATCGCCAGAACGATCGGGGTCGCCATGCGCAAAGTCGCCGCAAGCAACCCGGCAAGGAAGGAAACGGACAGAATCTCGGCCATCATGACGCCACCACCTTGAGTCGGTACTCGTTGAGGAGAAGTGCAACCAGCATCACGATGAGCGACAGTCCCTCAATCACTCCGGAGATGTAGCTGGGCACTCCCGTCATGCGACTCATCGTCTGGGCTCCCACATTGATCACGCTGAAAAACAGCGACGCGAGCAGCACACCCAACGGATGAAGCGCGCCGAGCATGGCGATCACGATTCCTGTGTAGCCGTACCCTGGTGATATGTCAGCAAGAAGGTGAAACTGGATCGCTGCAACCTCTCCCACACCGGCAAGTCCCGCGAGCCCCCCGGAAATCACGGCGGTCATGACGATCACCCGTGTCGTGGGGATCCCGGCAAACCGCGCCGCATGGAGGTTGGTCCCCACGGCAAGCGATCGATACCCGAATACGGTGCGTTCGTTCACGAACCAGACCGCGAACACCAGCAGAAACGCGAGTGGAATGCCGAGGTGAAAACGACTTCGGGCGAGCAGAAACGGATACTTGGCGGAGTCGAATATCTCTTCCGAGATCGGCCATCCGGCGCCTTCCTTCTGCAGTACGCCGAACAGCAGCGCTCCCATGATGTGAATCATCACGAAGTTCAGCAGCAGCGTGGACACGACGTCATCAACGTTCAGTCGCGTCTTGAGAACCGCCGGGATGACAGCCCAGAGCCCGCCGGCAAAAAACCCACCCACCATCACCAGCGGGAGCATGACGAATCGCGGCAGCGACCCGAAGGTGACGCCGATCCACGTCGCAACGATCGCACCCGCAAGCAGCTGCCCCTCGGCGCCGATGTTCCAGAACTTCGCACGAAACGCGAACGCCACCGCCAGGCCCGTAAGGATGAGCGGGCTCGATTTCACCAGCGTCTCCAACACGTTGAAGCGGGTTCCCAGGGCTCCGTAGAAGAGCGCGCCGTAGCTCCGGAACAGCGGTGCACCTGCGATCAGAATCGGCACGGCCGACAGCAGCAGTGTGACCGCGATCGCGCCGAGCGGCGTCACGGCGCGGCTCCAGGACGGGATCGGTCCCCGTTTCACCAGCACAGTTCTCATTGGACCACCCCACTCATCCACAGTCCGATCTGTTCACGGTCGATCCCGCCTCCGGTCTGCTCTCCCATGATCCGCCCCTCGTACATCACCGCAACGCGGTCGCTCAGCTGAAGAATCTCGTCGAGATCGTCCGATATCAGCAGGATCGCGGCACCGCGCGCCCGTTCCTCCCGCAGGCGCGCGTGGATCGATTCCATGGCGCCGACATCCAGCCCCCGGGTCGGCTGCGAGGCCACGATCAGACGTGGATTGGTCGAGAGTTCACGGGCGAGAATCACTTTCTGGAGGTTGCCACCGGACAGACTGCCGGCACGCTCGCGTCGCGACTGCGTCCTTATGTTGTACGCGCCGATCAGCTCTTCGGCGTGCGTGCCGATACCGGCCCAATCGAGAAGCCCGTGGCGGTTCCACGGCGGCGCAGCGTGGCTTTCAAGCACGAGATTCTGTTCCACGGTCAGCGACGTCATGAGGCCGGTGTGCATACGGTCCTCCGGAATGCGCGCCATGCCCGCCGCCACGGCCGCGTACGGACGCCCGGGCTCCAGCACGCGAACCGTCCCGTGCCGGTCCACGACGCGCACGGCACCGGCGGACGGGAGGCGCATGCCGAACAGGGCGTCGCAGAGCTCGGTCTGACCGTTTCCGGACACCCCGGCAAGGCCGAGGATTTCCCCTTCCCTCAACTCGAGCACGAGATCATCCACCGCCGGGAGTTCCTTGTCGTCCTCGACCGATAGACCATCGATACGGCAGACCGTGGCGCCGCCGGTGTGCCACGGTTCTGTTCGGTTCGACCGGACCTCGTGCCCCACCATCATTCGGGAGAGGTCCTGCACGGTCGTGTCCGACGTGGACCTCTCGTGCACCTTTTGACCGTTCCGGAGCACGACGACGCGGTCGGCGATCTCCATGACCTCGTGGAGCTTGTGGGAAATGAAAATCACCGAACGTCCCCCCGAAGTGAGCGTGCGAAGGGTCCGGAACAGCTGCGGGGTCTCGGACGGCGAGAGCACCGCGGTGGGTTCATCCATGATCAGGATACGACTGTCCCGGTAGAGGGCCTTGAGGATTTCGACCTTCTGCTGCTCACCGATCGACAGCTGCCACACCGGAGCATCGCTCGGTACGCTCAACCGAAAACGCTCCTTCAACGCCTCCAGTCTCGATCGTGCCCCGGCGCGGTCGAGAAACAGCCCCTTCCCGGTGCCAACGACGACGTTCTCCAGCACCGTGTGCGTGGGTACCAGCGCGAAGTGCTGGTGGACCATCCCGATCCCGGCGGCGATCGCTTCGCGGGGCGACGTGAACGTCCGCGGCTCCCCGTACACTTCAATCGTGCCCTCATCGGCGCCGTAGTACCCGAACAGGATGTTCATGAGGGTGGTCTTCCCGGCCCCGTTTTCTCCAAGGAGCGCGCAGATCTCGCCCACCCCGACCGAAAAATCGATACTGTCGTTGGCCACGTTGTCGAGAAATCGCTTGGTCACCCCGTGCATGGCGACGGCCGGCGTGTTTCCCGTCGTGGAGTGTACGTCCATCGTCCACGTCCCTCCCGGACACGAAATGGGGCGGCCGTCCCGCGCCGCCCCGATCAGTGCGTGAAGACCGGAATCCGCCGGGACCCCGGTCCGTCACGTCCGCCGTCTGGTCGACGAATCAGTCCGATACCGGTTCTTCCTCGATGATCGGCACGCGAAACGTTCCCGCGGTGATGCTCGCGGTCAGGTCGTTCACCTGCTGAACCACATCGGCCGGGAGTCGATCTTCGAATCCGTGAAAGGGCGCGAGGCGCGCTCCGCCCTTCGCCATCATTGACCAGTCCTTGAGGTCCTGCGCGACGTACGCACCTGCCCGAACCTGACCGATCAGGTACTCGACGGTCGGGTACATGTCCCAGACCGGGCCGGTAACGACCGTGTCGGGCGCCAGTTCGTTCTGATCGCTCATATTCCCGAACGCCAGAACACCGTTCTCCCTGGCGGCCTCGAACACGCCGAAACGCTCGGCATAGATGAGGTCCGCCCCCGCCTCGATCTGGGCCTGGGCCGCTTCCCGCGCCGCAGGGGGATCGAACCACCCGCCGATGTAGGCGACCTTCATCTCGATGTCGGGATTGACGCTCAGCGCGCCCGCCTTGAAGGCGTTCACCAGACGATTGACCTCGTTGATCGGAATCGCCGCCACGACGCCGAGGGTGTCGGTCTCCGTGAGGTGTCCGGCAATGACACCGCTGAGATACGCCGGCTCGTGAATCCAGTTGTCGAAGACTGAGTAATTCGGTTCCGCGGGGCCGAATTCGGAGCCGAAGGCGAAGGCGATGTCGGGATAGTCCGCCGCCACCCGTCGCGACGGTTCCTCGCCCGCGAGAAAAGCATCACCGATGATCAGATCGAAGCCGCGGTCCGCGTATTCCCGCACCACCTTCTCAAAATCCGCCGCAGCGATCTGTTCGGTGAACTCGTACTGGATATCGAGTTCCTCCTCCGCGCGCAGCAGCGCCTGATGGATCACCCCGTCCCACGGTTCCTCGATCGCCGTCTGGTAGATACCCGCCACACGAAATGCACCGTCGTCGGCCTCCTGTCCACCGCCGGCGAACGCAAACCCCGCAACGACCAGTACCAACACCACCACTACAACTCGTTTCATGGATTCCTCCTTGGATTTCCGCTGCTGAGTATTGGCGCTACATTTCCGTAGTGTCAATATGCTGGAACAACATTGATGTTGTTTTTGTTCGCATCAATGACTCATTCGTATGCTATTGCGCGGGGTGGTCCGCGCGGGTACTCTATTCGAGAAAAGGGGGACTCCACATGGTTCAGCTCACGATCACCAACGCCCGTACGCCGGGAACGGACCTCGTGTCGACGTTTATCGTTCAGGATGGCAGAATCGCCGAACGCCGGGACGTGGAGGCCGGCACCGCCACGCCACCGGTTCCGGAGGCGGAACACCACATCGACGCCGGCGGCAGGTTGGTTGCGCCCCCCTTTGTAGATGCCCATTTCCACCTCGATTCGGTGCTCACCCGGATCCCCAATCGGTCCGGAACACTTCGCGAAGGAATCGACAACTGGGGCGTCTACAAGAGCACGCGGCTCTCGGTGGAGGATGTCTACGACCGCGCCAACCGGTACTGCGAACGCGCCTTTGCCCAGGGAATCCAGGCGATCCGGTCACACGTGGACGTAACCGAGCCGCAGCACCGTGGGGTGGAGGCGTTGGTCGCCCTGCGCGAGGCGTGGCGCGACCGCATCGACATCCAGCTGGTCGCGTTTCCCCAGGATGGATTGTACGGTTCGCCCGGGACACTGGACCTCGTCGACCGGGCACTCGATGCGGGAGTCGACGTCGTTGGCGGCATTCCGCACAACGAACGGACAACGGAACTCGGGTGGCGCAGCCTGGAGCACCTGGTCAGAGTCGCCGCCGACCGTGGGCTGCTCGTGGATGTGCACTGCGATGAGAGCGACGACCCCTCCTCGCGTCACGTAGAGGTTCTCACCGAGCTGACGCGGGCCACCGGGATGCAGGGGCGCGTGACCGCCTCGCACATCACCTCCACCGCCATGGTCGATCCCTATTATCTCCATCGAAAACTGATCCCGCTCATGGTTGCCGCGGACATGACCGTGATCGCGAATCCGCTGATTAACGTCCACCTCGGCGGACATTTCCACCATCCCGCGCCCCGGGCGCGTGAGAAGTGCCGTCTGTGCCACGAATTGCGTGGCGGGATGCAACACGCTTCTATATACAGCCAGCAGCACCATCTCGGTTCGCGCCACCAGGGCGCTGGCCTCTTCGCCGTCGGACGCGTATCATCCCCCCATGCGTACTCCCTCCCCCCGCCACCGCGACGCCCGCCGCCGGACATCGTTCCCGGTGGCCGCCGCCCTTCTCACCGTCCTGTCGATCGCGCTCTGTTCGCCCTCCGGTACCGCCGCGGCGGAGACGACCCGCTCCGTGGGCTTCGATTTCGCGTACTACCCCGGCGATCGGCAGGGGTACGGCGTCTCCCCCGGCGGCTTTGCCCCGGTCACCTACACCCCCCGCGAACCGGACGGCGGGACAGCCGACGGCCAGCGCGTACTTGGCACCACCTGGGGAAACGTGGAGGCAAAAGGGTACTTCGCGCAGTCGTGGCGCTGGCCGGCGCTTCGGTGGAGCGAGGGGGCTCTGGCAAAAGACAACAGCATCCTGCTGCGGGCAACCACCGGCGTCAGCCCGATTTCCGCCACCCAGGAGCTCAGAGTGACCCTGACGCCGGTGGCGGTTCTGCAGTTCACCGGCGCCGTCCTGGTGGGAACCGGGTGGAACGTGCGCCTCTTCGACGGCCTCGGAACGGTCGATCTGAACAGCGGCGAGGTGGATCCCGCCTCCTTCGAGGGCCTCGTCCTGCGCGGAGTCGCGGGGGCAACGGTCCAGTTCGACCTGGCGGCGGTTGTCCCCGGCGAATGGAACCACATTGTCGCCGTCGTCTCGCCGCAGTGGACGCTTCAGCACCTCACCGGGGCGTCGAACCGCACGCCGTGGGCGTTCGAGGCAGACGACGGCACCAACTACAACGGCTGGGAGTATCGGACCACCGCGTTCCTGGGATACCAGCCGCCGCGGGGCCCCGTCGCCACCGTCGGGATACTGTATGAGGGCGAACGACTCGTCGGGGCCGCCGTTGATCGGGCACGGGATTCGGCGCCCGCCGATTTTGACCCCGCCTTTCGCACTGACCGGATCGGACTGGTCGCCAACCTTGCATTCGGACCCGCCGGTCGTCACAGCCTCACGATCCTGCCACAACTCCGTCGCGACCGCCTCGCGACCGACACCACGATCTTCAACGCCGGCGTCCAGCGCCGGGAAACGGTGGGAGGATACTGGGACGTCTACCGCGTGGCGCTCCAGTACCGGTACGCGCTCGAATAGCCCCACGCGGCTCTCCGGGAGGTGGCGGTGGCCCCGTCCTCCCGGTCCCGAACGACGTCGCTGGCTTGCATCCTCCCCGCGGGTGGGTCACTATCCGGTCATGGATGTTCTTGGTGTCGTGCTGCCGGTGATCGCGGTGGCGGTAGTCGGCTACGCGGTGACCGCGGCCGGCGTCTTCCGTCCGGGAGATATCGCGGGTCTGGCACGGTACGTGTTCTCGGTAGCCCTGCCGGTGATGCTGTTCGACTCGATGTCCACCGTCGCGCTCCCGACCACGTTTCGCTGGTCGTTTCTGCTGGCGTACTACGTGCCCGCGATCGGACTGTACGGTCTGGCCGCGGCGATCGGGCGCCGGTCCTTCGGATACACCCGACCGGAGCGGGCGGTGTTCGGCATGTCCGCGGGCTACTCCAACACTGTCCTCATCGGTCTGCCGGTGATCACCGCTGCCTGGGGGGATCGGGCGCTGGTGCCGCTCATGTCGATCATCTCGATTCACTCGGCGGTCATGTTCTCGCTCACCACGGTGGTGGCGGAATCCGGTGGTGGCCAGTCCGGCGGATCCGGAACCGGCAGGCGGGGATCACCGGGGACCGTCGGCCTGCGCACGCTCCGTGGCATGATCACCAACCCGATCGTGGTGGGGCTCGTCCTCGGGTTCGCGGCGAATGTAACGGCACTTCCGATACCCGGTCCCGTGCGTGACACGATGGGTCTCATTCGGTCGTCGGCGATCCCGGCGGCGCTCTTCGTTACCGGCGCCTCGCTCCGGGAGTTTCGTGTGGCGGGCCAGTGGCGCGCCGCGGGAACCGCGATCGTGATCAAGATGTTCGTCCACCCCGCAGCGGTGTGGGCGCTTGCGGTCCCCGTGTTCCACCTCCCGGCGCCGTGGGCGGGTGTGGCCGTGGTTACCGCAGCCCTCCCCACGGGAATCAACGCCTCGGTGTTTGCCCGGCGCTACGACGCCGCCGTAGCGCCGGTCGCCACCGCCACCCTGATCTCCACCGTGATATCGGCCGTAACGGTCAGCGTGCTTCTGACGGCGATGGGATAGCGTTCGCTCGCATTCGAGGCACAAAGCGCGCATACTGAAACCACCGTATGAAGCCCCCGCCACGACACCCACCGTTCCGGTTTCTCCTGCTCGCACTCGCCTCGGTGGCGGGAGTCCTGGTCCCCGCTGCGGGGGCCGACGAACCGGTCCCCGTGCCACTGGTCGCCGGCGGAGTCGATCTTACCGACATCGATTTTGAGTCCAGTGCGCCGGTTGCCCTGGACGGACAGTGGCTGTGGTTTCCCGGCGCCATGCTCGGCGGCGCTCCACCGCAGGGGCCCGGAACGACGCTGGAGCTCCCGGTCTCGCTTCCGCCGGGTCGCTCCCGCGGAGTCGGCACCCTGGTGGCGACGGTGCAGCTGCCGTCCGCGCCTCGTCTCTACGGCCTGAAGCTGCCGTACATGGCCTCCGCAAACCGTGTGTTTCTCAACGGAGAAGCGATCGGCGGCAGCGGATCGGTCGGCGAGCCGTACAGAGCGCAGTACCGGCCGGTCATCGTGTTCTTTACCGCCGGTGGCAGCACCCTCCTGGAAATCGAAGTCGCCAACCACCACCACCGGCGCATGCGGCTCAACCGTGTCTATCTCGGCAGCGAGGCGCAGATCCGACAGTTCACCCACCGCAGGATGCTGCGCGACGCGATCCTGTCCGGGAGCCTGCTGTTTCTCGCGGCGTACCATCTCCTCGTGTTCTTCCTCAACCGGCGAGACCGCGCCTTTGCCTTTTTTGCTGCCATCGCCGCGCTGACGGCGCTCCGCCTCGGCATTATCCGGGAACGCCTCCTCGTCATGTTCTGGCCTGACATTCCACCGGAGCTGATGATGAAGCTGGGCTACGCGCCTGCGTTCCTGCTTCCGCCCCTCATCGTGATGTACCTGGACGCCCTGTCACCGTACAACACCCTTGAGCGCACCGGGCGACTGGCGCGGGGTCTGGCGATCGCCCTGCTTGCCCTGGTGGCGTTCATGCCGATCGTGGTCTACGACTGGGTGCTGGAATACGGGCTGATTGCACTCCTGGCGCTGGCGGCGTACGTGCTGGTCCTCGTAGCCCGCGGGAACGTGTTTCCTTCACCGCACGGGACGGTCGTCATTGTGGTCGGCAGCCTCATGGTTCTGGCGGCGGGACTCAACGACTACCTCCGGGAGATCGGTTGGATTCAGACACCGGAGCTCGTCTCGGTCGGAATCGTCGTGTTTCTGCTGTTGCAGGCGTACTTCCTGGCGTGGCGATTTCGGTCCGCGTACGACGATATCCGGGGCCTCGCCTCCACCGTTCAGACGCTCAACCAGACGCTGGAGGACCGGATTGACGAACGGACCCGCGCCCTCGCCGACGCCAACCGGCGTCTGGAGCAGGTGTCGCGGACCGACGGTCTCACCGGCATCGCCAATCGACGGTACCTGGACGAAGCGCTCGGACGCGAGTGGCACCGCGCGATCCGAACGGCTCAGTCGGTGGCGGTGATCCTCGCGGACATCGATCATTTCAAGGCCTACAACGACTTTCACGGCCATCTCAGTGGAGACGACTGCCTGCGCCGGATCGCCGCGGTCCTCGCCGGTGGAGCCCGGCGCCGCACCGATGTGGTCGCCCGCTACGGTGGAGAGGAGTTTATGCTCCTGCTGCCCGATACGGACGTCGACACCGCCACCGGCATCGCCGAGACCCTGCGCCGGGAGATCGAAACGCTGGCGATTCCCCACGGGGCGTCCACCGTCGCGGAGGTGGTCACGACGAGCTTCGGTGTGGCTGCGGGGGTGCCGGACCGCGGGGATTCCGCGCCGGACCTGGTCCGGCGCGCCGACGTGGCCCTCTACCGGGCCAAGTCCGAGGGGCGGAATCGCGTCATTGCGGCGCCCGCGCCAGCTCCTCCCGCCCGCGACGCATCACCCGGGTCCAGTGGATGATCTGCGCAACGAGCGCCTCCGCGGCCTGGCGCTGCGCGTCGGGAGGTCCGAACCCGCCGTCGGCGTTCAGATACTCCCAGTAGTGGGGAATCAGTACCATCTCGCTGAGATCGTACATTCGCAGCTCCCCCACCACGCTCCGAAGGTGTTCGGTCGCCCGCGTGCCGCCGGCGTGGCCACCGTAGGCCACAAACGCAACCGGTTTGTGATGCCACTCCCGGTTGAGGAAGTCGATCGCGTTCTTCAGGACCGCGGAGTAGGAATGGTTGTACTCCGGCGCGACAAAGATGAATCCGTCGGTCGCCGCCACGGTATCCGCCCACGCCAGCGTATGGGGCTGCGTATACCGCCCGAACACCGGTGGACTCGGTTCGTCCAGGAACGGAAGTCCCAGTTCTTTCAGGTCGGTGACCTCCAGCTGTATGTCACCGGCAGCCTCCACGAGGGGCCGGGCGATCTCCTCTATCCACTGAGCAACCGCGGGCCCCACGCGTTCCGGTCGTGTGGACCCGATGATGATTCGAATTGTATGCATAGCGTCTCCAAGATAGTTGTCACCGGCCGGAACGCCAAGCTACGATGCGCCGATGAATGACAGGCCCTGGTGGACGGATACCGCGATCTACCACATATATCCCCGTAGTTTTCAGGACAGCAACGGCGACGGCATCGGAGACCTTCCCGGGATCACCCGTCGTATTCCCTACCTCAGCTCCCTCGGAGTCGGCGCGATCTGGATGGGTCCGGTTTTTCGGTCGCCGCAGGTGGACAACGGGTACGACATCAGCGACTACCGCGATATCGATCCCATTTTTGGAACGCTCGAAGACATGGATGTCCTGATCGAGACCGCGCACCGAAACGGTATCCGCGTTCTGCTGGATCTGGTGTTCAACCACAGCAGCAACCGGCACCGCTGGTTCGTGGAATCGGAACACAACCCGGACGGGCCGTACGGCGACTACTATATCTGGCGGGATCCCGCCCCGGACGGTGGTGTGCCCAACAACTGGACCAGTTTTTTCTCCGGTCCCACGTGGACCTGGTCGCCGATTCGCGGACAGTACTACCTCCATCTGTTCGCACCGGAACAACCGGACCTCAACTGGGAGAATCCGCAGGTGCGAAACGAGGTCGCCGACGTTGCCCGGTTCTGGCGAGCCCGCGGCGTGGACGGGTTCCGCATGGACGTGATCAACTTTATTTCCAAGGTCGACGGGCTCCCCTCAATCGACGCCGACGCCGGCGATCCCGCCGGTTCCATGGGGCGGATCATCGACAGTGATCGGGTGCTGACATACCTGCAGGAGTTCCGGTCCCGGATCGATCCCGACGGCGAGGTGGTGCTGGTCGGCGAAACGCCCCATATCGCCCCGGACGACGCACGACGCTACACCGCGCGCGAGTCGCGGGCGCTGGACATGGTCCTGCTCTTCGAACACGTGATGCTGGACCACGGCCCCGGAGGGCGCTGGGATCCCGTCCGGTGGCGGCCCGACGCGCTCGCATCGGTGGTTGCCGCGCACCAGCGCCTTCTCGCCGGCACCTCCTGGCCAAGCCTCTATATGGGCAACCACGACCAGCCCCGCATCGTGTCGCGGTACGGCGATCCGGTTGCGTACCGCGTGCGCAGCGCCGCGGCTCTGGCGACCTACTTCTACCTGCAGCGCGGTACGCCGATCATCTACCAGGGCGACGAGATCGGCATGGCGAACCTGGAGATCGACTCACCGGAGCAGCTCGTGGATGTCGAGAGCAGCAACGCGTACCGGGACCTCGTCGATCGTCAGGGGGTGGCTCCCGATGAAGCACTCCGGCGCGTACGGGACAACGCCCGGGACAACGCCCGCACTCCCATGCACTGGGACGGAGGTCCCCACGGTGGCTTCATGCCGGACGCCTCCGGCGATGGCGACGGCGACGGCGACGCGCACCCCTGGTATCCCGTCCACCCGGATGCCGCCAGGTGGAACGTGGCGGCGCAGGAGTCGGCTCCCGCGGACCGATCGGTGCTTGCGTTCTACCGTCGCCTTCTCAGAGCGCGTCGCACCAGCGAACCGCTCCGCAGCGGGGAGTTCGCCCCCCTCGCCGCCGACGGGCCCGTTCTCGGGTATCTGCGCGGCGCACACGACAGCGAGGCGCTGGTGATCGCGAACCTGTCGGGCACCGGTGCTCCGGTGCCGCCGGACGGGCGCACGCAGATCTCCCGCGCGACGGACTGGCAGGTCCTCCTCACAACGGCGGATCTCGCGGCGAACCTGGAGGAGTCGCCCGACGGCGCCGACGAATCGGGTGTTGCGGCGAACGCGGACGAGCCCGGGCAACGGAGCCCTCTGGCGGACCTGGCGCCGTGGGAAGCGCGGGTGCTCGTCCGGCGACTTGCATGACCGGCGCCGGTGGGTAACACTGGATATGTGGCCAGACCCCACGACGAACCCGCCTGGATCGGGCGCCAGCACAACCAGACGATACTGTTCTCCGTCGCCGGCGCCTCGACCGCGGGCATAGCGGCGATCATTCTCTTCGCGCTCCTCGTCCCGATCCGGTCCACGATGCTGGAGCAGGACCGCTCCCGGTTTGCGATCGAATCCCAGCTCATCTACCACGACGTGGCCGGGTACCTGGAGCAGGCCACGCAGATCGCCTCCCAGATTCCGAGCCGCACACGCATCCGCGAGGAGCTGGTGGCGTATCTGCGCGGCGATCGATCGATCGCCGATACCAGGGCGTTTACGGCACCGAAACTCGCCGACGCCGCGGACGCCGCCGACGAGATCGTCGCCGTCACCCGGGTCACCCCGGACCGCCGCGTTGTGGCGGCGGTGGGTCCGTCGATCGCGCTTCCCGAAACGCTATCGTTCAACACCCAGGCACCCACGATCGCCGCCTGTACCACCTGCGCCGGCGACGGGACCGGATTCGTGGTGATCGTCCCGATCCGTCATCCGGGGTTCGGGCTCGCCGGCTTCGACCTCGTGGGCATGTCGATCCGGTCGCTGCAGGAACGGCTTGTGGATGCCGCCCACCTCTTCCCGAACACGCGCGTGGAGCTGCTCGAGGACGGCGAACCCTTTGCCACCGCCGGTGTGGCCCCCGACGAGGATCAGGGCGGCGCCGTCGCGTATACGTATGCCGTCAGCTCCCACTGGCGCCTGGTGGTGTCCCGCCCCCGCGACGAACTGTTTCACGGAACCCGACGCTTCATCACGATCATGGGACTCGCGGTCCTCGCGGTCGCCGGGGCCCTGTTCCTGGTGATCCTGGCGGCGATGCGCATCGTGAACGACCGGACCCGCGCGGCGGCGGACCGGCTGTCCTCGGAGGTCGAGGAGCGCACCGCAGAACTCCGACGGGCGCTGGAGGGGCGACAACTGCTGCTCAGGGAAGTGCATCATCGGATCAAGAACGACCTGGCGATGGTGAGCTCGCTCCTGGCGCTCCGGCGGGAGGAGAGTGGCGACGACGCCGTGCGCTCCGCGCTCTCCGAGGCCGACAGCCGTGTCAGAGTCATGTCGCACCTCTACGACGAACTCTACCGCGCCGAGGATTTCTCAACGGTGCGCATCAAGCCGATCCTGGACGGTTTTCTCCAGCAGTACGCGGACCTCGACATAACCGCAGCGATCGAGGACGTCGCCGTGGATCGAAAACTCGCCGCGCCCGTCGGCATCATCATCAACGAACTGGTGGTGAACGCGGTGAAGTACGGTCACGAACCGGGACGTGCACCGCAGATCAGCGTACGTCTTTCGCGGCACTCGCACACGACACTGGCGATCACCGTTACCGACAGCGGCCCCGGGATCTCCACGACCGCAGGAGCCACGACTTCCGGTTTCGGGCTGTCCATGGTTCAGGCGTTCGCCGAACAGTTCCACGGATCGGTGTCGATTCCGACGACGGGTGAGGGAGGCGTAGTTCACGTGACCCTCTCCACGGTGGATCCCTCCGGTGGCGCGCCGGAATGATCGGCCCCGACCGCATCCGTGCGGCCCTCAGCGCACCGCTCCCCGGTGACCGTGCCCGCGACCCACTGTTGCCCCGGGGACGGCCGCGACGGCCGCTCAGGCCGGTATCGCCGAGTACGCGCGCCGGCGCCGTCCTGATCGCCCTCACGCCGCGCGACGGCGACCTCGAGTTCCCGCTCATCGAACGAACCGACGATGGCGGCCCCCACGCGAGGCAGATTTCCCTGCCCGGGGGTGCCACCGAGTCCCATGACCGGGGGGCGGAGGATACTGCGCTGCGGGAGGCACGGGAGGAAATCGCGTACCCCGTGGATCGCCTGACGATTCTCGGGCGCCTTTCTCCCCTGTTCATCGACGTGAGTGATTTTCTCATCACCCCGGTGGTTGGCTGGCTCGCACCGGCCGACCCGGACCGGATTCCCTGGCGGGATCTGCAGCCTCATCCGCACGAGGTCGCCGAGATTGTGCGGGGGTCCGTAACCCGCTGTCGGACCTCGCTCGCAGAGCGCCCGGTATCGGCCCGCGGCTTCCACCTTTCGGCGCCGAGCTTCCTCGCCGAGGATCTTGTGGTGTGGGGTGCGACGGCGATGATGCTCGCGGAGCTCCTGGCGGTGCTGGATTCGGCCGAGCCTCGATAGCGGGGTGCCGGACGGTGCAGTCCCGGCGTCAGATATCCGCGGGAAGTGCGTACTCCGGGCGGTCCAGGGGCCGGGAGAAGTAGTACCCCTGCACCAGGTCCACCTCGCGCTGCCGCAGAAACTCGAGTTCCTCCCGCGTCTCAACGCCTTCGGCGAGAAGGACGATACCGTTGTCGGACGCGATCCGCTGCAGTCCGGAGAAGATCGACTGCTTCAGCGCGTCGTGGTCGATGCCACTGATCAGATGCATGTCCAGCTTCATGATGTCCGGCCGCAGCGTCGCCAGCGTGTTGAGCGAAGAGTACCCGCTCCCCACATCGTCGAGAGCCGTGCGTACGCCACGGGACTGGTAGTAATGCAGGATACGCTTGAGGTGCTCGATGTCCTCGAACGACTCCGACTCGACGATCTCGAACACGATGCGTTCGCGGGCCAGGCCGACCTCGTCGGCCGCCGCCATCGTCGTCCGCAGACAGTATTCCGGATCGTAGATCGCGTTGGGGAGAAAGTTGATGAACACATACCCCGGAATGTCGAACCGGTCGGCAGTCCTGAGCGCATTCTCGCGAACCACCCGATCCAGATTAAAGAGCAGGTTCAGGTCCCGGGCCTGCTGGAACAGATCCACGGGAGGGATGATCGAGCCGTCCTGTGCGATACCGCGGGAGAGACACTCGTACCCGTACACCGACCGATCGCCAATCGAGACGATCGGCTGAAACTGCACCATCACCTCGTTGGCCTCGATGACGTTGATCAGATCGGTGGCGTTCACCAGCTGAAACCACTGCTGCAGCGGCTTCATGTACTGCATCGTGTCCATGTCCGGCGTCTCGCCGTCCCGCAGGACCAGAACGTTGATGTTCCGTTTCTCATCCGCGGAGAACCGGTCATCCAGGTAGAGCGTCTGGATCACGGAGGGTACATCGTCGGTGGCGACCGAAACCATCATCCGGTCGCGGTTTACGGTATACCCGTAGCCTTCCAGAACCGAGGCCACCTGCGTCACCAGGTAGCCGAAGAAGGTGTTGAAATACATCGTTGCCCGCGTCCCCGGGGCAAACCGCGACACGATGTCGCATACGTAGCAGCTCACCTGTTCGAGGATACGGCGGGTGGGCTCAATCGGCAAGCGGCTCCAGATGCGCCCGCAGCCACCGCCCGTACTCGTCGGCGATACGGGCGGTCCAGATGCCGGGGACGGGAACGCCCGTGTTCCCGATGCGGCGGATCGGCACCACCCCGCGGGTTGCCGAGGTCAGAAAGGCCTCCCTCACGCGTCCTGCGGCGAGATCCTCCAGTGTCGGCGGTTCCAACGAGACGGTAAGGTCCGGCGCCAGTCGTTCCGCCACCGTCAGCACGATGCCGCGGGCTATGCCCTCCAGAACACCGGACCCGGCGGTGTGCAGCGTATCACCGAGGATTGCGTACACGTTGGAACTCGCACCCTCGAGAATCGCGCCGTCGGTACGAACGAGGAGCGTCTCGTAGGCGTCGCCGCCGTTCGAGGGGAGCATGGCACGCTGCTGCATCCACGCCGTGCTTTTCACCGACGCGTCGGCGCGGACCGTCCCCACGGCGAGGGCGCACACCGCGCCGTGTTCACGCAGGTCGGCGGGGAGCTCGCGGGCGACCTCCATGGAGAGGCGGAACCGCGGCTCATCTCCCGCAGCCGCCCCCACCGCCGTCACCCGGAAGCGCACCTCCGGTGTACCGGGAAACGTCCGCCGCATCTCCGCCAGCACATCGCGGACCCGGCGTCGCGGCACGCGAACCGGCACTCCCAGCGTCGCTGCGGAGCGCTCCAGGCGGTCGAAATGAGCGTCGAGCTCCAGGACCTTCCCTCCGTTCCAGGTCCGGGCGACGAGATACGCGGCATCCGCGGGCTCGGCCACGGCGGCGGCGGAGAGGGAGTCGAACCGCTGGTCGGTCACGGCCCGTTCCTCACCGTCGACGCCGATCAGTTCACGAATCATTACGTCCATGGGGGCCAACTCCTCAATCTTGAGCATTTCTATACTCTAATCTATACTGTAAGGTACCATGAGAATTACCACGAAAGGTCGCTATGCCCTGCGAGCGATGACCAATCTCGCCGCGTCCTTCCAGGGAAAACCACGCCCAATCAAACTGATCGCCGCCGAGGAAAATATCTCCCCGGAGTTTCTCGAACAGATATTCTTCAAGCTGAAAAAGGCCGGCATCATCGGTTCGGTACGTGGCCCCGGCGGAGGGTTCATGCTGGAAAAGGAGCCGGAAGATATCACGGTCAAGGATATCTTTGTGGCGGTTGATGAAGGTCTGGACCTCACGCCGTGCACCGCGTGTACCGAGACCGATGGCGTAGACCCCTGCGAGCGGATGGACCGCTGCCTGGTCTACTCCGTGTGGCAGGAGGCGTCGGACCACATCATCAACTACTTCGCCAGCATCACGCTGCGCAGTATCCTCGACAAGAACCACGACAAAGTCCAGCGACTGCTGGCGGGGAACGAAATCTCAGCCTGACGCGTCGTCTCCCCCGGTGTTCGATACCGGGGGTACCTGTTTGACGTGCAGATCCATCTGCGGAAACGGGATTTCGATCCCGTTGTCCCGGAACGCCCGCCAGATCTCAAGATTCGTCCAACTCAGTGCCGGAATTCGCTCGGATGCGTCCCGGATCCACGTGCAGAGCCGTACGGTGATCCCGGAGTCGTCGAAGGACCACACCTGATACCGGTGTTTCATACCGGCGACCGCCCACGGGTTCCGGCGCGCCACTTCCAGCAGCACCTCCCCGACCCGATCCAGATCGCTTCCGTAACTCACCTGCACGGTATTGCACAGAATGATGCGCACATCGTCGTAGGAGTAGTTGTGCATCGAGTTCCCGGTGATCTTGGAGTTCGGAATGATGATCGTTTCGTGGGTGATCGTGTTCACCACGGTGTGCAGGAGCTTGATCTGATGAACCGTGCCCTCGATGTCGTCCACGAGGACCCGGTCGCCCTCCTTGATGGGTCGCGCAAAGATGATGATCAACCCTGCAAACATGTCGCCAACTGCGGCCTGCAGGCCAAAACCGACACCAATACCAAGGACGCCGAAGAGGACCGCCAGCGATGACAGGTTGATACCGATCACGCTCAGCCCCACGATCACCGCGATACCCATGACGGCAAAGCGGGTCACGTTCAACAGCGAGAACGATCGCGCGGGATCGAGGTTAAACCGCCGGACCAGCCCGTGTTCCAGCATGCGCCGGGTTGCCCGGGAGAGCCAGCCGGCGAAGTAGAACACCGGAATCACGAGAATCAGCGTGACCGCCGAGATTTCGGTATTGCCGGAGGTGAAGAACGGCTGATTGAGGATTCTCAGGACCGTGCCGGCCCACCGCACCAGCTCAGCGCCCAGCAACCGCGAGCCGAGGGCAACGATCACCAGCAGCCACAGCAGCCGGGCCCCACGCCGCAGCCAGCGGCGGAACCGTTCCCGGGACTCCTCTCCGATCTCGAGGCGACGCAGCAGGCGCCGGAGGAGCAGAAACACCACAAGCACCGCGACCGTTGCGCCGATCGACGGCAGCACGAACTCCGTCGTCAGCTCCCAGAGGGAGAACGGAAGGGTCAGCGGGCCAAGGTCGATGGGGCGATGTACAAACGCGGGCAGTTCAAAAACCTGGCGCATTCCGCCATAATAGCAGCATGAGACTGACCCGTGACAATACAGTAGCCACGATCGTGGATGTGCAGGAACGCCTGCATCCGCACATGCACAACGGCGACCGACAACTCAACCGGACCCGGGTACTCATTCAGGGACTCTCGGTGCTCTCGGTGCCGATGGTGGTCACGGAACAGTACCCGAAGGGCCTTGGCCGGACGCTGGAACCGATTCGCGACGCGATGGGCGACGAGTTCGAGCCGATCATCAAATCCGCGTTCAGCTGCTGGGACGAGCGCGCGTACCGTGCGCGGATTGAGGAGATCGGACGCCCGACGGTGCTGCTCGCCGGAATCGAAACCCACGTGTGCGTTCTGCAGACCACCCTCGACCTGCTGGAGGCCGGATACACACCCGTAGTCGTGCTCGACGCGACCTCCAGTCGGGTTCAGCGGGATACCGAGATCGCAGCGCGCCGCATCGAGCGCGAGGGGGGGCGGATCACGTCCGTGGAGTCCGTGCTCTTCGAGCTCACCCGCGAGAGCGGTACCCCGGAGTTCAAAGAGATCTCGCAGCTGGTCAAGTGAGCGACGAATTCCACTACGCCGCCGACGTGATCAACGGCGCGGACTACCTGGTGGCGTTCACCGGCGCCGGAATCTCGGTGGAGAGCGGAATTCCGGCGTTCCGTGGCGATGGGGGACTGTGGGACCGCTACGACCCCAACATCCTGGAAATCGGCTACTTCCTGCGAAACCCGGAAGAGTCGTGGCGCGTCATCCGCGAGATCTTCTACGAGAACTTCGGTCGCGCGGAACCGAACATCGCCCACAAGATCCTCGCGTACTGGGAACAGATCGGGCTCCTCAAGGCGCTCATCACGCAGAATATCGACGATCTCCACTTTCGGGCGGGTAACCGCGAGCCGATCGAATACCACGGGAACAGCAGAATGCTCATTTCCACGGAAACCGGGACGCGGGTGGAAGCGACGCCGGATCGCATCGCGACGATTCCGCCACTCTCGGACCACGGGGCGCTGCTCAAACCGGACTTCGTGTTTTTCGGTGAGGGCATACCGCGGGAGGCCGCACGGCGGGCGGAACACGCCGCCCGGACCGCCGACGTCCTTCTGATTATCGGCACCACCGGTGAGGTGTACCCGGCGGCGCAACTGCCCCATATCGCGCGGCAGAACGGTGCCACGATCATCGAGATCAACCCCGCGCGAACCGCCTACACCGAAACGATCACCGACATCTTCCTGAGAGCCCCCGCCACCGAGGCGATGGAACGGCTCAGCCACAGCGTCTGACCCGCCCACGGCTCGTGGGCCATTCTCAGTTGCAGCTTCGGCGCCGGCGACCTACAATTCTGCCATGAAGAAAAACGTCGGGTTCGTCTCCTTCCGCATCGCCGGAACGGACGGGGTCTCCCTGGAGACCAAGAAGTGGGCTGAGATCTTTACGCGGAACAACTGCAACTGTTACTACCTGGGTGGAGAGCTCGACACGCCGGATGAGGTGAGTATGGTTGCACCGTACTTTCACTTTCAGGAGCCGGAGGTCCGGGAGACGTATCGACAGTGTTTCTCCCAGAGCGTGCGCCCGCCGGAACTCACACGGACGCTCCACGAACACCGGGAGCAGATCAAGGGCGCGCTCTACGAGTTCGTCGAAAAGTACTCCATCGATATCCTGGTACCGGAGAACGCGGTCACCATTCCGCTCAACGTCCCCCTCGGCATGGCGCTGACGGAGTTCATCGCCGAAACCGGGATCAACACGATCGCCCACCACCACGACTTTTTCTGGGAGCGAAAGCGGTTCCTCGTAAACTGCGTCTGGGACTACCTCAATAGCTGTTTTCCACCGCACCTGCCCCACATTCATCACGTGGTCATCAACTCCTCCGGGCAGAACCAGCTCGCCCTGCGGACGGGCATCAGCTCCACGCTCATCCCCAACGTCATGGACTTTGAGACCCCCGCGCCGGGAATCGACGAGTACAACGCCGATGTCCGGCAGGTCCTCGGCATCGCGGACGACGAACTGTTCGTGCTGCAGCCGACGCGGGTCGTGCAGCGCAAGGGGATCGAACACGCCATAGAGCTCGTCGCGCGCCTCGACCGCAAGGCGGTACTGGTCATTTCCCACGCCTCCGGCGACGAGGGGTACGAGTACCAGACACGGGTCAAGGAGTACGCCGCCATGCTCGGTATCCGCGCCGTGTTTGTGGACCAGGTGATCGCGGATTCACGGGGAACAACCGCCGACGGGAGAAAGGTCTACAGCCTTCAGGACGTGTACCCCCACGCGGACCTCGTTACCTACCCGTCGATCTTCGAGGGCTTCGGTAACGCGTTCCTCGAGGCGGTCTACTTCCGGAAACCGATCGTCGTGAACAACTACACGATCTACTCCCACGACATCAAACCGCTCGGCTTTCGGGTGGTCGAAATGGACGACTTCGTGTCTGCGGAGACGGTCCGTCAGACGCAGGAGGTTATCGACAGTCCCGATCTGGTTGAGGAGATGGTGGAAGCCAACTACCAGCTCGCGCTCAAGTATTTCTCGTACCGGAACCTCGAAAAACGCCTGTGGTACATCGCCCGTGGATTCTACGGCGTGGAGGAACCGGATACGCTCTGAACCACGCGGCGAGGCCGGAGACTACGGCAACCGGTACGGGACGTCCGGCACCGGTCGCTGGTTGCGGTAGGTGAACAGCAGGCGCAGGTTCAGGAGTTCGCCGCCGTATTCGATATACAGATGGTCCCAGTCCAGCGGCTCACCGTTGAGCAGCAGGTTCCACCGTTCCCGGTGCGCCGGCGGATAGCTGTCGATCGTCCCGGCGCGAACCGCCGCCACCGAGTCCACCGCCACAATCTCGCGCTCCGATCCCGTGCGACGGATCAGAAGTCCCGCCCGCCGGATCACGGCAATCGCCTGAGACGCATCGTACCCGTTGAGCGTGAACGGATCCGGGGACGGATAGATCGTCGTCGAACGTGGCCACGCCGGCGGATCGATCGCGTCCGGCGGAAGCGGCGTCGCGGAATCGCCACCGGGTGTCTGCGCCGCCGGAGGAACGGCGGCGGCGACGATCAACCACAGCACCGCGATACACCCGACCGCCGAGGTCCTCAGAACTTCAGCCACAATACCTCGTACGGTTCGAGTTCCAGTGAGAACAGCTCACCCTCCCAGGTCGGGATCACCAGATCTCCGGTTACGAGGTCCCGCGTGACGCGGTCCTCGGACCACGGGTAACGGTCGCGGCGGTCGGTGAAGAGAACCGCCTCCGCCGCCAGGTTGTGAATCGCGAGGACCGTGCCTTCCCGATCCGCCTCGGTGTACGGACCCCGGGCGACGACGAAGAGTCGGTCGTCGGCGGCCACCACACGCTGGGGACTCCGCGGGTGAAACGCCGGCTCGCCGGCCCGCGCCCGCAGCAGCTGCCGGTACCCGGAAAACACCATCGAACGCAGCGTGGAGTCGTCGTCGAGTTCGCGCTCCAGGTCCGCGAACTCGAGCTTTTCGCGGTTGATCGTCCGGTTCGCACCGGTCCGTTCCACCCCCTCGACCCAGTTTTCCGACCCGATCAGGCTGTGGACGTAGATACCGGGGACACCGGCAAAGCTCAGCATCACCGCCTGCGTCGCCAGAAACTGCTCCGCCCGCTGCGGCTCCGGGAGCGCCGCATTGGTCGTCGCGGACAGGTAGTTGATGTTCAGCTCGTACGGAATCTGGCCGTCGGTGGTGGCCTTGTAGGAGATCCGCCCGCCCCGCTCGGTCACGGTCGCGATGAGCGCCTCGCGCTCCTCGTCTGAGAGGATCCCGTGCGTCGGCGTAAGACCGATGCCGTCGTGGCTCGCGCAGAAGTTGAAAAAGGTCATGCCCGGTCCGGGGTCTTTTAGCGACCCGGCCCACTCCCGAAGGTGCCGCGCGTCTCCCCGGGTCACAGCGTCAAGCAGGAGTGGCGGCAACGAGAAGTTGTACACCATGTGTGCTTCATCGCCGGAGCCGAAGTACGACACGTTTTCGGCGTGGGGCACGTTGGTTTCCGTAATGAGAATCGCCGCGGGGTCCACCAGCTCCATCACCCTTCGGAACAGCTTCACCATTCTGTGGGTGTTGGGATGGTGAAGGCAGCTGTGCCCCGCTTCTTTCCACAGGTAGGCGATCGCGTCCAGACGCACGATCTGTGCTCCCCGGGCGAGGTATCCGAGAAACACGTCGAGCATCTCCAGCAGTACCGCAGGGTTAGCCCAGTTCAGATCGACCTGGTCGGCGCTGAACGTCGTCCACACATGTTCCTGTCCGTGGGCGGTTTCAAACGGAGTGAGCAGCGGGAGCGCGCGGGGCCGTACCACCATGCTGTAGTCGTCGTCCGGGTCGGCCACGATGAAATACCCGGTGTACGGCTCCTCGTCGGCGAGGAATCGCTGAAACCAGGGCCCCTGGGCCGAGCAGTGGTTGAGAACCAGGTCCGCCATGAGGCGAAACTCGCCCGCGATCTGCTCGATGTGCTCCCAGGAACCGAGAGCCGGGTCAACCTCGCGGTAGTCGATCACCGAAAACCCGTCGTCGGAGGAGTACGGCGAAAACGGAAGCACGTGTACGCCGGTTATCGTGTCCTCGCAGCGCTCATCCAGAAAGCGGTACAGGTATTCCAGCGGCGCCCCGTCGGTTCCGCGGAAGGTATCACCGTAGGTGATCAGCACGGCGTCGTCTGACGACAGCGGAAAGTCCTCGGCGGGCGAGGAAAACCGCTCGCGGTGCTCCGCCACTGCCGGACGATACTTCTCCACGAGTTCCATCACGCGACCGGCAAGTCCCGCCTCGTCGGGGTAGACCGCGTCGACCAGTTGCTTTACAACAGCGTCCATACCCGGAAGAATATGCCAGTCGGGGCGTTCCCGCAATTCGTGGACCGCGAAAAGGAGACCGTATGCGGCTCGTCATCTTTCACTACCATCTCCTGCCCGGCGGCGTCACCGGCGTCATCGAACAGATGGCCGAGGCGCTCGACCGCTTCAGTACCACCGTTGATGCAGTTCAGGTGGTCACCGGAAGCGGAGAAAACGCGGAAACGCTGCGTGGTCGATTGCCGGTGGAGGTCGTTCCCGAAATCGGCTACACCTCCCGCCAGCGCGTCGCCGATCTGGCGCCTGCGACTGCCGGTTCTCCGGAATCCGACGGCCCGATCGGCCAGGCGTCCGCCGCCGCCGTTCGCGCCGGCGCCGACGAACTCACCGGCAGGATTGCCCGCACTCTGTACGAGCGGTTCGGAGATCCGGACTCCGTGTGGTGGATCCACAACCACCACCTCGGAAAAAACCCGGCCTTCACACGGGCGCTGTTCCGGATCGCGGAGAATCACCCGGAACAGCGCATGGTGTTTCACATCCACGATTTTCCGGAATGTGGTCGGTACAGCAACCTGCGGTTTCTCCACCAGTCGGGCGCAACCACCCTGTACCCGGTACTCCCGAACGTGCGGTACGCAACGATCAACTCGCGCGACCGGAACATCCTGGTCGACGCCGGCGTCCCCGCGGTTGACTACCTTCCCAACCCGGTACGCACCGCGAACGGCGACACCGGGCAACCGGGTTCCGAGCGCGCCGCTGCCCGGGATCCGGCGGAAACACGCCGGATTCTGGCGGACCATTTCGGCCGGGACTATCCACGCTTCGACCCGTCCCATCGAATGCTCCTCTACCCGGTGCGCACGATCAGACGCAAGAACGTGTTCGAGGCGGGGCTTGTGGCGATGGCACTGTCGGAACCCGCGTCGCTGGTGGTGACCCTCCCCGGAGTCTCCCAGGCGGAGAAACAGTACTCCCAGATGGTACAGCACGCCTTCGTCGACGGGACGATCGGCGGCCTGTGGGGCATCGGCACGGGGATCGAGGAGGCGGGTCTGCGCTTTTTGGACGTGCAGCACGCCGCCGATGCGATCATCTCGAGTTCGGTGCAGGAAGGCTTCGGGTTTCAGTTCATTTCCCCCCTCCTGCTCGGAAAGGGCCTTGTCGCGCGACACCTGGACGTCCTGAGCGATGTGGAGCCTTTGTTCCGGGACTGGCCCCATGCGTTCTACCGCAGCATCGTCGTTCCCAACAGCAGTCCGTCGCTCTCGGGTCCCCAGGCGCTGCTGAGGTTCCGCTACGCGGAACGGATCGACCGCCTGGCGGCACACCTGCCGGAGGAAACGATCCACGACCTTCACCGCCGCGTGAACGACATGGTTGAGGCGGACGCGATCGACTTTTCGTTTCTCCTGCCGCACATGCAGTTCACATATCTGAAGGACATGCGGGCGGACACCGGGTTCCTCCGTGCCGTTCGGGTGCTGAACGAGGACGTGTTCCGGCTGATCGAAGGAGCACTCGGGCAACCTCCGGCGGCGGTTCACGAGGGCGTGGAGGATCGGTTCGGGCTCTCGTCGTTCGCCGCAGCGGTCGATCGCATCCTGACGGCCCCCGTTTCGACGGGAACGGAACCGGCGCAGACGGGCCCCACCACCGACGACCACGTGCTGCGATCCTTCGCAACGCTTGATTATCAGCGCCTCCTGTACGAGTAGCGGCGGTCCCGGTCAGTCGCCCTCCGGCGGGTCGCCTGAGCGGGTGATACCGGCGCCGGGGCGCAGCCGGGGCCGCGCCGGAATATTCATTAGTAATCTTGTTAGGTTTTTCACATTATCGTGAAATGCGGTGCAACAACTGCCGTCGCGGTTTGCTGTGCGCTTGCATCATCAGAAAAATCGGTCTATAGTTGGGGTAACAAATCTCCCGAACAGCTCATCCGCCTCGCCCCGTGATACGAAGGCCGGCGGGTGAAAAACCTGGCAACAAAGGAACGTGTTATGCCAAAAAACTTTATCACCCTCGACGGGAACGAAGCGGCATCGCGGATCGCCTACGCCTTCAGTGAAGTCGCGGCGATCTTCCCGATAACTCCGAGTTCACCGATGGGCGAGCACGCCGATGCGTGGGCCGCCCAGGGGAAGAAGAATCTCTTCGGCCAGCCCCTGGAGATCATCGAGATGCAGAGTGAAGCCGGTGCGGCGGGTGCCGTCCACGGTTCGCTCACCGCGGGCGCTCTGACGACGACCTATACGGCCAGTCAGGGTCTCCTGCTGATGATTCCCAATATGTACAAGATCGCCGGAGAGCTCCTCCCGACCGTATTCCACGTGTCGGCGCGCTCGATCGCGGCGCAGTCGCTTTCGATTTTCGGCGATCACTCCGACGTTATGGGCGTGCGGCAGACGGGCTTTGCACTGCTTGCGAGCAATAACGTCCAGGAGGCGCAGGACATGGCGGCGGTGGCGCACCTCGCGTCAATGGAGTCGCGCATTCCGTTCGTGCACTTCTTTGACGGGTTCCGCACCAGTCACTCCATCCAGAAGATCGAGGAACTGGACTACGAGACGCTGCGCAGCATGCTCGACATGAAGTACGTCGAGGAGTTCCGCAAGATCGGTCTCCGACCGGAAGCTCCGATGGTGAAAGTCGGCGCCCAGAACCCCGATGTGTACTTCCAGGGCCGCGAGACGGTCAACAACTTCTACGAGGCCACACCCGCCATCGTGAAGAAGTACATGAAGATGCTGGAGAAGAAGACCGGCCGCAGCTACGACCTCTACGAGTACGTCGGCGCCGAGGACGCGGAAACCGTGATCGTCGGTATGGGCAGCGGAATGGACACCGCCGAAGAGACCGTCGCGCATCTGGTCAAGCAGGGTGAGAAGGTCGGCCTGATCAAGGTGCGGCTCTACCGCCCGTGGTCCGCCGAGGACCTCAAGGCGGCGCTTCCGAAGAGCGTCAAGCGCCTGGCCGTTCTCGACCGAACCAAGGAACCCGGCGCACCCGGCGAGCCGCTGTACCTCGACATCGTTCAGACGTTTGCCGGCAGCGACATTCGGATCATCGGTGGCCGTTACGGCCTCTCCAGCAAGGAGTTCACGCCGGCGATGGTCAAGGCCGTGTTCGACCACGCCAACGCCGACGGGTTCCATGATTTCACGGTCGGCATCACCGACGACGTGAGCAAGAAGAGCATCCCGGTCAAGGACGTGATCGACGTCGAGCAGGACGGCATCGTGCGGTGCAAGTTCTGGGGCTACGGATCCGACGGAACGGTCAGCGCCAACAAGAACTCGATCAAGATCATCGGCGCCGAGACCGACAAGTACGTTCAGGCGTACTTCAGCTACGACTCCAACAAGTCCGGCGGATTCACCGTCAGCCATCTCCGCTTCGGCGACAACAAGATCCAGTCCGAGTACCTGCTCACCACCAGCGATTTCATCGCCCTGCACCGCCCGCAGTACATCGGCCGGTTTGACATTCTCGAGGGCATCGCCGATGGCGGAACCTTCCTGATCAACACCTCCGAGGCGCCGGAGAACGTGTTCAACATCTTCACCAAGGAGATGCAGGATACGATCCTCAAGAAGAACGTGAAGGTCTTCGCGGTGGACGGGTTCAAGATCGCCAAGGAAGCCGGCCTCGGAAACCGGATCAACACCGTCATGCAGGTGGCGTTCTTCAAACTCGCCAAGGTCATCGATCCCGACAAGGCGATCGAACTGGTCAAGAAGTATGTCGAAAAGCAGTTCATGAAGAAGGGTCGCGAGATCGTCGAGATGAACTGGAAGGCGATCGACATGGCCGCCGACGCCGTCAAGGAAGTCCCGGTACCGAAGAAGGCAGAGTCCTCGGCGGACATCATCCAGCTTGTGCCGGAGGACGGCAGCGACTTCGCGAAGAAGATCGTTGATCCGATCTGGCGCATGAAGGGCGACGACATCAAGGTCAGCGAGATGCCGGTGGATGGCCGCATTCCCAGCGGCACCAAGCGCATCGAGCAGGGCGGCCGACCCGGTCCGGTCATCACCAAGTGGGCATCCAAGAGCGACCTCGTCGCCAACCTGGACGTGCAGTGGGACGAAGCGTACTTCGAGTATCCCGGAAGCTGCATGGGCTGCGGAGAGGTTCCCTATGTCCACCTCATCACCCAGCTCTACGGAGACCGGATGATGATCGCCAACGCCACCGGCTGTTCCTCGATCTATGGCGGCACGTTCCCCGCGGTTCCCTACACGACCAACAGCAAGGGCTACGGCCCCGTCTGGGCGAACAGCCTCTTCGAGGACAACGCCGAGTACGGCTTCGGAATGCGCCTCGCGGTGGACAGCAACCGCGGCCAGCTGAAGGCCCGCGTCGAGGAGCTTCTCGAAAAGGGAACCTCCGGTGAGCTCACGGCGGCGCTGAAGAAGAACCTCGATCTCTGGAAGAGCGTGGGACGCGACGCCAAGGACGCGGCCGAAAAGACCCGCGAACTCCTGCCGGCGGCGCTCAAGAACGCCACAACGGAGACCAAGCCGATTATCGCCAAGATCATGGAGCTGGGAGACTATTTCGTCGACAAGTCCGTGTGGATCTTCGGTGGTGACGGATGGGCCTACGACATCGGCTACGGCGGTCTGGACCACGTGATGGCGCAGCAGAAGAACGTCAACGTTCTCGTGCTCGACACCGAAGTGTACTCCAACACCGGCGGTCAGTCGTCGAAAGCCACGCCGCGTGGTGCGATCGCCAAGTTCGCCGCCGACGGAAAGAAAACCGGCAAGAAGAACCTCGGTCTCATGATGACCACCTACGGACACGTGTACGTGGCCAGCGTCAACATGGCACAGGATCGGGAACAGGTACTTCGCGCGATCACCGAGGCAGAGGCGTACGACGGACCGTCGATCGTGATGGCCTACAGCCCCTGTATCGCCCACGGATACGACATGAAACTGTCGGTCAAGCAGTCCAAGAACGCGTCGCTCTCCGGCTACTGGCCGCTGTACCGGTACAACCCGGCGAACAGCCTGGTCGGGCAGAATCCCTTTACCTGGGAGACGCCGGAGCAGACGGTGGACTTCAAGGTCTACACCGGTGCGGAAATCCGCTACCGGGCGCTCGAGCTCGCCAAACCGGAGGAAGCCGAACGGCTGCAGCAGCTTGCCCGCGAGGACAACAAGCGCCGCTTCGATGATCTCCAGAAACTGGCGGACGAGGACTGAGACTCTCCCCGGATACAGCAACGCCCCCGGACCTCAGGGTCCGGGGGCGTTTTTTTTAGGGTTGGTCTCGGAATGTCGATTTACGGATGCAGGCTCGTCGCCGAGGGCGGAAACTCCAGCACAAATCGCGCACCGCTCGTGTACTCCTCGTCCAGAGACACTGTCCCGCCGTGGGCGCGCATGATGTCTGCCACCAGAGGCAAGCCGAGTCCGGTTCCACGCTCCCCGTGCGATCCCGGTCGGCTCGTTTTCACCTCGTGCCTGAACAGGTCGGGGCGATCCTCCACCGGTACGCCGGGTCCGGTATCCTCCACGGCGATCGACCGACCTCGCGCCACGATCCGTATCACGCCACCGGTCGGCGCGAACTTGACGGCGTTGCTCACGAGATTGAACACCGCTTCCCGGACGAGTCCCCCGTCCGCGACCAGATGCAGATCCGACGCAACGTCAATCTCCAGATCGACCTCCTTGGCCTCGATCTGAACGCGCAGCGTGAGGCAGACCTGGTCCACGGCGGACCGAACGTTCACCGGCTCGAGGTTCAGTTCCACACGACCACTCTGCAGACGATGGATGTTCAGGAGCTGATTGATCATCTCGACCAGCACCGCCGCCGAACTGCGCATTTCGCGAATCGTGTCCCGCAGCTCGTCCGCCGAAAAGGAATCGCCGGCACGATCGAGGAGATCGAGCATGGTGAAAATGCCGGAGAGCGGTGACTTGAGATCGTGCGAAACCAGCGACAGGAACGTGTCCTTGATCCGGTTTGCGTTCTCCGCTTTCAGTCGCTGCTCCTCCAGCACACGTTCCTTTTCCTTGCGGTCGCTGATGTCGGCCACGGCGAACAGATTGTACACGCGGCGCCCTGTCGTGAGCCGCGTGTGAAAGACCAGGACGGGTATCGTCTGTCCGAACTCATTGCGGACTGTAGATTCTGTGGCGGAATCGGTGGTGTCCGGGACGTCCTCGATAAATGCCGACAGGTCCCGTGATTCGAGCGACGATGCGTCGCCGTCGGTGACCATTGCCGCAAACGCGTGGTTTGCCCGAACGATCACACCGTCCCGTACGAGGAGCAACGGCGCGGGAGCCGCCTCGAACAGTACCGAGAACGTGTCGCGCTCCTCAAACAGGAGCGCGTTCGCCCGCCGCAGTTCCAGGCGGCCGCTGACCTGTCGCGAGAGCCGCTCGAGCATGCTGACCAGCTCCGGCGCCACCGAGGCCCGTGGCTCATAGTCAACGACGCACAGCGTCCCCAGAACCTGCCGGGAGTCAACGACGATCGGGACTCCCACGTAGAAACGTATCTCCCGGTCCCGACCGTCGCCGGGCAGCGCAGGGATACCCGTCTCCGGCATCGGCGCGCCGGTCGCCCGGGTATCGGGAATGACGACCGGACGGCCGCTTCCCACGACGAACTGACAGTACGTACGCTCACGGGGGACCTCTTCGATCTCGAGGCCCACCGACGCCTTGAACCACTCGTTGACACCATCAACAAACCCGATGAACGACACCGGGGCCTCCGCGATATGTGCGGCGAGTTCGACAACATCATCAAACTCACGCTCCCGCGGGGTTCTGAGGATTCGGTATGCGTGGAGCTCCGCGAGCCGCTCGGACTCGCGTACACCACGGCCGGTGGACACGGAGGTATCGTTCACGGTTCCGAAGTATAGCAAAAGGTCGGCGGGAACGCCATGAATCGCGCCCCGACGCCGCAGGGGACCCGCGACGTGGCGTGGTACGGGGGACTATCTCCCGTCCATTACGTAGACCTGGTTTCGGCCACGTCGTTTTGCCTCAAACATCGCGCCATCGGCGATACGTACGAGGGTGTCGATTTCGTCGCCCGGTTGATAGGTGGCAACGCCAAGGCTGGCGGTAACGTGAATGCCGGAGCCGGACACGGAGAGTTCTCTGGTGTCGATTCGCTGTCGAAGCTTTTCGGCAACCGACGTAGCGCCGGCGAGTGCGACGTGCGGCAGACAGATCAGGAACTCCTCGCCGCCCCAGCGCGCGCAGATGTCCTCTTCCCGAACACTCTGTTCCAGCTGATGTGCCACATGAATGAGGACGATATCACCTGCCTCATGACCATGCTGATCGTTCACAGCCTTGAAATGGTCGATGTCGGCGAGGACCACGGAGAACACCTCGTTGTGCCGCTCGGCCCGACGGATCTGTGTGGCGAGCGATTCGAGCATTTCACGACGGTTCGAGAGCCCGGTGAGCGGGTCCTTTCTCGCCGCCTCGTAGAGCGAATCGGTCAACAGCTTGAGATCCTCCTGGATGCTGTCGCTCAACCGCGTCACCTGCTCAAAGCGCCGCAGCAACGTTGCGTAGTGTTTCCTGAGCCGCAGAAAGTCCTCGTACGTCTTCTCGGCATGGCGGGTCTCGTCGGCGGCCACCGAGTCCGCCCACGCCACAACGGGATCGTCGGTGACGTCAAAGAGTCTCTCCGTCGATGCCTTCCTGGTTCGCTTTCCGGATGCCATCCTAGAACTCCTGCGGAATCACGTCGAAGGGCATCGCAAAGTCTTCCTGCAGCTCCTCGACGGTCCCCATCGTGCGTTCGTTGTCGGCGTCACAGTACCACTCAACCCGGACGGGCGTACCCGCCCCGTGGGCCGCCTCAAGCCGGTCAAGGATATCGATCATGTATTTGGTGCTGCTCGTGTTCATGTACGTGAGCGTCACCCGCAATACGGCACTCCCGGGCTTGGAGTCGAGGAACTCGGCGATCCACGCCATCAGGGGCGCGAAAAACTCATGGGAGTTCTCGGGATACGACTCGCCGCCGATCTCCATGACACCATCGTCGGGATCAAATCTCACGAACGGCGATGACTTGGTCGGCTCAATTTCAATCTTGTCCATCTGTTGTCCCATTCGTACTTTTTGCCGCGATTACACAACCACGCTGACGGTGAAAAAACAGGTGCCGTCAGGCATATCCCGAAGCGAGTACTTCAGCGGCTCCGGGGATTTGCGTGCCATGGTGACGAACCCGATGCCGGCGCCGGCGCCTTCCTCGACGGGTTCCCGGAGACGCTTTTTGTACAGCTGCTTGAGCCCGTCCCGATCCAGTTCCGCGATGTCGTCAAGCCGGCTCCGAAGGCGCTCCGCGTCTTCTCTCTCGACAAGATTGCCGGAACTCACAAGGTACCGGTCGTGTTCCCGGGCGATCACGAGCGTCCCGTTCGGCCCGAGCGAATCCTCACGCGCGGTGTAATTCTTCAGGTTTTGTGCCTGTTCAACAAACACCGAGAACACGTCCGTTACCCTGCTCTTGGGTGCATCAGCGCTCTTCAGGTATCGTCTGACCGCTTCCCCCAGCTCTTCGATAACACTGTGCGAGAACGGCCCGTTGAAACAGATCATGACACCCTGCTCCTCGAAGGTGTTTCGCAGGGAATACAGGTCAAACTCAGCCATCATCACCATCCTTTTCGTGTAGCGTGAACGCGAGTGCCAGCACGTCGTCGCGTTGTGGCTCCTCGCCTCTGTACTCGTCGAAAACAGACTGCCAGTGAGGCGTTCCGTCGGCAAGCAACGCCTTGAGTCGGGATGTGCCGAATGCCCGCCCCTCGGGCCCACCGGCCTGATCCTCGAACCCGTCGGTAATCAGAAAGAAGCGCCGGCCCGCAGTGTGCATGTCCTGGTTTTCGAACGGCGCCGGCCGGTGCCGGTGAGCGCTCCGCATGGCCCGTTTGCGCCCGTTCACCGTTTTGACCGACCCGTCCGGTTCCCGGACGAACAGGGGCATCGCCGCACCGGAGTACACCAGTCGCCCGTCCGCCGGCGAACAGAGACAGAGCCCGATATCGAGACCGCTCACGCCGCCCGCGCCCTCGCCGTGCCCGATGAGCGTGTCGGCAAGCGCGTGTTCCAGTTCGTTCAGAATGGCCGCCGGCGTCTGCCGTCCCGCCCGGGCTGTTATCTGTCGCAATAGTGAATCCACCATCATCGTCATCAGTGCTCCGGAGACACCGTGTCCTTCGCAGTCTATCACCGCAAGAAAGAAGGCCGCGGACGGATCGGAGGACGTGCCGTCGGGGGCAGAAACGTCCCGCAGAAACAGGAGGTCGCCCCCCACAATATCGCGCTGTCGGTGGAACAGGGCGAAGTCGCCCAGCCGGTCTGCGAGGATCGCCTCCGTTGGCATGACGCCGTCCTGGATCAGGCGCGCGTAGCGTATGCTTTCGGTCACCTTGTTGTTGGCCTCGGTCAGCGCCTGTGTTCGTTCGGCGACAAGTCCCTCGAGATTCGACGTGTGCCGGCTTATCTCCGCCGCCATCCGATTGAAGGCGCCCGCAAGCCGGCCCATTTCGTGTTTGCCGATCTCGGGAACCGTGAGTTCGTAGTTGCCACGCGCGATCTCCCTCGCCGACTCCGTCACGATCTCCAGAGGCCGGAGAACCAGCCGCTCCATGATGATCGCCAGAATCGCCACCGCCACAAGAACCGACACGACAAGCAACAGGAAGAGCCCACCGAAGTCCGAGAGAGAAATAAACGAATCCGTATTCACCGATGCCACCAGAAGGGCATCGATCTCGCGAACGGCGGTCATGGCGACAAGACTGCTGTGACCGTCCAGATCCACAACATCCACCGCCGACAGTCCTGCCACGGCGTCATCCCTCAGTCTCTGAAGCGCTCTTCTATCATCGCCGCTGTCCGCGCGGTCGTAGACCGTTATCTTCCGCGATCCGGCCCCCGCCCGCGCGTTCCGTTCCATGACCGTGACGTCCTGGTCGGCAATGATGGCGCCGCTCAGATCAACCAGCATGGCGCGGGTTTCCTCACCCCCAGCGGTAACGATCCGCGAGATCAGATCGGTGATCTCCAGTCCGGTACCAGCGACACCTATCGGTCCGTCCGGGCCCTGCACCAGACAGTTGATCCATACCATGCTGCGATCGAGTGTGGGATTGTAGTCCAGGTTAAAAGAGAGTTCTGCACCAGCGGCCAGCGTTGCATAGTACCACGCATCACCCGCATTCTCCCGGCTGAGATGAGTGACCACAAGCGGACCGTCCGCCGGTTGGTTGTAGTAGGTTTTGCTCGCGTCCACGGCAACGAAGTAGTTGGCATCAACGAACGCTCTCTGGTAGCTTGCCAGCTCCTCAAACGCCAGTCGTCGATACTCGTCGTTCTGTTCGTCCCGCATCCACCGGACCACCACAGGCGATCCCGCGAGCTTTCCGGCCAGGGCTGCTTCTCTCTGCAACGGCCCAGTGATTCGCGATGCCGCCGCCTCGGCACGCTCAACCGCATAGCGACGACCCACATCATCGACGATCGACCGCAACTGAACCAGAAGCGTCACCGTCGACACGGCGGTCACCGCAGCGAGCAGCGCAAACACGATAAGCAGAAACTGGACGGTCAGTCGGCGTATTCCCATGCGTCCCACCTGATCAGGATGGTCATACTACCATAGCGCCGTGGGCGTTGACAGGCTGTACCGCGATCCAGGCGATGCGTTCCTCGGCCCCGCCTTTCGGGATCGTTCCTCGCGACCACGTCGCTCCGGTACGCCCTCGAGGTTTGTCGCCGCGTTTCTGGATACGCTGCGATACGCGGCTGGAGTCTGGCGACGAGCTTCGCGCTTGCGCGCTTCGCCGACGGTGCGTTCCTCGCCGCTATCGCGACTGCGGTACGCACC
>MDTD01056252.1_pt1 | contig 85162 bp, 57 predicted proteins | sample 811221 | NCBI WGS metagenome assembly MDTD01 (sample SAMN05326646, study PRJNA326480) | marine metagenome | isolation source: seawater | place: Pacific Ocean: South West | collected 2011
CAGGGCGTGCAGCGGGACGAGCCGCAGGGCGTGCAGCGGGACGAGCCGCAGGGCGTGCAGCAGGTCTTGCCGCAGGGCGTGCAGCGGGACGCGCAGCAGGTCTAGCAGCGGGGCGTGCAGCAGGTCTTGCCGCGGGACGAGCCGCAGGACGAGCAGCGGGGCGTGCTGCGGGACGAGCCGCAGGACGAGCAGCGGGGCGTGCAGCAGGACGAGCCGCAGGGCGTGCAGCAGGTCTAGCAGCAGGACGTGTGCGTGCAGGTACTGTTTTCACTTTCTTGACTTTGTCTGCTTTCGCGCGTTTTGCGTGGAAGGAGATCAACGCAGGTGCTGTGACGAGTGCGATGACACTGAGCAATTTGATCAAGATGTTGAGTGAGGGGCCAGCAGTATCTTTGAAGGGGTCGCCCACAGTGTCACCGACAACGGCAGCTTTGTGGGAGTCGGAGCCTTTTCCGCCATGGTGTCCCATTTCGATGTATTTTTTCGCGTTATCCCATGCACCACCAGCGTTGGACATGAAGATCGCGAGGAGAACACCGGAGATGGTCGCACCAGCGAGGAGACCACCGAGGGATTGGAGGCTGTAAAGACCAACAAGAATGGGGACCGCGACAGCGAGCGCGCCGGGGAAGACCATCTTGCGAAGTGCAGCGTTTGTGGAGATCTCAACACAACGTGCGTGGTCAGCTTTGACACCTTCTTTACCGTCACGAAGACCTTCGATTTCACGGAATTGGCGACGAACTTCTTCGATCATCTCTTGCGCAGCGCTACCAACAGCTTCCATCGCGAGCGCGGAGAACCAGAAGGGAAGCATACCACCGATCAAGAGACCTGCCATGACTTCGGGGTTGACGATGTTGAGTGTGAAGTGGGGGTTCGCCGCGAGGACTTTACTCTGGAATGCAGAGAAGAGAGCGAGAGCTGTCAGTGCAGCAGAACCGATCGCGAAACCTTTACCGATCGCTGCGGTGGTGTTACCAACAGCGTCGAGGTTGTCTGTGCGTGCGCGAACTTCTTCACCGAGCTCAGCCATCTCAGCGATACCACCAGCGTTGTCAGCGATGGGACCGTAAGCATCAACAGCGAGTTGGATACCTGTGGTTGCGAGCATACCGAGGGCTGCGATCGCGATACCGTAGAGTCCTGCGAATTTGTAAGCGATCAGGATCGCGACAACGAGGACGAGGATGGGACCAACTGCGGAGTACATACCAACAGCGAGACCGGAGATGATGGTGGTCGCAGAACCTGTTTCACTTTGTTTTGCGATCTTTTTGACGGAAGCGTGTTTATCGGAAGTGTAGATTTCGCAGAGTTTACCGATGAACGCACCAGCGAAGAGTCCGAAGACCATTGCGATGACGACGCCGTTTGCTGTGACTGTCAATCCACCAAGGAGGACCTTGGGTGGGAAGAGCCATCTTGCGATGAAGAACGTTGCGATTGCCATAAGGACAACTGCGATCGTGGTTCCTCTATCGAGTGCTTTTTGTGGGTCTCCGCCTTCTTCTGTTTTGACGAAGTAGGTACATCCGATGGAGATGACGATACCAACGCCTGCGAGGAGGAGGGGGAGGAGGATGGTTGGGAGTGCCACTTCGCCGGGGTTTCCGGGGATCGTCATGGTTGCACCGAGGACCATCGCACCGATGATGGAGCCGACATAGGATTCGAAGAGGTCCGCACCCATACCAGCAACGTCACCAACGTTGTCACCAACGTTATCAGCGATTGTTGCGGGGTTACGTGGGTCATCTTCGGGGATACCTGCTTCGACTTTACCGACGAGGTCAGCACCGACGTCAGCAGCTTTGGTGTAGATACCACCACCAACGCGAGCGAAGAGGGCGATACTTGAAGCACCAAGTGAGAATCCAGAGAGGACGGAGAGCATTTTGTTGACGTTTGTGAAGGTGTCGACACCAAACTTTACGGAGTAGAGCATGGTGAGGAGGGAGAGTCCAAGGACACCGAGGCCAACAACAGCCATACCCATAACGGTACCACCAGAGAATGCGACACGAAGTGCGCCGTTGAGGCTGGTACGTGCGCTCGCTGCAGTACGGACGTTTGTGAGGGTGGCGACGTACATTCCTGCCCAACCTGCTGCGGCACTACAGAATGCACCGACGAGGAAGGAGAGGGCAACCATCCAGTGTGTGCTGGGGTTGTTGTAGTTTGTCAAATAGAGGATGACAAAGACCGCGATCACAAAGTACGCGAGTTTTTTGTATTCAGCATAGATGAAGGCCTGGGCACCCTCGCGGATGTATCCAGCGATTTCGCTCATGCGCTCTGTGCCTTCTTCTTCTTTGGCGATGGCGTTTTTTTTGTACAAGGCAAAATAAAGTGCGGCCACACCAAATGCCGCACAAACGATGGTTATGGTGTAAAGCATAAATGACTCCTTTTGATATCCCCTGTACGGTGGTCAGGACTCTTTATCCGCCAGGGGGGCTACAACTGCTTCTGGTTGAGTTGAATCGGAGGGAAGACCAGGTTTTCTTCGGTTCCAGCGATTCATCGCTTGAGTGAGACCGTCTCTGCAACAGCATGCGAGCATGTCTGATGCGTCTTGTATGATCGATGGGAGTGCTTGGGTCTCTTCATCTGTAAAGGGGGCGAGCACATACTCTGCGATGTCTGCGCCTTTGGCCGGGCGCCCGATCCCCACACGTAAACGTGGGTAATCAGGGGAGCCAAGACTCGCATGCAACGAGCGTAGGCCATTATGACCCCCAGCGCCTCCTCCTTGTTTTAATCGGAGACGCCCAAAATCGAGGTTCAATTCATCGTGGATGATCAAGATTTGGTCAAGGGGGATATCAAATTTTTTTTGAAGAGGTGCGACAGCTTCGCCGCTGAGATTCATGTAGGTTTGGGGCTGGACGAGGACGACAGGGGTGTGATGAATGCTTCCTCTTCCGAAGAAGCTTTTATACTTTTTTTCTGAGAGGGGGATATCGTAGGTGTGGCTCAGGTGTTCGATGATACGGAAACCGATATTATGACGATCTCGTGCGTAACGAGAGCCGGGGTTTCCCAGTCCAACGAGTAGCCACATGAAACATCAAGCCTCTTCGAGGTATGAGCAAAGGTAGGTCGATCAGTCCGCGATTACTGAGGGAACAGCGACCAGCACTTCGCTTGGCTCGTGGAGTGCTGTGATTCCCTCTGGAAGGTTGAGGTCAGCAACCGTCAATGTTTCGTTTGTATCTACACCGGAGATATCGATGGTGATATCAGATGGGATCTTGGTGGGGACACACTCGACATCCAGAATAACACGATGTGTTTCGAGGACACCACCACGTGTGGTTCCGACGGGACGACCTTCGTAGACAAGCTTGACTTGGACTTTGACTGGGGCGTCAAGATCGACGAGGAGGAAGTCTGCGTGCATGGGGCGACGGTCAACTGGGTGACGTTGCATTTTTTTGAGCATCACGTTGTGAGATGTGCCATCTTCAGCTTTCAACTCGAGGAGTGTGTTTTTGCCGTTGACTTTCAAGCCTTTGAGAAGCTCACCAGAGCTGACAGCAAAGTGCAGGGGGGCGTTGCCTTTGCTGTATGCGATCGCTGGGATACTCCCTTCACGGCGAAGAGTGCGTGCTGTTCCTTTTCCGAATGATTCACGATTGCTGATGGCAACAACTGCGCTATTCATGATGGCCTCCATCATTAAAGCCTCTCCTTCACGAGAGAGCTTTGAATTTATGTTGAGCGATGTGTAGACAGAAGAAATACATCGAGACAGAAGGCAGAATAGAGAGGGATCAGATCGAGGAGAACCTCTCTCTCTTCCCACACAAACGCGTGCTATTGCCTCTTTATATTGCGCTTAGTGTTCGCTAGATGTGCCAATGGCGGGGATGTGGGGAGTGTTATATTTTGATCCAAAAAAGAACCTTTTTGTCAAATGACAAGCTCTTTTCAAAGTCTACCTTCAATTACAAAAGTGCCAAAGTGATCACTGTACAAACTTGGATCACTTTGGCACTGTTGATTCAAAAATTGCTGGGGTAATAGGATTTGAACCTATGCATGCCGGAACCAAAACCCGGTGCCTTACCGCTTGGCGATACCCCAAACCCAATATTTTTGGAGAATATTGAAACTCATCTATTGAATCAAATCGATCTCACACTGCGGAGTGATCGATGGACTCGCTACCATCTGATGTTACGAGTGAGGCGGGTCGCGCTGACACTTCTCTTTCGTACGCCATCAAAATCACTTGTTCCATGTTTTGACGGGTGTCACTATTAAGAGGATGCGCAATGTCCTTAAACGTTCCATCTTTTGTTTTCTTGCTCGGCATTGCCACAAACATGCCACTCTTGCCACGGATGATTTTCAAATCTCTCACAATAAAACAGTCGTCGAAGGTGATGGTCACATACGCTTTGAGTTTCTCCTCTTGTACAGGAAATACTTTCACTTCTGTGATTTCCATGACGACTCCTTTTGCTCTTGCACTGCTGTCGATATGTTGATGTCGCTTATTGTGTTGTTTCTCATCTTTCGCAAGCTGTCAGTTCATGACCTCCGCTGAGGCAGATGCTATAACATAGCGCCCCTACCCTCGCAACACGAAGTTTTCACTTTTTTTGAAAATGTTTGATTTTATTTGAAAAAAAAGACTCATTTTTTTGTCTCTTTGTCCTCTTCAACATCGGCTCGCTCTCCAAAAAGCCTGATCTGTGACGATCGTGATCTCGATCTTTGCTTCTTGATCTCGTGATCGTGATCGCGATCTGGATCGTCGATCTCGTGCTCGCTGTTTTGTGCGGAGTATGTGGTGGTCTATCTTCTCGCGATGATAGATCTTGTTCTCTCTATACACCCTCTTCCAAAAAGGACGTTTGGGCGCTCTCTTCTGCGGGAGCAGCGGTGATATCCTCTTGTCCATCGGTTTCGTTGAGCAACGCACCGAGTTCTTGTGTGAGCGCTTCTTGTTCCTCTGGATCTTCTTCGATTTTTCCCTCTGTCTTCAACAACTCGTCGATCTTCTCTATGATCTCACCGAGCTCCTCTTCTGCGATCTCATCGTCGATCAAACGCTGCTTGAGCGTTGTCGCAAAGCGAGAGAGCGGATCGGACCAGGGGCGAAAGCGCGTGTCGAGGTGGAACAATGCCTGGAAGATCTTCTTCTCCAAGAGCGCGCGATCAATGCGTCCGTCTCGCTCTTTGTAATCCTCCTCCTGGCCGTAATCCAGTGGCGTCGTGTCGTTGATATAGCGCAACATAAACGCCCCCAGTTGCTCTTTGATCCATGGCTCCAATGACTTCATCGGGATCTCTGAAAACGGGAACCCCAATGTCCCCGTAAACTCAAGCTGGCATACTGGTGCCGCGTAGTCGATGTCCTCTGGCCATGTCGCCTTGATCTTGTGCAACTGCGCCTTCCCTTGATCGGCCACCAACTCGTGGACCGCCGCTTCGACTTCTTCCGGGGTTTTGTACAGATCACAGTCCATGTGCATCGAGATAAATGGGCGACTGTAATAATCCGTGTGGTGGAACGACTCAGCGACCTCTCCATCGCCTACTTCGATCACGAACAATCCGTGCTCTTCAAAATACTCACGGATCTTACAGGACTCCAGACTTCCGGGGTTAAACACCCAGTTCTGTCGCTCATAGCGCTTGTGGACGTGTCCGAGCGCGAAGTATTGGATGTACTCGCGCAGGGGGAGCAGTTGTTCATAGCTGATCCCGGCGTGCATCTCGTTGACATAGTCCGTTAAGCCACCGTGGAACATCACGATATTAAAGGGTTTGGGGGGGAGTCCTGCGAGCGCTTCTTCGAGCTGGCCGAGCATGTTGTGTGCTGTTGCGCCGTACCAGTGTGTACCAACGATCCTGATCTCATCGTTGAAGTCGTAATAACTCCCACGTAGCTCTTCATCGCTCCAGGGTTCGAGGTGGATCTGACCATCCCTTGTATAGTCGCGCAGGTAGATCATCATCTCTTCACCTGCGAGGTAGTCGTACCAGTTGGGCTCTTGGTCTCGGTGCCATCTCGCTGCGTCGTGGTTTCCCTCGATCGCAAAGACTGGGATCCCTTCTTCCTTTAGAAGACTCAAAACGTGTGTGGTGCGAGAGAGGGTGATGGGTTGGAGAGTCCGACTATCAAACAGGTCGCCTGCGATGATCACAAAATCAACTTGTGGAGGATCACCCTCATGGAGTGGAAGCGCGTACCGTTCAATCGCGCTCTCAAAAGACAGGAAAAAGTCCCGCTCTCGCTCAAAGCTGTTGTACTGGCGAAATCCCAGGTGGATATCTGCAATATGTAAAAAACGAATCGGACGCTCGGCCAATGGTTTCTCCTTTGTATGAAGATTCTTGTACTTCCTTGAGGACATTGCGCATCCACTCTGTCATCGGCAAGCGATTGGCTCGCTCTTCTGATGATTTTTCTCGCGAGGGTGGATGAAAGAGAAGCGTTTGGTTGTTTCTCTTGGAAGCATTTGTGCCTAAGTTGTCGCATTCGCTGATCTTGGCGTCAAGGGAGATCTCATACTGTCCCTTGACGTAGACGCCCAAACGGGGCATCTTGCCTTGGTTCTATCGGCGTGTGCGCAGGAGGGCTTGTGAAGCGTGCACTCGCCCTGGATGTATCCGCAAAAATATACATTAACGGAGGAAATAGTTGATGCGTCGTTATCCATGGATTGTTTTGGTTTCCCTATTTTTTTTGGTGGGCTGTCAGGATCCCTACAGCAACCAAAAAGCACCTCCTTCTTCAAAAGAAACCTCCAAATTTGGTTCCTATCAGAACGTTTTCAACAACACCTATCAAGGCCCAAAGGGCGGTGATTCTGGTGTTGAGCGTTGGAAGGTCGAGACCGGGAATGCCTACAACAAAGGCAACACCAAAGCGCTCGTGACGATTGTCGAGTTTTCGGACTTCCAATGTCCTTTCTGCTCGCGTGGTGCAAAAACCCTCGACGGGATCGTCAAAAAATACAAAGGCAAAGTTCGTCTGTACTTCAAACACTACCCATTGAGCTTTCACAAAGACGCTCATCTCGCCTCGCAAGCATCTCTCGCAGCCGGTGCACAGGGCAAATTCTGGGAGTACCACGACAAACTCTTCGCCAACCAAAAGAAACTCAAGCGTCCTGACCTCGAACGGTATGCCAAAGAGCTCAAGCTCGATATGAAAAAATTCAAGGCTGCTCTCGACAAAGGCACCTACAAAAAGCAAGTCGACGACGATTTTGTACAAGGCGGTCAGGTCAATGTCTCTGGTACACCCACCGCGTATGTCAACGGACGTAAAACCTCTGTCGATGCCAAAAAGATCGGTGAGCTCGTCGATGAGGAGCTCAAGCTCGCTGCTGGCGCAAAGACGACTGGAGACGCTTACTACACCGAGCTGATCAAAAAAGCCAAGAGCAACAAGCCCAAAAAGATCGCCAAAAAAGAGAAGAAGGAAGAAGTCATTCAGAACGTCTCTGTTGGAAACTCTCCCAACACAGGACCTGAAGAGGCTCCCATTACAATTGTCGAGTTCTCCGACTTTGAATGTCCTTACTGCTCACGTGGCGCAAAGACCGCCAAGAAGGTCAAAAAAGCCTACGGTGATAAAGTGCAACTCGTCTTCAAGCACTACCCACTGGCCTTTCACATCCACGCCAAACCTGCAGCCTATGCCTCTATGGCGGCGCGCGAACAAGGGCAGTTTTGGGCGTACCACGACAAACTCTTCGCCAACTCCAAAAAGCTCGATCGGGCCTCTTTGCTCAAATATGCCAAAGAGCTCGGACTCGACATCCCACGCTTCACACAGAATATGGACTCCTACGCTGTCAAAGCGCACATCGACTCCGATATGAAACAGGCATCCAAAGTCGGTGTCACAGGAACACCCGCCTTCTTTATCAATGGTCGTATGATCAGTGGCGCGCAGCCCTTCTCCAAATTCAAAGAAGTGATCGATGAGATCCTGATCAAAAAGGGCTTCAAGAAGTCAGAGCTTCCCGAAGAACCTGCTGAAGTGGTTGAGGTCGGGAACGCTTACTACAAAGGCTCCAAGGATGCACCTGTCCAAATTGTCGAGTTTTCGGACTTTCAATGTCCCTTCTGTTCACGAGGTGCCAACACACTCAACTTGATCGCCAAAGCTTACAAAAACAAAGTGCAGGTGGCTTTCAAGCACTTCCCGTTGAGCTTCCACAAGGACGCACCGCTGGCATCACAGGCTGCTCTCGCGGCCGGTGCACAAGGCAAATTCTGGGAGTATCACGACCTGCTCTTTGAGAACCAAAAGAAACTCAAACGTCCCGACCTTGATAAGTATGCCAAAGAGCTCGGTCTCAACATGTCACTCTTTGCGCTCGCGCTCGACACTGCGAAATACAAAGCCCAAGTCGATGCTGATCTCGCACAAGGTTCAAAAATTGGTGTCTCTGGTACACCGACGATCTTTATCAATGGTCGTAAAGCCAAAGGCAACACCTTCGAAGAGCTTAAAAAACAGATCGACCCGATCTTGTTGAAGAATGGCTACAAAAAGTCCGATCTCCCCGAAAAACCAAAGCGCGTGATCAAAGTCGGCAATGCTTACACCAAAGGCAATCCAAAGGCCAAAGTCACAATCGTCGAGTTTTCGGACTTTCAATGTCCTTTCTGCTCAAGAGGCGCGAGACAAGTTGGCGAGTTTATCAAATACTACAAAGACCACGTCCGTCTGGTCTTTAAACACTTCCCACTGAGCTTCCACAAAGAAGCCCACCTCGCCTCGCAAGCGTCTCTTGCAGCTGGCGCACAGGGCAAGTTCTGGGAGTACCACGACCGACTGTTTGCCAACCAACGTAAACTCAAACGTCCTGACCTCGAACGGTACGCACAATCGCTCGGTCTCGATATGCAAAAGTTCAAGGCCGCCCTCGATAACGGGACGTACAAGGGACAAGTCGATGCCGATCTCAAGCAAGGCGGTAAAAACGGCGTCTCAGGTACACCGACGATGTTTATCAACGGTGAGAAGGCCAAAGGTTACAAGTTTGACGAGTTGAAGAAGCAAGTCGATCCGATTTTGCTCAAACTCGGTGTGAAGAAAGAAGCGCTGCCCAAACGTCCACCCAAAGTCGTGAAGATCGGCGACGCACCATACAAAGGGAGTCCAAAGGCGAAGGTCCAAGTTGTGGAGTTTTCGGATTTCCAATGTCCCTACTGTTCAAGAGCTGCCAACACACTCAACACACTCGCGAAGGCATACGGCGACAAGATCCAGGTGGTCTTCAAGCAGTATCCTTTGGGCTTCCACAAAGACGCACACCTCGCTGCGCAAGCTTCTTTGGCGGCTCACGCGCAGGGGAAATTCTGGGCGTATCACGACAAACTCTTCGCCAACCAACGCGCGCTCAAGCGCCCCCAACTCGAAGCCTACGCACAACAGCTTGGGCTCGATATGGGTAAGTTTAAGGCCGCTCTCGACAACGGGACGTACAAAGCGAAAGTTGACGCTGAGATGGCCAACGGTACTTACATCGGTGTGAACGGTACACCTTCTGTGTTTATCAACAACAAGCCCGCGATCGGACTGAGTTTTGAGAAGCTCAAAGAGCAGATCGATCCCATCTTGTTGAAGAACGGTTACAAGCAGGCAGATCTTCCAGAAAAGCCACTCAAACGCATCAATACAAAGGGCGCATACTCCAAAGGTAACCCCAACGCTCCGATCAAGATTGTGGAGTTCTCGGACTTCCAATGTCCTTTCTGTTCACGTGCGGTGGGTACGTTGAAGAAGCTTCAGAAGGCATACGGAGACAAAGTGCAGATCTTCTTTATGAACTTCCCCTTGAGCTTCCACAAAGACGCACACCTCGCGTCACAAGCCGCACTCGCGGCTGGTGAGCAGGCGAAGTTTTGGGAGTATCACGACAAACTCTTCGCCAACCAACGCAAGCTCAAACGTGCGGATCTCGAAAAGTACGCACAAGAGCTTGGGATGGACATGACGATGTTCAAGCAGGCATTGGACAGCGGCAAGTTTAAGGCACGTGTGGATGCGGAGCTGAGAGAAGGAGGTCGTGTGGGCGTCAGCGGTACACCTTCTTTTTATGTCAATGATCGTCCGATCAAATCGCCATCTTTTGATGCTGTGAAGAAGCGCATCGACGCGATCCTGAGCAAGAAGGGTAAGTGAGGTGAGTGTCGGCGTACCTGGTGATTTGAAGGGCCGCACGCTGCTGTGGTGGGGACGTTTTCCTGCGGCACATCGCGCGCAGTGTTTGGCCCTTGTGGAGGCTGGTGTACAGCTCCTTTTGGCTGCACCTTCAGATGATGCTCTGGCGCAAGAGATCGCGCAAGCCGATGGTATCCGTTGCGTCCCTATCCCACCGGATGTGGAGCGAGCAGATGTGATGGCTGGGTGGTTACGTGAGGTTGGGGCGTTTGATGACGTCTGTTATGTGCCACACTGGAAACCCTCTGTGCAAGCTGTTAAGTCGCTTCCATCCGGAGAATTCGCCTCTCTGTTGCAAGAGATGGCGGTGTTACGTTCTGTGCTCTCGGCGTTGATCTCCTCGGAGGATGAGCGGGGAGGGCGGTTGTTTGTGCAGATCTTGCCTGAACACGCAGCTGTCGACAGTGACGCGAGTTTGCCCTTGTTGGTGCACATCTGGAGCCAGGCGTTGATCGAGATCTTTGCTCATGAGATCAAGCCAGATATGTGGTGTCTGTGTTCACTTCAATTTGATCCACAAAGGGAGCAGGAACACGACGAGTTGGTGACGTTCTTTCAGCAGGCTTTGTCGAGGCCCGAAGAGTTCCAGGGGATCCACCACGAGACGGTGTTGCAAGCGTTGGAACAACATCCTCCGCCGACGCCAGTTGTGGCGTCTTCTCTGCCTTCCTCTGGCGAGCGGGAGCTACAACAACACGCGCAACAGATCTCCCATCTTGCGGCGTATCTCGAAGCTGGGTTGCGTATCCTCTCTGATGACTTCAACAAGCTCGGTTTTGTTCGTCGTCGTCTGCTCAGGCGTCGTTTTCTCCGTGATACAGGGTTGCGCATCGAAGACTGGATCGCACAACTGCAACGCATGAACACCTCCTGGCATCATCTCGCGGTGTTGCGCCAGCCACAGCAAATCCCCATCTACGCGCGAGATCTGGTTCGTGCAGAGCAGAAGACTTTGGACGCCCTCCAGGACCTCGCCTCCTACCTGCACAAAACACCACAGGAAGCCTCACCTGAGCAAACACAGCGTTTTCAGCAGATTTACCAACGACGTCAAAAGATGTCCCACGCGCTCACCTCCCTTGAGACACTCCTCAAAGATATCCAATCTTACATCGAGCGTTCTGCTCCTACCGTGTAAAGACCGCCGCGACCTCCTGCGACCAGAAGACCATCGCGTCGTCCGTGTGTATGCTGTGATTGTAGATGCCTTGCGGTTGACAAGCGCGCGCAATTTTTCTACTGTCTTATATGCTCACTATCTACACGATAAGATGGGGAAAATAGCCAAGTAAAGAGGATGCTGGAATGTCCGATTCGTCACGTACAAAAGAGAACACGCTTCCGTCCTATTCGTCGGGGTATATGATCTCCGAAGAGGATCTTGCCTATCGATGGGGTGAGGTGGAGGCGCTCTCCGAGGTCGATCCCCAGCTCGCGCTCGACAAACTCAACGCGCTTGCGGCTCTGATAGGTGAGACACAAGAGGTGCTCTTTTGGCGTGTGTTGCTCGCGCGGATGTCCGCACAGGAGTCCTTGCAAGATAGTGAGCAAAAGGAGTGGATGCGCGGCCTTGGGCGAGTGAAAGCCTTCGCTGAGCATGAACCCATGAGGGCATTTGCCGAGCTGGAGGAGCTAACCGTTCGTTTTGGTGAGATCCCAGAGATCCTCGACTGGCGCGATCGATTGACTCGTCACAAAGAATTATTTGCCCAAGCAGGCAGCCCTGGTCTTGGGATCGTCCCGACTGGTGAACATATCTTCTCTGAAGAGTTGCTCCCACCACCATCACCAGATCGTATCACCAATATGCCAGATAGAACGCTCATCGAACAAGAGCAGCCGACCTTCGATGAAGGGGACTTTGAGGTGGTCTCACGTGTGATCGACAAATGGAGAGGGGAGTCTCCCATACGATTTACGCAGGAGAGGGCGGCATCATTTGCTTCGGAGATCGAGCTGCACGAGCCTCCACCTTCGTACAAACATCGCAACGCGATGATTTTTTTGAAGGCGCTCCCTGACATCATCCCCGGCACACCACCGGGTGAGATACGTGCCGGGAAAGGCGAGCTGCGCGCGGTCAAAGAGTCCGATCTTGAAGAGGTCCCCGAGGGGCCTGACTTCCGGCGCTATGCGTTTATCATGATGGGGGTGATGAGTGTCTTGCTGTTTTGGTTATGGCTCGACACGAAAAGCGCCCACAAAGCGCCTGCCCCACCATCACCTCCAAAGCGCGTGCTTGCGAAAGTGGCCCCCTCAACACCGGATACAACGCCCAAGCCTGTCTTGCTCGCTTCCTCCAAAAAACAAGAGCCCACTCCCGAGCCCTCGCAAGAGCCACAGCAAGAGATGGTCTCGGTGCGCGACAGTGGGGCGCCTGAGGTGGCGGAGAAGTCGCCTACTGAGCAAGTCTTTGAGTACAGACAGCTCATCCCCTCTAAGAAAGAGATTGCGTCCAAAACACACGGATTTCTACATGTGTATAGTCAGAAGCCTGTACTCATCCAGCTCGATCAAGATCTGACGAAGATACAAGTCCCTACCTATCGACCCATCCGTTTGCCTGCGGGATCACATACGATCACCTTTGAGACGCAAGAGCGCGACGTTGAAAAACAAATCCACATCGTCGCGGGTCAGCTTCATTACCTTGAGATTTTTCCGGAGTGAATGGCGTGTGGGGGAGAGAGTGAGAGAGGGTTATTTGATCGTGTCTGCAAATCCCATGACTTCGCTTACTTTGATCGTGCCGATGTTTTGTTTTCCTTCCTCGATCGTGATCTCGTCCTCTTCACAAAGACTGAGAGGTCTCTCTAGCTGGATATGACACTGGAAGGGCACATTGTCAGGAAATCCCATCTCCTCATCCATCCACACCAGTTGGCCTGTCACGCGTGAATCGTGCGTCTTGAATTGGGCCTGGTATCCCTTGAAGATCGGCTTGTGACGGCCGCCTTGTGTCGAGTCAAACAGCTTGGCTGTGCCTTTGAACTCCAACGTCGGTGTGCGCATCTTCTCCTCGATCAAGGCTGGAGGAGGAGGCAGCGGCTTTTTGGGGTCGGGCCGTTTGGGGAGCTTTGTCTCCATGATCTCCATCAACAAGTCCAGTCGCGAAGGTCGCGTCAAAATGGGGATCAAGTTGGGGAGTGAGTAGTAATCGCCTGAAAACTTGTAGATGTCGATTGGGATGCCAGCGCGTTGGCACCGACTCTCAAGCAGCTCTCGTTCTGATCGCAACTTGACGACGATGACAGTTGGGTACATCGACAACTCTTCCTGGTACTTTTTGAACTCATCGACAAAGTAGGGGGCCGTGTTCTCTTCGCCGTCTGTGACGATGATGATCTGCTCGACACGTTGTTTTTGTCGTCTCATCCACTGGATAGGAGCGCCGATGGAGGTCATCCCATTGGGTTGCAAGCCACGAAAGGCTTGTCGCCAGTCTTCGAGCATATCGCTCTCAGGTGGTTGGATAGGGTACGGCATCGTGTCAAAGGCATAGACGAGCAGACCACGTGTACAGAGGTGGGCGATCATCGAACCGAGGCGTTGTCCGACCTCGATGGCGACGGACATAGAGGAGGATTTGTCGATCAGCAACGCCGTGGAGCGTTGGATCGTCCCTTTGTCGAGCAGGCGTTCCTCTGTGACCTCTTGGAGGGCTTCGACGATGGTGATGCTACGTTCACGCTCCATCTCCATGGAGTCCATCTTGATCTGATCGAGCGCCTTTTGTGCCTTGAAGGTCGACACGCGTCTATCTTTTTGGGCCTCCTGGATTTTTTTGAGGACCAACTCTTCGACGTTTTTGCGTTGAAAACACTTTCTTGCGCGCAAGTTACCGAGGTTGTTGATCACCTCTTGAGGGGTCATCGAACGGATCAGTGGGATCGCGACGTGTCCGAATTCGTAGCGTGAGATCAGTGTGCTCGCGATGCGATAGGGGATCCTGTGTTGTTCGAGGATCTTGACCTTGTCACTTGTTTTCGTGGCTCGACCGAGCATTCGGATCTTTCCAGGGAGCGTGTCTGGTGGTGGCTCTTCAGCGAAGAGCAGCTTTTGCGCGAGCTCGCCAGGCTGGATGCGTAGACCTGCGTACAATCTCTTGAGCGCTTTTCGCTGTTGAACGGCCAAATGCTCGAAACGTTTGGGTTTGGATTCGTGGTTGTGTAGGTAACGCCGGATCTCCGTGCGCATAGAGCGAGGGATGTTTTTGCCCAGGCCAGTGCGTTGTGTCGAGAGTTCTTCGATCTCTTCGGGTGTAAAAGCCTCCAGCCACTCAGGATCGAGCGCTTCTTTGTTGCGGATGACTTTTCCCTTGATCAAGTCCACGAGGCGGGAGATCTGGTATGGGGGAAGCTTCCATAGTAGCGCGAGCCCAACGTCTCTGTGCCCGTCAAATTGACTCAAGCACAGCGCAGAGATAAAGAGCTCTTTGTGGTCGCGGACTTCACCGTGTTTGTGGTACCACACCGCCAGATGCATGTAGAAGAGCGGGTCGGCGACGGACAGTTTTTGGTGGAGACCCCAAAGTGGCTCGATTTTTCTGTGAGGTGTACTCAACAGGCTGTTGAGCAATCCAAGGCGTCGGTCTTGTTCTGGTTGTTGCGTCATCGCAAGCATCCTGTCAGGTGGTCCGGGGAAGAGAAAAAGGGTGGGGGGCCGTGCAAGTTTCTGAAGTGGTGTTTACAAAATGGGACTTGAACCCACAACTTCCTGATTAAGAGTCAGATGCTCTATCCAACTGAGCTATTTGTACACTCCAGGGGTAAGGACACGGTCCCCCCATAAAAAGGGCGAGAGTCGCGTAAGTTCGCAAAGTGGTGTTTACAAAATAGGATTTGAACCTATAACCATTTTCATGACAAGAAAATACCCTACCAGATTGGGCTATTTGTACACTCTGCATGTAAGGACGCGATCTCTCATCAAGCTGATCTATCCGCCTTTGCGGAAGAATACATCCATCAAAAAAGATGGTCGTGTATGGCTGTAGAGAGGGTCGGAACCGTGCGAGTTCGCAAAGTGGTGATTACAAAGTAGGACTTGAACCTACAGTATTCTCCATCCAAAGGAAACGCCTTTCCAGTTAGGCTATTTGTACACTCTGCATGTAAGGGCACGGATTTCCGAGAATGTAGCTCGTTCTCAAGTGAGATAGCGAGTACGTAGAGTACACAAAAAAGTATACTCTCGTCAATGCATACGTTCATATCTTGAGAAAGTTCGAAGTATTTGTCGAAAGTCTCGGTACATCTATCGATCGAGATCGAGGCAAGGGCGAAAACTGACGAGCGGCGTGCAAGCGTCAGCGTGTTCGCTGTCTCTTCTATAGACACGGGCATTATCGGGTTCAATGGTCGAAGGACAACCTCGCAGGCTGTAAAAGCGCGCTCGATCTTCGCCTTGGATGACGGGGTCTTTGTCGCGAAGTTGACGCAGCCAACGTGTGTCGTACTCATCCGCGACCCACTGCTGAGCGTTGCCCATGCAGTCGAGCAATCCGTAAGGAGAGGCTCCTTGCTGGTGTGCAGAGACGGGCGCGGTGAGCACCCTGTTGTATCCAATCTGTGCGAGTGGCGCGTCTGTGTCTGCTTGTCCAGGAGGTGTGTTTCCCCAGGGATACAGCGCGCCATCTGTCCCACGTGCCGCAGCTTCCCATTGGGCTTCACTTGGCAGTGAGAGCCCGTAAAAATCACAAAATGCCCACACGTGGAGCATGGAGACGTTTGTGATAGGGTGCTCTTCACTCCCTTCGACAGGCGCTTCGTTGCGCCAATGAGCCAGGTATTGGGGGTGAGCTTCGTCTCCCTCCGGTTCGTAGCGACTCTCATTGAGAAAGCACTTCCACATGGCCTGTGTCACCATTGTCCGCGCGAGCCAGAATGTCGAGAGTGTGACTTGTGTCTGTGGCTTCTCCTGTCGACGGGCTTTTTTGTCCCTTTTGTCCGCGCCTAGTGTAAACGTCCCACCTGGGATTTTACACAGCTCAAGGAGCGGAAGGCCTTCCTTGCTCAGCAAGATCATCGACTCGATCAATGGTGTGACTGGCAACAGCTGGCGTTGTTCATCAGTCAGTTCACGTGCGGCCAACCACTTGGGTGGTTTACGTGTGACGGGTGTGTCGAGCCAACGGGGACGCTTTCGATCTGAGTTGTCTCGGATCTTGGGCCAGTAACGAAGGGGCTCATCTGAGCCTGCCTGTGTGACGACCAGCTCATCACGTCGCTTGTCTTTGGGCTTGATATAGACCTTTTTGATGATCGTTTTGGTCGATGCTTTGCGACCTTCATGGGCGAGCGTCGTGTCTTGTGATGGGGCCGCTCGCAGCGCTTTGCGCAACGCAGAGACAAACTTTCCTGCGGTCTGAAAACGCTGTGAAGGATCGTAAGACACGGCTTTTGCGTGTACGTCATCGACATCTTGTGGCAGTCCTTCGTGAAAATGCGAAGGTCCAGGCATCCCGCCCTGAAAGATTTTTCCTGTCAGCAATTGGTAGGTGATGATCCCCAGCGCGTAAATATCGGCTGGTGCGCCTAGCTCACCTTCTCCACTCAGCTGCTCCGGTGCCATGTAGTACACCGTCCCCATGATCTGCTGTCCCGCTCCTTTTGAACGCAAGCGCGCGATACCAAAGTCGATGATCTTGACGACTTGGTCGACGAGCAGGATATTTGCGGGTTTGAGGTCGAGGTGCAGGACACCTTTTTCGTGAGCGTGATCAAGTCCACTGGCCAACTGCTCCAACACATCCATCGTCTCTTGGTGCGAGAGAGGTGGTTGAAGTTGCCGACTCTTTGCGTCTTTGAGACGTGCATCAAGCGTCTGCCCTTTGACAAACTCCATCGTAAAAAAGAAGCCCAGATCTTTGTCTTTTTCCAACGTCTTGACGCCGACAATATTGTGATGGGCGAGCCGCTCGTGGAGCGTCAACTCCTGGAGAAAGCGGCGTCTCATCTCGCTGACGTTACCCGTTTGGTGAAGGGTTTTGATCGCGACGTCTTTCTGTGTCTCAGTGTCGTGTGCTCTCAACACTGTGCCCATTCCACCTCGCCCGAGTTCTTCGAGGACTCGATAACGTTCGGCGAGGAGAGGACCTTCGGCTGGAGTTGTTTGTGTTGGAACGTCGGGCGCAGGGGGAGCGTCGCCACCTGTCGCGAAGAAGTCCGCGCCATCTGATGGTGGTTGTTCTACAACGACATGTGGTTGTGGAGCTGCTTCTGGTGGCACTCCACCGCCTGTTGAAAAGATATCGACAGCCTCGACGACCTCTTGGGTTGCTTGTGTTGTGACGGGTGTGGCCGAGGGTGCAGGTGCACTTGGAGGTGCGCCCCCACCCGTCGCGAAGATGTCGATCGCGTCGGCTGGCTCAGCCTGTGTTGTGGGTGCAGGAATGTGGATGGGTTGTGCTGTGAACGACGGTGTTGGTGTGGAGTCCATGCCTCCACCTGTCGCGAAGATGTCCGCTGCGTCAGCAGGACCTTCAACCGCTGCCAAAAATTGATTCCCTGTTGTGGGCGGTTCTGGTGCTGGTGTGGGCGGTGGAGATGAGACGGAAGAGGTTCCTCTGAGCATGGCCATCAACGTCTTTTTTTCTTCCTGGAACTCTTCATCACTTAGGATCCCTTGTTGATGTAATTCTCCCAATTGCTTGAGAGCCTGGTAGATCTCGTCTCGTTTCATCGCAAGAAACCTTTCGTCACGTAGAGGTAAAGGAATGTGTACAACTGGAATGTAAGTCGTAGGATATCACGGACGGCTTTGTGTGGGGAAGGGTTCGTTTGGTGGGGGGGGGGATCAGTGGAGGAGCATCAAGAGCAACTGGATACACGCGAGGCCGATGAAGCTTCCGTAAGTTACGAGCGCGACCCTGGAAGGGGGATAGGTGTCGAGAGGCGGAAGGCCGAGCTGTCGTTCCTCTTTGGCGATCCAGCGCTCCATCGCGAGTCGCTGGATGTCGAGGTATTTGAGCATGTAAACACCTGCGGTCGTGAAGGAGAGTGGTAGCAAGTAGAGGGTTTTTTTCAACCACCAGATCTTCGTAATCAGCGAAGGCAAGAGCATCAACACACCTGAGAACACGAAAAAGAGCCCCGTGAAGGCGCCTGTTTGGAGCAGCAACTTGCGGTAACTCTCGCGATGATCGGCGTATAGTTTGCCGTAAGCTTCCTCTGAGGGAGGGGGCGTCAACAAGGAGGAGATAAGCTCTGGTTCGACGTCGAGCTTGGCGGCGAGTGTTTGTTGAATTTGACCGATGGAGCTATCGAACTTCTCGTTGAACAGCGTTTGTTGTTGCGCAAGCTGTGCCTGAAGTGCTTGTGTCGCTTGTTTGAGTTGTTCGGCCAGCGCCGGGGTTGTGTCTACTGCAGCGGCCTGACTTGGTTGCGTTTCTGCGAGCGTCGCGATCGATGCTTCGATGGTTTGGATATTCTGTGTCAGTTCTTCGATGGAGGGGGTGACGGTGTCTTCTTTTGTGCTCTCTGCGATGGACTGAATGGACTCTTCGAGTGTTTTGAGTCGCGCCTCCAGGGCATCAAAGCGCTCTGTTTGTGGATTCTCTTTTTCAGCGGTGAACGCTTCTTGGAGTGTGCCAAGCGCCTCTTGCAGAGAGGACAGTGATGTATCGTCGGCGAGCGCTGTGAGCTTTTGATCGAGCGCATCGAGTGTTTGCTGGAGCGTGGTGCTCTCCGCTTCATCGGAGAGTGATGTGAGCTTTTGATCGAGCGCATCGAGCGCTTTCTGGAGCTCTTCGAGGTCAGAACCTTCGGAGAGCGTTGTCAGTTGTTCTTCGAGCGCGTCGAGTTTGTTCTGAAGTGTCTCTAGGTCGGAACCTTCGGAGAGGGCGGTGAGCTTTTGATCGAGCGCGTCGAGGATCTCCTTGAGGGCTTCTAGATCGGAGCCTTCGGAGAGAGTTGTGATATTTTGTTCGAGCGTTTCGAGCTTTTGCTGAAGCTCTTGTAGGTCTGTTCCATCGTCGAGTTCGGAGATTTTTTGTTCGAGCGCTTCGAGGGCCTGTTGAAGCTCAACGGGTGTCTCTGGATCTTCGGCGAGGTGAGCGTCAATTTTTTCGAGCTGGACGCGGAGGTGTGCGATTTGCTCTTGGAAGGTCTCAAATGGAGAGGCCTGAGCGGCTTCTGTGAGCTGTTCTTTGAAATCCGCGAGCGCTTCTTCGGCGGAGAAGGCCTCCATCTTTTCACCAAATGTGTCGAAGCGTTCTTGGAGTTGCTGGAGCTGTTCTTGGAGGGGCGCGAGTTGTTCCTCAAGCGAGTCTGTTGGGGTGGAGACATTTTGCAAGGAAGTCGTCGTGAGATCCGTCAGTTTCTCTTCGAGGGTTTCAAATTGATCGTACAGCTTTGTGATGTCAGCACGTGGTGGCAGCGTCGCGAGTGTTTCTTCGATGCTGTCGAGTTTGTCTTGGAGAGGGGAGCGGGTCTCTTCTTCGTCGTTGTCCTCTGTGTGGAGGGCAGAGACAGCCTCTTGCAGGTCGGAGAGTGCTGCTTCGAGTGCTGTAAACCGTGCATCGAGAGGGTGGTCTTCGTCGCCTTTTGTGTCTTCATCAGTTTGGGAAGTGAAGGCGTCCTGAAGTTCTTCGAGTGCATGTTGAAGGCTCGAAAGGTCTGTTTTTTCAGCGAGCGCGGTAATGGAGGATTGGAGGGCTGTGACGTCTTCTTGTAGAGAGGCGATGGTCTCCTTGATGGGGTCTTCTTCCTCTTCCTCTTCGGTGTCCTCGTCTTGTTCGTGTGTTTCGAGGAGTGTGGCGAGCTGCGCTTCGATGGCTTGGAGTTGTTGTTGGAGGGCCTCTTGTGTGTTGTCCTCTTCGGCGGGGGCGGAGAGTGCTTTGATGTGCTGTTGAAGAGTCTCGAAAGCATCGGCACCAGGAAGCTCGGCGAGCTGTGTTTGGAGCGCGTCGAGCTGTTCTCGTAGGGGTTCGAGTTCGTTGCTATCTGCGAGCTCTGCGAGGCGTGCGTCGAGGTTTTCGAATTGCTCCTGGAGCTCTTCGAGTCCCACATTTTCGGAGAGGTCGGCGAGTTTTTCGTCGAGCGCGTCGAGTTTTTGTTGAAGGTCTTCGAGGTTACTTCCGTCGGCGAGCTCGGAGAATCGATCGTCGAGTGCGTCGATTTTTTGTTGCAGTTCTTCGAGGTTGGTGCCTTCTGCGAGTGTGGTGAGCTGCTCCTCGAAGGCTGTGAGTTGCTCTTGCAGGTCTGTGGAGGCGGACTCTTCTGAGATGGATGACAGAGCTGTCTCAAGGGTCGAGAGCTGCGTCTGGAGTCCTTCGAAGTCCTCTTGGTAGTCGAGGTTGTCGAGTGTTTCCTCGATGGTGCTGAGTTGTTGTTGGAGGGCGTCGAGGACCTCTGTGTGTTGTGCGAGCAAAGCGTCTTGGTCAGTCGCGGTCGATTTTTTGGTCGTGGTTTTTTTGGTGGGGGTTTTTTTGGCAGTGGAGGAGGCTTTTTTGGTGGAGGAGGCTTTTTTGGCAGTGGTGGACTTCTTGGCGGTGGACTTCTTGGTCGTTGACTTCTTGGTCGTTGACTTTTTTGTGGTTTTCTTTTCGTCGCCAGGGAGCAGGCCTTCTTTGGACGTCGAGTTGGAATCTGCGAAGGGATCGTCAATGAGTCGTTTTCTTGCCATGATATTGACCCTGAGCGTAGGCTCAGGGGGTACTCCTTTTTGGTGTGAGGGGTGTTGTGTTTGGAAAAATATGTTTTGCCTGACAACAAGAGTGGGGTTGGTGTTGCGTGCGAGCGAGTGAATGGCCCTCTTTTGTTGTCATGGTAGGTCGATGTCGAAATCTGCTATGTTTGTACCCACGTTGTGTGTCATAGGGTCACACGTGTTATGGAGTGGGCACGATGTGGTGCTTACTCTTCGCTCTCTTCGTCATGCTCTTGTGGCATCCCCAAACGCTCAAGGACGGCGGCGGTCAGGCGCGTGTAGTCCTCGACGCCGCGCCCACTCTTTGTCTCATACTGGAAGATGGTTTGGTGGTGCGCGGGGCTGGATTTATGACGTGTGTTGATGCGGATTGGGTCTTTGAAGACGAGGTCTTTGAAGTGCTCTCTCATCATATTTTCGACGTCGAAGGTGATGTTTTCGCGTCGGTCGTACATGGTGAGCAGATAACCTAGAATGTCGAGCTTGTCGTTGAGCCGTTTGCGGACCGTGTTGATCGTGGAGAGGAAGAGTTTGAGCCCCAGCATGGGTAGATACTCACAGCTGACAGGGATCAGGACGTAGTCCGAGGCGACGAGCGCGTTGACTGTCAACAGTCCGAGATACGGAGAGGTGTCGATGATAATGAAGTCTTGTTGTGCGGCGATCTCACTCTCTGCGATGATCCGCTTGAGTGCTTCTTCTCTGCCGAGCATGCTCGCGAGGGCGAGGTCGACGCGGACCATGGTTTCGCCGCTACATGCGATACTAAGCCGTTCGGTGGAGGTGTCGTGGATGACTTCATCGAGTGTGGTTTCTTCGAGGATGACTTCAGCGAGCCCTTGCTCATCTTCGGTGAGAGGGCGGTGAAGGATATGGGTGGCGTTGGCTTGAATGTCGATATCCAAGACGAGCACATTATATCCTTGTAGTGTAAGGCCCGCTGCGAGATTGACAGCTGTCGTCGTCTTTCCCACGCCACCTTTTTGGTTGGCGACGGAGATGACGAGGGGACTTTGGGTGGATTCTGAGGCTTCACTCATTAAGGAGTTCTCCTTACAATACAAGAATGTATGGACAGTTTTGGGCCCACGTTTATCATGATCACGCTATGATAGGAGATGCTCTCTGGACTGTCAAGCACGACCTCATAGAAGGTGCCGATGTTCCGTGTGCTTTTCTCGTATGTCTTTTCTTCACCTTCTCGATGCGTGTTCTGGTCGCAGGACACCGAGTAGGGCTTTTTTCTGAAGTTCTTCAATGCGTTTGGCGAGATGTTCATGTGTGATGTCGATAAAGGGGGCATCGAGTGTGAGTGAGCGTTGGCCGTTGGTGTCGATACAGAGTTGGCTCTCTGGCGTGTGGGTGATGGAGACTTCGAGGAGCTGCCATGGGATCAACATACTTTGTTCTTCATCGTGGTAAAAGAGACCATCGCTGCGGATCGCGAGATACGTTTCGTCCTGCAAGAGACGTTGCGTTCCTGCGATCGCGAGAAGAGGGCCTGCTGGCGTCGCGAGTGTCCCCAGGATGATAAACCATGTGCGCAACCAACTGCCCTGAAAGTGAACGCTGTAAAATGCCAACCCCAAAAGTGTCGAACCGACCATCAAAACCCCAACCGCAAGCCCCCACATCTTGAGCATATGTTTGTTGTGTGATGGTCTGTACCATTCTACGATGAACCCTTCTCTCTTTGAGGGCGACATCCTCTTCCTCCGTATCGGTGCTTGAGACATTCTCTTTGTGGTGACTTTGGTTGTCACGATGTGTGTTGTGTATTGTGTGCATCCATACAAGAGATGTACAGCCGAAAAGGCGGGAACTCCAACATTTTTTCGCATATCAACGCCGATGGTGTGGGTAATGACTTGATTTTGTAATCAAAAATGGATAATGATACATCCTCATCGACTCATTTAGACAACAACAACAGGCGATGTCCTGCTATGTCTGAGACACAACGAATAGATTTCGTGTGTTTTGTGTTGGAAAGTAGTATACAATGTCATGCATGATGATGGCACAATCAACAAGGATGAATAGACGTGTTTGAAGGACTCCCGATACACCCTGGGATACTAATCGGTGGGGTTGTCTTTGTATTGATACTGCTGGTGCTACGGCGTAGCTCAAAGTCTCGTGAGCCCGAATGGTTACAGAAAGTTCGTGGTTTGGTGACGGCAGGAGAGTATGGTCAGGCTGCGAAGATCCAACTCGCACATGGTAATCGCAAGGAGGCCTACAATCTCTTTGCACGTGGAAACCTGCACAAAGATGCCTTACCCCTTGCTCAGGAGCTTGGGTTGAAAGAGAAGGTCGCTTTGCACGCAGAGCAGGCTGGTCGCTTCGATCTTGCAGCGGATTACTACATGCGTCTTCAGCGTTATGGCCAGGCCAGCCACCTCTTTCAGCGCGCAGGGATGTTCAAGGAGGCGGTCGATGCCGTTGAGCGTGACCCCGAAGCGTCCGTGCATGAGATCGCAAAATTATGGGAGAGATATCTCGTCTCCCTGTTCCCCGAAGGGATCCCTCCCGAACAGTTTGATCGTCAGTTGATGCAGACCATCCAGGACACCGCAGAGAAAACGGCTGCGGCGTACAAAAATGCAGGTGACGTCGAGCGTGCTGCGGTGATTTACGAGCAATGTCACCGTCACGATAAGGCGATGGAGCTGCGCAACAGCTTGCCTGAGTCTGCGCTCGACAAGATGGCGACGCTCGCGCTTGGTGCATCCAACTCGCCTTCCAATAGTATGCTCGATGCACTTGGACGGGCATCACAACAGTACGAAGACAACAGACATCCTTCTCCCGGACGCGGGTTTCCAAGGCAGCGTCCTGGTACACCAGGGCGAGGCGCCCCTCTCTCCGATGCCCCCATTGTAGGCACACCACTCCATGGGACGCCCATCGCTGTCGACGAAGAAGACGACATCAAGAGCCGCGTCTCCAAGGCCGCAGAGGCCGCACTCCATCGCAACGTCAATGATGCCCTTCACCGCACAAAAGGGACTGCACTTCATCAGGATGATATTGAGGCGATCTCAGGTGTCGTCAATGAGGCCGTCAAGCAGGCGATGAAGGAAGCACCACCCTCCCGTCACTCTGGTCCTGTCCAGGTGGTGACACAAGCCCCCAAAGACTTCTCCTTTGACCCAAGCAGCGTCGAAGTTGTCTTCATTCGGGATCAAGCGAGCAACAAAGAAACACCTATCAGCAAAGTCTCCGATCGATACATCATCAAGGACAAGCTCGGCGAAGGTGGAATGGCTGTTGTATACCGCGCAATCGACAAAGTCCTCGATCGCGAAGTCGCCATGAAATTCCTCCCTGAAGGCGTCACACAAAGCTCAAAAATTCTCGAGCTCTTCGAGAAGGAAGCCAAAGCCTCTGCCGGACTCAATCACCCCAACGTTATCACCGTATTTGACTACGGTGTTCTCGACGGTCGTCCGTTTATCTGTATGGAGCTCTTGCGTGGGTGTGGGATCGATGAGCTTCTAGAGCCTCCAGGGACGGCTCTTGACCTGTTCGATGTCATCGACATCATGGAAGGATTGTTGCGTGCGCTAGAGTACGCTCACTCCAAGCGGATCGTGCACAGAGATGTCAAGCCCGCCAACATCATGCGTGTCGAGTCCGGACTGGTCAAACTCACGGACTTTGGTATCGCCAAAGTGATCGAACCCGACAAGAGCACGATGATCGCCGGGACACCCTACTATATGGCACCCGAACAGTTTACGGGCAAAGGGATCGATCATCGCTGCGATCTGTTTGCCGCGGGTGTCAGTTGCTATCAAATGGTGACAGGGCAACTTCCTTTTGAGGGGTTGATGCGTTGGGAGCCTCCTGAGCGCCCCATTGAGTTTCGTGACATTCCTCTTGCTCTCGACGCATTTATCATGAAAAGCCTTGTCTTTGAGCCCGATGAACGATACCAGTCGGCCAAGCAAATGCTCAAAGACCTCAAGCGCATCTTGCGTGATCTGGAGTTTGATTCCTCTTACTCACAACAAAGTCTCGACAGCATCCCTGCTGTATCCGATGGACAGGGAATTCTTGGCCTGGATAACATGTTCCAAGGGGGGACACCTGAGGATGAGTTGGGGATGGATCTTCTTGACGACATCCTCGAAGATTCAGATGATGTCGTGGGACAAGGAGATACCGCACTTCAGGAGGTGATGATGTTGGAGGACGCGTTGGTCGATGATGTGATGCACGATATCCTCGATGATATCATCGACTCAGACGAAGGCTCTCTGCCAAATGGTGCGAGGCCTTTTGTCGCAACGCAGTTCCCAGAAGATGGGACGTATATCGATCCTAATGCCGCGCCGGAAGCTCCTGAAGAGAAGAGTGGGGACGATTTGGAGAAGCTGTTGATGGACTATCTCAAAGACTCTTGAACGTCTCCAAGCCAACAAAAAGAACTGACGAAAGGTTCATGTGTGATGAAGGATATACCAAAACAGCCAATGACCGGCAAAGAGAAGCGCTCTCTTCGGATCATTGAGGCGGCTATGCAGTTGGCCGAAAAGGGTGGGTTTGCAGCGGTTCGTTTACGCGATGTCGCGACGAAAGCCGGGGTCGCTTTGGGGACCGTTTATAAGCGTTTTGAGAGCAAAGAAGAGTTGTTGATCGCCGCGCTTGAGATGGCCTCACGAGATTTTGAGCAGCAGCTTCGAGAGCACGACGTCTTCTCCCCCGAGCACAGCGAGCTCGAACGACTCGAGTCGCTTTTTCGATTGTTTACCAATTTTTTCTGTAGCAATCCCAACTTCGCACGTGCAGTGCTCCGATCGGTCTCATCAGGAGAGCCTGTTCTTGCGGATAAGGTGAAACGATTCCACAACTGGATCGTGTGGTTAACCTCTCTTGCGTTGCTCGGTGAGAGCCCCGAAGAGCGACCTGAGCTTCCTATGAAATGGGAGCTAAAGTTTCAAGATACGTTGGAGTCCAGAGTCTCCGCAGCGTTACAATCCGTGTGGTTCTCTGCATTGGTTGGATGGTCGGGAGGGCTCAACTCCGAAGAAGACGTGATCATGCTTGTCAAAAGCTCGGTGGAGTTGATGTTGCCTGGCTATTACGCCCTTAAAGAAGCGACATCGTCGAGTGAGGAAGCGTGAGGGCTATTGGACGTCTATAATCTCTAACTCATCGACACCACGAGGGCGTTCAACTTCGATGATGTCGCCAACTTGTGTGCCGGGCAGCTGTCGTCCAATGGGTGAAGAAGGGGTGATGACAGTCAGTTGTTTCGATTGCCAGGGGATTTTCATACCACCTTCTTTGGGACCAAAAAAGTACAATCTGCTACCTTCTTCGTCTTCGAGTGTGACAATTGCACCGATGCCGATGGGGGTTTCTTCATCAAATGGACGGGGCGGCAATTGTTCATATGCAAAGATCGCTTCGTCCAACTCCGCCGTTCGTTTGGCTTGTGCGCCTGCGAGATAGGACGCTTCAAGCCCCCGTGTATCGTACTTGTTTTCGGCCTTTGATTCCTCGTGTGTGGCGGCCTCTTTTGTCGCCATTGCGGCTTTGTACACCTGCTCTCGTTCTTCTCTCAGTTGTGCGAGGATGTATTCGATAATGTCTTGCTTGGTCTTCATCGTCGTGTTCCTCTCTGTGATGTCTATCTACAGCTCCGAAGAGAGTCCCCGTTGGGCTTTGTCTCGTAGGTAGTGATCCATGATAACAAGTGCTCCCATCGCGTCGACAATGGGGACCGCGCGTGGGACAACACATGGATCGTGGCGACCTGCTGCTTCGAGTTGGACAGGCGCGCCTTCTTTGGTGACAGTTTGCTGTGCTTTGCGGATCGTCGCGACAGGCTTAAACGCGACGCGAAAGTGGATCGTCGCACCTGTCGAAATCCCCCCAAGTGTCCCACCTGCGTTGTTGGTTTGTGGGATGACCTTGCCTTCTTCATCTGTCGTAAATGGGTCGTTGTGTTCGCTCCCTCTCATCTCGACACCTGCGAAGCCCGAACCGATCTCAAAGCCTTTCACGGCGTTGATGCTCAACATCGCTTTGCCCAGATCGGCGTGTAACTTATCGAAGACTGGCTCTCCCAACCCGACAGGCGCGCCTTTGATCACACCACGTACGACACCACCGATGGAGTCTCCGTCCTGTTTGACCTCTTCGACGAGTTGGATCATCTTCTCCGCGATGTCTTGATCTGGACATCGGATGATGTTGGATTCGATCTGTGAGAGTGTGACCTGTTCGTGATCGACGTGAGCCCTGATTGGACCGACCTGTTCAACGTAGCTCAAGAATTGCATTCCGAGCACTTCTTTGAGGTATTTTTGTGCGATCGCGCCGGCAGCGACACGAGCGAGAGTCTCTCGCGCTGAGGCGCGACCGGAACCTCGCCAGTCCCGACGTCCGTATTTTTGTTGGTAGGTAAAGTCCGCGTGAGAAGGGCGATACAATGTCATCAGCTTGTTGTATTCGCTGGGGCGGGCGTCTTTATTCGTCGCAAGTAAGAGGATGGGGGTCCCTGTGGTCATGCCTTCAAAGACGCCTGAGAGGATCTTGATCTGGTCTTGCTCTTTACGAGGCGTTGTGATCTTGCTTTGGCCGGGTTTTCGGCGATCGAGTTCAGGTTGGATGTCCTCCTCGCTGAGCGCAAGTCCTGGAGGGCAACCATCGATGACTACGCCGAGCGCGCCGCCATGTGATTCGCCAAAGGTGGAGATGCGGAAGAGATGTCCAAAGAGACTGCCTGGCATCGGTGGCTCCTTTGTGTGCTTTTTCTTGTGAGGCAGGTGCTGTTTCTTTGACCGGCCTGATGGTTCTAATGATCGAGTATTGCGAACATTCTTTGTAGTTGTTCATAAGTCAGTTGTCCGGGCGCGGACGCTTGGCTTGGGTCTTGTGGTGCGAAGATCATCTCATTGCCCCATAACGTACCATACACACGTGTGAGTGTTCCGTATGGTCCCATTCCCAGGACGATATGCTTTTCTTTGTGAGCGGACAATTGCTGGCCAAGCATCATCAAGCGCAGCGCGTCTGTCGGTGTTTGACAATACGTCGCGAGCTTACATATATCGGCTCGGAGCTGCTTCATCTCCTCTACAATCGCCGTGAGCTGTTCATCTGGAGGGGTCGCCTCGTAGTTGTGATATGAAGCGATCAGGCGTGGTGCTAGAGCATGTGTTCGCAGATAAGAGAGCTCATCTTGCTGTGTGTGAATGTCTAGATCGAGCCAAGCATCTGATGAAGCGAGCTGTCGGAGGAGGGCGTATCGTTTTTGTAGGGGCATCTGGATCGGCGCGAGGCCCGGTCTGCGTAGCAGAAAGAGCAGGCGCCCTGGCCACCGCTGACACCACCTTGTGAGGTGGGCTTCTGGTGTGGGCAAAAAGTCCAGCCAGATCTCGAAGTAGGTATACTGCGCTTCGTTTTTTTCGATGGTGGACTCTATTGTTTCGGCATCATCGAGCTGGAGCGGGAGGCAATAGTGGATCATAGCGAAGAGACTCCAAAGTGTTGACAGATCACGTCAGCCATCACGTCTCTCGGCGCGTCTCGCTCTGTGTACAAGGAGAACTGCTCGACACCCTGCTCCAGAAACATCTGTGCACCTCGAATGAGCCGGGCACCTTTGTCTTTGGCCTGTCGCAAGAGGACCGTCTCAAAAGGCGTGTAGATAGCATCCATGATGATCTGTGTGGGGCGAAGACAGTCCGATGGGAGCGGTGAAGCGTCGTGCATTGGGGGCATCCCAACGGAGGTCGTGTTGATGATGATATCTGCATCGTGGATCATGTCATGTGCCTGGAGAGAGTAAGCCGCACAACCCACTTCTTGTGCCAGCTGTTCGGCCTTTTCGAGCGTCCTGTTAAAGAGCGAAGGGGTCCCTCCAAGTGATTGTACTCCCCACGCTGCCGCCCTCGCTGTACCTCCTGCGCCGAGAATGGCGATGTTGTTTCCAGCAAGCGCTGCATCGTCATCTTGTGAGGCGTTGAGTGTGCGGAGGAGTGGACGTATGATACCTAACCAGTCAGTGTTGTAGCCTGTGAGCTGTCCATCTTCGGATTGGACGACTGTATTGACCGCACCGAGTCGTTGGGCCATAGGTTCGATGTCGTCGAGGAAGGGGAGTATATCTTGTTTGTGGGGGATGGTGCACGTTAACCCACGAATCCCCATACTCCGGACACCTGCGACGACTCTCTCCAGATCTCCCTTGGCGACCTCTGAGGCGAGATAGACATACTTATCTTCGATACCGAGGGCGCGGTAAGCTGTGTTGTGCATGACTGGGGAGAGGGAGTGGGAGACAGGTGAGCCGACGATCATGCAGAGCTTGGTGGTCGCGTTGAATGGAGAGCTTGCGGTCATGTCAGCGCCTTGAGTTGTGAGAGGATGTGTCTACAGACCTCTTGTGGAGTGGAGGTGTCCGTTTGGATCGTGATGTCGGCGGCGTCTTCGTAAAGTTGGCGGCGTGTGTTGTAGAGTGTTTTCGCTTTGTCAACATCCATAAAAAGTGGCCTTGTCGATGTCTCCGTTCCTATTCTTTGTTGGATGATGGCGAAGGACGTGTCGAGATAGATCAGCAGGCCTCCATGAGCACGGAGTTGTTCGATGTTTTCAGGTTGTATGATGCTGCCACCACCTGTCGAGATGACGGTCTGTTGCGCCTCTCTTTGGGAACGCACACAGGCTCGCTCTAACGCGCGAAAATGGTCCTCTCCATGTTTCGTGAAGATCTCAGCGATGTCGCCAAAAGAGGGGTTTTGCTGGAGCAGCAAGCTGTCGAGGTCGACAAAGGTGTATCCTAGCTGCTCCGCGAGTTGTGCGCCGATAGTGCTCTTTCCTGATCCCATAAAGCCGATGAGCACGATCTTCATGTGTCAACTCCCGTTCTCTCTACGTGGATACCTGTCGATTGGAGCACCTGCCAAAAGTCTGGAAAAGACTTGGTCACGACGTGTGGCTCGTTGATCTCGATCCCTTCGAGATGTGCACCGAGGATCGCGAAGGACATCGCCATACGATGATCTTCGTATGTGTCGATGCGCGCTTTGTGAGGTGTCCCTCCCTCGATGGTGATACTCTCTTCTGTGATGGTGCTGTGGATTCCGAGTTTTTCGAGCTCCTGGTGGAGCGCTACGAGACGATCTGTTTCTTTGTGTTTGAGCGTGCTGAGTCCCGTGATGTGTGTCTTTCCCTTTGCACAAGAGGCGATGACTGCGAGACTTTGCGCTGTGTCTGGCATCGAAGACATGTCGACCTCGACGCCTTGGCAGCTTGTGGGACCTTTTACTTCGATCCAGGGGACACCTTGATGGACGCCTGTGCGATATGTGCAGCCCATCTTTTCGAGAATGTGGGCAAATTGAATATCTCCTTGCAGTGATGTGGGGGAGGCGTTGTGGACTCTTATCCTGCCTCCTGAACATGCTGCAAGCCCCCAAAAGTACGAAGCTCCAGAGGCATCTCCTTCGATGTGCAATGTCGTCGGCGTGTAGGTTGCGTGAGGGGTGACGTGATAACAGCGGTAGTCTTCGTGTGTGACGCTTACATCGAAGTGTTCCATCATCTCACAGGTCATATCGATATAGGAGGGGGAGATCTGTTGTCCTTCCACCTGAAGCTGAAGTCCATTGGGAAGCTGCGGAGCGATCAACAACAAAGCCGTAAAAAACTGGCTGCTGATATGTCCTTGCATACTGGCCTTTGTTCCCCAACCATCTTTGTGCCCGCGGATTCGCAGAGGTGGATGTCCAGGTGTCCCTTCGTAGGTGATGTCTGCGCCGAGCGTCTTGAGCGCATCGACGAGCGCACCGATAGGACGCTTGTGCATACGCTCACTGCCGTGAAGACGGACTTCGCAGCCTTCGACCACGCAACATAGCGCCGTGAGAAAGCGCATCGTCGTCCCTGCTGGACCTACATCGATATCACCTTTGTAAGGGGTCAATTGTCCACCTGTCCCGTGGATGGTGAGCGTGTCGCCTGCCTCCTCGATACGAACGCCGAGCTTGCGCAATCCCTCGATGAGAAAGCGAGAGTCATCACTTTGTGAGGTCGCGTGGAGTGTGCTCTTCCCGTCTGCGAGGGACGCGATGATCAAGGCGCGGTTTGTGTAACTCTTTGAACCCGGCAGTGTGATCTCCGCGTCGATGGGATGAGCTGGTGGTTTGAGTCGAAGAAAAGATGAACGCATGTCGGCCTCTCTTGTGGGAGCGTATCGATAAGTCCTTCTGTCGACCTAAGACGAAGGTTGGATTCTTTGGAGCGCTGTGTCGATATGATGGTCTTCGACCTCTTGATCGAAGATCGCCTCGCCGCAGCGCTTGAGCAGTGTCCAGCGAATGGTACCACGGTGATTCTTTTTGTCCGCGAGCATCATGTTTTCGAGAACTGCGCGTGGATAGGGTGAGGATAATCGTGTGGGCAGTCCCAATGTTTGCAGTGTGTGTTCGATGTGCTCAACAAGCGAAGCTGAGATGTATCCAAGGCTGCGGGATATTTCGGCTTCGGCGATCATGCCCAGCGCGATCGCTTCACCGTGGAGCAGCGGCGCTGTCGTGTGGAGAGCGTGGGATTCGATGGCATGTCCTATCGTGTGGCCGAAGTTGAGTATCTTTCGTAGACCACCCTCTCGTACATCACGTTGGACGACGTCCGCTTTGATCTCACATGAGCGTTTGATCCACGACAACAGTGTCTCTGTATCCTCGGGAGTAGGAGGAGTATGGCCCAGCTGCTGAAAGTACGCTTCGTCCTGGATCAGCCCATGTTTGACGATCTCTGCGAAGCCGGAGCGAAATTCTCGAAGGGGGAGGGTGCGAAGTGTCGCGACATCGATAAAGACGGCTTTGGGTTGCTGAAAGGTGCCGAGCAGGTTTTTAACACCTGAGAAGTTGATCCCCACTTTTCCTCCGACGCTTGCGTCGACTTGGGAGAGGAGAGTCGTAGGCAATTGGATGAAGTCGATCCCTCTCATGTAGGTGCTGGCAGCAAATCCCCCCATATCGCCAATGACGCCGCCTCCGAGGTTGAGGACGAGTGAGCGTCTGTCCAGCCCCATCTCTTGGAAGGATGTCCAGATCGTGGAGAGCGTGGAGAGTGTTTTGTTGGTTTCTCCGGCCGGCAGGACGAAAGTGTCGTGGGGTATGGGGAGCGCTCTTGTCAACGCTGCGCTCCAGTGAGGAGATGCGTTTGTATCCGAGATGACCGCCACTCTTGAGTAGTTTGAGATGTCGATATGTTGCGCGAATTGTGCGATCTCTTCGTGTCCAAAGAAGATCGTGTAGGAGGGGTCTTGTTCTGAAGAGAGTGTGAGTTTGAATCGTTCCATGACCTGCGCCTTGTGTGTAGGATGTGCTCTTGGAACTATCTTCAGGTGAAGGGGAAGCGTCAAGCCCTCACTGTGAAATCTTTTACTGTTGTGGGGTGGGCCGTCTCACAGCCTTATCGCCTGTTTCTTGGCAAGATGTTGGTATGGCAACAAAAGCAACATCAAAGGAGAATGACAATGAGACAGGTGGCGATGACATGGATAGTATGGGTTGGATGTGGGATGATCTTCCTGATGGCCGATATGCAGCAGGCGCAAGCCCAAGATGTATGCAAGTCGAGTTACACGACGTGTGTGCTTCGCTGCAATGGTGCCCAAGTCAAGAAGATGCAATCGTGTGATGTGATGAAGGTCCATGACAAACGGACACTCCTCGCCAAGAGGCAATGTCAGCAGGAGTTTTCAACGTTGCAGCGTGTGTGCATTCCACATTGTCACAAAGCACACTGTTCGACACGTTGATGGTGTGCTCGTTCTCAAGGGGTGTTTGATGTTGCCAAAGTGAGGACGTTGGGGGGTGTATCTGCGGGGGACTCTCCGTGAAAGAGGGGTTGTTGTGTCTGTACACATCGCAACGCTCGATCGAGTCGTTGGACTGCTTGCATAAACACACTACTTGGTGAGAGTTCGAGACGTGTGGCTGTTTGTCGTACTTGCTCACACACATCGCCACACATTGTGTCCGTGGCTAGAGCGATATGAGCGGTCTCACAGAGCGTTTGTAGGGAGCACCCTTCGATATGTTGTTCATCGAAGAGTTGTTGGGCGAGTTGGGCGCTTTGTCGTGCGGCGTCGTATTGTCCTAGGTAACGTTGAAGGGTGGCACGGTAGAGATGAGCGTATCCTTCCATGCGTGGGGATTTGAGCTGTTTTGCGATCGACAATCCTTGTGCAAATTGTGCCTGTGCTTCTTCGTAACGAGCGAGGTCGCGAAGGACTGCGCCCATATTGATGTGTGCGTAGCCTTTGTTGTGGAGATCTTTGATGTCATCCCAGATCGCAAGTGAGTAAGTCAGATATTTGTGCGCTGCGTCCCATTCTTTTTGGCTCTGTGCGAGGAGGGCGAGGGTCGCGAGGACGCTGCCTTCTCCTTTTCTGTCTCCAAGAGAGCGGCGGATGTCGAGGGCTTGTGTGGCGTACTCTGTGGCTTGTTGGTAGCGTCCTGTTTCCAGGCAGATCATCGCGAGGTTGTTGAGCATTTTACCTTGCAGAAAAGGCTTCTCGTTCTGTTTGGCGAGCGCGAGTCCTTCGAGGTAGCGGCTCTCTGCATTGTCGTAGTGGTTTTGTTCAAACTGAATCGCCGCGAGATTGTTGAGCGTGTTCTCAATCTCCGTTTGGTTTTCCAGCGTGCGCCAGAGCGTCAGCGCGCTTTCACTGTAGAGGGCGGCCTGTGTAAAGTGCCCTTGCATCGCCTGAATAATCGTAAGCGTGTGGAGGCATTCGGCTTGCCCTGTGAGATCGTCTAATGTGACAAACAGCTCGTGGGCTTTGTGTAAGAGTGTATCTGCCGTATCAAGGGCACCGAGCAGTCTGTGGGTTTGACCCTGTCTGAGTGTCGTTTTCGCGATGGACAACGGTGAGCCTTGTGTTGTTGCCAGCGTAAAGGCCTCGTCGAGGAGGGGCAGTGATGCTTCAAACATTCCGAGAGGGGTGTACACATCGTGTACGAGCTCAAGTACAGCGTCGATCCACTCTTGGTGTTGGTGGGGGACTGTTTGGACAAACCACTCGTAGTGTTCTTTGGCTTCGTGTAGAGCGTACAAGGGGACAGCCCGACGTCCTGCCTGTAAGTGTGCACACGCTGCTTTTTGTGGGTCTTGTGCATGTTCCCAGTGGTAGGCAAGATCGGCGTAGGAGATGTCTTGTGCGATACGGGCGCGCTGTTCGAGCAGCTCGGCGGCTGTGTGGTGGAGTGCCTTGCGTTTTTCAGATGGAATGTGTGTGAGGACGAGTGATTGTGTTGGTTCACTCGCGAAGCCGATGGTGTTGTCTGCAGAGAGCTCCAGCATTCCTTGGTGGATGAGCGCAAACAAAGACTTTGTGAGTTCCTTGTTTTCGTGTGGAAGGCATGCGTGTAGCGTCGCTTCGTCGAAGTGGCTTCTCCAGACCGCGGCCCACTCCAAGATGCTGCGTTGTGTGTGTTTGAGTCGATTGATTTTTTGCAGGAGCAGTTGTTGCAGCGAGTTGGGGAGCGGGAGTGTGAGCGTTGTGTCCTGCTCGATGTGCTCTGTAAAGTTCCATTCTCCGGCTTTATCGCGTGTCAGATAGCCCATATCGAGCGCGAGTTGGATGTATTCGGAGACAAAGAGCGGGTTGCCTTGTGAGAGCGTCGTCAATTGGTCGACAAATGGTTTGGGAGGGGCCGTGAGTGCGAGCATATTGGAGAGCATCTCCTCGATCCCGTCGTGATCGAGTCGCGTCATTGTAAGTCTTGGTGTCGATGTCTGTTCGAGGAAGGATTCGAGGGTTGGGTTGGGGGTATCGGTCCTGTAGGAGAGGACAACACGGAGTGTTGTGTGGCGACCTTGCTCACAAGCGAAGCGCAAAAAGTGGAGCGTGTGGATGTCGATCCACTGGGCATTATCGATGATTAGAACGGGATGATGTGTCTGGGCTGCGGCTTGGAGCGTCTGTAGGAGATAGTTGGCGAGTCGGTCATGTGCCTGTGCTGGACGGAGCTGCTCAGGAGGAGGCAGTTGTCTGGCCCCAGGAAGATCGAGCAGAGAAGGCTCATAAAGCGCGAAGACGCTGATTCTATGACCAAAGACCTTCTGCAAGAAGGAGGGCTCTTTTCCCAAACAAAGATCTCCGATCTCTCGAAGAGGTCGGGACATCGCCTGGAGGGGACGTTGTTGTTCGTGGCGAGGAGGTGTGCACTGGCCGATGAGTACGAGCGCATCTTTTTGTTTGGTTTGGTAAAGCACCTCGTTGAGCAGGCGTGTTTTTCCGAGCCCGCTCTCGCCTTCAAGACAAAGAATCGTGGGGTCTTGTGGGTTGCTGCGGGTTGTGTGGTGGAGGAGTGTTGTACATAGCTCGCGACGTTGTACGAGTCCAGGAGAGAACAAAAAGGGCTTGGTTATAGGAGTCGGGGTGTCAGGAGGGCTCGCGCCGAGTCTAAGGAGCCACGACGCAACGTCTTCGGCGTAACCGATCCTTTGCTGAGGGAGCTTGGCGAGTAGACGCCCCATCAAGGCTTCGAGAGGAGCAGGGACATCTTCAAGGTAGACAGCGAGTGGCATTGGGCTGGTGTAGAGATGGTGTTTGTACGTCTCGATGCGATTTCCACGTGGGAAAGGGTGGTGTCCTGTGAGGACTTTGTAGAAGATACACCCAAGGGCATAGAGATCGCTTCTTGCGTCGACCTGTTCGCCTTTGATCTGTTCGGGCGACATGTAGGCAGGGGTCCCAAAGGTGTTGCGATTATCCCGAAGCTGCGCGCGATGTGTGTGGTGGTCTGTGATAGAGCTGAGGCCAAAGTCGACGAGGACCGGTGTACCGTCCGGGCGAAGCAAAATATTGGATGGTTTGAGATCGCGGTGGACGATCCCTTGGCTGTGGAGATACGCAAGTGGCGCACAGAGTCTATGAAGGAGCGTGAGGATCGCGTTCCACTGTTGTTGGGTCAATCGTGTACGTGAGAGGGTGGTGTTTGTGTGGTGGATGATACGTGTCGAGGACACTGTGGGAAGTGGAGAGGTTTCAGGGAGCTGCTCTGTCTCAGGTTCTGTTTCTTCTGGCGCTTGTGGTGTGGGGAGCAGCGAAAATTGGATCGGTTCGGCAGGCGCTTTCAACTTTTGTAGTGCGGGGATGTCGATGGTGAGGTCTTCGACCTCTTTGGTCCACCACGGGACGTCCTCGCCTTTTTGTTGAGCGGGAGGCACTGCACCAAAGGTAGAGGAGCCTTTCAGGACAGTGTGGGTTTTTTCGTCGTCACTGGTTTGGGGCGGTTGTGGCCACTCTACCGGCTTCGAGCCATATTGCAAAAGCGAGCCGATGCTCAAAAAGGAGTCGTGTGTAAATCGTGAGCGGCTGTGGCCGGTCATGTGTGGGTGAAGTTGTTTGCAAAGCTCTTGCAGGGTGATGCCATCCACAAGGTCCATCGCGTACCACGGCCGATTGTCGTGCATCCCGTGCGCGAGGATTTGCACAATGCCAGGGTGCTGGAGTCGTGCGAGCGATTCGATCTCCGTGCGCATCTGTGTCAGGAGCAGCGCCTCTGGTGCGCGTAGGGTCTTGAGCGCGACGTGGTGTGTTTGTGTGGCGTGCTTGGCTCGGTAAACAACACCCATCCCACCGCGTCCAAGTAACTCGATGATGTGATATCCACCAATCGACTTGACCAGGTCCTTTTCTTCGGACGCTGGAAGGTCGTCTGAAGAAGATGGCTCATGGGCGGGAGGGGTGTTGTTTGTCATTTTTTTTGCAATTCGGCCTCGACAAAGCTCTGTTGACCTCGTTCGAGATCGAGTGTTTTGGTGAATGTTTTGTGTCCTTTTCGCTTCATCTGGACACGGTGTACGCCAGGTGTCAGGCGAAAGAGTGCGGGCGTTACTTTGCTTTGTTTCTCTCCATCGATCCATACCTGCGCGTTTGGAGGTGTGGAACTTACAGATAATACGGCATAAGGGACCTTGGCCGATGTCCCACGGGGGACAGGTTTCTTCGTCAGCTCAAAGTTGAGAACGGCTGTACGTCCCGCGTGTAATTGGAGTGTCTCTCTACGCGGTATAAATCCTCTACGTTCGAGGCGAATGGTGTACCGGCCTGGTTTGCGTTTGAGCGTCGTTGGGGTCGTTTTTTGGATGTCTTCGTCATTGACGAACACTTTGGCTCCCGATGGTTGTGAAGAAATGCTGAAGATTCCCACCTGTTTTTTGGACTTCATTGCGAAAAACCACCCAGGCCAAACGAGTCCTGTCAATAGAAACAACAGGGCCAACCCTGCTGCTACACCAAGCAAGGCCCCGTATGAACGACCGATTTCTTGTTGTGGGGATGGTTCCTGGTACAGCGCGGGGATTTGGTGCATTCCCGTGTTGTAAACGGAGAAACCACCTGTCGCGTTTGGCTGGACAGCCTGGAAACTTCCCGTCAAGGGAGGTGAAGCTGTGCCTGTTTGTGTATACGTCGGAAATGACCCTGTCCCTTCCGAAGGAGGAACGGCGATGTGTGAACCTGTGATGGAGAACATGGGGGGATGAGGTTGCGCAGCTTGAGGATTCGGCGACACCATTGGTTGTAAAGGGCTCGGGGTCGCAGGTTGGGCTGTATGGTCTTGGTGAGTGAGGGAGGGGACTGGCGTGGGGGACTCTGCTTGTGTCGGCTGAGGTGTTGGTGCTGGCGTATTTGTGTTCTCGCTCTCTTGTGATGGAGCGGCTTCGTCGGTCTCTTGTGGTTGCAGAGGGGTGCTGTTTGGGGTGTGTTTGAGGGCATTCTTTTGGGGAGAGTTTGAGGCTGTGGGTTCAAACGTTTTGGAGCCGAGTGGAGGTGTCCCTGTCGGGAGAAAAGCCTGTTGTGGGCTATGTGGTGTGCGTAAGTCCGAGAGCAGCTCTGAGACGAGAGAGGATTCTTCGTCGTGGGGGCGTTTGGTCTTGGTATCTTGGGAGGCTTGAGAGGCCTCTGTCGCTGGTGGTGCGTCGGGAAAGCGAGGAGACTCTTGGATGAACGGTGACACAGGAAAATCTTGTTCGTTGCTTGTGAGTATCGGTAGATTGTTGAGAGTGCGAGAGTCTGTCGCCGCAAATATCGGCGAAGACGTGCTCTCTGTATGGACCTCTTGCGCTGGTGTCGGAGTGGGAGGTTCGTTGGATGGAGGGGGGGTGTAGGGTTGTGGGGGATGGTGACTCGTTGGAAGCTCGTCATCGTCATCCATAAGGGCGAGCAGACCGTCGAAGTTGAGCTCTTCGCTTGTGGGCGTCTTTTTGAGATGTCTGTCTCTCTGTTGTCTCTCTTTTTCGGGGAGCGTGACTGTCGGCTCTAGCTCTTCTTGTGAAGGTGTCTCTTCCTGTTGTCCCAATGGGAGAGCATCTGTAGGCGGCTCCTCTAAAGGTGCTTCTGTTTGGGCCTCTTGTGGGAGATGATCAGCTTGCACCTCTTGTGATATGGGGGAGTCAGCTTCTTTTTGTAAGAGAGGGATGTCGGGCTCTTCCAGCGGAGGGATTTCCTGTGAAGTAGGCTCTTTGGGGGCCTCTAGCTCGTCAGCGTCTTCAGACGCCTCTTGTGGGAGGGGTGTTGTTTCCTCTTCATGTGAGGAGGTTTCCTGTGAGAGAGCTTCTTGTTGAGAGACCTCTTGTGAATAGTCTTCTTGTGGGGGTTCTTGTGAAGAAGCTTCTTGTGGGGGTTCTGGGAGGATCTCCTCTGGTGTTTCTTGTGAAGGTTGCTCTTCATGTTTGGCAGAAGGTGTTTTTTCTTGTGCTGGAGGATGTTTTCCAGTGATCAGTTGATCTTCCTCGGAGAGCTCGAAGATCTCTTCGTCCTGTGCGTTATCCTCTTCGAGCTCAATGGGGGGATGCTTGCCTGAGAGCAGTTGATCTTCCTCGGAGAGTTCGAAGATCTCTTCATCACTGTCTTCATCTTCTTCTGAGAGCTCCAGAATTTCGTCGTCGTCTTCGTCTTCTTCTGGGAGCGCGAGCAGATTGTTTGGCGCTTCTTTGTCTTCGGGTCGTTCGAGTGGGGGTGTGGGGGCTGGAGGCTCGAACAGCTGTACGGGAGGTGTGGGGAGTTTTCTTGTCGACTCATCATCTTCGGGGGCTGGTTGTTCATATGTGACGACATCATCATCGGAGATGTCGTCGCTATCGCGTTGTTGTACGATGCTCGACGCGGTCTTTAGGACATCATCAACACTCCACAGAAGTGTCTGTCGTTGTTCTTCTTTTGGCTTTTTTTCTTCTTGGGTACTTTGTGGGGATTGTTTATCATCCGATGTCATACTTTATACCTTTCAAACCACGGACCTCCGTGTCCGGTGGTGGAATCGATTCTATCGGTCAAGTCGCCTTCTATATGCGTCTTCCTGTCGCAGCCTCCGATGGGAGTGGAGGAGAGAGGTTCTCTATCTACATGACAACCTCTGTTCACAGTACCAAAAGGGGGAAAAAGGGTCAAGATTCCGCACTTGTGCGAATGATTGCTGTGGTGAATGTTTGAAAAGTGGGGGTGAATAGGATTCGCTATTTATGTTTTTGTCTTGCAAAAATCAATCAGTAGGTAGGGATGGCAGGTGCCGACATCAAGGCACACATGTCCCTGACATGCATGTGGTTGTGCATTGGTTATTGCACGCTCCGCAGTGGTTGGTGTCGTTTTGTATATCGACGCACTGGCCACCACAGACCACATCTGTACCGTTGCAGAGGACAGGAAAGGAGACTAGATAGCCGATGGTGCCACCTGGGATAAAGAAGGATTTTGTGTCACTGCCTGTGGAGGAGGTCAACTGTGTACCAAATCCAACACCCATGTTGCCTGTGGAGGTCATGTGGAGCATGTCATTTGCAAACCACAGTGATGTCGGGATGTCGCTGTGTGAGACGCTGCTGTCGAAGTAGGTGTGTGTGACATACGAGCCAGTGCTTCCATTGTACTTTGCGAGGAACCCGATGAGACCTGAGTAATTCGTCCCGATTGTGTATGTTCCAATCGTGAAGTCTGCGCTGTCGGTGTATCCTGCTGTGTACACATCTCCTTGTGTGTCGATGGTGATGGGACCTGGGAAGTCGAGACTTGTCCCACCATACTGCTGTGACCACGCCCATGTTGTGCCTCTGTCGTCAATCTTTGCGATAAAAAGCGCTCCGAAAGAGGATGAGATGGTGTTGGTTCCAATGGTGAGTTTTCTCCCAAACCCCCCTGTCACATAAAGTGATTTGTTGTGCCATCGGATGCTTTGGATATGGGTGTTTTCGGACGGCTCTGTGAGCACTTGTTCCCATACCCATTGACTCTGTGTTGTGTCGTATTGTGCGATGTAGGCGTCTTGAATGCCCTGTCCTGTGATGGTGTTTTTGAACGTCAGGGTTCCTGTGAAGCCTCCTGCGAGGTAGACATTTCCGCTGCCATCTGTCTCTATCGCGTGGATGGTTGCGCTGGGGGTTGTGCCGGATGCCTTGATGAGCTGAAGCGACTTATCTGCTCCTTGTTCATCGTACGCGAGGACAAAGCCTGTTGGGTCGCTCGCGGACTGTGTGTGGTTTTGTGAAGAGAGGGTGCCATTTTGAAAACCACCTGCGATAAAGATCTGCTTTGCCGTTTTGTCGTAAACCATGCCCGATATCGCCATCGTCATAGAGGCACCTGTCTGACGGAATGACTTAGCCCAAATGACGTTCCCTGTCGTGCTATCCAGTTTGACGAGCGCGACACTGATATCACCTGTTTGGTGCGTCAGGGTCATTCCCTTGAGGATGTCTGCGCTGTAGTAAAAACTGATATAAACCTGATCTGTTGCGTCGATGGTGATGTAGCCAGGTTCGTCACTTGAAGGACTACCAAACGTTTTGATCCACAAGGGGTTGTGCTGGGCGTCCATCTTGATCAAAAAGATGTCTTTTCCTGAGTCTGCAGGTGTAATGGTTTTTGCGTTGAAGGTGCTCGTCTTGTCAAATTGTCCCATCAAATAGAGATGGCCTTTGGAGTCAGATATAACGCGACTTGCTGTGCTTGGTGATGTGCTGAGTTCATGGAACAACAGAGGGCATCCGGGGCAGGACTGGCACTTCCCTGATATGCATTGTTGGCTCGCTGTACACACTGTGCCACACACCCCGCAGTTTTGATTGTTGTTGCTCATATCAACGCATGCATTTGTACAGAATGTGAGTGTTCCAGGACACTCGCATCTTCTGTTGTTACAGGATTGTGGGGCAGCGCAAGCGAAACCACACGTGCCACAGTTTTGCTTATCTGTTGATAAGTTCGCACATTTGCCGTTGCATTCGCTCTCACCGGTCTGACAACATTGTCCACTCGCACAGTCATTTCCACCACAATCAGTCGAAGTACAGCACAAACCTGACAATATACATGAGCCATTACACATTTTGTAGCCGCTATCACAGTTACACGCGCCACTGGAGCAACTGGCGTGACTCGGGCAGGCATTGCCACATGCTCCGCAGTGTGTGTTGTTGGTGTTGGTGTCGACACAGGCACCGCTACAGTCTTTGGTGTTGCTTGGACATTTGCAGCTACCAGAGATACATGTTTGTCCGGTGGTGCAGGTGTTTCCACAAGCACCGCAGTTTGTTGGGTCGGCTTGCGTGTCACGGCACGTTCCGTTGCAGTCTGTTTGTCCGGTTGGACACTTACATTGACCACCATTACAAGATTTTCCGCCAGTGCAGACGTTTCCACAGGCTCCGCAGTTTGTGGGGTCGGTTTGTGTGTCACTACACTTCCCGCTGCAATCGGTGAAACCACTGACGCATTTGCAAGCGCTGGCAGAACAAACTTTGAGCAACAGGCAAGCATTGTCACATTTGCCACAGTGTTGGTTGTTGTTACTTGTATTGACACATGCGCCGTTACAGTCCTTAAACCCTGTTGGACACTCGCATGTACCGTTGTTACAGAGCTGGTCTGGGCGACATGAAGTATTGCATCCACCGCAGTGTTGGCGATCTTGCTGTTGGTTGACACAGATGCTTCCACACTTCTTGAATCCCGACGGGCAGGAACATATCCCTCCAACACATGACTCCAAATGTTCACATGTTGTCCCACATGCTCCGCAGTGTGAACGATCGTTTTTGAGATTGACACAACTCCCAGAACATTCGGTTTGGCCGGCTGGACATTGGTAGACGCAACTTCCTTTGGCGCAGACTTGTCCGCCAGTACAAGCATTTCCACAGGAGCCACAGTGTGCGTTGGAGGTTTGCATGTCGACACAAACATCACCGCAGAGCGTTTGGTTCGGGAAGATGCATTCACATTTGCCTGTCTGGCACCACTGTCCTGTTTTGCAGGCATTGCCACAGGAGCCACAGTGTTGGTTGGAGGTTTGAATGTCGATACATGCACCATTGCAGACTTTTTGTGTGGGGAGGATACATTCACACTTTCCTGCGCGGCATGTTTGTCCGGTTGAGCAGGCATTGCCACAGGAGCCACAGTGTTGATTGGAGGTTTGAAAGTCGACACACAGGTCTTTGCAGAGGGTGTGGTTGTTGTAAAGACAGGCGCAAGAGCCCTTTTTGCAGACTTGGCCAGCGGCACAAGTATTTCCACATGTGCCGCAATGTTCTGTGTCTGAAGGTGTATAGACACAAGTCCCGTTACAGTCGGTAAGACCAGAGGGGCATACGCACTTTGTGTCCTGACAGAGTGTGCCTCCGGTACAGGCAGGTTGACAAGAGGCCGGAGAGGGGAGCGCACAGCGACCTTCGATACACGAGTAGGATTGGGTGCCTGGGATCAGGCTGCAATCGACGTCCTGATTGCATGTCCTTCCTGGACATGTTTCATCAATTTGTCCGTCACAGTCGTTGTCTTTGTTGTCACACTTACTCTCTTCACACTGTACATCGGGTTGTGTGGGATCGCATGTCTTTTGGGTGCTTGGGTCGACGCCTTCGGGGAGCACTTGGTTTTGGCAACCGCTCCACAAACCGTCACTTCCACAGATCTGTATTCCGTCTTTACAGGTTCCTCTGTTGCGTTCGGAGAGCCGACCTGTGAAGCATGGTTTTTGTTCTCCAGGGGTGTCACAGAGGGTACACTTTTCGTCGTCATCGATGAGGCCGTTACAATCGTTGTCTATGCCGTCACACTCTTCTGCGCGTGGTGAGATGTCACGGACACACTGACTCCAGTACAATGCATCGCCGACTTTTTGGCAGGTACGAAGGCCTGTTTTGCACGCGCCTTTGTTGATCGTATCTTCGGAGCCTCTGTAACAAGGTGCTTGTTCGCCTTCTTTGTCACATTTGCATCCACCTGCAACCTCATCGAGAAGCCCGTCACAATCATCATCTCGACCGTTACACGTCTCTTCTTTGGGGAGCACTTGATCTTTACAGTCTCCCCAGCCCTTGCCATCGCTCTTACAGGTTTGGGAGCCTAAGCGACAAAGTCCTCTGTTGCGTGTGCTGTCAGCGCCTGTGTAGCAAGGGCGTTCGCTGCCTGGTTGGCAAAAGCTCTCACAATCAGGGTCGAACTTGTCGAATTTCCCGTCACAGTCGTTATCGATGCTGTCATAACATAGTTCGGGCGTGTTCTCTTTCTCCGGCTTTTCGATGGGGCGGCAGTCTCCCCACATTTGCGTTTTGAGACCGCGTGCTTCGTCTTGGCAGATTTGTGTGCCGTATTCGCACTTGTCTTTGACGTCGATGGGGAAGAGTTTGCAGCCTTTGACTTCGCCTTTTGTGCCACACTCTGCGCGTTTGATGGAGACACATGTCCCGGACTCTTGTCCGTCTTCTCTTTGACAAAAGCCTGTATAGAGCTGGTTACTGCATTCACATCGGCTATTACATGGACTGCCTGATGGATCGAGAGCAAGGGGACCTACAGTCCCTTTCTCATCGTCCTGACAGACTGGGGGAGCGCTACATCCAAGTTGTAGACAAGGGAGCAACAGCAACCCACAACACAAAATGATCCATCGAAACAACATATGTACCTCCAAGTACGATACCACCGAACACAGGCAGCATCCAGAACGAGAATGTGTCCTTGTATTCCACTTCGTTGTGACTTTTTCTGTAGTGTAAACAACGTCATATTGTAGGATCTTTTAAGTCTGTTTTTTGACGTGAACTCTTTGTCTCTGATCTTGAAGGAGTTTTACATGAGCCGGGCTTCCAAAATATATGACTACGCAAAGTATCTCTGGAAGTTCCAGGAGGGGATATGTGTTGTCTTGCTACAAGACCTTGGGGTGGCACAAGATCGGATTCATTGGGGAAAAAAGCTCCCTGGTACACATGTGATGCCGGACATTATGCTCGGGGACACACGGACGACGCCGGAGTGTGTGCTGTTTATCTCGCATCACAATGGCGATGATGCCGGGAGGATGAAGTCGTGGCGTGATATCAATGAGGTCTTTACTTTGTGTCATCACACAGAGACGATCCGCCTCGCGCACATTACGTTTGGCAGCGGGATACCTGCTGCGACGACAAAGGCTGTTTACTCTCTTTATGACGATGTGCTCGATGTCCCCAACAGACCTAACATGAAGGCGTTGATGTCATGTGCACAGCGCTGGATGCCTACTTTGTACCAATTGGACCGGGAGGACCTGCCACAACAGCTCCGGGCGTTGCTCGCAGATTGTTCTGTGAGGGAGCTTCGGGCCATACGTGCGCTGCGTCGATGGCTTCGTTCTTTTCTGCGTGGCTCTTCGGATTCTCTGCGTCCGTGGCGAGCGTGTCTGTCTCCACCTTCGACGCGGCGACTGCCTGAGAGGGCTGTATCGGGGGCCTTTCGAAAAAGCATCGGTATCCTTTCACTTTTTCCAGACGAAGAACGTCAAGGGTTGTACGCGCTCTTGGAGGGAAAGCGAGTGGATGTGTTGCCACTCGCGCGTCAATTTCAGCTCGTGACGGGGACGCTGCGAGGCTTGAAGTTGCGGTCTTCTGCACTCCAACAGGTATGGGATGCGCTTGGTCGAGAGGGCATTGAAGCCTTGGTCTCTCGGGCTGTCGAAGAGATCCCTGCTCTGTCGACGCTACGTGTGCAGGTGACGCAGCTCCCTCTATTTGCCGATTGGCTCGTGTGGATCGCCGAACACTGGGAGGAGATTTGTTCACCAAAGCGGCTCGATCGATGGTTTGAGGCGTGCTTTGTCTCACCTCTACAGCCTGGAGCTTGGGACGAGAAGGCGTCAGAAGGGGTGGATTGGCATTGGCTCTTTGAGTGCTTGATGTACATCCTGAAGGCCACAAAGGGGAGCCGACATGCTATGAGTTACACGAGGATCGCGCGTCAGTGTGGGGCAGAAGGACGGATTGGACGTGGTGCGCGTTTGCGATTCTCCTATTACGCGCAGAGAAAACGCGACCTCCCCGAAGATATTCGTCGCTCATTGACGAAGTTCCTCGCCCAAGAGCTGAAACAACACTGCACGTCCCAACAAATACGCGAACAAGTCGACAAGATCGTTTCCTTTCGAGTCAGTGGATACATCGAGAGGATGATGAACGCGCAGACCTTCGCGCCGCTGTATTGGTTGCTCGAAGACACATGTGAGCGTCATGGAGTCTGTTATGTCGAGCAGAAAGACGTCGCAGGGTTTTTGAGTGACACCCATCCCAAACGTCCCTGCACGACAAAGCTCGCGCTGCTCAAAAAAGAGGGCGAAGGTCGTGTGGGTGTGCATAGCCGAACGGCGCATATGGGCGTCGTCGATAAGCGCAAAGAACTCTGTGCGAGAGGGCGGACGCTGCGGTTACGCGAGCAAGATGGACACTTTGTTCCGCAATTTGAAGAGCGCCTTGTGTTGCTGCTCGATGGTGACTGGAAGCGCAAGGACCTCGAACTTCTGCACGCCTCTGGATGGTCACGTATTTACCGGTGGGATGAGTGTGAGAGACTCATACAAGAGGTGTGGGGAGATGGGTCGGTTTGATCTTCAATGTCTTGAGGTAATGGGTGATTTGTTTGGCCAGATCCTTGCGGATTCCTCGTGCGATCAGTTCATCTGTTGTACACGCTGCGAGCTGGTGAAGCTGTGTGAATCCCGCCTGTTCAAGGCGTTTGATGGTCTGTGGGCCGACTCGTGTCCTTTGCTTGCCCTTCGTGTGATGTCGTATCCCCCTTAAGAGCGGGCCGAGAGGAGAACAGTACGTCAGACATTCGCTGAGATCATAGCACTGTCTCCGAAGCCTCTTGAGATCGTATTTGATCTGTTGAATGCGCGTCTTGGAGGCGTCGCACTCCTCTTTCAAATGAAAGTAAAAACACGGCAGGTCGTACACCTTCGCGAGCCCTGCGAGGAGCCACAGATGATTGTCCCGCCACGCCTCTTCACGCCCTGGAAGATCGCTGACTTTCCACCTCGTCTGTAGGTCTTTGACAGAGACACCGAGCGCTCGTTGTAGCAGGACCAGCGCATGGAATGTCGCCATATAACCTATCTTTCGAGCATTCTCCTCAATGGGGCCTTTTTGTGTCAGATGAAGCTCGACGCCGAGCGAGCCCAAACATTCTTCTGCGCGGAGATGACCCTTAGGGCCCTGAAACCATCGCGTAAATAAGACTGAGCGGAGTGAAGACTGTCGTTCAAAGAAGTGATCGAGCTGTTTGGCGAGACCTTCACTGAAGCGGCGCAGCCGGGTAGGGCGAGGGGTTAAAAGCTCCAGCAGGATCAATTGATCGAGCGGCTGCCACTGCTGAATGACCTGATCCCACGAGAGACTCCACAGATCGCGGAACAATTGCCCAACACCTGCCGCAAGTGAGAGCGGTAAGACCGCGTGTGTGGCCTTCTGTCCAAGACGTGTGAGGTGGAAGACGTCGTGCTCGTCTTTGTACGCCAGATGGCGCATGGGATCTGTCAGCCAGAGCATCCCTTCGTCGATTTTGTCGGCCAGTTCTTTACCTGCGAGGGTGTGAGAGAGGAGTTGATAGAGTGTTTTGTGGGTGAGCCCATCGTGAGGATAGCGAGAGAGGACGGATGTGAGCAGACGTGCGACCTCTTCGGGGGCTTGCTGAGGGTGTTTGTGGCGATGATATCTGTGTTGTTCGTCTTCGCGTTGGAGAGCTGAACGCAAGGGCGCAAAGTGGCCTGTCTGGAGCGCCTCCTTGAGAGATGCTGAACGCCATGTGTCCGATGGGCGTAGTAATATTGTTCCATGTCCTTCGCGAAATCCTCGACCTGCACGTCCGAGGATCTGTGTGATCTCTTTGCGCGTCAATTTGCCGTCGCCAAAGAAGGTCGTGTCTCTGAGTAGGACGTGTGTACAAGGGAGGTTGATACCCATCGCGAGGGCTGTCGTCGTGACAAGACAACGTCCTTCGCCTGTCGTAAAGGCAGCCTGAAGTTGGTGTCTTTGGGACTGGCTGATCCCTGCATGGTAAGGCGCGATCGCGCTTTTTGGCCACGCCGAGAATGAGGCCGCTTGGGAGAGCTTTTTGGCCAACTGCTCGGCGTGTTTGCGTCCGTAAACGAAGATCAGCGCCTTGTGCTGTTCATCCTGCGTGACGTGTGTAAGCCATTGCTCGACATATCCGAAGGGGTCGTCTTCTGCTGAGAGTGAGATGATCTCTCTGGTGAGGGGAGGTGTGCGGGTGGTGTCTTCGAGGGTGTCACACGGAGCGAGCCACTCCTGAGAGGTTTGTGTGTACTGGATGGTCGCAGAGAGCAGCGCGAGGCGAGGTGTTTGTGGGAGGTGAAGCAGACGAGCTAGGAGCAATTCAAGGAGCGGCCCACGCTTTTTATCTTCGAGAAGGTGGGCTTCGTCGACGAGCACTGTGCCGAACTGTTCGAGCCAGGGTTGGGACTCAGCTTGTCGGGAGATCGCTTCGATACGTTCCGGTGTTGCGATGATGATTTCACTTTGCTTGGGGGGTTTGGCGCCGAGGTGTTCAAGCTCGCGACGGACGTCTCCAGTGTGAAGTGTACATTGGAGTGGGAGCTTCAGGATGTCGCGAAGTTGTGGAAGATAGCTTTGTAACTCCAGGTGCTTTTCTCTCGCAAGTGCTCGCAGGGGGGTGAGAAAGAGGGCTCTTTTTCCTCGTCTGACAGCCTCTAGGAGGAGAAGATAGCCGAGGAGTGTCTTGCCACTGTTTGTTGGAGCATTGATCAGGAGATGTCTACGGGTGTGGAGGATGTCCACTTCGTGAAGAGCTTTCCATTGGATTGGGCGGAGCGTCGGGTGTGGACAGAGCAAGGAGAGCAGGCGTCTCCACGTCACATCGAGCGGAAGGTCGGTGTGTTGATACAGAGGGATCTGTTCGATAGGAAGGCCTGTTTTGTCGAGCGTGAATGTCTTCATGAAGCGGGCAACTCGTGTTTGTGTTGTGTCGTATGGTATCGTCAGGTAGACGTCCAACCAAGAACCCATATGAGGCACGGTCTTTTTGATGAAAGAGCCATTTCTGTCCCTTCTGGAAGATACCATATCTCCACCAGAAGGGATGACATACCACCCACCACAAGCAGATGTGCTCGCGAGAGGTTTGTTGACGTCGCGCCTTCACTGTATTCTTCAGATGTCGACAGGTTCGGGGAAAACCTGGCTCGCTGAGCAGGCGATACGTGCTGTGTTGGCGCGCGGAAAGAGGGCGATTTACATCTCCCCTTTGCGCGCACTGGCCGACGAGAAGTGGCACGAATGGACGCAGACATTTGCCGACGTGTCCGTGGGGATCTTCACAGGGGATTTTGGCAAGGAGCGTACATACCCAGTGCCTTTCGCAGAGGCCGACATCTTGTTGATGACCCCAGAGCGTTTAGACGCTTGCACGCGATTTTGGCGAAGACACTGGTCCTGGTTGCCTCATGTCGATCTTGTCATCGTCGATGAGTTCCACCTGCTCGATGATCCGGGGCGTGGCCCGAGATTAGAAGGGGCTCTCTCAAGGCTCTTTCGACTCAATCCATTTTGTTGTTTGCTGGGACTCTCCGCGACGATCGGGAACCTTTACGAGCTCACAGGCTGGCTACGTGGGGTCTGTTATCGCTCCGACTGGCGTCCGACCTCTTTATCTTGGAAGTGGCTTCACTTTCAACGTGCGGACGAAAAGCCCGCGATGCTCGTGCAGGAAGTTGAGCGCTGTGTCAACGACGGTGGGCGGAGTCTGGTCTTTGTGCAGAGCCGACGACGTGCCGAACAGCTCGCACGAGCACTCTCTGAACATGGCTGTCAGGCACTTCATCACCACGCGGGGATGGACGCTGTGGCACGTCGTCAGGTCGAAGATGACTTTCGCAAAGGTCGACTCTCGGCGCTTGTCGCGACTGGGACACTTGAGATGGGGCTGAACTTGCCGGCGAGTCAGGTCGTGCTCTACGATCTTCAGGTGTTTCGCGGTGACGACTTTGCTCCATTGCCTGTCAACAGCGTCTGGCAGCGAGCTGGTCGTGCTGGACGTAAGGGACTTTACGAGCATGGTGAGGTCGTCTTGTTCTCCCCCAAGTGGGAGGGCAAGCGCAAGGACATTGAAGCTGGGGATTTTGAACCGATCACTTCGGGACTTTGTACAGCGCGTGCCCTCGCAGAGCAGATCATGATCGAGGTGGACAGTGGTTTGTGTCGTTCTAGGGACCAGTTGGTGCGGGTCTTTGCCCAATCTCTCGCTGCCTATCAGGGAAAGATGGGGCATTTTGACGAGGTCTTTGATGAGATGGTGGACAGCGGTATGTTGTGGTGGGAGGAGCAGGAAGATGTAGAAAGAGCGCCTCTTTTGCGTGTCTCGTCTTGGGGGCGGATCGCTGTCCGCCAGATGCTCGCGCCTGCGACGATGTTGCACTTTCGAAGGCTCTTGGAGGCGACAGCCCGACCTGTGGAGTGGACGTTCTTCGATCTTTTGCTTATTGCGCTCAGTTCGGGAGATTGTCAGCCTCTACTTCCAGCAGACTTCGAAGAACTCGATCATTTACAAGCGAGGTTAGGAGGAGAACCTTCTTTGTTGCTGCAATATGAGCGTAGCACACTAGAAGAGCACCTCGGGGTCGGACGTAAGCGGCTGCTCGCCTTGCTCAAAACGTCTTGTCTTTTGCGGGCGTGGACGCGCTGTGGTCAGGTGGAACAGGTCGCGCAGGAGTTTCGCTGTTATCCCTTTGAGATCAGGAGGCTGTGTGAGAGCGCAGAGCGCGTCCTGATCGCCCTGGCACTCTTTCTTGAGCAATCACTGACGGAACAATCGACCGACTTTTCACTCAAAGAACTCGACTGGGATGTCCTCCCTCACCGTGTCCACGTCGCCGAACGTTGTCGTGCATTGCATCACATGATCAGCTATGGGTTGGATGAGCGGTGTATCACGTTGACGTTACTCTACGGTGTGGGTGGAAAGCTCGCGCGAAAACTCGACGCGATAGGGATCTCCGATCTGGCTGCGTTGGCTGCAGCGACACCTGAAGAGATCGCGACATGTGAAGGCATCTCCTTGAAACGCGCGACCTCCTGGCATACACAAGCAACCCATTGGTGTATGGAGCAGTCTGAAGATCTCTCCAAAAGGTATGCTGAGTCGGTGGGTGGGATGAAAACGTCAGCTCATCGAGCTTGGCCCGCCGAGGTCGATCCGTATCGATTGCGGCGGGCACTTGAGCTACAGGTTAAGAAGAGAAAACCAGGACTCTTCCTTGTCACCGGTGGCTTAGAACCCCACCTGATCTCCGTGCTAGGAGGAGCGTTTGTCTGCGATTGTTGGGATTACTCTCATGGGCATGTCTGCAAGCACATCTTCGCGACGCGCCTCGCGCATCGGGATCGTGCACTGATGTTGTTACTCAGGCGCCTTCGAGAGGCGGAGAAGACCAAAACATGGGATTTGTTCTCTTTGTGGTTCGCCAGGGATTGAGCGAAAGGAGCGTAGGAGATGTCAATGGCTTCGACACGTTGGGACGAGGGGTTGCAGACAAGGCGTGGGTTCTTGTCCTTCCCTGCGTACATCCCTGTGACGACGTTTGGGCAACGGTATCCACTTGATGAGATTATACGTCCCTACTTGTCGCGCTTTGCGAAGGCATGGATGGTCAGTCACTACTACATGCAGTTTATGCCCGAGGGAACTCATATTCCGCTCCCATTGCTCGTGGACTCTGGAGGGTTTGCGTCGCTCTTTGAGGACGCACGCATCCTGAAACGCAATGGACTCGGTGTGATCGAACGTCAACTTGATGAAGATGTGCAGCGCGTTGCGCCAAACGAGGTCCTTGCGCGACAGGAAGAGATCGCGGATATTGCCTTTACACTGGACTTTCCTGTCCCACCAAAGATGACGAAGAAAGAAGCGCACCGACGTCTTGAGCTGACGATAGCCAACGCACATTGGGCGCTCGCACATCGTCGCAGCAAAGAGATGAAGCTGTACGCTTGTGTTCAGGCTTGGGATCGTGAGAGCGCACAAACATGTGCCAACGCATACGCAGGCTATGCATTCGATGGGATCGCGATCGGTGGACTCGTACCTCGCTCGCGAGATGTCGATTTGATCGAGCAGATCGTGACAACTGTACGGGAGTGTGTACCTGATAAGCCGATCCACGTGTTCGGTTTGGGGCGACCACGACTCGTCACGTCTTTGTTCGAGTGGGGGGTGCAATCTGTCGATTCGAGCGCCTACGTGAAGATGGCTGCAGATGGGCGGCTGTGGAGCGATCCTGCGAGGCGATTTGACAGTATCTCTCCAACTGAACGATTGCATCTAGCGCTCTGCAATCTCGCGACTGCATGCCAAACAACGCTCCCACTTTCATTTGCGGAGGGGTTGTTTCAAACACCCTCATTGGACAGGTTACGACAACAAGAGGATGTATCTTTGGATGAAGATGTCTGAAGCAACCGAAGTGGTCCCCTCGCGAAGTAAGCGCATGGGTATGATGTTGTATTTTTTCGGTAGAGTCGGGCCTTGTGTTTGACCTCGGTGTTGCATTTTTTCAGTAGGGTCGGGCCTTGTGTTTGACCTCGGTGTTGTATTTTTCGGTAGAGTCGGGCCTTGTGTTTTACTTCGGTGTTGTATTTTTTTCAGTAGAGTCGGGCCTTGTGTCCGACTATGATGTTGTATGTTTGCTTCTCTCGTGAAGCACCAAAAATGATAGAGAAAAGAAAATGCCTTTTGTGAGGAGAGAAGAGAATGGCTGGATATAGAAGCACACTTTACGTTGTGTTGTGTGTGGGGATGTGTGTTGGCTTATGTGTTGGTTGCTTTCCAGAGCTGCCAAACCAGGCTACGTTATCATGTGAGAGCGATGGGGACTGTCGTGTCGGATACATGTGTGAAGGAGGCAAGTGCGTATCATCGGGCAAGGAACCTGTCTCTTCTCACGAGAAACCAGCGGAGCCTACGAACAATCATGTGGACTCGATTGATAGCGATCTTGATGGAGGGGCTGGGAATACACGCGATGGTTTTCGGCCAGAGTACCTCAATGGCGGCAGAATGTGCACGGACGGCGAGACGAGGGAGTGTACGAGCTTTCCTGGAGTCTCTTTTCCTCCTTGTAAGAAGGGGATACGCACGTGTAAGGGAAGTCGCTGGTCTACAGAGTGTGTTGGAGAGGTTGGTCCCAAAGCGGAAGTCTGTAACGGCAAAGATGACAACTGCAATGGCAGAGTGGACGATATAGAGAACGCTCCATGTTACGAAATGACGGCAAAGACACCTTGCTTCAAAGGGGTGTCAGCGTGTCAGTCAGGCCAAAAAATCTGCAAATCCAACGCGAATCCCAAACAGTACATCTCCTGCAAAACAGACGAAGATTGTCGCCGTTGTGGGGGCACAGCGCGTTGTAAATCCGCCCCTAATCTACCGAATCCAGGGCAAACAAAGTACTGTTTACCCTGACACACAACCACTACACAGGCAACTGAAAATCGCACGCCAAGGCTCTCTGTACATCCCACACAAGATCCCATCCTGATTCATAAAAGACGCGCTGAATCTTCTCCTGATTGGCGAATAAGTCGGCCCAACAACCATCCAAAAGCAAGACACACGGGATCTCGATACATCTTGAGAAAGCATCGGCGTTCTCCACATCTGGGTGGTATGTGTAGCGACTCGCCCGAAGCTTTCCCGGATATTCTTTGTGTTTATGTGTGGCCTGACTCGCGTAAGCGAGGTGCAGGAGCATCTGTTGTTCGGCTTTTTGGAGCAAACAAGAGAAGGTCGGGTGACCTGTCTTCTTCGAGACCCCTGATAGATCAGAGAGGCAACTGTCTAGCTTGATCGGGTGCTGAAGGATCTGCCAGCCTCGCTGTTCGAGAAAGTACAATACGGCCTCATGGAGGATATTGATGGTGGGGTGTTTGATCAGAGATGTGTAGATCTGTTTGGCTGCCGAAGAGAGAAAGGAAGGCACACTGTCCTGTGGTGTTGTCTTTGTCAGAGCTTGCAAACGCCTGTAAAAGACGCGACAGGCGGCGAGCAGGTCGCGCTCGCTGGGGAGTCCTCTTTGGGCACGACAGAGATCGATTTTTCCAAAGCGATTGGGGCCGCTCCCTGGTTGGATCTGGGCTTCTCGAATGAGCACATCGTAGCTGAAACGTTTATCGAGCTGCTTACACAGTCTGAGCAGTGTGTCTATCGGGATATTGAGCTGTGTATTGGGCTGTTGGTGTGCCTGCGTGATACTGCGTTTTAGTCGATTTGCGCCTGTGCGGATATTTTTGGAGAGTGCTGGCCAGATCGTGTCTTCAAAGAGTTGTATGGTTTGCTCTGTGTGGGAAAACGGCGCGAGGTAGGGAGCGAGCTGTGTGCCGTGCTTGTTCGCAAAGCGCTGCAAGATGGCCTCTCGTGTTTCAAGTGAGAGCTGTGTGGAGATGTATTGGACCTCTTTGTTTGGAATGAGCCGCACACCACGAAGTGTGCGGCGGCATTCAACGAGCCCTAGTGACGACATCTTCGACTGTATTGTCTCATTGGGTAGTATCTTGTCTGACAAGTACTGAGTGAGCGCCATGCGTTCGTCCTCCGAGAGGAAGGACCATCGCAGCAAACCCGACTTGAAGTGTGTATTGCGAATCGGTGTTGTCGCTTCTTTGGGCAGGTATAGTGGTACACCCCTTACAAAGGTCGGTTCTTTTTGTTGGATACGTTCGTATTCGAGCTGCCACAGCGGTGCGAGTTGTTTGTTGTGTGTTGCGTTGTGGAGTAGCGCGAGCAGATCCTGCGTGAAGGAGAGCATCCAGGCGGGCCGACGTGTTGTACACCAGAGCGCGTCCAGGGTGCGCATACTGTCTTCAAGTGTGCTCCCTGTCGTACTGTGAAGGTGCGTTCGCAGCGCTTTGTCAAGTCTATCGTGGTAGTCCTTGTCCTGGATCATCAAGCTCGCGTCGAAGATCTTGGAGAGGATATGGAGGAGAGAAGGTTTCCACCGTCGGGCCCACGCGATCTGGCAGATCTTCACCTCTGGCGCGTGAAGTTTTAACTCAAACAACTCCTCGACATTGCGCCAGTATTTCATATTGGTGCCCGACTCCGATGTCGAGTGGGTGACGAGTAGGACGTGGCTGGGTTGCCCATCTTGATCCAAGATAACAAAGTCCGAACGAACCGATGTGCCTGGGAGTCTATGGCCCCACCAAAAGGGGATCTGTTCTCTCGTCAGCACTAACGCGATCAAGCATTCGTAGACCTTTCCCCCTGACGCGTAGAGCTTCTCCTTCATCCTAGCACCAGCGGTATCGGATGGTAGCGGCTACACAACACTTTTCGCCGTTGATCGTAGCCTTCCCACTCCGGTGATAGTGCGCTCACATCTCCCGGCGCACAGTCCATAAGAAGAGTTTGATCATGTCGGTTAAAGGGGATCTTTGTGTAGAACGTGCCCAGCGCCTTTAATCGCTCACGAGGCCACATCGAGAGGCTGGCGGAACACATACTCCAGCCGATCTTGTATCGATGTGCCTGTCTCAACAGCTCCGCAAAGATCCCCTCTGTTCGTGTGGGGAGCAAAAAGTCTTCGGGAAAGAGGACGTGGATAACACGTAAGTCCGAAGAGGACGAGATCTCGCCATCTTGAATGTAAGGCAGAGCGCCTGTCTCAAGTGCTCGTAAACACGCCTCTGCCGTGTGTTGACGACCTGGGGAGAGGAGCGCGTTGTCTATGCCAAAGTGACGTTGAATACGCTCTTTGAGCGCGTCTGTGTCTTGGCTCTTGTCCAGCGCTTGGCGCAAGGTGAACAGCGTCGAGAGGAGCATGAGTGTTTGGTATGCGCGCGTAAAACGGTCTTCTGAGAGTCGGAGGTTGAGGGATGTTCCTTGTTCGAGCGCACAAAGCGTCGGGACCAACATCGAATCGTAGGACCAGCCCAACTCTTCGTCGAGTCGTGTCCATCGGTCTGTATCCGCGAAGAGACCACCGATTCTTTTGCGTAGTTGGCGCTCTCCGACGTCTTGTTGTTCATCGATGAGCGAGGGCAGCGACGCTTCAAATGGATCCTCTGAGAGCATCTGCATACCGGACATCGCGTCATTTGTCTGTGATGATAGGAGTGATGAGAACCAGTCTTCGCCGACTGTACTGTATTGGTGGTGAAGATGGACGTGCTCACAGGGTGGAAAGGAGAGCCACTCTTCAAGCAGAACGGGGCAGAGATCTGCACGTGAGAGTACGAGGGCATCGTGCTCATTGGTCTCGTCCAGATCGAGCAGTGTGCTGTCATGGTGTGTCGTGTGGTATGTGCGCAGGGATTGTTTGTAGGGAGCGTAGAGGGAGGTGCCAAAGACGCCGATGGAGTGTCCGAGCGCTGAGGGTGACAAGTGAATGGGGATGTCTTCTGGGGCTTGCCCAAAGAAGGACGTCCCGAGCTGTGGACCTTGCTGCGGAAAGAGTTGTGAGAGCGCTGTGTGTAAGGTCTTGTTGGACAAGGATTGTGCATCACACAGGTAGAGCGATGAACCTGTGGTTGGTGGTCGTCTCGAAGAGAAGAGTGTGTGTGAATCTTTCGGGCCTACAGAGAGGGTCCATGTACGGCCTCGACAGACGAGATGATCGCGTTCTTGTTCTTGGATGTCAAAGACGCGAAAGATTGCAAAGCTATGTGTTGTCGATGATTTGGATGCGTTTTGTGGTGAGATAAGCAGGTCGCCGACACACGGCCATTCGTCTTTGGACCATGAGAGCGTCCATGTGTGCTGTGTTGCGTGCTGAAGGATGCCGTCTGGTCGTGACTTCTTTCTGGCCATCGTCTCTATCCGCTCAATCAGTGTCTTGAGGAGGTGTAAAGAGCGCCATCTGTACAAGCTCTACGGCGTCGTCCTTTTTTGTCTTTTTTTTCTTCGGTTTGCTCGGCAGGTCTTTATCTTTTTTGGTTTTCTTTTTGCTCGTACTTTTGGTTGCTTTTTGGGTTGCTCTCTTGGAGACCTTTTTGGTCTTCTTTTTCTCCGCCTTTTTTGTGTTTTCGCTTGTGTTGGCCGTGTCTTCTTTGGGGGGAGGCGGAGGAGGGAGGAAGGGGATCTCTTCGAGCTCACCGTTGAGAACTTGTTGCATGATCTGGTGGAAGACGTATGTGTTGTGGAACCCACGGCGTCGGTTTCTGTTGTTGCCTCGGAAAATGGCGACCTCAATGCCAGCGTCCTTACAGATCGCACAGGGGCAAGATTGCCAGGGACGGTGGATGAGTGTGCGTTCGATCTTTTGGCGCGTTTTGGCACGTTCACCGGCGATCAGTGTGTCGTATTCGACGAGTAGATCGAGCAGCGCCTCTGAGGGGGTGTCATCGTTGGAGGCGGCGTAATCGCGAAGACCACGTAAACAGCCACGTTCGAGCGTTTGCAGTTTGTCGAGGGAGATCACACCATCTTTGACGAGTCGTTTGGCCCGGAAACTCGTGACTTGTGGTACACGTATGGCCGAGAACCAGCCCTCTTGAGTGAGGTAATTGAGATTGGAGCCTAGCCAGGCTTTGCGCAGGACGGAGGCGCTATCGACGGAGTTTGCGCCGTCATCAGAGAAGCGGGTGAGGGCTTGTGGGCGCGCGACCCCAAAGAGATGCACCTTCACATCGTCGGGGACGACAGTGCGGACCTCTGAGAGGATCTCTAGGACACCTTTTGTGGTTGTTCTCACGAGCCCACCGAGGGCGATGTAGTCATAGCCCATGTCGACGTATTGTTTGGCGGCGTCTCTGTAGCTCGCAGGATCCCACCCTTGGACGGCACCGATCGGTGTCCAGGGGAGCTTTTGTTTTTTGTGCTCTGAGATAAATTCGGCGGCATTTTGGATCGTCAGTTCGTATCGAAAGCGCTTCTTCTCTTCGGTTTGGGCGACGATCAGGTGGTCGATGGAGACGCCGTAGTCGAAGTCCAAGCGGGTGTAGTAGTCGAGCAATTCTTCGGTGGTGAAGGGCGGCAGCTCTTCCTTGATGTAGTCAAATGCACCACAGTCCCCCATGACCGGGAACTCTCGTGGCACACGGAGATAACGATGGACCCCCATTTGGTTGATGCGTTCTTTTTTGCGCTTGCTCTTTTCGGCGACGACACGTGAGATCAAGATCCCGTCGTAGTTGGGCTCTGGGTACATTTGGTGTGCGTACACCTGATTGGACCAGTCACCTGTCCCGCCTGAGTGGATATCATGTTCAAAGTCATAATCTGGATCGACCTGATCGTCCCAATCAGGGATAAAGTAGATCAGTCGGTCTCTATGAGGCTTTTGCATCCATCCTTTCGGAAGCTCGATGATCTTGTCGACCTCTGGATTGACGCGCTTGATGCGCTTCTTTGGGGTCTCTTTGGAGGTCTTCTTTGGTGTGGATGCTTTGGGACTCTTTTTTTTCTTGGGGGTTTTTTTCGTGCTTGTCTTGTCTGTTGGGACTTTTTTGGTCGCCTTCTTCGCGCTCTTCTTTTTAGGTGGTGTGATGGGTGTAAAGTCGAATGGTTCGATATCCAGCTCGCTCGTTTTGGGAGTCGCTGAGAAGATCGCCGCAAGATCAGTGCTCTGTGTGAGCTGGAAGTCTTTGATATGTTCGACGAGGTGGGTGAACAGTCGTCCTGCGAGTTCTCCCTTGAGTCCAACGAGGCCACAATTGTAAGTCTTTGCTTCGGCGTTTGAGGTGACAAAGTGGTGTACGTTGGGATGGTTTGGGAGTTTGCGGGCTGAGGCAGCTCCCACGAAGAACAGTGTCGGGCCAGCGAAGATCGTCTCATCGTCTATCTGGCAGGACTTGAGGTAATCGTCACCGAGGAGGATGATGGCGAAGGAGTAAGGTGTACTGAGCTGTGTGTGGAGATCTTCTGGGATGGAGAGTTGTTGTCCACGTCGCAATATCTCTTTGCGCTTGAGACCCTGGAATGTCGACTCATAGGGCGCGATCTCTTGCTCGGCAGAGAGCAATCCGTAGCCTGCGGAGACGATCTGCAGATCGAGCTGTACATCGGACTGTGGGTGTTGTTGCTGAAAGTAAGTGAGTCCCCGCATCAGGCGCAGGTGTTGTTGCCCTGTGTACATCGAGTATGCAGGGGTGATGTACTCCTTGAGGGCTTTCTCTTGTCGCGTAACGTGCGCCTGTCCTTTGTCAAAATCTTCGGTTGTGAGGGCATTTTCGGGCGAAAAAGTCTTTTTTCCAGTGCAGGACGTCACGATCAGAATGCGCATGAATGATTCCGTTTGGGTCAGTATTGTAGGAGCATAGGGGGTTGGGCTGGGGCTGTAAGTGCGGACAGGGGAGCGATCACTGTTCGGGGCGTGTCCACTCGATACGTGCAAATGCGCCGTGGTTGTGGATGCTCTCCTGGTTGATCGCGTTGACCTGGAACCACGCGACACGTGCTTCATCTTGGAGGCGGACGGCGACGTTGCGCACCATATCTTCGACGAAGACAGGGTTGTCGTACGCTTGCATGGTGACGTGTCGTTCATCAGCGCGCTTGAGCAGGGAGTAGACAGGTGCAGAGGCAGAGGCTTCAGCGACCTCGATCAACTCCTCGATCCAGATCATGTTGGGCTCACCTTGCTCATTGTCGGTGACGCGGACTTCGATGGTCACGTGTCCACGCTGGTTGTGTGCGCCATAATCGCTGATGGTCTTGCTGCAAGGACACAGGCTCGTGACGGGGACTTTGACGGAGAGGATGAAGTCATCACCCTTACCGTTGGAGGTACCTTTAAACGTGCACTCGTAATCCATCAACGCCGCGGCTTCTGTGACTGGGGCTTTGCGTTCGAGAAAGTAGGGGAAGGTGATCTCGATGTGCGCGGACTCAGCGTGAAGTTTCTTTTTGAGGTCGTGAAGGATCGTGGGGAGTGTCCACATCGTCACTTCATTTCTGTGGCTGTTGAGGATCTCGATGAAGCGACTCATGTGTGTGCCTTTGAACTCCTGTGGGAGGGACACGGACATGCTCAATTCGGCGATCGTTTGTTGTTTCTCTTTGGCCTGGTCGAGGACGACGATGGGGTAACGGAGGCCGCACACGCCGACTTGATCGATGGGGACCTGTCGTTCATCTCGTTGGTTCTGTACGTCTTGCATCTATTCGTCTTCTCCACGGTAGATACACCCGGAGGTGCATGTTTCATTCAATACGACCTTGCTGAGGGCGGGCAGCTCTGGCTTGAGTTTGTCCCAGATCCACCGCACGATATTTTCACTGGTGGGGTTGGAGAGGCCTTCGATCTCGTTGAGATAGTGGTGATCGAGTTGCTCGTACAAGGGGCTAAATGCCCTCTTGAGCTCCGCGAAGTCGATGATCCATCCGGACTCGCCGTCCACTTTGTCTGAGACGTAGATCTGGACGCGGAAGGAATGTCCATGCAGTCGACCACATTTATGACCATCAGGCACGTTGGGGAGATGGTGTGCAGCTTCAAAGATAAATTCTTTATATATTTCCATGAGATCCTTGCTCTGGCATGGGGCGTCATCGATGCCCTTGAAAAAAGTGGCAAGATGATAGCGCTTGAGTGGTTGAGAGTCAATCAGGTCTGGGATTCTTTTTGGAGCGCCTCGAAGCTCTGGACAACGTCACGTCTCCACAGATCTTGGATGACTCTCGGACGGATTCGTTGCAGATGTTCTTGGGCTTCTTGGGGGGACATGGAGGTCTGGTTGAGTAGGTAGCAGAGGACGACAGTGGCGCTGCGTCCGCGTCCCGCTTTGCAGTGGATGTAGGTTTGGTAGCCTTGTTGGATTTGCGTATCGATGAAGGCGAGTGCTTGTTGGACTTGTGTAAGGCTTGGAGGCTGAAAGTCGATCGTGGGCAGATGTAATTGGGACATCTGTCTTTTGTGGTAGGCGCGTTGTGGTCCAGCGTATTCTTCGCAGAGATTGATCACCCCACGGACACCATCATCGTAAAGATCTTGTACGTTGGCGTTTGTTGGTAGGGCACCCATCCATACATGCTCATCGACTTGATTGCGCCACTCCCGTCCAAAAACACGGGTCAGCATTTGGTAGGAGAGGGTGGGCAGAAAGGCGATGCGAGCCAACGTGCGTTTGAGACTCTCGTCGGAGGTCTTGGGCGGTTGTACGCTCATGTTGGTAGAGATTGTATCCATATATAGCGTGTCACGTCGACACGGAACAGGTCAAAATTCGGGGCTCAGTGTGCAAGACTCCGAGCAGGCTTTACGAATACCGAGCTTACAAGCTCTTTGGTAGAGTTGATTGGCGGCGGTGCAGCTCTTGGCACCTCCCAGTCCGTTGTGGTAGAGCGTCGCGAGGAGCGCACAGCCCAGTCCAAAACGGAGTTTACATGAACGTTGTAAATAGTCACGTGCCTTGTTGAAGTTTTTCTGTCCACCAATGCCTTTGACATAAAATGTACCGACCATTCCGCAGCCGATGCCAAAGCCAAGTCGGCAAGAGCGATGATAAAAGAACTTGGCGTGCAGGAGGTTTTGTTCACCTCCAAGCCCTCGCAAGTGCATACGACCGGCGAGACCGCAGCCCATCGCTGAGCCCAGTTTACAAGCCCGGGTGTACGCGACGCGTGCTTTCTGAATGTCTTCTTCCGTGCCGAGCGTCTTGAGGTGGATATCGCCGAGCAGTTGGCAGCCAAAGTGTGAACCCAAGCGACAAGATTTTTGTTGGTATTGGATGGCGCGCGTGATATTTCGTCTGATGCCCAGCCCGTACATGTAAAAGATCCCCAAAAAAGCACACCCTCTCGAGTCGTTGAGATCACATGAGCGAGCGTACATTTTCCCTGCCTTGAGGATACTTTTGTCACTCCCAAGCCCCCGGTGGTAAAACCATCCAGCGTTGGTACATCCGCGCCCATGACCTAGATCGCAGGAGCGTCGAAAGAGCGAGAGCGCCTTGCGAAAGTTGCGTCTGACCCCTGTACCTTTGAAGTAGAGCTTACCGAGGACATTGCAACCGTCTCCAGAGCGGGCATGACAGGCTTTTGCATACAGCGCGCGGGCTTTGTGTACACTCTGTGTGACCCCGTGGCCTCTTCTGTAGAGAGACGCGAGGAGTAAACAACCTCTGTTGCCGCCGTCATTACAAGCTGAATGATACATCTCTTTGGCGCGTCGGAGATTTTTACTTACACCCTGACCGAGCTCGTAGAGTTTGCCCAAGGAGCTACATGCGTTTTGATCTTTGAGTTGGCAGGCTTTTCTGTAAAAGTGACGTGCGACGATGGGATTTTTGATTTGGCCGAGGCCTTTGTTGTGGACTTCTGCGACACGTGTGCAGCTTTGTGCATGGTTATGACGACAGCCCTCTTCGTACTTGGGCAGACAGGTGGCGGTGAGCTTGGCGACGCAGGGGTCATTGGGTTGGGAAAAGCGTGCATGTTTTGTGTTCGTCGTACATGCGGTTGACAAGAGCCCAAAGAGCGCTGCGCAAACAATGCACCCCACCAGACCAAAGAGAGAACGTTGCGATCTCATGAAACCTCCGCTGGCATCTGGAGTTGTTGCTCAAGAACCCTCTGTACGAGTCTTGTGAGAGAGAAGACGAACAGTTGATCAGCTTGACGATGACCTCGTGTGTTGCGGGTTCACACAGTCTTGATATACATAGTTTGGTGTCCCTCTCTCCAATCGGCAAGGGGCACAGAGGGAAGTTTTCGAGATGATGTGTGTCTGATACACACCTTGTCACTCGCCTTATGCTATAACAATACGGTATGTTTCCAAGACTCTTTATACACAACTTCTCCCCACGTTTTTCAGGAGGTTTGATGAAGCACATCATCGCATCCACCTTTGGCTTACTCTCTTTGTTTGCTGTAAGCCCAGCATGGTCGTATTTTGAATACGCTCCTTCTTCCAACCAATACAAGCATTGCTACAAACAATGTCGCAGAGCCTGTCGCACTCACTTTTCTCGACACTGCCGTACTTATACGCGATTGCAAACGGAGTGCAAGGACTACACACGTTGGCAAACGCGATGTAAGGACTACACACGTTGGCAAACGGAATGCAAAGACTACACACGTTGGAAAATACGGTGTCGCCGAGTAAAAAAGGTTTACACTCGTTGTCGCAATTACCCTGTGATCCGCAAACGTTGCCTGAGTGTTGGATGGAATTCTCGTTTTTGTATGCGGCATCGGGAGTTGCGCAGAAAATGTCGTGACTATGTCAAATGGAAGACGCGATGTCATCAAGTCCCCAAGCGTTTTCGTCGTTGTCGTCAAGTCCCCAAAAAATACACCCGTTGTGCCCGTGTCCCCGAAAAGTATCGTCGCTGTCATCAGGTCCCCAAACAGTACACTGAATGCCGTCGTGTGCCACGCGTTTTTTGTCGTAACAACTGTGAGACAAAGTGCAAACGACCTGTCACAACATGTCGTCGATATCTTCGATGGCGTCGAAAGTGTCGTAATTACTTTCATTGGGAGAAGAAGTGTCACAAGAAGATCACGTGGCAACGAGAGTGTCGTAATGTCGTGAAGTACCAGCAGCGATGCAAGGACTACACACGTTGGCAAACGCGATGTAAGGACTACACACGTTGGCAAACGGAGTGCAAAGACTACACACGTTGGCAAACACGGTGTCGTCGAGTGAGAAAGGTTTACACTCGTTGTCGCAATTACCCTGTGATCCGCAAACGTTGCCTGAGTGTTGGATGGAATTCCCGTTTTTGTATGCGGCATCGGGAGTTGCGCAGGACATGTCGTGACTATGTCAAATGGAAGACGCGATGTCGTCAAGTCCCCAAGCGTTTTCGTCGCTGCCGCCAGGTCCCCAAACAATACACCCGATGTGCTCGTGTTCCTAAACGATTCCGTCGATGCAAACAGATCCCTATCATGCAACAGCGCTGTCGAAATGTTCCTAAAGTGAACACATTCTGCAAGCGTGTGCCTCGCTCAGGGCAGGTTTGTGAGCGTGTTCCACAACAATTTCGTAAGTGCCACACAACGTGGGTTCACACACACCCCGATGATGTCAGACACGCTGGCGATGATATGCCATCAGCACCTCCTCCAGGAGAAGGCCGCACACCCTCATTCCCTCCCTCTAGGACGGATGATATGCCGACAGCTCCTCCTGTTAGTGAGATGAACAAGATCAAACGCCGTTTGTCGACGTATCGGAGCAATATGTGGCAGTACCGTCGAGCATATCGTAAGGCAAAGCGCGAATATGAGCGTTCTGGAGACGCCTTTTTTCTCAAGAGAATGATGCGATACCGTCGAATGTATCGACTTAATAAGCAGGCGTATAGGGCGTTGAAGAGGAAGTATCCAACGTTATAAGGTCTTTTGCGTCAATTGTCTGGTCACCCATCTTGTGAGTTCTTCGTATCTGAAGAGAGTCGGTGGCTAGGAGGTTTGGATGAGGGTGTCGAGCTCTTGCCATATGTGTGGGGCGAGCCCTTGGCGCCAAACGGCCTCACGAAATGCTTCGTGTTCTCGTTTGTACATCTCGAGCAACTTGTGATTTTGTCTCCCAACACACTCTCGTACATTGGCGAGTCTGTCGGCTGCTTTGACGATCAAGGCCCACCTCTCGTCTGTGTTGACATCGACACTTGCGAGCTTGGCGTGTGTTTTTCTCTTGCGCTCTTTGCGATTTGCGCCTTCACAGTCCGAGACGAGTTGTGTACAGGTGCAGATCAGCGTCCCAAAGGCCTGTGTAAGCTCTTCTTCGGTGATATGTGTATCCTCCAGAACGTCGTGGAGGTAGCCTAGCATGACGGCAGTGTCTCCAAAGTCCTGGAGTATAGAGGCAACAGCGTCAAGGTGAAAGCTGTAGGGGTGTTGTCCGTACATTTGTGCGCCATGTGCACGAAGCGCAAAGGTGCGGGCATCTTGCACATGCTGTGCAGTTGCTTTGTCCGTTTGCATGGGAATATCCTGTTGTGAAGCGCGAGGGGGAAAGAGGTGGAGCGGGGAGGAGATGGATTACACGTCGAAGAAGTCGCCGCCACCAAAAACATCATCAAGCTCACCGTCGGTGAAGTCGCCACCGAAGATGTTTTCGTCGCCGCCTGCGAATGGATCGTCTGGAGGTGGCGCGCTTGCGTCCATATTGGCAAACACCTTTTTGACATCGTCTGTTGCGCGTTTGACGCGAAGACGAACGAGACCAAGCGAGGTCCGTTTGTCAAAGATCGTCACGAGGATCGTGAGCTCGTTGACGATGGTGAGGTAAATATTGTTTTGTTCTCCCTCGTGGACGAGGTTGGAGAACTCTTTCTCTTTGACAATCTCGGCGAGACCACTTGTCGCCGCGACGTTACCAGCAGCAAGCGACGCGAGGGAGGTGGTGTCCAGGTTTTGAAGATCTCCACTCGCGGAGATCAAAATACCATTTTTATCAACGAGAAACACAACTCGGGCTTTGGCATCACGTGCCAATCGATCCGTGATCGCCTGAAGCTCGAGGGACTCTTTTTCCTGTAGCATAAAGCTCATGGACTTCTTCCCCAGAACGAAAGGGAGGCACAAAACACCTCCAACAACAAAGAACTGTCCTGCTAGCCTTCATATAACATCAGGAGGAGTATACAGGGTGGCTATGCTCCTGTCCAGCATCACATGATGTTACACGCTTAATTGCAAGCTGTTCTTTTGCGTAACGTGTTGAAATGATTTTATGAATACGACTTGACTCTTTTCTTTCCGAACGCATGCCAAGAGGGTCACATCTTTTTGAGCATCTTTTGGCACCTTGCAGGATGGGAGGTGTGTGGCATGCCTTTTTTGAACATGCGCGCGCACCGTTTGTAGAATGTTGTCGCCTTGGCTTTTTTTCCCTGATATTTGTACACATCGGCGAGGAAGCGAAGCACACTTGGATCGTTGGGAGCGAGCTTGCGTGCTTGGTTGAGGTACTTGAGTGAGCGTTGTAGTTTCCTCATGGGCCAGGGGAGGCGGAAGTAGTAACGCCCCAAGACCTTCTGTGCGGCGCCTTTGTAAAGGTGTTTGTTGCGCTTGAGCGAAGCCCTGCACATCTTCTCGACCTCTGCAGCGAGGCCCTTGCTGATGGCGACCCAAACTCCACCTCCACGAGCGTACTGCCCGGCGTTAACCGCTGCCCAAAAGTATCCTTCCGCGCGCTTTGGCCAGCGCTTCTTGATCTTTTTGGCCAACGCCCATCCTCTCTTGCCCCAACGTTTGATCTCGGCTTTGCGCTTGGAGGTGTTAGCGAGCATGTTACAGGCTCGTGCTGCAGCGACCATCGTCTCAAAGCGATCGGGGGCAAGCTCGTGGGCTTTGAGCCAGGCTTTCGCGGCCTTCCTTTTCGCCTTATGGCTGTAGCCTTTGTTGAGCTGATCGGCGCGTTTCATCCAACGCTTTGCAGGTGCCGGTATGCCCGACGCAAATGAAACTGACAACACACACAACGATAAAACACAACATCCTATGGACCATCCAATAGTCCTCTTGGAGAGCTTGTTGTCACACAACATCAACTTTTTCTCCTCTCATTCCATTATGTTACTCTTTGTAGTAGAACGTGTTCTAGTAGTGTAGGAGAGAGAGGTGTTGTGGTCAAGTGGGATGTGTGAGGGAAAGTCGTTGGGTGGATAAAGAGAGCGGGGTTTGTGCGATGAGTTCGGCTCTATTGGATGAGTGTGCGTTTGAGGTACGCGAGGCGTCCACTTTTGCGCAACTGCGAGAGGGCGATGTTGACTTCTTTAAGGAGGTGCGTGCTACCTTTGGCGAGTCCAACAGCGTATTGTTCGCTGCCTTCGAGTGTTTTTTGGATTTTGTAGCCGCTTTTGGACTGTCGCACGAGGTAGAGCCCCATGGGGTGGTCAGTGATGACGTAATCGACGAGGCTTTGTTGCATGGTGTAGAGGATGTCGCTGTAGCTCATAAAGTAGGAGAACATAGCGTTTTTGAAGTTGATTTTTCCAGGAGTGGTGCGTCGTACGAGGGCGACGATGGGGGATTCACTGGCTTGTGCGCGTCCGATGAGGACTTTGTTTGTTTGGAAGTAGACATCGGAGAAGGTGATCTTTTGGGCGCGTGTTGCCGTTTTGGAGAACGCCGCGAGGGTGAAGTCGCAGCGTCCTTTTTGGAGGCTGGAGATCCGCTCAGGTGCGCGGATCACGATCCATTGAATCTTGAGTTTTCGGTTGTATCGGATACTGATACTGGTGACGAGCTCTTTGGCGAGCGCGATCTCAAAGCCTGAGAGCGTGACCCCTTTGAAGTATCCAAAGGGAGGGACATCTGTGCGGATACAGATGCGCGTCATCTGGCTGGTCAAGATGTTACGCAGCAAGGAGTTGTGAGGGGGCAGGGGGAGCCCTTTGGGTTTGGTCATTTGCGTGGGAGCAGTGTTCACTGCGAGCTTTTGCAAGAGAGACTTTTTGGCGGGCGCTTTGGTCTTTGTCGTCCGGGTCGTTGGAGAGGTTTTTTGCGCCGCGACGACCTTTTGGGTCGTTGTTTTGGTCGGCGTCGTTTGTGCTACGAGGGATGACGCTGCGATCAAGAGCGACAAGGTGATATGCATAAGAGACTCCTACGATTTCATTCCGCAGTCGCGGGGAATATATGATGAAAAGGTGTTGTGTTTATCGTCCACATCGGGCTTTTGCACGGCTTCTACAGAGTCGGAGTCTGCTGAGCTGTGTGCGATAGCATTGGCGAAGGGTGTCGCTCGCGGTGTGATAACATCGGCGTTCTTTGTCCCACGCGCCGTGTTGACAGCGGAGACTGTTTAAGAGTCTTCTCTCAGAGCAGCGGTAGTAGCTGCGCCATTGTGCATATGTGTAACGGCGTTTGCACAGTCGCTGTGTTTGTTTGGCTTTGCGTTTACAGATCAGCTTGAGATCTTTGCTCTTACCAGCGCACGCGCGGTGTTGTTCTTTGCAGCGCGTCACACAAGGAGCGATATTTCTCATGGTGCAAACACTACAATTGCGAAAGCATTGACGACGACACGCGCCCAAGATCTTGCCACATTCGGAGGAGCTTTGGCTGCTTTGCATACAGGTGCTGTGTTTGAGGGCTTTTTTTCGACGACAGTGGGCCTGCCAAGTGGCCGTGATCCCTTCTCGTTTGCACACGATATCTTTTTTTCTTTGCTTACAACGCCGCAATTTGTTGATGCGCAACTGTTTACACGCTGGTTTCATGCGCTTGTACTGTAATTTACAGTTGGCTATGGCTTGTTGGTAAAGCGTTTTGCATTGCGCGCTGGCTTCTGAATAGCAACTCGCTTGGACTGTGTGAGGCCACACAACCAGAACAGTAAGCGCCATCATCGACGTGAGAAGGCATTTCTGCATGGGCGTTCTCCTACAAATATGAAATGGTTTGTGTTTGAGATGGGCTGCACGATATTCTACGACACCGAGCATTGTGAGATTTCGTAACACGGGCGATCTGCCTTGTCAACCTCGGGAAAATCAAGCTGTATTTGTTGCCTGCGTGTCAAGGCAAGTCTTGAGGAGACAAAGGAGAGGCTTGGATGGACCCAATGGTCAGGGGGAGTGATATGGGGCGCGCGAAGCTCTTGATACAAGGGGGCGACAAAGCTTACAGACACTTACCCGATGTCGGGTTGCACTGTGCCGGGGCTGTGCATCCGGTGTTGGTGCAACTCGTACAGGTTTTGTTATGACATGTCCCATCAGGTGAAGGACAGTCTTTGTCTGTTTGGCACGAGAGCGGCACGATACAACGTCCACTTGGGAAGTCACAGGAACCTTTTTCACAGGTGAAGTGACTGACGCAACTGCGGCATTCGTTTTTGTAGCAGCTCCCCGAAGGAGCGACACAATCAGCATCCTCCTTGCATTTGGGGACTCCTTGAATACAGCTACCTGTCTCGCCGCTGCAGTTGGTCCCAGCTGGACACGAAAAGTCCGTCAAACACGAGCTGCAAAGGTTTTGATGGCATGTCGCGAGAGGCGCTTTGCAGTCTTTGTCCTCCTGACATGGTATCTCAACGCGTTTTTCACACAATCTCGTCTTGGTATTGCACTGGAATTGTGAGGGACAACCATCACGTACACAGTTTTCAGGGTTGGTCCAATCCGAACATTTTCCCGTCGATGGGTTGCAGATCTGTGTGTCTGTGCAGTCGAGTGGGCCACGACACTTCTGAAAGTAGCAGTATCCATCGGCCTGACAGGTATAACCTTCAGGGCATGTTTGGGGAGGTGGGCAGGCTTTGCGACCAATCGTGCACGTGCCTTTCTTGCAGTAGTAGTCGCCTCGACAGTCGCTATCTTTTTGGCAGGGAGAGTTGAGCTTGATGCATTGCTTGCTCACATAATCACACCACATCTTTGGACCACAGGCTTCGTGATTGGTACAGCCGCTGTCTTCTTTTGGGGGCGTCTCTTTATTTGGTGTGTCCTGTGATGACGTCTCTTTAGGCGGTGTATCTTTCACCGCGGGTTTGTCTGGAGGGGTTGTGCTGACACAGCGATTGCTCGCACATTGCGCTTGCCCTGGACAATCTTCATCCTTGATGCATTCGACACAGGTGCTGTCGATTTTGTCGCATTTTTGGGGAACAGGACAGTCCAGATCGGAGGTGCACCTTTTGACACTTGAGTCGTCAGGCTGTGGGAGTGGGGTGCAGTGGCCATCAAGACATCGTTCGAGATGTGTACAATCTGTCGAGGCTGTCGTCGCCGTACAGGGGAAACCTTCTCTGACACAGACGCGATTTCTGCATGTGTAGTACTGTTCACAATCGCTCTGTTGATTACATGCATTTTCTGGATCGCACGCGACAGAAGGCAAGAATACAAAAGCCATCAGGCTGCACACCATTGCGTATTGAAAAATAGATAAATACGAAGACCTCATCACGCTCCCACCGCTCAAACCAAGGGATACACTGTTGCACTTGATAACAGCATATCAATTCACAGCGCCCAAAACAAGAGCGCCTACCATCCCCTTCTTAAACACAATAGATGCGTGTGGGTTTCGTTAAAAACGATCGATCAACCTGTCTCCAACTCATCGAGGAAGGCGAACTCCATCGATTCACCTGTTGGGGTTTTCGACGCCTCCTTGTTACTCGACTCCTTCTCTTCGCGGCGGAGCAGTCGGACGAGAAAGAGAACACGGTCGGGACCTGCTGATGTCCACTCCAACACCCTCGTACCAAACCACGGTTTCTTCGCTGAGAAGAATGTTTGAGGGGCTTCGAAAGGGCTCTCCATCGCGCTCTCGACAAGCGCCCTCAGCTCGATATCAAGCTGTTGAATAGAACCTTTTTGCACACCACCATGACCCCACACGACGTGGTCCCCTTTGACCTCAAAGACAGAAACGAATGGGTGCCTTGCGTAGCGAATTGCGGTCGCGGTGAGTGATGTCTCGAATGTCTCCGAGAGCGAGACGACGTTGTGAATGGAGACACGTGGATCGACATGTCGCTCGAAATGTTCTGTGGGCATCAAGAATTCGGCTGCGAGCATATCACAGAGCGTTTCAAACTCGATCCCTTTTGTGGGGCAGTGGGGGCCCGTCGCGTGAAAGACGGCCTTGCCTATCATGCGTGCGATCGCAAACCGCTGCGCTGTAAAGGGCAGTTGAGAGGAATAGGTGATATAGAATTGGTCTCCATCTTCGTGGAGCTGGGCGGGTGTGTGGATGTCTGCCTCAACGAGTTGCATGACATTGAGCTTGGCACCAAGGGCTTCGAGATCTGTGGGAGGGCACATCACATCGTGTAACAGCCATTGTGTGACAATCTGGATCGCTTCTTCTACAGTTCCGGGATCGCCAGCCAGCTTTTGCAGACGATGCGCTGCTGCGCTTCGCCATTTTCTTTTTTTCTGTCGTCTGGGCATGGTCTCACCTCTACATGTATGAGTTCTATCCATAAATGTAATGACACAACATCTAGTTGTAAAGGGCGCGTTTTGTGTACTAGATATTGTATGCGCCTCTGCGCTCTGGTAGGAAGTGTAGTGGTCGAACGTGTCATAACCTGTCAAAGGTGTTGGGGAAACGATTTTTTTGTGGGTGTGTAGCGTGGAGCGCGTTTGTGATATCGCTGGTGGTGTGGGAGCTAAAGGGAAGAAGAGAGGGAGGTGACTTTTTGCCCTCAGCGGATGTAAAACCAGGCGTCATATGTTTCAGTGTCTTCACATTTCAGATTATCTTCGTAGATGTTTTTGGTGGGATCGTTGTTTTCGACGAAGCAGTAACCATAGTTTTTGTCATCTCGCCCAAACGCGACAGAATATCTTCCTCGATCCATCCCCCAGCTTGTGCTGTTGCTGCCTTTTTTGCCATAAAACGAGAAGTAACCGTCACTGCCACCCCAAGTTCCCGTACTTTTTTGTCCAGACAAAATGCTCCCCCAGTCGCCCGCACCGTTATCTCCTATACCCATGAAGCCGTAAGCTCCTTCTTGGTTGAAGATCAACTCTTTGCTCGCGCTGATGCTTTCGAGTCCGTGGTCTTGTCTGGTGCTCAGGCGAGCTGTGAGCTTCCCTACACTGTTCCACTCGTAATACCAACGGTTTTTGTCCTGTCCGCTGATAACAGTCCTGACGCGAAGCTGTGTCATGTTGATGAGGTGTGTGTACTTAAACCACAGGGAGTATTTGCTGAGGGAGCTTTCTGTGCTTTGGTTTGTGTTGGTGGTGACTGAATCGACACCTTGCAGCTCGTACTTCCATTTACCGATTGATTTTCCGATCAGTGTCCATCCACCACCATCGACGGTCATGTCACAATACACGTGGTAGATCGTCGAGGAGGATGCTTGGGGCTGGATCCAGTAGTATCCATCGGTGTGTTGGTTGAGGTAGCCTGCAGGGGCGTTCTTGTACCCTTTACAGTGAGGGCTATAGGTCCCATCAGCCCAACGTTTGGCGCTTCGGCCGTTGACTTGGTGGTTGGCAAAAGGGGTTTGACACTTGCTGTTGGCGCACTGTTGGTAGTTGTTGGGGCATTGTATGTCTTGTGTACACGGGCTACAGATGTAGTTGAGGCAAACTTGGCCATTCGTACACTGTCCACTGTTCTTGCAGTTGCCGATGAGGCATGTATCATTGGCACACAGCTCATCGCTTTCACAGTCCGAATCTTGCGTACAGTTTTGGCAGGCATTGGAGGCGCATATTTGTCCTGTTGGACAATCCATGCGGCTGCTGCATTTGGGGTAACAGGCACCAGAGAGGCAGATCTTGTTGGCACCACACTCAGCGTCGTTTGCACACGTTGTACAGTAGTTACTTTTGCACACAGGTCGGTTGGGGTTGCTACAATCTGCATTACCTGCGCAGTTTCCAGGGGTACAGAGACCGTTGGCGCAGATCTCACTTTGGGGACACTCTTTGGCACCCGTTGTGCACGGAGAACAGACGTTGTTTTTGCAGAGTTTTCCGCTGTTTTGGTTGTTGCAGTCGGCGGTCTTTCGGCAGTCTCCCTTGATACAACCGCCGGAGAGACAAAGATGTCCTTGGGGGCACTCGCTGTCTGTTTTACAAGGTTGGCAATTGTAATTGACACAGATTTGTCCACCTGCGCAGGGTTTGTTGTCGTGGCAAGTCCCTGTGTAACAGGTCCCTTTGTCGCATACTTGACCTGCGGGGCATTGGTCGTCGCTTTGGCAGGGTTCGCACTTGCAGGACTGTGTGTTGCATACGCTTTTGGAGGCGCTGGCGTTACAGTCTTTGTTGGTGCGGCACTCACAGAGTTTGCAGGCTTTGTCGATGCACAGCTCGCCAATGGCGGTCGCACACTCTTCGTCAGAGAGGCACGCGCTGCACTTGCATCCTCGACAAACAAGGCCACCTGTGCAGTCGCTGTTTTCTTCGCATGCACAGGGCTGACAGACTTTGTTGATGCACTTTTCGCTTGTGGCACATTCGTCATTTGTCGAACATTCCTGGCAGGTCCCCTCTTTGCAGATAAGTCCTCCAAGGCAATCGTCGTTGTTGATGCAACCTGTGCAGGTGTTGTTGGAGGTGTCGCACTTTTGATTTTGGCTGCAATCTTTGTCTACGCGACAGCCAGCTTTGCATTGACCTGATACACATATCAACCCAGAGCCACAGAGGGCATCGTCACCGCTTGTACAATTTACACATTGGTTTTGTTTGCAGACTTGTCCCGACTTACAGTCGTTGTTTGTACGGCATTGTGCGGCAGTGCAGGTGCCATCAATACAGAGCTGACCGGCTCCACAATCTTGGTCTACCTGACATTTGACACATTGGTTGAAGATACAGAGCTGTCCTGTGGGGCAGTGTTTATGCTGGATACAATCAAAACACCGTTGTTGTGGGGGATCGCACTTCTTATTACTTGGGCAATCTTTGTCACTCTGGCAACCTGGACGACATTCGTTGATCTGGTTGCACACTTGTCTATCAGGGCAATCATCGCTGGTGACGCATTGTTGGCAGAGCAGGGTGATCGTATTGCAGACTTTGCCCTGGGGGCATTGTTCGTTGGTACGACAGCCTGTACGACACGTTTTTGTGTGGTCGCAGAGCTGTCCCTCAAGACAATTTTTATCGTCTTTGCAGTAGGCTTCGCCGCGAGGAGGGAGACTGGCGGAGGTCACGCAAACGCCGAGGGCGCATTGGTGTTTCTCTGGACAATCCGTGTTGAGTTGGCAAAAGTCGACGCCTTCTTGTGAAACCTTTGGAACGCATGCGCCCAAGATGCCGAACAAAAGACATATCAGTCCCATACACAAGCCACGAAGGACAAAGAGGCGGTGATGATGTGTGGCGGAGGTGATGTCCAAATGTTGTTTTGTCATGTGTCTGTATGTACTTGTGAAAGTGTTTTGATTCGGAGCATTCGAGCACCTGCTCTCTTTCACTTGCGTTCCAGAGGGCAGGGGAGGTTTGTTGTGTTGGAGGTCCGTGATACAACCCATCTGTGTCCAGAAAATTGTTGACCGAACGGTAACGATTGTCAAGCTCGTTTCTGTCTTCTGTGGGTAGACTCATTGTGGGTAGGAGATGTCTCTTGTCTGTTCCATATACATCCTTTTTGGCGGTCTTTTTCGTTTTGTGGCTGACCGGTTTGGCGTCTCTCGTTGCGTGGTGGAGGATGCGTACGGATGTCCGCTTTGGGGATGGTGGGGATGAGCGGCTGGAGGCTGCCATTCGAGCTCATGCGAATGCGCTGGAGTCGATGCTTCCGTTTTTACTTGTGTTCTTTTTGTATGAGTTACAACATCCACCAGCATGGGCCTTATGGGGATTGGGAGGAGGGTTTTGTCTCGCACGTGTGAGTCACGCGATCGGGATGTTGTTTGCGTTCTTGCCATGTCGTCGTTGGGGGGCGATCTCGACGTTCACATTGACGGTGGCGCTGTGTGGAGCGTTGGGGTGGAGTCTGCTGGCGTGAGTGGTGGGTGTCTATTCGACGATGGGGGATTTTTGTGCGAGCAACGCGTAGGAGACGTCCCAGACGTGTACGAGCGAATCGATTGGCGTGACCATCGCAAAGACTGAAACACTTGCATTCCAGGCCCGACAGAAGTGGCGGTATAGTTTTCCACCGAGGTTTGGATTGACCGCAGAGTGGGGGAGAATATTACCACCGTATGCTTTGATCTCATAGGTCACTGGATGAATGTCTTTGAGCGTCGCGCGTAAAGCCTCTTCGGACATACAATCGAGATTGTGCGTGGCCATCGTCTCATCTGAAAAGCGTTCGAGCATGTGGCGGACAGGTGTTGTCGCGTAGTTGGGGATCGTGATGAAGACCCAACCGCCTGGTCGGACGTAGTCAAAGTGATATTTGACCATCTGTGTGTAGTTATCAAAGTGCTCGATAAGTCCGTGGGAACAGACGAGGTCGTAAGGTGTTGTTGCCTCAAACTCTCGAATGTCGCTTAAGTGTAGCTCTCCTGAAATTCCGAGCTTGTCGAACAACGCACGTGTTTGTTCGAGGCCTGATTCGCTAATGTCGATGCCGTCGATGTGAATGTCATTTCGCAACCCAAAGTACTGGGGCGCGATCCGTCCGGGCGCGATTCCTAGCTCCAGAATATGTCCTCCATGTGGGACTTTCTCCAAGGCCCACTCCAAGATCTTTTCTTGCTCTCTGGTCTGGAGCGTCCAGCTGTAATCTCGGCTCCCTTTTGTCTTGTTTGTCCACCGTTGGTCCCAAAACGATTTATCTGTGAGATCTGCCATCTATCCAATCTCTCCCTTGTCAGTGCTTTTCCTGACAGATGTTGTGATCGTGTCCTGGATCTGTCAATTTGCGTTGTTATCGCAAAATCATCCGTGTAACGCAACCAAACAACGCACAATCGTTGGCGTGGTCTGGTGCGGGACATTTCAATATACCGAACGTTTCCTATGGAGAGAAGACACACTCTTTGCGCCTGCCAGTGTGTGATGTGCAGGACTGTTCCATCTGGAAGGTGTCATCATCTGCTTACTCTATCATTCTTGTGTGGGTGTAAAAGTGTACAGCGTTGACCATTTTTTCTTGCAGACATTGCACTCTTTTGGATGAGTTTGTTGACCATCGTTTGGTGAGTGCCTACGATGCAGCCTCTGTGTGATGGGTTGTTTGACTTTGGGAAACTGTATATGTCTGAAGACGTTCAATACAAAATGGCGGTCTCTGTGCGTGAACTTGTCCAGTTCGTCATGCTCTCAGGGAGCATCGAACGTGGGCTTGGCTTTGTCGGCCCCTCTCCCGCACTTGAAGGTGTCCTTGGACACCAGCATCTCCAAGAAGGACGACCCGAAGAGTACAAAGCCGAAGTGTACCTCAAGCACGAATGTCACATCGAAGAGGTCGCGCTCACAGTGCGTGGTCGGGTTGATGGGATCTGGGAGCTCGAAGACTCTGTCTTGATCGAGGAAATCAAGACCGTCTCCGGCCGCCGACCTATCGAGGAGAAGCCTGTCCATTGGGCACAATGCAAAGTCTACGCCTACATTTATATGGTACAGCATGACCTGCAACATATCGGCGTGCAGCTCACCTATCTCAACCGCCGGACCTACAACACTACCGAGTTTCAGCGCTCCTTTACATTTGCGGAGTTGGAGGTCTTTTTTGACGACCTAGTCCAACAGTACATGTCATGGTCTTTGATCCAGATACGCTGGCAACAGATACGCGATCGCTCGATCAAAGCGTTGCATTTTCCATACATCGACTACCGCAAAGGGCAACGTTCTTTTGCCGTCCATGTGTACAAGGCGCTCGCAGATGGTCAGCTCCTCTTTGCGGAGGCTCCGACAGGGATCGGTAAAACGATGGGGGTGTTGTTCCCTGCCGTGAAGGCCGTTGAGCAAAAGAAGATCGCCAAGATCTTTTACCTGACCGCGAAGACAATCGGGCGAGAGGTCGCGCAAAAAGCCTTCGCCGATATGAGAGAAGCCGGACTGCGTTTTCGTGTGACGACGTTGACGGCAAAGGAGAAGATCTGTTTTCGCGAAGAGGGGCCTTGTGATGTCGAGACCTGTCCCTTCGCGATCGGCTACTACGATCGCCTCAAGGACGCGCTCTTCGACGCGATGAACGAAGAAGCCTGGACGAGGCAAACCATCGAACGTCTGGCTCACAAGCACGTCGTGTGTCCCTTTGAATTGTCGTTGGATCTCTCCATATGGGGAGATGCCATTATCTGCGATTATAACTATGCCTTCTCACCAAATGCCCAACTACGTCGTTACTTTGAGGAAGACGATTCGGACATCGCCTTGTTGGTTGATGAAGCCCACAACCTCGTCGATAGAGCGCGAGCGATGTTCTCGGCCTCGTTGGAAAAACGCGACGTATGGGACGTCAAGAGGATGATGCAAAAAGCGCATCCGCCGACCTCAAAAGCGCTTCATCGGGTGAATAAATTCTTTGTACAGATGCGAAAACAGGCAGAGGAAGAACCTCAAGAAGGTCGTCCACGTGGGACGATTGTCCAAAAAGATGCGCCCAAAGAGTTGCTGACGCTCCTCGAAGATGTGCTCGAAGAGGCAGAGCTCTATCTCATGAAGGAGCCCGACGAAGACCTCGCGCCGCCTCTGTTGGAGTTGTACTTTCGTATCCGCGATATGATTCGGGCAGGAGGGCAGTACGACAAGCGTTTTGTCACGATCTTTGAGAGCTTTCGCAGCGATGCGATGCTTCGGCTGTTTTGTATCGATCCATCTACGCTGCTCAAGAAGGTCTTTGCGCGGGTGAAATCCGCCATCTTGTTCTCTGCGACCTTGAGACCAATCGACTATTTTCGTGAAATGCTCGGTGGAGGCGAAGAAGATCGACATGTGTTGTTGCCTTCACCTTTTCCACAAGAACATCTCCACTTGATGATCGACGATCGCATCGCGACGACCTACAGGATGCGTGGACGCACATACGGCGATGTGGCGAGAGTGATCGCACAGATGGCAGAGGGACGTGATGGGAACATGTTGGTGTTTTTCCCTTCCTACCGTTACCTGGAAGATGTCGTCTCGCGCTTTTTGGAGCGGGCTCCGTCGATCCCTGTCATCATCCAACGTCCCGGCATGTCCGAAGAGGAACGCGAAAATTTTTTGTACGCCTTTGAAAGTGGCAGCGTTGAGTCGATCGTCGGTTTTGCTGTGATGGGAGGGATCTTTGGCGAAGGGATCGATCTCGTCGGTGATCGTCTGACTGGGGCTATTGTCGTTGGTGTCGGACTCCCTCAGGTCTGTACTGAGCGAGATTTGATCCGCGAATATTACGACGAACAAAACATGGGCTTTGACTACGCCTATGTTTATCCTGGGATGAACAAGGTGATGCAGGCGGCAGGACGAGTGATTCGAACGGAGGAGGATCGTGGTCGTGTTCTGCTGATCGATCAGAGGTTTCGGCAGGAGCGTTATCGCAAACTCTTTCCCCCTTGGTGGCAACCTGTGTGGACGAGACACACAGGGATCTTGCCTCCCCCCAAAGGATCGAGCTAGCGGGCTTGTTTACCAGAGCGTTCGTAGAGGAGTTGTTGGAGGAGCTGTTCGAGGTGAAGTTTTTCGCTGACAGCCAACCGGGCGACTGGAAGTCTATATACACGCAAGCTCAGACGGACCGCCGCGAGTAGATCTTGGAGAGTCGGTGTGCCTTGGTTGATCTTGTTCATCAGTTCGCTCTCTTTGGGGCGCAGGATATAAAGGGCGTTGGGTTCGTCTGGGTGAAAGTTGAACAAGATGGCGTCGATCTCTTCGTTGTTGATCGAGAAGGTTGAAGAGCCCCAAAAGGCCGCCTCAAGTGTCGAGGTGAATGTGTCCTCCGTCAGCACTACGATAACGCGCTTTCCGATGCCGATGGAGGCCCAGATGAGGGCGGTGATGAGGAGCAAGAGCATGACGACGGAGAGCAGGTAGAAGGGGCCTTGAGGCATGTAAGGGCGGACACCAAGTAGGGCGATGAAGAAGCCCGTTGTGCACAGGAGAAAAGGTAGTGCTTGTGGCCATGTGCTCGGTTTTTTCCACCTGATCAAGGTTTTATCTTCGTGGCGCTCTACCTGAATGCCCCCCTCTGGGTAGTGGACGGGTTCATCGGACAGTGTTGGCTGTGAGAGTTGGACCAGGTCGTTGAGTTTGTCGCAAAAAGCCTGCGCTTTGGATTCGTTTGAGGATTTGTAGAAACGCCATGAGGCGCCGTCTTTTTTGAGCATGGAGACGGCGTAAAAGATGCGATTTGTACCTTCTTTGGAGACGAGGTGTTGTGTCACTGAGAAGACGCTGATTTGGTCATACGGGAGCGGCGTCAGTGGCGCAGAGGGGATATTTTTTGGGTCGTTGACAAACAAGACGCCTTTTTCGTTGTCGAAGATGAACTCTGTGGGGCCTTTGATCGCTGCATAGACGAGGACACCAAACCCCCACATCAGAAGGCTCGCGCCGGCTGCGAGGTAAGAGGTCACATGTGGCGCTGGCGTTGTCCACAGTTGAACAAAACCCCATACCATCGCGATCGCACCAAGCAAAAACAAACCACCTGCCAAAAATGGATGAAGACTCCACTCTTTGCGCAATATCACTTTGTCTTCTGTGGACTCCTCGGCTTCAATCCGGTAATTCATGGCCTTCACCTTTTTTTGTGGGATAGAGCGTGTGTATACACCACTGCTGTCTATGTTCTTTGTAGCGAGATGCTGTCAGGGATGCAAATTCGGGATGGTTTGTGTTGGGGGGAGTGGGGAGGTGAGTGTGTGGCTCAGGCGCGGGTTTCGCGGATCATCTCTTCGGGATCGATTTCGACAAGCGAGAACTGATATCCTTCGTAGATCCCGATCGCGTAGAAGAGATAATCGAAGGGTTGTGTGTTTTTCATCACCGCGACGATAAAACGTGGGTTAAACAGTAAGTCCGCGACAGGCACACCTTTGGCTTTGTTGAGCAGCAACGCGACGGTGAGGATGGTCCCTGCGACACATCCGACCAGTGCGAGAAAGGCACCGATGTAGCGATAGTGCGTGTCGATACCTTTTCCAAAGATTCGCACACCGTAGCCAGCCATCACACCGATTAAGAGCGCGACGAGTCCGAATTTGGTGTTGGTAGCGTATGTGATACCTGCCCAGATTCCTGCACCGAAAAGTGCGGCAACAAGACCACCAATGACGGCACCTGCGGGGCTTTGTTTATCTCGTAATTTCTTCATGTAGCGTTCGAGGAGGATGGGATCGAGCTCGATCTCTTCGACCCGTTCTTCGTGTTCTTCGTATTCTGTCATGCGATCTCCTTCTATTTTTGAGTGAGTGGCGCGGATTGTACCAGAGGTCTGTTGGTAGGCAACTAGTTTTTGACAAATCCAACATAAAATGGTGTCTTGTGTGTCTCTTGTTGGCCGGTACGGAGCTCATCTTCGCTGAGCTGATTACCATGTACATCGAGAAACTGTAGTGAAGTCCAACCCTCCGTCTCGACGATCTGTTTGACGTCGTTATAGGTGAGTTGGTTGTTTGCGAGCAGCAGTTTGTACAGCGCGCCTTTTGCAAGTTGATGCAGTGACATTCCCGCACCCGCCGAGAGGTGTGTCATGTTGAGATTGAGGTAGGTCAGCTGCTGCATGAAGCGTGCGTTGAGTAAGTGGATGAGACCTTCGTTTTTGATGGGGTTTTCGCTCAAGTAGAGCTTCTGTAATGCGTCAAAGTGTGTAGCTCTTTCGAAGATACGTGCGGCGCCTGTGTCGAACCCTGTCCGATGGAGAAAGAGATGGGTGAGCGCGTTTGTGTAAGGGGACATCGCGAGCGCACGAAAAGCCTCCTTTGTGAGTCGTTTTCCACGTAGTGAGAGCCTTGTGATGAGAGTAAGGGCTGGTGAGCCAAGGAACGTCTCGAAGTCCTCATCAAGTGGATGGTTGTCGAAGCTTACGTCTCTGACAAGGCGCCAATGTGCGTGTATATGTCCTTCTACAATCTCCTCGCGCCAGTCGCTCGATGCGAGTCGTAGGCTGTCATCCCAGTGGCCCATATGTGCGTTCGCATAGTCGACACATGCCTCTTTGTCTGGACCTTCGGGCCATGAGTCCATCAGCGCGCACAACACGCGCCAGATGTGTCGGTCAGGAGTTTGTGCCAGGATCGCTCGGACATATGCGATATTCTGATGGAGTGGGCGCTCTTCAGGGGCTTCGCACAAAATGAACTTGAGTGATTTGGATGCCCACTTTCGGAGGCGTTTTTCCTCAGAGGACAAAAGTGGGAGCAGGCGATCGAGGATGGTGTGTGCGTGTGTGGAGAGCTTCTCCAAGAGGTAGGAGGCGATCTCTTTATTGCCATCGTATGTATCGTGTTGGAGGATCGCGATGAGTTGATCGATGGCTTCTTCTTCGTAGGCTTCCAGTATCGTCAAGATCTGGTCCTTGTGGACGAGATGGCTCCCTGCGTATGCCGTGATGAGTGCGTGAAAGGCTTCTTTTTGGACGCGCTGGTATTGGCAAAGTACACTTAGAAGTTCGATATATTCGGATTTTTTGGGGGTTGTATGAGGTGGCTGACAACGTTCCTTGAGTGCCTTCCACTCCTCGTAAGTGTAGTGCTTTGAGAGTGTCGGCTCGTAAGGATCGGCCTGTTTTGGAAAACAGATGGTGCGCAGACGATGGCACAAGAGAGGGGTGAGCGCTTCATTTTCCTCTGCGAGCGTGATGAAGTTGCGCTTCCATAGTTCGAATATCTCGGGAGGGTCGAGGAGGATCTGTGTTCGTTCCTCTTCTGAGAGCCAGTCATGGTGTTGGCTGAGGCTCTCAATACACGCTGTGCGAAGGGTTTTGGTTCGCGCTTGTTTGTATATGTCGTAGATCGTCGTGCGTGTCTCTTCAGTGCAGTGCTCTGCATGTTGGCCGAGTAACTCGATGACTTGGGCGACGACGCGCCAGTTGGTGTCTCTTAGAAAGGGGAGCAGAAATGCTGGCGCATCTGGACCTTTGAGTGTCGCGACAACACGAAGGGCGCTCTGACGCAAACGCCATGAACCGTGGTGGCACATCGGCTCAAGAGTCGAGAGGATCTCCGTTCCACATTCGATGAGTGACGCGATGACTTTGTCTCGTCTCTTTTTGCTGCCGTGGGAGAGCACCTGTAGAGGTATATGTTTTTCTATTGTTGATGACATACAACGTCCTGTGTTGTTGATCTTTTTGTAGGGTGGAGGCGTTGTTTCTCTCTACGAAGAGAGTTGATAACAAGTTCAAAGGCAAGATCTTTGTCGTGTGTAAACGTATGGTTGCCGTGATGCGTCATATGGGGCAGTCCAAGGAAAAAACACCCACAAGAGCGCTCTTTATAAAGCCTCTGGCAAGATATGAGAAAGCACCACAACATCGCTATGTTGACGATGAATCACGATGTCTCAGGCTTCGTCTTCTTCTGTGTGTTTCTTTTTCCTCGCAGTAGCCACCTTTTTGATTTTTGTTTTGGTATTGAAGACACCGTTGGAGGAGAACTGATGAGAGCTGGGAAAGTCTTTTTTGTCGTGTGTATAGGCGTGTTCGCCTGTATTCTCGCACAAGGGAGTGGTTGTGGTACGCAAGGCACCACACTTGATGGAGGAGAGGTAAGCGTTAAGGCTGAAGGAAAGTTGGAGAGTATTCCCGAACGTGCTCCTGAAACAAACGTACAACCAGAGGTACTGAAAGAGTCTTCTTCACCTACCGATAGCAAACCCGAAGAGAGTAAACCTGAAGAGAGCAAGCCCGAAGAGAGCACGAAGGATACTGTTGTGAGAGATGCTGTGACAAACACGCCATCTTTTAGTCGCTCGATGTCCGTAGGTGAATGGGTGTATTTGATGCATATCGACGATGGACCTTCTGAGTCTCGTTTGGATGTGGATGGGCTTGATATCGATAAAGAAGGAAACGTGCTTATCACCGGGTATTTTCAGGGCAATATTTCAACATTTCCACCTACCATTCCATCATTAAAAGAGCAGACTTCAGGTAAACACACCAAAGATATCTTTGTGGCGAAGCTGAGTTTGGCTGGAAAGATGACAAAGTTACTTCATTTGCCCTCAACGGGATTTGCGGGGAATGGGTTTGATCTGGCTGTCGATCGGAAGGATAGCTCCTTATACCTCAGTGGAGGCTTTAGTGGGACGTTAAAGGTCCGTACACAGCAGCTCAAGAGCACTTGTACACAAGGCGATGGGATCAACTCAAATGCTGGGACACAAGGGCAACTTGTGCTGCTCAAACTCGACAAGACAGGGGCGCCTGTGTGGTCTTTTCAAACGGACTCCAAAACTGTTGTCAGTGGAGGTAATGAGGTCTCTCTCGACGAAGAAGGACGTATCTTACAAATCGGAATGATGGGCTTCTTCAATGGCGTAAAGTCGACCAACTGCGATACAAGTGCACCGAAAACACTCGACGTAAACGGACAATACACACTTGACTTTGATGGTGGCCAGTTCGACACGTTCATCACCGTGATCAACCCAACGACGGGCAAAGCGATCGGACCGCCTATAAAGATCGGTGGCCTTGGTCGACAAAGAGGGAAGGCCGTCGATTTTGGTGCGAAAAAAGACGGACAACCGACACTGGTTTTTGGAGTCGATGTTGTCGGTCCTACGATCATTTATGACGCAAAAAAGAACAAGCAGAAAACGTTCAAAACGTTTGAAGAGCCAGGGCTGACAGGTGCGGCTGCTTACTCACAGGACATGCTTGTTGGACGTATGAAGTACGATGGCACGTTGCTTTGGCATCGTGTGCTTGGTTCCAAGAACGACAAAGTCCTCCTCAAAGGGCAAAGCCTCGATGAGATCAAAGGTGTCGCAACAGACGGAAAAGGAGATGTTCTGGTCGCAGGGAGCGCTGTCGGGGATCTCTACATGGATGGCAAGATGATTTTGGCGAGCAAGACACTCGATGCAAAGAGCGTCGCGTTTGGGTTTGTTGCCAAGTTGAAGGGTGATACAGGTGAACTCGTTTGGATCCGAGGTATTGGCTCGGATGGATATGTCTTTACATGTTGTGAGTTGGTGGTTGATGCACAAGATCGCGTGTATCTCACCCCACAAGTGAAAAGTGGCTCCAACATCGTCTTCGCCGATCAATTTATCCATCCTCTTGATAGCAACACCTTCGCCAAAAATGCCAAAATCGGTATGATTGTACAGGTCGATACTGATGGTTCGTTGTTGTCGATACGTACGCTCCCACACGCAACAACGGGTACAGATTCTACGACGTCTGAGCTCGCTGTTGGAACACAAGGCTTGTTCTGGACCGGTACACTCGATGGTTCTATCAAGGCACCTGGTGGACTGCTCACCTCAGGTGCTAAGCAAGACGGACAATCTGAATCCGAAACAATCGTGCGTTTTATCTACCCAACAACCCCTTGAGCTCACCTCGTCTCTTGTAGGCTGTGTCTTTCCCTCTTTTTTTCTGATCAAGTCCCTCTTTTTTTCATGCCTTCCAAGTGTTAATTGCTTGCTTTGTATCAATTTTACAATTTTTGATTGTATTTTTACAATGTTGTAATGTTACGGCTGAGGTGTATTCTTTCATTTTTTTGGTACGTTGCGTGAAAGTTGTAAGAAAGTGCTTGCTGTTGTTGGGTGGATTTGTATATAGTGCACATGCAAAAGCAAGAAGAAGAGCATACAAAAGCGCAAACGCTTTCTTGGATAAACCAACCACTTCTTTTTTTGGAGACACTCTCATGAACATTAATCGTAACGCTTCGAACAACAATGTTTCTTCAGTCAACTCTCCAGTTGCTCCCAACTCGAACAATGAATCTGGCGAAAATAACAACGCCGTAAACGGTTCGTCTTTTGCGACAAACCGTGCTTCTTCGCGTTCGGCAGATCGCGTTGGATTGGCTGTTAAGGCTGAAGTGGAGCGAGGTGTCATCCTGAAGAGAGGGTTGCGAGGAGCGGTCGCGAAAGATCTCCAACAATTGCTCAACCGAGCTGGCGCAAATCCTCCACTGACAGTCGATGGTGATTTTGGTGGTGGGACAGATCGGGCGGTGAAAGCGTTCCAGCGAAAACATGGTTTGTCTGTTGATGGCAAAATTGGTCCGGGGACCTTGAAAGTCCTGCTTGAAAAAGCCGGAAGCGCTTCTACAAACAGCACTGACAACACGAACAATACCAACAATACGAACAGTACAAACAACACAAACAGCACTGACAACACGAACAACGGAAACAGTGTCCCTGCGGGTCTTGGACAAAAGATCGAAGATATGCTCGCTCGCGGTGGGAAGATTCGTCGTGGTGGAAAAGGTAACGTTGTCCGTGAGCTACAAGAGTTGCTCAACCGCGCAGGTGCAAGCCCCCAGTTGACCGTAGATGGTGACTTTGGTGGTGGGACAGAGCGCGCACTTCGTCAATTTCAGTCCCGAAATGGTTTGTCTACAGATGGAAAATTTGGTCCCAACACATGGAAGTCCTTGAAGTCTAAGCTGGGTATCAGCTTCGACGGAACCAACACCAATAACGGAACCAACACAGACAATGGGACCAATACAGACAATGGGACCAACACAGACAACGGAACCAACACCGACAATAACGTCAACAATGGTGGTGGGACGTCATCGAATGATGGTGTTGGAAAAGAAGTTGAGATCCTCCTGCGTTCAGGTGGTAATGTCAGACGAGGTTCCAATGGGCAGGCTGTGAGGGAGCTGCAAGAATTGCTCAACCGCGCAGGTGCAAATCCAAAGTTGGTTGTGGATGGTGACTTTGGTGGTGGGACAGAGAAGGCGATTCGCCAATTCCAATCTAAACACGGTTTGTCCGTGGACGGAAAGTTTGGTCCCAATACATGGAACTCTTTGAAGTCTGCGTTGGGGATCAAGTTCGACAACATCGTCGTCGACGATCCTGGTTCTGGTGTGACATTGACACAATTGCGTCGCATTATGCCCAACCTTTCGACAAGCCGTGCACGTTTGATGCTTCCTCACTTGAACCGTGCGATGGCAGAAGCGAACATCAACACAAAACAACGCAAGGCGATGTTCCTCGCACAGCTCGCTCATGAGAGCGCAGAGTTCCGTTATATGGAAGAGATTGCTTCGGGAGCAGCGTATGAAGGTCGTCGCGATCTCGGGAACACGCGACCTGGCGATGGACGTCGCTTCAAAGGACGTGGTCCCATCCAATTGACCGGACGTGCCAACTATACAGCAGCAGGTCGCGATCTTGGTCTCGATCTCGTTGGCAATCCCAAGCAAGTCGCAACGCCCGAAGTTGGATTCCGCACATCTGCTTGGTTCTGGACGAAACGTGGTCTCAATAAGTACGCTGATCGTGGTGACTTCCGCACTGTGACGAAGCGTATCAACGGTGGTTTCAACGGTTATAGCGACCGTCTCAAATATTACAACCGTGCGCTCTCCGTCCTCTAGTCAACTCAACGACATACACGAGATTTCGCTATCAATCTGATCCGGCGGACGTTGCACTTGCGTCCAAAGCAAAGCGTCCTATGAGGACGTTTGCTCCGTTCGCTTTGCAACATACGCCTCAACAAACTCTCCACCCTGAGCCTTCGGCTCTTCCCTCCTCTCAAGCCTTTCGAGAGGAGGG
>MDTD01066762.1_pt1 | contig 84954 bp, 76 predicted proteins | sample 811221 | NCBI WGS metagenome assembly MDTD01 (sample SAMN05326646, study PRJNA326480) | marine metagenome | isolation source: seawater | place: Pacific Ocean: South West | collected 2011
CCCAGGGTGGGAACGCAGCAAGGGTAGGCGGTTGTAGCGGTGTGATGTAGGTCGCTTACCCTTTTTTATCATATTCAATGCAAATTGTACTCATTACAGGTGGATCTTCAGGAATCGGAAAGGCAACAGGTGAGCTGCTACAATCCAACGGCTATGCCGTTATTGGAACCAGCCGTTCTCCGGACTACTATACAGATCATCCTTTTCCTTTGATTCAAATGGACTTGCATGATGCCACATCTATACAAAAAGCAGTTGAAACCGTGGTTACTAAATACGGTTCCATAGACGTACTTGTCAACAATGCAGGAAAAGGTATAGCCGGGCCCATCGAAGAAACCCCACTAGAAGAAATCCGTAGTGTTTTTGAAACAAACCTAGTCGGTGCGACAGCTGTGATCCAATCTGTAATCCCTACAATGAGGACAAAAAATGAAGGAAAAATTATCAATATTACTTCCATAGCTGGTTATTCTGGTTTGCCCTTTCGAGCTGCGTATTCAGCAACGAAAAGTGCACTGCATATGCTAACAGAAAGCCTTCGCCTTGAGCTTAAGCCAACCAACATCCAGTGTTGCACACTTGCGCCTGGAGACGTGGCAACCAATATTTCCCAAGGCAGATATCATGTACCTGTTAAGAAAAACTCTCCCTATTATGCCATTTACGGAGCTGCTAGAAAAGATATGGATGCACATGTGGATGATGGTGTTTCAGCAAAAACTGTTGCGATCTCTATCAATCGTCTTATCCAAAAAAATAAACTCAAACCCCACTATACTGTCGGGCCCTTTTTACAGCGCTTTTCTATATATTTAAAATCTTATTTGCCAGCAAAAATCTATGAGTTTATTCTCAGTAAATTTTATAAAATCTAATCAACAAACAATATGAAGTTTTTTATCGATACTGCTAATCTCGAACAAATCAAAGAAGCCCAAGCGTTAGGTATTTTGGATGGGGTCACTACCAACCCGTCACTAATGGCTAAAGAGGGCATTACTGGACAAGACAATATTTTAAAACATTATGTTGACATCTGTTCTGCGGTGACAGGAGATGTTTCGGCAGAGGTCATTGCAACAGACTACGATGGGATTGTTCAAGAAGGCGAAGCTTTAGCTGCCTTACATCCTCAAATTGTTGTTAAGGTTCCTGTTCTAAAAGACGGCATAAAAGCCATTCGGTATTTTTCTGATAATGGGATTAAAACCAATTGCACCTTGGTGTTTTCTTCTGGACAAGCCCTTTTAGCTGCTAAAGCAGGTGCAACTTATGTCTCACCTTTTATTGGACGTTTGGATGATATTTCAGCAGATGGCTTAAATCTTATTGATGAAATTCGCTTGATATATGAGAACTACAATTTTAAAACACAAATCTTGGCTGCCTCTGTCCGTCATACGATGCATGTGATTGAGTGTGCTAAAATTGGAGCAGACGTGATGACAGGACCATTGAGTTCGATTGTCGGTTTACTAAAACATCCATTAACTGAAAGTGGTTTGGCACAATTCTTAGCAGATCACAAAAAAGGAAACTAAATCATTTCCACGTATTGGTAAAGCTGGGGTTTTATGTACTTTTGCCACTTTAGTTTTTCAATATGCTTTCAGTTTCAAACCTATCGATTCAATTTGGTAAGCGCATCCTATTTGACGAGGTCAATGTGACCTTTACTACGGGGAATTGTTATGGAATTATCGGTGCCAATGGTGCTGGTAAATCAACATTCCTAAAAGTACTCAGTGGCCAACTTGATCCCAACGCTGGCCATGTTCACCTCGAGCCAGGTAAGCGTATGTCTGTTCTGGAGCAAAACCATTTTGCTTACGACGAACATCAAGTACTGCAGAGCGTGATCATGGGAAATAAACCCCTTTATGCGATCAAAAAAGAAATGGATGACTTGTATGCCAATCCAGATTTTTCAGATGCTGACAGTGAAAGAGTAGGGGAGTTACAAATCAAATTTGAGGAAATGGACGGGTGGAATGCTGATAGCGATGCTGCCGCACTTCTTTCCAATCTCGGAATTTCCGAAGACCTTCACTACACCTTGATGGGTGATCTCGACGGAAAGCAAAGAGTACGAGTCCTCCTTGCTCAATCCCTTTTCGGAAACCCAGACGTTTTGATAATGGACGAGCCCACCAATGATTTGGACTATGAAACCATTCAATGGTTGGAAGAGTTTTTAGCCAACTATGACCATACGGTCATTGTGGTCTCTCACGATCGTCACTTTTTAGATTCTGTCTGTACTCATATTTCAGATATTGATTTTGGAAAAATCAATCATTACAGTGGAAATTATACCTTTTGGTATGAATCTAGCCAATTGGCTGCACGACAACGTGCACAGCAAAACAAAAAGGCGGAAGAGAAAAAGAAAGAACTCGAAACTTTTATCGCACGCTTTAGCGCGAATGTTGCCAAGTCTAAACAAGCAACTTCTCGCAAAAAGATGATTGATAAGCTAAATATTGAAGAAATCAAGCCATCATCTAGGCGGTACCCCGCAATTATTTTCGAACAAGACCGAGAGGCGGGAGATCAGATTTTAAATATCAATAACTTGTGCGTTAATCAAGATAACGTTCCTTTGTTTGATCAAATTGATCTCAATTTGGCAAAAGGGGATAAGGTCATTGTCTTTTCGAAAGATGCAAGAGCGACGACTGCTTTTTACGAAGCTATCAGCGGAAATCAGCCAACGGTAAGTGGGTCTGTCGATTGGGGTATTACTACCTCACAGTCGTATCTGCCCCTAGACAACAGTTCGTTCTTCGAAAACCCACTATCACTTGTCGATTGGTTGCGACAATATGCACAAACAGAAGAAGAACGTGAGGAGGTCTTTTTAAGAGGCTTTTTAGGAAAAATGTTGTTTAGTGGAGAAGAAGCCCTTAAAATGTCAAATGTACTCTCTGGTGGAGAGAAAGTGCGTTGTATGCTGTCTCGTATGATGATGCAACGTGCTAATGTCGTTTTACTCGATGAACCGACCAATCACCTCGACTTGGAATCCATTACGGCAATCAATAACTCCCTAGTTAAGTTTAAAGGGACGGTACTGCTCACAACACATGATCACGCTTTTGCACAATCTGTTGGAAATCGCATCGTTGAACTCACACCGAAGGGTGTCATTGATCGACACATGTCTTTTCACGAGTATATGTCAGATATAAAAATTAAAGCTTTACGAGAGAAAATGTATGACTAAAAGATGGTTTTCGCTTTGTCGTGCTCATCTCGATGAACCAAAACCTGTACTTCGTCCGCTAACGCAGGAATCGCAAACCCTGAGCGCGCAGCTGAAGATTGTTGATCAAGTAGAATGCCAATAATACCAATTTCTTCTAAATCAAAAAGGACTCGTCTTGCTTCAATGTTGCTACCGCGAAACAAAACGATGTAATCCTCTGCCATTGGTTAGTTGTAATAAGTGCTATCCCAAATTGCTCGACTAAAGTTTTTACCGGCAGCAAAAGCGTAGTAAATCACAATAGCTGCAATGGACTTGAACATAAACAAGAAAATCAATATAAAATCAGACCAATTTGGTTCAGCACTAAAGAGGGTTAGAGGTATAAATGAGGTCAAAACCAAACTTAGCAATAATATAGATAAGATGCTGGTAACAATGTTTTTAAAAGGCCACATCAACAACAATCGAAAAGGGTGAAGATCATTGCCCCATTTGTGAATCAAATAGTAGTACTGGTTTCCGATTGGAACAAATAACAACGGGTCATCCGCATTTTTGAGTTTGAATAACTTGGAAGGAGCAACTATTTTCAAGTTTTGTAATTCCGTGTTGTGCGCTTGCTCTAATGCTTGTATACATTCAATGGCTTCAACAGGGATATCACCCTTGAAATGATCTAGGTCTAAAAAGCGCAAACGGTAATCGATGCACGTTTTTTTTATTGTATCTCGATGAAAGATTCGCTTGGTTTCAAATTGTTCAAAGTCGAATTGATTCTGGTTAGGATGTAAAGATTCTTTACATGTTGATAATGAAGGAACAGGTTCTTGAGATTGAAGAAGGACTTTGTGAAGGTCTATAGCAGGAAACATTTTTTCTTTTTTAGCATTTCAAAGATACACAAAAGCAAAAAGAAACCCAAAAGACGAAAACGGATTGCTAACGCAATTCCGCACCAAATTCATCCTGAATCCGTTCAAAAATCTTCTTTACAACTTTATCCACCTGCTTGTCTGTTAGTGTTTTGCGATGATCATTTAAAGTAAAACTTAAACCATAAGACTTTTTACCTTCCGGAATGCCTTTACCTTCATATACATCAAAAAGTTGAATTGAAGTCAACAACTTTTTTTCGGTTTCTTGTACAGCTTTTTGAAGGGATTCAAAAGAGACATCGCGATTGACCAGAAGGGCTAGATCACGGTTTACAGAAGGAAACTTAGAAATCTCTTGAATATGCTTTGCGGTATTTGGCCTGAGTGCTTCATAGGCTTCAATATCGATTTCAGCAACAAATATCTCATTCTCAATACCTAAACCCTCAAATGCTGTATTGTCTAGCTTACCTATCGATCCGAATACACTTTGCCCACTTTGAAGAGACATTCCTTCGCTAAAATACTTTTGATTCTCCACTGTGTTTTCCGAGTAAACAATTCCCGCTCGTTTACAAATGGCTTCGATGATTCCTTTTAAATAAAAGAAATCATTGGATTGTCCATTGCTTCGCCAGTGATTTGGGTGTTGCATTCCAGTAACGCCGATAACCAGCTGTTTTCTTTCGATGTAATCGGAGCCATTTTTTTGATATACGTTTCCAATTTCAAAAAACTGACAATTGTTATTTTTCCGATTGAGGTTGTACTGTATGGCTTCAACTAAGCCACCAAATAGGGATGTACGCATCGCTGAGAGCTCTTGACTCAACGGATTGACAATTGAAATGGCTTTGTCGTTCTCATTTTCTTGCAATTTGGTCAGGGAGTTGTTGTATATTTCAAAAAAACCAAGATTTGCAAGCTGTTGACTGAGTGATCTTTCCGCAAAGTTGGATGGTTTTTCACCATTTGGCATCGAAGTGATCAATCGATCTGAAAAATCAATGCGATTGTACCCATATACCCGCAAGATTTCTTCAACAACATCTGCTGGCCGAGTTACATCTACCCGATAACTTGGGATTGACAGTCCGAGCGTGGTTTCGGAAACATTGTTGATTTTGATATCTAAGGAAGTTAGGATCGACTTAATTTCTTCTCTGGGAATCTCTTGTCCGATCAATTTGTTGATGTAATCAAATTGAATCGTCAGTTGTTGTTGTTTAACCTTGTTGGGATAATCATCAGAAATTTCACTTGTAATTTTACCACCTGCAACTTCCATAATGAGCAATGCAGCACGTTTGAGCGCATAATCACAGAGTTGGATATCAACTCCACGTTCAAAACGAAAGGAGGCGTCTGTGCTCAGCCCATGACGCTTGGCAGTTTTTCGAATTCGAACAGGGTCAAAATATGCACTTTCTAAAAACACTTCATTTGTTTTTTCTGTAATTCCTGAGTCAATCCCACCAAAAACACCTGCGATACACATGGGCTTATCGCCATCACAAATCATAAGATCTTCCTCGTGAAGTTTTCGTTCAACGCCATCAAGAGTTGTAAACAGGGTTCCTTTTGGTAAAGTTTTAACTTTAACAGTATTGGAAGAAATTTCTTTCGCATCAAAGGCATGTAAAGGTTGTCCGATTTCGTGCAGGACGTAATTTGTCGCATCAACGATATTGTTGATCGGACTGAGTCCAATTGCTTTGAGTTTGTTTTGAATATGGGCTGATGATGGACCTACACTGACCCCCGAAATTCGGACACCACAGTAGCGAGGTGCTGCTTTGGCATCAAGAACATCAACCCGTATGGGTTTGAGAGATTGATGGATATGAAAATCATTTACACTTGGGGTGACGAGTTTGATTTGTATGCCTTGTTGCAACCAACCGGCTTTTAAATCACGGGCAACACCCATATGACTCATCGCATCTGCGCGGTTGGGGGTTAGACCAATTTCGAACACTTGATCACTTTCGGGCGAAAACACTTCATGAGCAGCAGTTCCCGGTTTCCATTTATTTTCTAAAACGATGATGCCATCATGACTTTGACCAACACCAATCTCGTCTTCAGCGCAAATCATACCCATACTCATTTGGTCACGGATTTTCGCTTTTTTGATTTTAAATGGTTCGCCTTGAATAGGGTAAATTGTACTTCCTACTGTTGCAACGATAACGGTTTGTCCTTTATCAACATTTGGTGCTCCACATACAATTGACAGTGGCTCATCCTTACCAACATCAACACTCGTGACTTTAAGTTTATCCGCATTGGGATGCTTTTCGCAAGTGAGTACTTTGCCAACCACCATACCATCTAACATACCTGGTATGGATTCAAAATCATGAATCCCTTCAACTTCCAAGCCCAAATCTGTCAACAGACCACTTATTTGCGTTGAATGCCAATCTGTGTCGACAAATTGCCTTAACCAGTTTAATGATATTTTCATTCGTAAATCCTAGTGCGGTAAAGATACAACGAAGATTTTTTTTAGCGCTATTTTTTTATGAGATGTATTTCCAAATTCCTCTACCAGATTGAAGCATTTGTAAGGTATCAGAGATTGATTTGTTTTCCACTTTTGCCAGAGTTGGGTCGTCTTCTAGTAAATCAATGGCTACATTTCGTACCTGAAGAATAACCTGTGCATCACGACTTAGGCTTGCGATGCGCATTTGTAGAATTCCGCTTTGCTGTGTACCCATTAGATCTCCTGGACCTCTAAGCTTTAAATCTACTTCTGCGAGTTCAAAGCCATCTTGCGTTCGAACCATGGCTTGTATTCGTGTTTTGGCCTCGTTGGACAATTTGTTGCCCGTCATCAAAATACAATAGCTCTTATCAGCTCCACGCCCTATGCGTCCCCGTAATTGATGAAGCTGCGACAGTCCAAATCTCTCTGCACTTTCGATGACCATTACACTAGCGTTGGGAATATTCACACCAACTTCAATCACTGTGGTAGCCACCATAATTTGTGTCTTCCCATTTGAAAAGCGTTCCATTTCAAGTGCTTTGTCTTCAGATTTCATTCGCCCATGAACTATACTAACTTGGTACTTTGGTTTTGGAAAATCACGTGATATGCTTTCAAATCCATCCATTAAGTCTTTATAATCCATCGACGATGATTCCTCAATCAATGGATAGACTACATACACCTGTCGTCCTTTTTCAATTTCACTCTTCATAAACTGGTTGACCGCCAATCGATTTTTGTCTGTGCGCTGAGCAGTTGTGATCGGTTTTCTTCCTGGGGGCAGTTCGTCAATAATTGAGCTTTCTAAATCTCCATACAACGTCATTGCCAAGGTACGAGGGATGGGTGTGGCCGTCATGACCAAAATATGGGGTGGAATTAAATTTTTCTTCCATAGCTTAGCTCTTTGTGCAACACCAAATTTGTGTTGTTCGTCAATGATTGCAAATCCCAAATTTTGGAAATGAACGTTGGGTTCAAGTACTGCATGCGTACCCACAAGAAGCTGTAATTCACCAGATTGCAGTTTTGCATGTATATCCTTTCTCTCAGAAGTTTTGGTAGAGCCAGTAAGTAATTTAATGGACAAGTTCAATGGGGCGGAAAGCTGCGACAAAGTTTGATAATGTTGTTGCGCAAGGATTTCAGTTGGTGCAACTATAGTCACCTGCGTTTGATTATCTAAGGCAATAAGTGCACTTAAAAAAGCTACTATGGTTTTTCCAGAGCCAACATCTCCTTGCAATAGTCGATTCATTTGCGCACCGCTAGCAAAATCAGATCGAATCTCTTTGATTACTCTTTTTTGAGCATCTGTCAAGGAAAAGGGCAAGTGATTGCTGTAAAAACTATTGAAAAAATCACCAACCTTGTCAAATAAATGTCCTTTGAACTGTTTTCGTTGTTCCAATTTTTTCTGCAATAGTTGAAGCTGTATAAAAAATAATTCCTCAAATCGAAGGCGCTTTTGTGCTTTTTCTAGCTGTTGCAAATCTTTTGGAAAATGAATAGCACTCAGTGCTTCGGTGGCTCCAATTAGTCCATGGTCACTTCGAATCTTGTCAGAAAGGGTTTCCCGTACGCCCAAACGCAATTCATCAAAAAGATGCTGCATAATTTGACGAATCGTACGATTGCTAATGCTTCTATTGACCAGCTTTTCTGTAGATGGATATACTGGCTGGAAAACTGATGATTTTTTTGTTGCCTCTGGTGTTTGTTTCTCTAGCTCTGGGTGAGCAATGGAGCATCGAGATCCATACCACAACAAGCGACCAAAAGCAATATAGTCGATGTTTGTTTGGAGCTGTTTTTGAATCCATTGATATCCCCGAAACCAAACAAGTTCAATTTCTCCAGTTGAATCTTGAAAGTTAGCAACGAGACGCTTTCCCTTGGCGTGATTAATTAAGCGGATATTGTTGATTTTCCCGACAATCTGCACGTCAGCTTGCACTTTTGGTAGCTCGGCGATGCTGTAAAATCGAGTACGATCTACATATCGGTTTGGGAAGTGATACAGTAAGTCTTTGCAGGTGTCAATCCCCAATTCATTGCGTAGTAAAGTGCCGCGATTTGGACCGACTCCTTTTAGATATTCAATGGGTTTTTCTAACAACGCTGCTGCCATTTAACGAAGATAAATTTTTTCAAGAGAATTGTTGATAAAGTCTACTTATGTTCTGGTATAGCGACTGGATTTTTTCTTTTTTACACGTAATTTAGTGGCTGTGGAAGATTACCTATCTCAACTCAATGATGCGCAACAACAACCCACAACCCATGTGGACGGACCACTAATGGTCATTGCTGGTGCTGGATCTGGAAAAACAAGAGTGTTGACTTATCGGATTGCGTATTTAATGCAACAAGGGATAGACGCGTTTTCCATACTGGCTTTAACCTTTACCAACAAGGCAGCTCGAGAAATGAAAACTCGAATTGCTGAGATTGTTGGCGAAAGTGAGTCCAAAAATCTGTGGATGGGAACCTTTCACTCGGTTTTTGCACGAATCCTGCGGGCAGAAGCAGACCGATTGGGTTACCCCTCTAGCTTTACAATTTATGACAGCCAGGACTCAGAACGCCTTGTCAAGTCGATAATCAAGGAGATGAATCTGGATACAGACATTTACAAGCCTAAGCAAATTCGAAATCGGATTTCATCCTTTAAAAACAGTTTGATTACGGTTCGTGCCTATCACAACAATCCCGAATTGGTTGAAACAGACAGAGAAGCCAGACGCTCAGCGATGGGAAATATCTATAGAAATTATGTCGAACGTTGCTTCAAAGCAGGAGCGATGGATTTTGATGATTTATTGCTCAAGACCAATGAGCTTCTCAATCGTTTCCCTGATGTGCTGGCGAAATATCAAGATCGATTTCGGTATATTTTAGTTGATGAGTACCAAGATACCAATCATTCTCAATATTTGATTGTAAGGGCTTTAGCAGATAAGTTTCAAAACTTATGTGTGGTTGGTGACGATGCGCAGAGCATCTATGCGTTTCGTGGTGCTAATATTGAAAACATATTGAATTTTCAAAAAGATTATCCCGATGCAAAAACTTACAGACTTGAGCAAAATTATAGGTCAACTGAATGTATAGTAGAAGCAGCAAACAGTGTGATTAATCACAACCAAAACAAACTGGATAAAACCGTTTGGACTGCTAACGAAAAGGGTGAAAAAATCGTGATCCATCGCAGTCCATCAGATGGCGATGAGGGTCGATATGTGGCACAATCCATTTTTGAGCAAGCCATGAACTTGCAACTGTCTTATACTTCGTTTGCCATTCTGTATCGAACCAATGCACAATCTAGAGCGATGGAAGATGCGTTGCGAAAGCGAAATATTCCATACCGAGTGTATGGTGGGCTATCGTTCTATCAGCGGAAAGAAATCAAAGATATGCTTGCTTATCTTCGTTTGATTGTCAATCCGAAAGATGAAGAAAGCTTACGTCGAGTAATCAATTATCCCACACGCGGAATTGGGCAGACTACAATGAATAAGCTGGTTGTAGCCGCACAAGAACACAATCTTTCTTTGTTTGAAGTTGCTGATCAAGCCAATCATTTGCCTCTGCAAATTCATGCTGGTGCAAAAACAAAATTAGTCAATTTTGCAACTTTGATTAAAAGCTTTCAGGTAGCAAATGCCAATCAAACTGCTTTTGAAACGGCTGACATGGTTGCTAAAAAAACAGGACTGGTTCAAGAACTCAAAAAAGAAGGGACTCCTGAAGCTATCAATCGAGTTGAAAATATTGAGGAATTACTGAATGGAATTCGTGATTTTGTAGATGGTCAGCGCGAAATTGTTGATGCGAAGGGGTCGTTGGTTGAGTTTCTTGCGGATGTTGCTTTGGCAACGGATTTTGATAATGAGATTACTGATGAAAATTCAGTATCTCTAATGACTGTTCATTTAGCGAAAGGATTGGAATTTCCGCATGTCTTTATTGTTGGAATGGAAGATGACCTATTTCCTTCAGCGATGAATATGAATTCCCGATCCGAATTGGAAGAAGAGCGTAGATTGTTTTATGTGGCACTCACACGCGCTAAAAAACTAGCGACTCTGACTTATACCCAGTGTAGGTATCGCTGGGGCAAGCTCAATGATGCTGAACCAAGTCGATTTTTATCCGAGATTGACCATTCATATGTGGACAATCGTGTAGTTGAATCAAATTATGAATTCAAGCCCTTGGTTGACCCTTCCATATTTGGGGATGATCATTCAAAAATTCGCTTTAAAAAGCCACCTACAAAATCAACACCTAAACGCGTGCCCAAAAACCTCAAGCCAGTTTCTGCTTCAACTCATTCTTCTCTTATCGAGCTCGAGGGATTGGAAGTAGGGGCGAGGGTAAGTCACAACCGTTTTGGTGCAGGTACAATTGTTTCCATAGAGGGAGATGGTGGAGATGCAAAAGCATTGATTGATTTTGATGGGAATGGAAGAAAGAATTTACTTTTACGATTTGCAAAACTCGATATCTTATAGAATATGCGATTGTCATTTTTTGGACATAACGAGAAAGTGATTCAAAAGACGATTGATATACTCAATTCTGGGGGTCTTATTATCTATCCCACCGACACCGTATATGCATTTGGGTGTGCATGCCACAATACCAAAGCCATTGAAAAGCTGGCAATAATCAAACATGCAAAAAAGAAAAAGCCCCCTGTTAGTTTGGTTTGCGCATCCATTTCACAAGCAGCAGACTATACGGGTCAAATGGACAATACAAGCTTTCGATTGCTTAAAACGTATCTCCCGGGTCCATATACCTTTATTTTACCTGTAAAGAAAAAACTCCCAAAGGCATTAGGGAAGCGTCAGTCTATCGGAATTCGTGTGCCTAGACACCTAGGAATATGTGCTTTGATAAACGCTTTAGGACAGCCACTGGCATCAGCATCACTCCATCATGATGATGTGATCAGAGATTATACCACAGATCCTGATGAAATCGAACAACAATGGGGTTCTGTAATCGATTTGTTCCTCGATAGTGGTTTTGGCGGAAACGGGCCGTCAACAGTTGTTGATTTATGTGAGTCTTCTCCAAAAATTATTCGCCAAGGAATAGGGAATTTTTAATAAAAAAAACGCAACCCTAGGGTTGCGTTTAGAAATTCAATAATAAGACAGCTACTATTCTTTAGTTGCAGCCATTGCCTCATCTAAAAGACTATAGAACTGATCCAATTTTGGAAGCAATACAATACGAATACGTCTGTTGTTTGCACGTCCTGAAGCAGTTTCGTTATCATCGACAGGGATATATGAGCTACGACCAGCAGCGATCATACGTTCAGGAGCAACGCCAAATTCTTTTTGAAGCACGCGAACGATTGAAGTAGCGCGATTCACACTCAAATCCCAATTATCCTCAAACAGGTCATTGCTGATTGGGCGATCATCTGTGTGCCCTTCAACCATAAACTCAAATTCTGGCTTATCGTTGATGATTTTGGCAACTTTACCAAGGACTTCCTTCGCACGAGCAGTGATTTTATTACTTCCGGTGTTGAAGACCATTTTATCAGAAATCGAAATGAAAACAACACCTTTCTCAACATTGATTTCAATATCACTATCATTGATGTCGACAAGCGAACTTTTTAATGCAGTTACAAGGGCTAGAGTTACAGAGTCTCTGCGAGTTACTGCATCTTGCATTCTGCGGATTGTCAGATCTTTTTCTTTCAATGACTCAAGCGAACGTTCAAGGTTATCAGCACCTTTTTTGGTTAAAGTTGTTAGATTGCCCATGTTATTTATGAGATCTTGGTTGTTCTCGATGAGGAACTGGTTTTGCTTACGAAGCTCAGCAATAGAAGCATCTGTTGCTGCTTTCTCATCTAAGCAAGCATTGAGTTTAACAGTTGCAGAATTCAGTAATTCTTGAGTTTCTTTTTGTTGAGTTTCAAGAGCAGCATATTTCTTTTGGGGTACACACGAGGTGAACAAAATTGGGAATGCTACAAGTAAAACGATTATTTTTTTCATTACTATGATTTTAATTTTGCTCAAAGTTATTAAAAATAAGATTAATCTGTCTCTATTGTGACGCTTTTTTATAGAGAAAATTATTTCGGATTGACTTTAGCAACTAAAAACTTAACAAAAACACTTGTTATACGTAAAGGCATAACTGTTTTTTTTCGATTAAATAGGGTTTTTGGAAATACTCGAAAAAAGTGATTGTGGGCTTTTACAATGGCCCAAACATGATCAAATTTGAAAGTGAAAAAAAAGAAGAGTCCCAAAAAGAAATCAAATCCCAATCGAAAAACAATTATAAGAAGTAAAGGAAAAGCAGGAATTGACTTTGTATATGTCCACAACGAGTTGCGAATATTGAAATATAACTTTTTGGGCTGATTGGTAGGCAATGTTCCACCACCCAAGTGTGCAACATGAATATTGCCATGACACATTGTAATCCAACCCACTGCCTTTCCCCGCAAACACAAATCGATTTCCTCAAAATGCATAAAAAACCTTTCATCAAAGCCCCCTAACTGGGTAAAAGCCGTTTTTCGAACCCAAAAAGCCGCACCACTTGCCCAGGTTACTTTTTCAAGGTTGTCATATTGTCCTTGGTCTTTTTCACAATGGTATAGATAACGACCACGACAATACGGAAATCCGAACAGGTCTAATCGACCACCAGCTGCACCAGCGTATTCAAAAAAAGATTTGTTTTGATCAGAAACAATTTTGGGTTGTGCAAAACCGAGATGCTGTTGGGTTTTAAAGAGCTGTCGCATCGGAGTAACCCAATCCGAGTTCACCCGGACATCGTTGTTGAGAAAACAGTACAAGTCTGCATCGATTTTGGAAACGGCCAAGTTGTACCCTTTTGTATAACCAAAGTTATTGTCGAGAACCAGAACCTTAACCTCAGGGAAATTCTTTTTAACAAGATCTAGAGAATCATCTGTTGAACAATTATCAACTACCCAAACTTCCGCTTCTTCTTTATGTCTGACAACGCTACCTAAATAAGTAGATAAAAGGGCTTTTCCATTATAATTCAGAACAAGAATTGCAACTTTCATTTTATATTGGGTTTAACATTGGTAAATCTTTGCAAAAATGATATTGCTGATTTTCATAATCAAATCTACAATAATAGTGATTCAAGCCGTTGGTGATCATCATATATTGTGCATTAAAGTTCATGTTGTACCGTGCGACTTGATCAAAGGCGTCTTGTGTAATGGAAACTCCTGGTGCCTTGCACTCTATCAAAACCTGCGCACTTCCATCTGCTGAAAACACGATAATGTCAAATCTTTTTTGTAAACCAGCAAGTGTAAATTGCTTTTCCACGTTAACCCAAGACTTTGGCGCTTTCTTTTCGTCTAATAAAAAACGGATTACGTGTTGTCTAACCCATTCTTCAGGGGATAATATCACAAATTTTTTGCGAATCGGATCAAATATGTACCGCTTGTTTTCACTATTTTTGGTTATCAATGAATATGCCTGAAAAGCCAGCTTTTGCATATTGCAAAATTGAAAAAAAACATTGAACTCTCTACAAGATATCTTAAAAGACATTCAAGAAAGACGCTTTTCTCCAATATATTTTTTAATGGGCGAGGAGTCATACTTCATTGATCGAATCGAGAGAGAGTTATATCACAACGTTCTGTCAGAGGAAGAGCGTGCATTCAATCAAGTTGTTTTGTATGGAAAGGACACGACAATTGATCAAATTCTAGATGCCGCTAAGCGATTTCCAATGATGACAGAATACCAACTTGTTATTGTTCGTGAGGCACAAGAACTTTCCCGGGTTATTGATCAGCTGGAGAGTTATGTAAACGATCCTCAAACATCAACAGTTCTGGTCATTTGTTACAAGTACAAATCAATCGATAAGCGAAAAAAGTTCTACAAGGCTTTACAACAATATGCTGTTTTGTTTGATAGTAAGCGACTTTATGAAAATCAAGTGCCAGATTGGATTCAAAGGTGGGTGAATAACAAAAAACGAACCATAAATCTAAAGGCATCGCACCTTTTGGTTGAGTGCTTGGGAACGCATTTGAGCGCAATCGAACAATCCCTTGAAAAACTCCTTCTTCTGGTAGATCACAATCAAGAAATCACCGAAAATCACATCGAAGAACACATTGGGTTTAGTAAAGATTTCAATAATTTTGAGTTACGAAAAGCCTTGGGTTCCGGAAATGTTGCTCACGCACAACGAATTTGTCATTACTTCTCACTGCACCCTCGTCAGCACCCGATTATTGTTACTCTTTCTACCTTGCATTTGTTTTTTGTACAGCTGATGCAGTACCATGGTCTAGAAAATCACAGCCCCAATCACGTTTCTCGATTGCTTGGGATTCCCCCTTTTGTTGTAAAAGAATTTCAAATTGCAGCAAAACGTTATCCCATGAAATCTATATCCTTTATACTTGAGAAAATACGAACTGCAGACATGAATTGTAAAGGCCTAGGTGTTGGCTCAATTTCTGAAAAAGCTGTTTTGCGACAGTTGATTAACGATATCGTTGGTTAGCTAAGTTTTGGAAACTGTTTGGGGTCGAATTCATGCATCATTTCATATGCAGCTTCAATCACATCATCGAGACTTGGTTTTGAGAAATAATCACCGTCTGATCCATATGCAGGTCGATGTGCTTTTGCTGTTAAGGTATTGGGTTTACTGTCCAATAGCGGGAAAATACTTTGCCTTTCGAGTAACTCATTTAAGATATATGCAGTCCCTCCACCTGGCACATCCTCATCGACAATCAACAAACGATTTGTTTTTTCAACACTTTTTCGAATGTCATTTTTCAAGTCAAATGGTATCAGAGATTGAATATCGATAACTTCAATATCAACTCCTAGTTTTTGTAATTCTTCTGCTGCTTCGAGTACGATTCGAAGTGTTGAGCCATAGGAAACAAGGGTGATGTCCTTTCCTTCTCGCATGGTTTCAGTAGTTCCAAGCGGCACACGAAATTCTCCTAAGTTATTGGGAAGTTTTTCTTTTAATCGATATCCATTTAATGATTCAATAACAAGTGCTGGATCATCGCCCTCCAAAAGTGTGTTGTACATTCCAGCTGCTTGGGTCATATCACGTGGAACGAGGATAAACACCCCACGAAGGTTGTTCAGCAAACCGCCCATTGGAGATCCAGAGTGCCATATACCTTCAAGTCTGTGGCCTCTCGTACGAATGATCAGTGGACAAACTTGTTTTCCATTTGTTCGGTAGTGTAAAGTCGCCAAGTCATCACTCATAATTTGAAGAGCATATAGAACATAATCGAGATATTGAATCTCTGCAATAGGACGTAGCCCACGAAGAGCCATTCCGATTCCCTCTCCAACAATAGTCGCTTCACGAATACCACGATCTGCTACTCGCTCAACTCCAAAAATGGATTGCAATCCTTCTAGACCTTGATTGACATCTCCGATTTTGCCAGTGTCTTCCCCAAAAACCAAGAGTTTATTGTTTTTATTAAACAATGCTTTAAAGTTATCCCGAAGAATGATTCGACCGTCAACTTCCTTGGCATTGTCGTCATAGGACGCGTTAACAGGGTCAACTTGCAAAGAAGATGTCTGGGTTTCGTTGTAGAGGTTACTACTAAATTTTGGCTGGATTTGTTCAAAGTAACGCTTTGTCCATGATTGTAGTTCTTCAGTTTGTGGGCTTGGGTTCGTTCGCATTATCCGAATAGATTTTCGAGCAAGAGATGCAATTTTTTTGCGATTAATCGATTTGTCTTTAATCAGTCGATTCGCCTCTTTAACCAGATCCTGGTTTTGACATGCAATCAAACATTCAACGAGCTGTTGTGCTTCTTTACGGATTGGTTGTAAACTGGCTTCCCAAGCATCATTTTTAGCTTGCTTTGCTTGTTGTTGGGTTGATTTTTCAATCTCAATAAGCTCGGTTTCCGTAGCAATTTTGCTATCTAAAATCCATGTTCTAAATCTTCGATTGCAATCATTCTGTTTTTCCCATTCTAATCGCTCCTCAGATTTGTATCTCTCATGCGAACCAGAGGTGGAATGTCCTTGTGGCTGGGTAAGTTCGGTTACATGAATAAGCACTGGTACATGATGAGTTCGAGCGATCTCTCCTGCTTTTTGAAAGGTGTGAATCAAGTTTGGATAATCCCAACCTTGAACTGTAAAAATCTCAAAACCTGTTTTAGTTTTACTTCTTTGAAAACCAGCTAACGCTTCTGAAATACTCCCTTTGACTGTTTGAAAACTATTGTCTACGGAAATGCCATAATCATCATCCCATACGCTAATTACCATCGGGATTTGATGAACACCAGCAGCATTTATTGACTCAAAGAAAAGTCCCTCACTTGTGCTTGCGTTCCCTATTGTGCCCCATGCCACTTCATTCCCATTTACAGAAAATTTGACATCGTCAAAAACCCCCTCCGTTCTGTAGAGTTTGGAGGCCATTGCAAGTCCTACAAGTCTAGGCATTTGTGCTGCTGTACAGGATACATCAGAACTTGAATTGTATCGATCGGTTTGGCGCAACCATGATCCGTTTTTGTCTATCAAGTCTGTGTTGTAGTGCCCCCCCATTTGTCTCCCAGAAGACATCGGTTCTTGATCAGGGTCTGTGTGTGCATACAAACCGGCAAATAATTGTTGGGGAGTTAGGCTGTCAATGGCCATCATAAAAGTTTGGTCTCTGTAATAACCAGAACGAAAATCACCTTTTTGAAATGCCTTAGCCATGGCGATCTGTGGAAGTTCTTTACCGTCTCCGAATATGCCAAATTTTGCTTTTCCCGTTAAGACTTCTTTACGACCCAACAAACTCACTGCTCTACTCAGGCAAACAATATTGTAATCTTTTAGGACCTCTTCCTTAAAAGATGTAAATGAAATTTCAGAAGTGAGTTCGTGTATCATTTGATAATGGGCCTTAAATTTACAAATTTGTTCGGGAAACCGTCATAATATAATGACATCAAAACCAACTTCTTGTAAATAAAGAAAGAAGGTCGCTAGCTTGTACAGAGAGTGTAAAGCGAATTTTTGATGAATATGCCTTGTCATCAATTTCCCAACCAAGATTTGAATATAAGGGAAAATATATTGCTAGATAGTCTTGTATTAAATTTATGCTAAGTCCGGTATCGTAAATAAAACGTTTCTTTTGCATTTTATTCTTAACCATACCAATGTCACTGTAAGCCTCAAGACTTCGCCAAAGAGTGGTGTTAAAGTTGGCAGATACCATCCATTGATTTGCAGTTTGAGTAGGGATAAATGATTTAAAACCTCCTTCAGCAAGTATGTATTGTTGACTAAAGAAACCACTTGTTTCAGATCGACCTAAGAGGTTGTACTTGAACGAGTAATCATTTACCCTTGAAATACCAAAATCAAAATTTCCGCTATTATTTAAATCAGACAGTATTCCGATAAAAAAACGATAAGAGTATTGCTTCCCTTCGCTGTAGTATTTTCGATTTCGATAAGAGGCAGAAAACTTTGTAAAAGAATTCCCCATTTGTAGAACTGCACCAATTCCTTCCGATGAAGAGCTACTACTATCACGATAGAGATAGGTTAGAGAAGTGTTAAAATCTCCGGCAGTAATTTCCTTGTTTTGATCTTCTTGAAGTAAAGACACCAACTCAACCCCAACAATAGAGCGTTTATTACTTGCCAAACCTTCAGGTCGAAACGTTGCATCGATTTGTGGATTGAAACGATAATATCTTTGACCTGGATTAAAATGGAAAGATTCTGCCCCAAAACCACAAGAAATACTGGCCAATTTTTTTTTCTGAAAATAAGATCGATGTCGGATTGAGAACGAACCGCTTAGGCTCATTTCTTTAGTTGCATATTGTGGAGAAAAATATAGGGTGGTTGGTTGTCTAAGAACAAGTCCATTGTGAATCGCCATCCCAAATAAAACGCCATCGTAGGCATTAAACGTTAAGTTGGGTGCGACAAATGTCGATGCATAATGAGAGCTAGGAATATCTTCAAACAAGCGAAGCTTTCTGTCACGTTTTGTAAAGCTGTTGTTTAGCTTAATATTGTTGTTGTTTGTATTGGTTTCTAATACCAATTGTTCAGGATTTATGACGATTTTATCAATCTTTGTTTTATCGAAAGTTAGGCGTTGTTTTTCAACACCACCAGGTATCCAAATTGATGAAACGAGCTTGTTTTTTGAATAACTGTTTAGTTTCACGGGGGTTTTCGATGCTGAATGGTTCGTCATTTCGACTTCAACAAGATGATCTGATTTCAAAATCTGACGAATTGCATAATCAGTGAGCCCTGATTCACAACAATACCCTTCATAAAACCACTTGGCTTGATTATTAAAAAACAATTCAAAATTATCTTGAATCGATAAAGGATTTACGTGATTTTTACTTGTAAAGAGTGTAAATACAAACGCATCCAGTTTCTCTCTACCAACCGTTTCTTCTAAGATTTTGATTCCCATAGCAGATCGGGATCGTAAAGCGATTCTACGATTGTATTTTGTTAAGTCTTTACTCGGAGTGAACAAGGGTTGAGTGAGATTTCTTCGATAAACAAACGCAGCTTGTAAATTGGTTTTAAAGCTGAAAGGGGCTTTCGCAAATTGATAAGATGATACCGGAGAGAATTTGGCCAGATTCCCAGTCAATCGCAATTCGGGAAAATAGGTTCCTACATAACGCATAAATAAGTAATGTGACAAACCATCGGCAAGCCATCTATTTTGACGGTAATTTTCAGGAAATTTAGACTGAACCAATTTTCGCATAAGAACTTGAATGGCCTTGAGTTCAAATTGTTCTATTTTTGGAATCGGTCGTATGGTATTCAAAAGTAGATCAAGGCCAACGATCGGATTTTGATTATAAAATTCTGAATCAACTAAAAAGTATTGATTGTTTAGGTTTCCAAAAAAAATTTGTGCAAAGTCTTGAATTCGATTTGTGATTTCAAGACCAGTTTCTGTATCCACTTCATCTGCCATGTCTGTTTGAATCTCGAAATTAGGCGATCCAATGGTTTTGAATTTATGGTTGAGTTTTAGATAAAAAACTAGATTACTTTGATTTTGGTCTTCTGCTTGCCAGCAATTGTTTTGAAAACTCCCTTTTATTGATGGAATAATGGTATAATTTTCTGGAAAACAAACGGAAAAACTAGCAGATGAAAGGGATGCAGTTCGATCGTTAAATCCATAATTTGAATCAAGGTTCCACTGCCCCTTGAAACTTTGATTTGCGAATTCTAAAAATCCGTTTCGAAAGCTGATTTCATCGAGATTATTGATTCCATATCCTGTGAAGTGATTTGCAGGAAGTTTTATGGAGTAAAGAGCGGTAAATTGAAACGAATCTTTTGGTTGAATGGGGTTGACCACATGAATCGCAATGATGTCTTTTTGTTCTTCGAGACGATGCCATTTTAAACTGCCTAAATTGGATCGAAAATTATCAACTTTGGTATATCCTTTTTCAGCTGATTGCGATTTTTCAAACTTAAAATTGAATTCCTGAGCAAGTTTGACAGCCAAAGGGGTTGACGTATCACTGTAGGAGTGATTCCAATCGTAAAGATATAGGGTGTCGATAAGCTTGTTGGAATTGTTCGTGAAACTAAATAACTGATTGACTTTAATAATACCATTTATCGGGTCAATCTGGGCATCAATTTCATTTGCCTGTTGCGAGAAACAAAACGCAATCTGAAAAATCGAGAGTAGGCAAAACTGTTTTTTCAAGTTTAGAAGTTTGGTCCCGTTTCTGTATCGGAATAATACTGTTTGAGTTGGTCGATAACTTCATCAGCAGTATCAACACAGCTGAATAGATTTAAATCTTCTTCACTTATGGTTTTGCTTTTTATCAACAGGGTCTGTTTAAGCCAGTCAATGAGTCCACTCCAAAAAGCTGTACCTACGAGAATAATTGGGATCTTTTTGATTTTGGAAGTTTGGATAAGCGTAATCGCTTCCATCAGTTCGTCGAGAGTGCCAAATCCACCTGGTAAAACAACGAATGCTTGTGCATATTTGACAAACATCACCTTTCGAACAAAGAAATAGTCGAAATTGATCACTCTATCTTTGTCGATGTAGTTGTTGTGTTTTTCTTCGAAGGGCAGGTCAATGGTTAGCCCCACAGAGGCTCCACCTGCCTCTTGTGCACCCTTGTTTGCAGCTTCCATAATTCCTGGTCCACCACCAGTGATGACACCAAACCCTATATCAACAATTCGTTTTGCAATTTCATTAGCCAATATATAATTGGGATGTGTCTTTTGAGTTCGAGCAGATCCAAATATTGAAATACATGGATTGTGATGTCCCATTTTTTCAAATCCCTGAACAAATTCTCCCATGATTTTGAATAGCATCCATGAGTTCTTTGTTGTTAATTCATTCCATCCTGATGCATAGTTTTTAGCCATTATTTATTTGTTTTTAACTCGTTTTTCAAATATTTTCCAGTGTGTGAAATTGATGATGCAGAAATTTTTTCAGGAGTTCCAGTACACACGACCTGTCCACCTTTTGCACCGCCTTCTGGACCAATATCGATAATATAATCCATGATTTTAATCACATCAAGGTTGTGTTCGATTATCAAAACTGTGTTGCCTTTATCAACAAGTTTCTGCAGAACCTCTAACAGGACTCGAATATCATCAAAGTGTAAACCTGTGGTTGGCTCATCTAAGATATAAAATGTTTTTCCAGTGTCTTTTTTTGACAATTCTGTAGCAAGTTTAATACGCTGTGCTTCGCCACCTGATAATGTTGTAGACTGTTGACCTAAACTGATATAACCGAGTCCAACATTTTGTATTGTTTTCAGCTTTCTGTAAATCTTTGGATGAGACTCGAAAAACAAACAAGCTTCATTAATGGTCATATTCAAAACATCGTTAATTGTTTTATTTCGATACCTGATTTCTAAAGTTTCACGAGTAAATCGCTTTCCTTGACAGTCATCACAAGGTACATATACGTCCGGTAAAAAATTCATCACTATGGTTTTTAAGCCAGCACCTTGACAGGTTTCACAACGACCACCAACCACATTAAAACTAAACCTTCCGGGTTTGTATCCACGAATTTGTGCCTCTGGAGTTTTGGTAAATAGACTTCTTATTTCACTAAATACACCCGTGTAGGTAGCAGGATTACTTCTTGGTGTGCGTCCAATAGGGGATTGGTTGATATCAATGACTTTATCAAGATTTTCAAGCCCCTCAATTTTATCGTAGGCTAGGGGTTCTTTTACGCCATTGAAAAAATATTTATTTAGAATTGGGTAGAGGGTTTCATTGATCAAGGTTGATTTTCCACTTCCAGAAACACCAGTAACTCCAATCATGGTGTTGAGAGGAAATTCTACATCGATATTCTTAAGATTATGCCCTCTACAATTGCTGATTTTCAGTACTTTTCCATTCCCTTTTCTGCGGGTGCTCGGAACGCCGATTTGTTCCTTTCCGTTCAAAAACGCTGCTGTAATGGTTTTTAACTTTTTTACCTCTTTTGGTGTGCCTTGCGCGATGACTGCCCCGCCATTTCTACCTGCCTTTGGCCCCAGGTCTATCAAATGGTCTGCTCGCTCCATCATCTCTTTATCATGCTCTACAACAATAACCGTGTTGCCAATGTCACGTAACGACAATAAAGAGTCAATCAATCTATCGTTATCCCTTTGGTGAAGTCCAATACTCGGTTCATCGAGTATATACAAAACACCAACAAGTTGTGCACCAATTTGAGTTGCTAACCGAATTCGCTGCGCTTCTCCACCTGAGAGCGATTTCGAACTGCGTTGAAGTGTTAAATACTCTAAACCAACATCCAAAAGAAATTGAATTCGTTTTTGAATTTCTTTTATTACTTCAGATGCAATAGCCAATTGTTTCTCAGAGAGATTTGATTCTAGTTTGCCTACCCATAGTGCAAGTTCACTTAAATCCATTGCTGATACCTCAGCAATGTTTTTACCTGCTAGTTTAAAGCACATTGCCGCTTCGTTTAAACGTGAACCATGGCAAGAAGGGCAGTTTATTTCATCCATAAACGACTTTGCCCACCGTTTTAGTGATGTAGAATGCGCCTCTTTAAATTGGTTCTCGATAAAGGGAACAATTCCATCGTAATCGATCGAATATTCGCGAGTTAGCCCTAAGGATTTAGAAACGACAGAAAACTGTTCACTTCCCCCGTGAAGGATGACTTCGATAGCGTCTTTCGGGACCGAATGAATAGGGTCTTGCAAGGAAAAATTATAACGCGCTGCAACACTTTCAAACTGTTTAAATGTCCAGTTGTTTTTATGACTGCCAGCTGGTTTAATCCCCCCAGCATGAATTGAGATAGAATGATCTGGAATAACCTTGTTTATATTGACTTCATACTTTACACCAAGTCCGCTACAACTTGCACACATCCCTTTGGGGGAATTAAACGAAAAGCTATTTGGCTCAGGGGAGGGATAGGCAATTCCAGTACTTGGACACATCAATTTACGACTAAAAAATCGATTTTCTTTACTGTCTTGTCCCCATAGAATAATGGTATCTTTTCCGTGATACATCGCAGTTTGCAAACTCTCTTTGAGCTGTTTTTGTGAGCTTAGTTTGTTACGATTTATCAGCAAGCGATCAATCACAATTTCAATGTCGTGGAGTTTATAGCGATCTACTTTGTATCCAGCTTTTAAATCAATAAACTCTCCATCAACCCTTACACGAGTAAACCCTTGCTTTAATATTGTGGAAAACAATTCTCGATAATGTCCTTTTCGAGAGCGCACAACAGGTGCTAGCAAGATAACTTTTTGGGTGTTAAAGTCATTGTGAATCAGAGAAACAATCTCATCATCACTATATTGAACCATCAACTCCTGGGTTGCACTGCTGTAGGCGTTGGCAGCCCTTGCAAATAGTAAACGGAAAAAATCATACAATTCTGTGATTGTTCCGACTGTAGATCTTGGGCTTTTACTCGTTGTTTTTTGCTCAATTGCAACCACAGGGGATAAGCCATCGACTTTATCAACATCTGGCCGCTCCATTCCACCAATAAATTGTCGTGCATAAGCGCTAAATGTTTCTATATATCTACGCTGCCCCTCAGCGTGTAGGGTGTCAAATGCAAGGGAGGATTTGCCGCTGCCCGACAAACCTGTGATTACAGTTAATGCATCACGTGGAATCGAAACATCAATGTTTTTAAGATTGTGTTCTCGAGCACCCTTAATAACAATTTTTTCTTCCATGAGCAAACTTGCAATATACTTTTTTTATGTCGATAAAAGAAATAGTTTATAATCTGATTTTATCCTCAACGAATTGAGCGATTGCTTCATGTAAAAACGCATGTGTTTGCGCTTTAAAATACGGATAGTATTTTTCTAAAATCTCAATAGACGCCCCCATTGGTTCCATATGTTTACGTTTCGACATCTGGTTTAAAACCAAGCGTATCCCGTCAATCGAAGCATAGTTTTCTAACCAACCGTATTTTTGCATGGCCATAAAATAATGTTTGGCACTTTCTGGCATCAAGTGAATTCGATTCTGAAGAATGTCTTGCACCTCATCTACAAAATCAGATAAAAGTGTGTTGTGAAAATCACTAAAATCAGCAGCAAGAAAATGATCGTAAAACATATCTAAAATGACTCGAGAACGATGACGATATTTGTCAAATAATAAAGCACGCAATTCACGACTGATGGGGTGACTGTCTGTGTACAAATCAATCTCTCTATGAAGGTGAATTCCTTTTTGAACAGAAACAGGATACTCGTTTAGGGTCTTATTATTGACATGATCCCCCAAAAAATTTCCATATAGGATATTTTCATCCGTTCCTGATAGAATCAAATGACCAAGATAATTCATCCCTCAAAAATAGGAATGTCGGACGTATTCTTTGTTATCTTTGCAAAAGATGACGTTAATCAGTTCTGTTTCTGGCATTCGAGGAACCTTAGGTGGTAAAACAGGGGATAACCTTACCCCAATAGATGTTGTGCGTTTTGCAAGTGCCTATGGTTCATGGATATTACAAAATGTTGATAAAGCCACCGTAGTGGTGGGTCGTGATGCTAGACCTTCTGGACCGATCATACAAAACTTGGTTCAACAAACACTTGTTTCGCTTGGAATTGATGTGATTGACGTTGGACTATCAACAACACCAACAGTAGAATTGGAGGTTGTGCGCCACAAAGCACAGGGAGGGATTATACTCACAGCCAGTCACAATCCCAAAGAATGGAATGCGCTAAAATTACTCAATAAAAAAGGGGAGTTTCTCAATGCTGATGAAGGTGAACAAATCAATACGATGAGCGCAAACTTGTCTTCGATTGAGTTTGCCAACATCGATAACTTAGGGGTAATATGTAAAGAGTCAGATGCCATTCAACATCATATTGAAGCAATACTCAACTTACCGCTTGTTGACCATCATAAAATCAAAACAAGTTCTTTTAAAGTTGTCGTTGATGGCGTGAATTCTAGTGGAGGAATCGCCGTTCCCCAACTATTGCAAGCATTGGGTGTCGAAGTGATTTCAATACACTGTGAACCCAATGGAGAATTTCCGCATAATCCTGAGCCTCTTGCACAACATTTGACAGATTTATCCAAAGCTGTTGTTGATCATCAAGCCGATTTGGGTATAGCTGTAGACCCTGATGTCGACCGTCTGGTCTTTATGGACGAAAAGGGCACATTGTTTGGGGAAGAATACACTTTGGTAGCTTGTGCAGATTACATTCTGCGTACCAAACCTGGAAATACAGTGTCCAACTTATCATCAACCCGTGCACTTGCCGAAGTAACTCGTCGGTTTGGGGGAAACTATGTTGCCAGTGCTGTGGGTGAAGCTCACGTTGTTGAGATGATGAAAAAAACTGATGCCGTCATTGGAGGTGAAGGGAATGGAGGTGTGATTTACCCGGATTTACATTATGGGCGTGATGCCTTGGTGGGGATTGCTTTATTTTTGTCTCACCTTTGTCATGTGGATTGCAAGGTTTCTGTATTGCGAAGTCAATACCCAAATTGGTTAATGCGTAAAGACAAAGTTAACTTGTCTCCACAACAAGATATTGATGCCTTACTTAAATCGATTGCATCTGCTTATGAGGCATTCCAAGTCACTACGATTGATGGTGTGAAAATTGACTTTCCTGATGGATGGGTTCATATTAGAAAATCCAATACAGAACCCATTATCCGTATCTATGCAGAAGCAAAAACAGAACATCGACTGGACGAAATGGTCGGGGGAATTCAGAGACTGGTTATAGAGTAGCCTTTCGCAGTCGTTTAAAACGATTGTGAGTCCACAAATAATGACTCGGATCTTCTTTGATTAGGGATTCTAGCTCCTCAGTAAACTGATCCGTAATTTCGAAATCTTTAACTTCTTTTGGGTTCTTCGAAAGCACGATGATTTCTGTTTCGTAAAACCCTCTTTTTACACGTCTGACTTTAGCCATTAATACTGGAATATCGTGTTCTTTAGCAATGCGTTCAGCTCCAGTAAATACGGGAACTTCAGTTCCGAAAAATGAACGAAAGTAAGTTTTTCTTTTAATTTTTGGAGACTGATCGCTAGCAAATCCATAGAGTGCCAAATGATTGTTTTCAGCATGCTTTTTTATGCTTGAGACCGTTTCTCGTCGGGGAATTAAAAATGCCCCAAATCGTCGTCTTGCTTTAATAACAAGCTTGTTAAAATATGGATTTGCCAAAGGAGCATAAATACCGTATGCTGTATGATCAGAGTAGTACCCCATTGATAAAAGCCATTCATAGCTCGCGTAATGCCCACACATCATAATTACAGATTTCCCTTGTAGAGCAAAATCTTGTATTAATGAGGTGTTGTTTACAACAAACCGCTTTTGAATTTGGCTCTTAGATAGAGTTAAGGATTTAAACGTCTCTAAATACAAATCACAAAAATGTTTATAAACGGCCTTTTCAATAGCAAAACATTGTGCTGGATCATCCCCAAAGCCAGTGCGAATAAGATTCGCACGTACGACTTGCTTTCTATATCCAATGATGCGATAAAGCACAAAAGATAAAAAGTCAGAAAAAATATACATCAAGCGAAATGGCAGTAAAGCAAGAAAGTAAATAAAAGGGAGTGTGAGAATGTAGGTGAAAAATTTCATGAAAGTAGCCTAGAGAATTGTAATTTTTCGATGTGCAAATATATATATTTGAGGCCAAATTTGAACATGTCAACAGCTCTATTACTTTTGATTGTTTCCAATGTATTGACGTCCTACAAAGGATTTTCAAATATTAGATTTTTTGACCAATACAAGTTTTCGGTTCTCGGGCTTCAACAAAGGGAGTATTACCGACTGTTGAGCTCTGGATTTTTACACGTTGATATAACACATTTGTTGTTTAACATGTTTGCTCTCTACATATTTGGAGATGTCGTCATTCAAATCACAGGGGTTTTTCTATTTGTTCTGATTTATATACTCAGTTTGCTAGCAGGTAATTACTTCACTTTTATCAATCACAAAAACGAGATAGGATACACTGCTGTAGGGGCTAGCGGAGGGGTTTCAGGTATTGTCTATTCATCCATTCTTCTTTTTCCTCAAATGAAACTGGCCCTTTTGTTTTTTCCGATCCCAATGCCTGGTTACTTATTTGGGATATTATATCTGCTCTACACCTTGTTTGGTATGAAAAGTCGAAGAGATAACATCGGGCATACTGCACATTTTGGAGGTGCTGTTTCGGGATTTATAGCCACAATTTTTATTTATCCCAACTTGGTTTATATGCAAACCAACTTAATTTTACTTATGATGATTCCCTTAATTGTTTATGTCGTGATGAAAAGAAACGGCAACTTATAAATTGGCCGTAGCATTTTTAAGGATACTTTTAATAGATGCCAAATCATGGCTTCGAGCAAGTACAGCTCCCTTTTCGTCGATTAAAAACAACTCAGGAATAGATCGTACGTTGTACTCCGCTGCTATGGGGTCTTTCCAGTGTTTGAGGTTTGAAACATGCGTCCAATTCAAATTGTCGTCTTTAATCGCTTGCAACCAGCGTTCATTGTTTCGGTCTAAGGATACACTCATGATCGTTAGTCCTTTACTTCGGTAGTTGTTGTGCAATTCTACAAGTTCAGGGCTTTGATCGCGACAAGGTTTACACCATGAGGCCCAAAAGTCAATCACAGTAAATTTGCCTTTTGTTTTATACAAAGAATTGAGTTCGCCAGTTTGACTAGGAGCTTGAAAATCTGGTGCAATTTCTCCAACTTCTGGAAATTCTTTTTCCTTCTCAACTTCTTCCGGATTAAGTAACTTTTCTATGTTTTGAGCAGATTTAGTTTTTTTGATATGCCCATCTAGTTGATCAAATAAAAGTTGTGCTTCTGCAGAATCGATTTGACCAGATGTCACTTGCTGCTCTAGTATTAATGAGGACACATAAGAATCTGGATTGTCAGTGATATAGTTGAGTTCAAAATCTGTCAATTTAGCCACCATATTGTCATATTGATCTTGTAAATCAGAAATATTTAAGCTGTCTTTTCGTAACATGGCATTTCGAAGTTCAAACGAAATCTCACGTAAAGCCAGGTTAAACGTACTGATCTCTTCTAAAAACTGACTTACATCAAGGTTAGACTTTGTGCCTCTTACACTCGCATTTTGAATACTGTCCTTAATAGCCTGAACGGTTATTGTTCCTGGCTCTAAAACCAAGGGCAACAGACTGCGAACCCCCTCAAAATTGAGGTAGTGCATTTCAGGATACTTAGCAGAGCCGGAAAAGCTAAATGTACCAGCTTCAACCATTACCGTGTCGATAGGCATGAGCTGAGATTGATCATCTACTCCAAGTAGAAGAACGCTTTGGCCATCTTCTAAGTCGATTGTTCCGTTTAGGGTGTATTCAGTTGACCCAGAAGAGCAACCGATGATAAAGAGTATAAGAGTGATATATGGAGCTAGTAAACGCATTTTTTATTTTTTTCAAAGGTAAGTAATGTTTTAGTATTCTCAATTGATTGAATACATTCCGTAAAATCATCGTATTTTTACAAAAAATAAATTCATGGCAGGCAACAAATTCGGTCATATTTTCACACTAACTACTTTTGGCGAGTCACACGGTCCTGCTCTAGGCGGAGTAATAGATGGTTGCCCAGCTGGGGTATCCATTGATGAAGATGCGATACAAGCAGATCTTGATCGAAGAAAACCGGGTCAATCAAAAATTGTAACCCAGCGAAAAGAACCCGATCATGTCGAGATATTTTCTGGGGTTTTTGAGGGGATGACAACAGGAACTCCAATAGGTTTTGTGATTCATAATAGCAATCAAAAATCGAAAGATTACGACCATATCAAAAATGCTTATCGACCGTCACATGCGGATTATGTCTATGATAAAAAATATGGTTTTCGAGATTACAGAGGAGGTGGTCGTAGTTCTGCTCGCGAAACAGCAGCAAGAGTTGTTGCAGGATCTATTGCGAAACAGTTTATGTCTGGAGTGCAATTTCATGCTTTTGTGTCTGCTGTTGGTGACTTAAAACTTGAAAACCCATATCTCATCAATGATTTTTCATCAATTGAGTCTAATCCCGTTCGTTGTCCTGACCCTAAAATGGCAAAGGAAATGGAAAATTATATCAAGCAAATTCGCAAAGATGGAGATACTGTTGGCGGGTTGGTTACTTGTGTGATTAAAAATGTTCCGATTGGCTTGGGAGAACCCGTATTTGATAAACTTCATGCAGAACTCGGAAAAGCCATGCTTTCAATCAATGCTGTAAAAGGATTTGAATATGGAAGTGGTTTTGCTGGTGCCTCTTGGCGTGGAAGTCAACACAATGATCTTTTTAACATTGATGGCAGCACAAAAACGAACTATTCTGGAGGTATTCAGGGCGGGATCAGTAATGGAATGGATATTTACTTCAACGTTGCCTTTAAGCCAGTTGCCACCATCATGCAAGATCAAAATACAATTGACAAATCTGGAAAAGAGACCACCATGGAAGGAAAAGGTCGCCATGATCCTTGTGTGGTTCCTCGTGCGGTTCCCATAGTCGAGGCAATGGCCTCGCTCGTGCTTGCAGATTATTTTCTGATTGCACGTACAAATTCAATTATTGGGGATTTTAATGACTTCTAGTCCACCGTATAGTTTATGATCCAATAAAGAATCCTTATTATACGTTAAGTTTTTCCCCTTCGGACTTCGCAATAATCACTGCGCCACAGCTATCACTCCATACATTGACTGTTGTGCGGAACATATCCAGTAGGCGGTCTACAGCGAGTATCAAACCGACTCCCTCTAAAGGAAGCCCCATAGCTGAGAGAACAACAGAAATCATTACAAGTCCTGCCATAGGAATACCTGCAGCTCCGATAGAGGCCAATAATCCTGTAAGAACCCCAATGATCTGCTCTGTAAATGTCAATTCAATTCCGTAAGCTTGTGCGATAAACATGGCTGCTACGAGCTCGTATAACGCTGTACCATCCATATTGACTGTGGCTCCAAGCGGTAGGGTAAAACTTGAGATTTTTGTAGAAACCCCACTATTTTTCTTTACCGCATTCATCGTGAGTGGCAATGTGGCATTGCTAGATGAAGTTGAAAAAGCAGTAATCAATGGCGTGCGCATTGCATTAAAATGTTTTATTGGACTTACTCGACCAATGGTTTTTAAGACGATAGGCAACACAATAAAGGCATGGATAAATAGCGCAAGAATTACAACCAGCATAAACAGACCAAGACGAGAAAAGAGTTCTCCTAAGTCGTTATTTTCGGCAATTTGTTTGGCGACGATTCCAAAGATCCCATAAGGGGTGAATCGAATCACAAATAAGGTGATTTTCATGATCAGTTCAAATAAGGAATCAAAAAATCCAAGTAATATTTTTTGACTTTTTTCTTTGGTTTTCGTGATGAAAAACCCCATTAATATGGCAAAAAATATGATTGACAACATCTGGTTTTCTACCATGGCGACAAAAAGATTATCAGGAACGATATTCATTAGGGTACTCCCAAAAGACTCTTTTGCAACGCCTAGTCCTTCTACTTGATTGGCAAAGCCCAAATCTGCACCAACACCTGGTTTAAAGATGTTTACAATGACCAAACCAGTAAATAAGGCTGCAGTGCTTGTACTTAGATAGTAAGCAATCGTTTTGAAACCCAACCTGCCGAGATTATCTCCACTGCCAACATTTGCAATTCCTGAAATAATGGAAGTGAAAATGAGTGGTATGATAATCATCTTTAATGCTTTAATGAAGATGTCACCCATCCATGCAACGAGATGAACGTGTTCGCTAAAAAAAAGTCCATACAAAACGGACAGTCCAAAAGCGATGAGAATTTGCCAATATAATGCGAGATTTTTCATGGGGAAGTGAATATGAATTGATTTGAATTAGATGAACTATTTGGGTTTATTCACTTGCAATATAGTAAAATTGAAAGACTCAACAGATTTATTCTTGAACAAATCGATCATGGGTTAGTAACGGACAGGCTTTGTGCTTTCCAAACCATAGATATCGATTTTTTGCAATTCTGTCATATAAAAAATCTAGAATAAATCTCGGGATGATTTGTATCATTAGGCCAATCCATTTCACATAGGGAAGCTGACGAATAATAAATAAAATTGCTTTGCTTTTGGCATAAATCATCCCTTTTTGACTGAAAACCAAAATTGAATCTTCTTTCGGTTCAAGGAATAGATTCTTTGCATAAGGGCTTTCAAGTGTTGAGAATAAAAACTGTTTTTTTTTATCCAGTCGGATTAAAATTTTCGACAGTTGATTACACAATACACAGATACCGTCAATGAAAACAATATGATGTAGAGTAGAGTTCATTAAGATCGCTTGACAAGTTCCAATTCATCTGTATGGATTTGAGTCTTAAACGTCCCATAATTGACAAAAGCTTTGTTTTTTTCTAAACTATCAATTGTACCAACCGCCTTTCCCTCAAATAAACGAACATGGTCTCCAATAAAAAATTGAACTTTTGGACGCTTTTTAACGACCACTTTTGGTTTTTCTTTTTTCTGTTCCCGAACCCTTTCGATTTTTTGCTCAACTTCAACTTTCAGCTTTTTCTTCTCTGCTTTTTTCTTGCGAATCACAGCAGCAGACTGTTTTTTTCGCTTTGCATTCTCAAATTCAATGAGTTGTAAAAGCCCTGCAACCAAGGGTCTCTTTTTACCATTTAGAAAATAGGATTCGGCGAGCTCATTTACCTTATTTCCTAAAACAATCATTCTTTGATCCTGATCAAAAAGACTTTGGTAGCTCTCTAATTTTGCTTTCACTTTCGCATTTAGCTTTTCCAATTTCTCATTTTGCTTTTTAGACTTGAGGGCTTCATTTTGTAAGTCTTTGGTGTTTTTTGCCATCGTTGAACGTTCGCGCTGCATTTTGGCAAGAGTTGCGTCAAAACGTACTTTTCCTCTTTCGATCTTCTTCTTCGCACGATTGATCAAACGGTATGGGATTCCATTTTTCTGGGCGACTTCAAAGGTAAAGGAACTCCCAGCTTCACCTGTCACTAGTTGAAAGGTAGGGGAGAGCTGATTTCGGTCAAACTGCATATTGGCATTTGCAGCATGGGGCAATTCATCAGCCAATAATTTTAGGTTGGTGTAGTGTGTAGTAATCACCCCAAGAGATTTTTCTTGATAGAAAACCTCCAAAAAGATTTCTGCCAATGCACCGCCAAGTTCAGGATCTGACCCGGTTCCAAATTCGTCGATTAGCAGTAAACTCTTCTCATTGCATTTCTTTAAAAATCGATTCATGTTTTTGAGTCGATAGCTGTAGGTGCTCAATTCATTTTCAATAGATTGGTTGTCTCCAATATCCGTCAATATGCTTTCAAATATGCACATATGAGATTGAGGATGGACTGGAACGAGAAAGCCGGTTTGTACCATAAGCTGAAGCAGTCCAATCGTCTTTAGAGTGATACTTTTCCCTCCGGCGTTAGGACCTGAAATGACCAGAATTCGGAGTTCACTGTGGAGGTGGATGGTCTGGGGGTAGGTGGCTTGATTTTTTTGTTTGTTTGACAAATAGAGTAGGGGATGATAGGCATCTTTCAAGTCCAAGTCCGCACTGTCATTTAACTTTGGCATTACGCCATTCATTTCTTTTGCATATGATGCCTTGGCACAAATCATATCGATTTCAGTGGTGTAGCGTTGGTAATTGGCGAGTAACTCTTCATAAGGTCTCATCCAATTGGTCAACTCCTTCAAAATACGATCGATTTCCTCTTGTTCGTCATAGATTAGGTTCTCCATTTCCTGACTATATTGCACCACAGCTTGGGGCTCTATGTATACAATACTCCCTGTTTTACTACTTCCTAAAAGAGAACCTTTAACCTTACGGCGGTACATCGCCTTCACAGCCAACACCCTACGATTTGAAACAACAGTTTCTTTAATATCATCAAGAAAACCTGAGCTTTGATACTTGCTCATAGCTGATCCAAAACTCTGATTGATTTTACCACGGACTTGATCCATCTGTTTGCGAATGACAGCAAGAGAATCAGAGGCTTGGTTGCGAACCTCTCCAAAACGATCAATCACCCGATCGATTTCTTTTGGAATGGATTTTTCAATCGGTATGTCCTCTCCAAATTTGTAAAGTTGGGGGAAAAAGAGTTTATTTTTTTTAAAAAATCGGAGGAGACTCTGCGCAGTTTTTGTCAAATGCGCGATGTGTTGAAAGAGCTCGATCTCAATCTTGCTATTTTCAATAGAAAGCAAGCCCAAGGCCTTATCGATAGACTCAAACCCATGATTGGGGATATTGTGTTCATTGCTAAATGAACTATTGTACTCGTTGACTCGTTCAATTTCAATTTGAATCCGAGAAAAAGAAGTAAAGGGACGAAGTGTGAGTAGTGATGATTTTCCCAATTCAGTTGCGCAGCGTGAAGCAGCTTGTTCGAGGACAATATCGAACTCTAAGTCGGTTATGGATTTTTCGCTAATCTTTTTCATCGCATTTCCTTACCTTCGGAAAAAGCAAAACTAACTTTTTTTGATGAATGTTAAGCTGGAATCTAGCTGGAAAGCCGCACTCGCCGAGGAGTTTACAAAACCCTATTTTGTCGATTTGACAAACTTTGTTCGCGATGCGTATCGAACGAACACAGTATACCCACCAGCTCGTTTAATTTTTCATGCACTTAACTCTTGTCCATTAACTGACACAACTGTCGTCATACTAGGTCAAGACCCTTACCATGGGCCGGGTCAGGCACATGGATTGAGCTTTTCTGTCCCAGACGGGGTTTCACATCCACCCTCGTTGATCAATATCTTTAAAGAACTCGAAACGGATATTGGAAAGGATTATCCCCAAAATGGGTCTTTAGCTTCGTGGGCATCACAAGGGGTTTTGCTGCTCAATGCGATATTAACCGTTCTAGCAAGTCAGGCAGGAAGTCATCAAAATAAAGGGTGGGAGCAATTTACAGACGCTGTTATTGATGTAATTTCAACCCAATGTGATCATGTTGTCTTTATGCTTTGGGGAAACTATGCCAAGCAAAAAGGGAAACGAATTGATCGAGAACGGCATCTTGTGCTCACATCAGGACATCCATCGCCCTTGAGTGCAAATCGGGGACTATGGTTTGGAAATCGTCACTTTAGTCAAGCCAATACCTACCTAATTAGCAAAGGGAAATTACCAATTTATTGGTAGAAAGAATTCAGCAGAAATTTTATTGAATCCAGTTTTAATATTATAAAAAGAATCCATTTTTGATGGCATTTGTAACTCGTTCGATCATATTAAAAACTGCTTTGTCGGGTTGATCAGAAAATGTACCATGAAAACGATTGGCGAGAATGGCAGAAATTGAAATTGCTCTATGACCAAAAATTTGACTTAATCCATAAATCCCCGCAGTCTCCATATCGAAATTGGTAATCAAACAATTATTATAGTTAAAATTCATTAAGTTATTATTGTTGTGAAATAATAGATTCTTCGTTCTCAAGTGCCGTCCTTGTGGGGCATAGAAACCAGGGCTTGTCGCGATAATTCCTTTTTCCATTCCGAGTTTAACACAGTCATTAATCAGGGTTGAATCACCTTCAGCAAAGTAGGGGTGATTGATTTTTTTGGGCATTCTCAAGTGATTGTACAGAGAAATTGCAAGAGGGTGTTCGCACATACTGGGATTGTAATAATGCATTAGGTTGTCAAATCCGATCGCTGCTTCTGCCACGACTAAGCTGTTGAGCTCAATGTTGTCTTGAATTGCACCTGAAGTCCCTAGTCGGATAAAAGTCAAAGGGATGGGGGAGTTAAGCGGTTTTCCAGTCTTGAGATCCAGTGAAAACAAAGCATCGAGTTCGTTGAGAACAATATCGATATTGTCTGTTCCCATCCCTGTTGAAATCACACTAACCTCTCGGCTTCCCAATAGACCAGTATGAATACAAATTTCTCTTTTACGGTTTATATAGTCAATTCGGTCAAAAAATTGAGATACAGTTTGAACACGATCAGGATCTCCAACAGTTATAATGAGAGGCGCACAATGTTCAGGTCGAATCCCCAAGTGGTATATCGAACCATCGTCATTAAGAATGAGTTCTGCTTCGTTCATCCGCCAACTCGTTTCACTTGGTGGCCTTGTTTTTGCAAATGAGCTGTAATTTTGTCACGATAATTCCCCTGAATCAAAATATCTCCGTCTTTGACACTCCCACCAACAGCACAAAGTGATTTTAGTTCTTTTTCTAGAGCCTTTAACTCTTGCGGACTTCCGTCAAATCCTTTGATAATGGTAACGGTCTTTCCGCCTCTTCCTTTATTGCTAAAATGTGCTTCAAGTTGTTGTTTTTTCGGCTTTATATCCGGTTGGTAAGCACCCTCTGCCTCTGGAAAGAGAGACTTTAAATCCGAAAGACTGTTGAGTTTAGCCATATTATTTTCGCAATCCCAAATCACGAAGACGTTCCTCTAAAAATTCGCCTGCGGTAATATCTTCAAACCGTTTTGGATGTTCATCGTCAATGCAGTGGGGGAGTACATCTAGTTTCATATCAGAAACAGGATGCATAAAAAAAGGAATGGAATAACGGGAGCTATGCCAAGCGGATTTTGGAGGATTGACTACACGATGGATTGTTGATTTTAATTTATTGTTAGTATGTCTAGATAGCATATCTCCAACATTAATAACAAGTTCATCCTCTTCCGCAATGGCATCAATCCACTCGCCTTGGTGATTTTGTACCTGTAATCCACGTCCTTGTGCGCCCATCAGCAGTGTTATAAGGTTGATGTCGCCATGAGCAGCAGCCCGTTCGGCATTTTTAGGTTCTTCTGTTATGGGTGGGTAGTGAATGGCTCTGAGAATGCTATTCCCTCCTTTGACAAATGGGTCAAAATATAACTCATCTAATCCGAGGTGAATTGCCAATGCTCGCAAAACAAAGCATCCTGTTTTTTCCAACGCTGCAAATGTTTTTTGTCCTACAGCGTTAAAATCAGGTCTCTCGTCGACCAGTACATTTTCAGGGTATTCCTCTCCATTGGCTGGTGGTAGATGTTGTCCAAAGTGAAAAAACTCTTTTAAATCTCCAGTCGTTCGACCTTTAGCGTGTTCTTTTCCAAAAGAGGTATAGCCACGCTGTCCGGCAAGCCCTTGAATTTCATACTTGGACTTGGTTTCATCGGGAAGACTAAAAAAATCTCGAACCTGATTGTAAAGCTCATCGACTAAATCCTTATCAAGAAAATGGCCTTTTAATGCAACAAAACCAATGTCTTCATATGCTTTTCCGATATTTTCAATAAAGTCATTACGCTTATTTATGTCATCACTTAGAAAATCACCTAAATCTACTGACGGAATTTGTTTCATACTTGCGATTTACACAAAATTAAACAATTCTATTACAATATCTTTTCAATAGGTGTGAATGGTAGGGAAAACGCCTCTGCAACGGAACGATGAATCACTTTTCCATGTGCGATATTTAGCCCATTTGCCAAATGAGGATATTGTTTGCAGGCATTTTGCCAACCGAGATTGGCAAGTTCAACGGCATAATCAATGGTTGCGTTTGTCAGGGCTTTGGTCGAGGTTTGCGGTACCGCGCCAGGCATATTTGCAACCGCATAATGCAAAATATCATCGATAATGAAGGTCGGCTTCTCATGAGTCGTTGCTTTCGTGGTTTCAAAACAACCACCCTGATCAACTGCAACATCGACCAAAACTGCCCCTTTTTGCATGATACGCAGTTGATTTCGAGTAATCAGCTTTGGGGCTTTAGCACCTGGCACAAGAACCGCCCCAATTACTAAGTGAGCTTTGGAAAGATGTTTCTCAATCAAATTGGGTGAGGACAAACAAGAAGTTACATTACTCGGCATGATTGCTTGGAGTTCTTCAATCCGATTGGGATTGATATCGTAAATCGTCACATCAGCACCCATCCCAGCAGCCACTAAAGCAGCTTGGGTGCCAACAACACCACCGCCTAGTATCATTACATCCGCAGCAGAAACGCCTGTCACACCACCCATAAGAACGCCTAATCCACCTTGTGGACTTTCTAGATATTTTGCTCCCTGTTGGCTCGCCAACCGGCCAGCGACTTCAGACATGGGTGTGAGTAGGGGAAGATTTCCTTGATCATCTGTAATGGTTTCATAGGCCAAACAGACAGCTTTGCGGTCGATCATGGCCTTGGTTAAGACTTCAGAAGAAGCAAAATGAAAAAAGGTGTATACCAATTGGCCTTCTTGAATACGTTCATATTCCTCAGCTAGAGGCTCTTTAACCTTGATAATCATATCCGCAATTCGATAGACGTCATTTGGGCTTGCTACTATTGTAGCACCAGCCATTTTGTAATCATCATTGGAGAAACCGCTTCCGATACCTGCGTTGCTCTCAACACTCACCAAATGGCCGTGTGAGACAAGCGTTTTCACGGCTTCTGGTGTAATACCAACACGGAACTCGTTGTTTTTAATTTCTTTTGGGACACCGATTTTCATATTGTGATATATAACACAATTAGTAATAACTTTATTTGATATTAAACAAATGTAGGGGATAATAAAATAAATTCAAATTTAATATTTAACATAATATATATTATAGAGTAATTGTAAAGATTAATTAAATTATATTTATTTAGTTAAGTAAACTTTTGTGAAGCAACTCCTTCATTTAATCATTTGTATTGCAGTTGTATTGATCTGCACCAATCACAATCAATCCATTAAACATTCTGGAATGATTGCTAATCATGCCATGGTTTCATCAGCCCATCCATTGGCGACTTCGATTGGGCTTGACATTATGAGAAATGGCGGAAATGCGATTGATGCTGCGATCGCCACGCATTTTGCTTTGGCAGTCGTTTATCCGCAGGCAGGTAATGTTGGTGGCGGCGGCTTTGCTGTAATTCGGATGAATGATGGTACAATAAATTCTTTAGATTTTAGAGAAAAAGCACCTGCATTGGCACATCGTGACATGTTTTTGAACGCTGAAGGTCAGTTGTATGATTTACGAAGTACCCATGGGCATATGGCTAGCGGCGTGCCTGGGGCTGTTGATGGGATGTTTGCCCTTCATCAAAAATATGGTACACTGACAATGGCTGAACTGATCGAACCGTCTGTAGAAATTTCTCTGCGTGGATATGCTTTAACCCCTTTGGCTGCTGAAATTTTAAACACCAACCAAAAGGAATTCCAAACATACAACCGCTGGTCAACTCCATATCACAGCGATCAGATCTGGGAAGCCGGCGATACCATTCGACAACCAGATCTCGCAAAGACCTTAAAACACATTCAAACCAACGGTCGTAATGGCTTTTACGACGGAATAGTTGCAGATCAAATCGTAGCGGAGATGCAAAGCGGGAATGGACTAATTTCACATGCTGATTTAAAAAACTACCAAAGCGTATGGCGAAAACCCATTTCTGGTAATTACCGTGGACATCAAATCATCAGTATGGCTCCTCCTTCAAGTGGAGGAATTGCCCTTCTCCAGTTACTACAAGGAACTGAAGGCTACCCTATCGCTGATTGGGGTCATAATAGCACCAAAACAATTCACCTCATGTCGGAGCTCGAACGACGAGTGTATGCCGACCGCGCACTTTATCTAGGAGATCCCGACTTTGTAAAAGTTCCTATCAAACAATTGCTAAAGCCTTCCTATAATCAAAGACGCTTTGCCGACATTTCGTTTGATGTTGTAACGCCATCAGAGAGGGTTTCAGCAGGTGAAATTCCACCATCTGAAAGCCCAGAAACCACACACCTCTCTGTAGTGGATTCGAATGGAAATGCTGTGGCAATTACCACCACACTTAACAGTTCGTTCGGCAACAAAGTCATGGTAAAAGGGGCTGGCTTTTTTCTTAACAATGAAATGGATGACTTTAGCAGCAAGCCTGGCTCACCAAATCAATTTGGATTGATAGGTGGCGAAGCCAATGCAATCTTACCTCATAAACGTATGCTCAGCTCGATGACACCAACCATCGTTACCTATAAAGACCAACTTAAAATGGTAGTGGGAACTCCAGGAGGTTCCACCATCATCACGAGTGTGTATCAAACCCTACTCAATGTGATTGACCATGGGATGGGGATGCAGGAGGCCGTAAACGCCAAACGGGTACATCATCAATGGTATCCCGACGAAGTTCGAGTCGAAACTGGTGCCTTGACCGAGAATGTGCAAACCGATTTAGAACAACTTGGACACCAGTTGCGGATAACAGACAAAATTGGTCGGATGGATTGTATTTTGGTGCTCCCCGATGGTCGTTTGGAAGGAGGCGCAGACCCACGGGGTGACAATACGGCTCTTGGTTATTGATTGTTAATAAGCTTGTTGATGAACCGTTTTTTGGATTGTTTGAGATGCATCTTTGGTTTGTAATTTTATAACAAAGCCAAGACGATGAACGATCGCCACAATGATATCCTTCGCATTCGTCCCCAAATTAAAAAGCACCAAACTTTCGATAATATGTCTGAAGAAGAGCGCTTTCAAAACAGTACCCTACGACCGATTTTAAAACTGCAGAATCCCCTACTCCTCGCCTCTTTTGTCAATTACGCTACCAAACACAAGGGCGTGTTTTTTGACATTCCTACAGAAAAGCAATTGGCCTATATCGAAAATGCCGTGCATAAAGATCAAAAGTTTCGCAATGCTCTCAAAGGGATGATTATTGGTCAGTTTACAGTAGAAGAGTACAATATCTACACCCAAAACTCCTCTCAACTCAACAAACGGATGATGAGCTTAGTGATCACACTTCTACAAGACCAGTTGCAGTTGTTGGTGCCAGGTTTTTTGTCTAAGGTTAGCTAAACATTTTTATTATCTTAGACCTCGAAATCTCGATTTCGGCGGTTATTAAGTCAAAATTTGATTTAAATAAAAAAACAATTTTTTTAAAATCGTATTTCTAAAAGGCAGTAATCCCCTAAACCAAACTCTCCCCATCTGCATTGGTGGTAAGCACCTCGCTCATATAGTCCACAAAGGGGCGCACGGCTTGTAGAGCTTTATCGGCGCGGTCCAAAAAATCGGGCTGGCCAACGATATCGTCATCGTATTTGATGGTAAAAATATGCTGCTTAAGTCGCAATAAATCAATATCGGGGTGGTCTTTGGCATAGCCCTTGGGTGCGGTTTTGACCGCCTCGCCTTGGGGTTCGCCCCAAACGCTTTTGAATGTTTTGTTATGCAGAATAGAACGGTATTCACCTCCATCAATATCTATTTCTTGGCGAATGCGCTTTAGGTCTGCTGGGTTGGGGTCCCAAAAGCCACATGCCAAAAAGTTATTTCCAGGCGAAAGATGCAAGTAATACCCCCCACGATAGAGCGGTTTGGTACGGTGCCATGTCAGTCCAAAATGAGTTTTATAGGGTGTTTTGTCTTTGGAGAAACGTACATCACGATAAATGCGAAACAACTTAAAGCGATCAATGTGATCGTGATGGTTGAGATAATCTTTCAATTGCTCCCCAAAGGCCTTGACTTGGGTTTCTATAGATTTAAACCTCAGCTTATGATTTATAAACCAATCCCGATTGTTGTTTTGTTGTAAGTCCGATAAAAAAGAATAGAGGTCATTTGGTAATTGCATGTCAAAAATTTTTGGCAGTTATTAAAAATATGTAATTTTGAAATAACCAAATCTGAAAACCATGCCTTGGACTACCACTTATCTATTCTTTTTACTCATCGTCATTATTAAAAAACTCTTGTATGAGGCATCATTGCGCAAGCCCGTTCTGAGCTTTGTTTTGATTTCGTTTTTGTTTGCCACCTACTTTTTTCTAATATCTATTGGAGACAACACGGACATCATTGAGTAATTTGTGATTTATCGAGATGTTTCAATCGGTCAGGCATGAATTTCACAGTTTGGATTTTGATATTCGCTTTATTAGAAATTAGCTATCTGCTATATCCCTCGTTTAAACGACGCTTTTCACACAAACCCCTTTGTTTCGCGTCTTTGTGAGCATGGTGTCTTATGTCTTAATCGCACTGGCGATCATGGTTTAATTGACTTGGCACTCGTTTTACTAAACGATTTTCTCTAAAAAAGTCATACCAATCCGGTGGATTTGCTGTTTGCATGGGCTAAAAATACTCCATCCCACGACCTTTACAAATATCCTGGCTGTAGTGCCATTGTAACGGTCCTACTCTATTAAATAATTCTGGTATGATAATGAGTTTATACTTTGGCGTATAAAAGCAGCTATCCCTTTTGCCGTTCCTCAAGTACGCGAACGACATCGTTTAAGCTTTGCCCTTTGGCCTGTAATAAAATCATCAAGTGAAACAACAGGTCAGCGCTTTCATTCAGAAACAATTCTGAGTTGGTGTCTTTGGCTTCGATAACAGTTTCCACGGCTTCCTCCCCTACCTTTTGTGCAATTTTATTGATGCCATTTGCAAACAAACTCGCCACATAGCTTTTTTCAGAAGGATTGTTTTTGCGATCCGAAATCACCTGTTCCAAGGCAGACAAAAATCCATAGTAAGGCGTATTGCTGTTGCCCCAGCATGTATCATCTCCCTTGTGACAAGTTGGGCCTTTGGGCTTGGCCTGAATCAATAGGGCATCACAATCACAGTCTACTGTCATATCGATTAAAGATAAAACATGACCACTCTCCTCCCCTTTTGTCCAAAGGCGGTTTTTGGAGCGGCTAAAAAAAGTGACTTGTCGCTTCTCTTGTGTTTTGGTAACGGCTTCTTGGTTCATATAACCCAACATCAATACGCATTTGGTATTTGCATCTTGCACGATGGCGGGAACAAGTCCGTCAGGGTGTTTACTAAAATCAATTGTCATCGCATTGGTATTTTGTGTAATCTCAATTCGTTTTTCAATTCGGGGATACGGATTTCATTAAAGTGAAATACACTTGCTGCCAAAGCCGCATCTGCATTTCCCTCGACAAAGGTATCAATAAAGTGTTGCATTGTACCTGCACCACCAGAGGCAATGACAGGAACAGTTACTGTTTCACTGAGTTGTCGTAGTGCACTATTGGCAAATCCTTGTTTGGTTCCATCGTGATCCATAGAGGTAAACAGCAATTCCCCAGCACCCCGATCAACGGCTTCTTGCGCCCATGTGAACAGCTTTCGTTCGGTGGGGACTTTGCCACCAACGAGGTGGACAACCCATTCTTCAGCAATTTGTTTGGCATCGATCGCAACTACGACACATTGTGTTCCAAAACGATTGGCGACCTCACTGATCAGCGCAGGACGGCGAACAGCAGCAGAGTTGATCGAAACTTTGTCCGCACCATTGTCCAACAGAATGCCCACATCCTCCATCGCATTGATACCACCGCCCACAGTAAAAGGGATATCGATCGCTTGAGCAACATTACGAACCAACTTAGCAAGGGTTTTTCGTTTTTCCTCGGACGCTGAAATGTCGAGAAACACAAGTTCATCTGCCCTTTCCTCTGCATAGCGCTGGGCAAGTTCAACAGGGTCTCCTGCGTCTCGAAGATTGACAAAATTGACACCCTTGACCGTACGGCCATCCTTGATATCCAAACAGGGAATGATTCGTTTTGTAAGCATATCAGCTTTGATTCAGTTGATAGGTTTCCAATTCTTTTAGACCGATTTTCCCCTCATATATAGCTTTGCCAACGACTGCTGCCGAACATCCAAGCTCACGACATGCATATAGGTCATCCATGGCACTCACCCCGCCAGAGGCGATCAGAGACAAGCCCTCAATCTCGCTGATCAACTCGCGGTATAAGTCCAAAGAAGGGCCTTCTAGCATACCGTCTTTGGCGACGTCGGTGCATAAAACATTTGTAAACCCTTTTTTGGTAAAATCCTTTATAAAATCTAAAACATCAAGCCCTGAATCTTGTTCCCAACCGTGCGTGGCGATTCGACGGTTTTTGGCATCTGCGCCCAAGATGAGTTGATCTGCGCCATACCGATCCAACCATTCCAATACAAGTTGTGGTTCGACAACAGCGATACTACCAAGGGTAACCTGTGCAGCCCCACAATCAAAAGCAGTTTGTAAATCAAGCTCCGACTTGATTCCACCGCCAAAGTCCACTTGCAAGTTGGTTTGGGTGGCAATGGCTTCCAGAACCTTGGCGTTGACAATGTGCTTGGCACGAGCTCCGTCGAGGTCAACCACGTGCAAGTGTGTTAGCCCAGCCCCTTCAAAGCGTTTGGCAACCTCAACTGGTAAATCACTATAGACGGTTTTGGTGTCGTATGCACCTTTTGTCAATCGTACACACTGTCCATCTATGATATCGATTGCAGGAATAATGATCATAGTGACAAAAAATTTTGTAAAAGCTGTGCGCCAGTAGCCCCACTCTTTTCTGGGTGAAATTGGGTGCCATAAAAGTTGTTTTTTGCCATTGCTGCAGCAAAATTGATATCATAAAGACAGTGTCCAACCGTATTTTCATTGGGCTTGGCGTAATAGCTGTGAACAAGATAAAAATGACTGTCGTTTGGGATTTTTTCAAACAACACCCCACTACCTTTCACTTTATTCCAACCCATATGAGGTACATTGCGTGTGGTTGAAAACCGAACCACTTCGGTATCGAATATCCCCAAAGCTATTGTGTTCCCTTCTTCTGAAGCATTACACATCAACTGCATCCCCAGACAGATGCCTAGAACAGGTTGTGTCAACTCTGGAATGAGCGTGTCCAACTGCGTACTTTTGAGTTTCGCCATCGCCGAGCTCGCTTCCCCTACTCCTGGGAAAATGACATGAGAAGCAGATTGGATGGTTTCTGGATCACTAGACAGTGTGGGCGAAACTCCCAAACGTGCCAAAGCAAAACGAATACTCTGGATATTCCCAGCCCCATAATCGATAATGGCTACACTCATAACTGTCCTTTGGTAGAAGGTAGAATCAATTTTTCAGGATCGCGCTGTATCGCTGCTTTGATGGCTTTGGCAAAGCTTTTAAAAATCGCCTCGATCTTGTGATGCTCATTGTGCCCTTCTGCTTTGATATTCAAATTGGCCTTTGCCCCATCAGCAAAAGATTTAAAAAAGTGGAAAAACATCTCGGTTGGCATTTTACCAATCAATTCACGCTTAAATTTAGCGTCCCACATCAACCAAGACCGCCCGCCAAAGTCGATAGCGACTTGCGCAAGGCAATCATCCATCGGTAAGCAAAAGCCATAGCGCTCGATCCCGAGTTTGTCCCCGAGAGCCATTGCAAAGACTTCTCCGAGAGCAATAGCAGTGTCTTCAATGGTGTGGTGCTCATCGACTTCCAAATCGCCCTTGGTGGTCAATTCGATATCAATCCCTCCGTGACGTGCCAACTGATCGAGCATGTGATCAAAAAATGCAATTCCTGTATCAATCGTGCTTTGCCCAATTCCATCGAGGTTAAGCGTAATCGAAATGTCCGTTTCTTTGGTTGTGCGCTTGTGCGTACACAGACGTTGACCAGCTTTGAGCGTGGTGTAAATTTCACTCCAATTTGCAGTTGTCAAGGCAATGGCTGCTTTGGTGGCCTTATCAGGTGTTTCACTTAGACGGTCATCGTGTTGAAGCCAAATCCCTTGAGCACCGAGGTTGACCGCCAATTGCATATCACTCAATCGGTCTCCGATGACAAAGGAATTCTCTAAATCATAATCTCCAGACAAATAAGCAGTTAATAAGCCCGTTTCAGGTTTGCGCGTGGGCGCTTGGTCTGCTGGAAAGCTTTTGTCAATACAGACTTCCTCGAAAATAATCCCTTCATTTTTCATCGCATCCATCAAATGATTATGAACAGGCCAAAACTCCTCCTCTGGGAAGCTATCGGTACCTAATCCGTCTTGGTTAGTAACCATGACAAGGGTGTAGTCCAACTCTTTAGCAATACGTCCGAGATAGGTAAATACACCAGGGTAAAATATCAATTTTTCAAAACTGTCAAGCTGATAGTCCTCTGGCTCTAGCGCCAATGTTCCATCACGATCGATAAATAAGATCTTCTTCATGATGACAAGCGATTTAATGTTTCTATCAATATTTGATTTTCTTGGGGTGTTCCAACAGAGAAACGAAGGCAGTTTTCACACCCCACTTGCTTACTGCGGTTACGCACAACGATATTATTTTGGATGAGTTGAGCATATCGTTTGTTGGCATCATCAACCCGTACCAAAAGGAAATTCGCATCACTCGGATAAACCTTTTCAACAAAGGAAATCTTCTCTAGCTGTGCAAACAGACCCTTTCTTTCTGCAATAAGTTGTGTGATTTGCCTTTGGGTTGTATCCCAATCCTCTAAAGCAGAAATGGCACGTTCTTGGGTCAATGAATTGATATTATATGGGGGCTTGATTTTGTTGAGAATATTGATAATCTCTTCACTGGCAATACAGATACCAAGCCGAATTCCCGCAAGCCCATAGGCCTTGGAAAGGGTTTGGGTAATGATCAGATTGGGATAGGATGGCAATTCCGCTGTTAAACTCTTTTGGGTAGAAAAATCAATATATGCCTCATCAACCACCACAAGACCAGTAAAAGATTTTAGTAAAGTAAGGATGTCCTCTCGGCGAAATGAATTGCCACTAGGATTGTTGGGAGAACACAGGAATATCGCTTTGGTTTGGGACGAAATTTGATTGAGTATATCTTTTGTAACTAATTGAAAATCATTATTTAAGGGGGCTTCATCTAAAGAAACACAATTAATGTTTGCAAGCACTTTATACATCCCATAAGTTGGGGGCATCACAATGACATTATCCTTGTTTGGCGTACAAAACGCACGAAAAATCAAGTCCAATACCTCATCACTTCCATTGCCGAGAAGCAATTGATTGGCAGCTACCCCTCTACCCCTTGTAATGACTTCTTTTAGCTTTCGCTGCTGCGGATCGGGATAACGGTTTACACCATTGTCAAATGGGTTTTCGTTGGCATCCAAGTAAACGACATCACCATCATCGGCGTCAAATTCGTCTCTAGCAGAAGAATATGGTTGTAAATCAGCGATATGTGAGCGCACTAGCTTTTGGAGATCAAAACTCATGTCAAATCTTTTAATCGAACACTTACGGCGTTTTTGTGAGCAAACAAGCCCTCGGCATCGGCTAGGGTTTCTATCGATGGTCCAAGGTCTTTCAAGCCTATCTCGCTTATTTTTTGAAAGCTAATCGCCTTGAGAAAACTATCCAAGTTAACGCCACTGTATTGTTTGGCGTACCCATTGGTCGGTAAGGTGTGATTGGTCCCCGAAGCGTAATCACCTGCGCTTTCAGGTGTATAATTCCCAATAAACACCGATCCTGCGTTGACAACGCTCTTGACAAACTGATCTTCGTTGGCCATACAAATGATATAGTGTTCAGGTCCGTATTCGTTGATAAAAGCCATGGCATCGGATTCATCAGCAAAGTAAATGGCCGTTGAGTTGGCAAGCGATTGTGCAGCGATTTCTTTTCTAGGAAGTGCACCCAACTGCTTTTGCAATTCGTCTTTTACCTTGTCAATGGTATCTTGACTGGTGCTGACCAATACCACTTGGCTGTCAACACCGTGCTCTGCTTGTGACAGTAAATCTGCTGCGACATAAGAAGGGACTGCTGTATCATCAGCGACGACCAATAACTCACTTGGTCCAGCAGGCATATCGATAGAAACGCCATATTGGGTTGCTTTTTGTTTGGCAGCAGTAACATATTGATTACCGGGTCCCAATATCTTGTAAACCTGTGGAATCGTCTCTGTGCCAAAGGTCATCCCGCCAATAGCCTGAATCCCACCGACTTGAAATAAACGAGTAACACCACATTTATAAGCCGCATAGCGGATGGCTGGCGCAAGTTGACCAGATTGATTTGGCGGCGTACACAAAACGATTTCACGACAACCGGCAATGGTAGCAGGAATGGCAAGCATGAGTATAGAAGAAAACAAAGGAGCTGTCCCGCCTGGGATATAGAGTCCGACCTTTTCAATTGGACGTTTTTCTTGCCAGCATGATACACCTTCTTGTACATCAACCTGAACTCGCTTTGTTTGTTGTGCCAAGTGAAAGGCATAGATGTTGTTATAAGCCTTATCAATTGCAGCTTTTAAATCGGCTGATAACTCGTTTTGCGCAGTTTTTAGATCGGCATGATCAACTTCGATAGTATCAGGTCGAATGCCGTCAAACTTTTCGCTAAAGGCCTGTATAGCATGATCGCCTTGACTTTGGATCGCACCAAACACTTCTTCTACAACTGGCATTACCTCGCCTAAAGAAGCCGTTGGACGGGCGGTTAGCTCACTCCATTGATCGATAGATGGGTTGAAAACCGCTTTCATAAGACCATTTTTTCTACTGGACAGACAAGAATATCTTGCGCGCCTGCCGCTTTTAATTCATCAATAACTTCCCAAAAGGTTCCTTCGTTGACCACAGAGTGGAGTGAACTCCAACCTGGTTCAGCCAAGGGCAAGACCGTAGGAGACTTAAGTACAGGAAGAATCGAAGATATTTTATCGATACTATCATTGGGCACATTCATCAAAATATACTTTGACTGACGCCCTTTTAACACCGATTGAATACGAAACTGCAACTTTTCTAGGATGTCAGTCTTCTCTGCATCCAAGATACTGCTGGCTGCCAGAACCGCTTCGGATTTGAACAGCACCTCGACTTCTTTAAGGTTGTTTTTAAACAAGGTTGAGCCGCTGGAAACAATATCGCAAATGGCATCGGATAATCCAATATTTGGAGCAATTTCTACAGAACCATTAATGATATGAAGTTCAGCGTCAATTCCTTTTTCCGAAAGAAATCCTTCGACGGTATTTGGATAAGAAGTTGCGATTTTCTTCCCTGTCAAACTTTCAATGCCCTTGTAGGCATCGTCTTTAGGAATAGCGATTGATACCCGACATTTCGAAAATCCTAGTTTTTCTTTGATGGTAATCTCTTTTCCTTTTTCAATCAGTAGATTTTCTCCGATGATCGCGATATCGACTACTCCGTCACGGATATATTGAGGGATATCCCCATTACGCAGATAGAAGATTTCGAGAGGAAAATTACGAGCAACTGCTTTTAACTGGTCTTTACCATTGTCGATAGAAATTCCACAATCATTGAGGAGCTTTAATGATTCGTCATGGAGTCTTCCAGACTTTTGAACTGCGATGTGTAACTTTTTATTCACGATTTCAATTTATACTAACAAAAAAACCCGCTTGAATCTCAAACGGGTTTGGAATAAACTATATCATATCCAATTTAACTCGTCTGAGACAAGGCAAATAAATGATGGATATGTGTGTTTTTTTTCATTTCGATTGCAAATATCAAACAAAATTTTGAAAAAAACCTATTGATTGCCTAAAATTATGGGTAAACCATCTTCTCCGCTTCCGATCACAATCACTTTCGCATTGGTCGATTCTGACAATTGCAGTGTTGCTTCAATTCCTTTTTCAAGAAGGATATTTCGGGTTAAGGATGCATTGAGAATCCGGTTGGCAAGTGCTTTACCTTCTGCTTCAATACGCACTTTCTCAGCTTCTTGCTTTGCCTTTTCCAAACGGAACTCATATTCCAGTGCTTCTTGCTCCTGGGTGAGTTTACGCTGAATCGCTTCTTTGATAGAAGGTGGTAGGGTCACGTCACGTACCAATACCGAATTGATTTGTACATGCTGTGGCTCTACTTTCTTTTTGGTTTCCTCATAGATTTCGTTTTGAATCGCGTCGCGTTTGGTCGAGTACAACTGTTCGGGCGTATAACGTCCAATCACCGAACGAGCGACTGCTCGAATTTCGGGAACGATCACAATATTGAGGTAATCCTCACCTTTGGTTTTGTGCAACAGTCCCAAATCTTCGATAATTGGTTGATAGAGCACAGAAACATCGAGTGAAATTTCAAGACCGTTAGAAGACAAAACGCGCATACCGCTTTCAAATTCTTCTTGTTGCTTGATGTTATAGACATAGACCTTGTTCCAAGGTGCGATGATATGAAAACCCTCCGATAATGCGGGTTTGTCAGTTACGGTACCTCCACCAAATCGCTTCCACACAACTCCTGCTTCTCCGTAGCCAATATTGACTGCTGATCGGAAAAGAAAAAGGAGTGCAACAAAAATTAGCACAGTGATTGGTAGTCCGAGTTTAGGTAAATTATTCATTGATATATATTAAAAAATTAAGTAAGCATTCCACCATCTACATTGATTACCTGTCCAGTGATGTAACTCGACAAGTCCGAAGCCAAAAATACACATGCATTGGCTACGTCATTTGGCGTTCCACCCCGCTTCAGCGGAATTCCAGCTCGCCAACCTGCGACAACATCTTCAGAAAGTTGTGCAGTCATTTCCGTTTCGATAAAGCCGGGAGCAATCACGTTGCAACGGATGTTTCGCGATCCAAGTTCAAGAGCAACAGACTTCGAAAAGCCAATAATTCCCGCTTTAGATGCTGCGTAGTTCGATTGTCCAGCATTACCTTTAACCCCAACAACAGAGCTCATATTGATGATGCTCCCCTGCCGTTGTTTCAACATGATGCGTTGCACGGCTTTGGTGAGGTTAAAAACAGATTTTAAATTGACTTCAATCACCTTGTCAAAATCCTCTTCTGTGATACGCATCAACAGATTGTCCTTTGTGATTCCCGCATTGTTGATCAATACATCAATCGTTCCGACGTCTGCGAGGACATTTTCGACAAGCTCTTGGGCCTGTGTAAAGTCTGCTGCATTGGATTGGTATCCTTTGGCCTGTACACCCATTGTTTGCAATTTGGTTTCAAGTGCATTGGCGGCATCTACAGAAGAGCTATAGGTAAATACCACGTTGGCACCATGCTCCGCAAAAACAGTCGCGATTCCATTTCCGATACCACGACTTGCCCCAGTGATTAAAACGGTTTTGTTTTCGAGTAGTTTCATTGATTTAGTTTAGGATTTGAGCTACTTTTTTGCCAATTTCTGCTGGGGAGTCGACAACATGAATTCCACATTCTGACATAATCTTCTTTTTGGCTTCTGCAGTGTCCTCTGTCCCGCCAACAATCGCACCTGCATGACCCATGGTTCGGCCTTTTGGAGCAGTTTCTCCAGCGATAAACCCAACTACTGGCTTCGGATTGCCTTGCTCATGTACCCAGCGTGCCGCATCGGCTTCGAGCTGTCCGCCGATTTCACCAATCATAACGATACATTCTGTTTCCTTGTCATTCATCAATAGCTCAACGGCCTCTTTGGTTGTTGTTCCAATGATGGGGTCACCGCCAATCCCGATTGCAGTCGTAATACCAAGGCCTTCTTTCACAACTTGATCAGCTGCTTCATAGGTTAGGGTTCCAGATTTGGATACGATTCCCACATTTCCTTTCTTAAATACAAAGCCAGGCATAATACCAACTTTTGCTTCTTCTGGAGTGATTACTCCTGGGCAGTTTGGCCCCACTAGTCGAGCATTTCGTTCTTTGACATAGGAAGAGGCTTTGACCATATCAGCAACAGGAATACCCTCTGTAATCGTTACGATTACTTTGATGCCAGCATCTGCAGCTTCCATGATGGCGTCTGCAGCAAATGCAGGAGGAACAAATATGATAGAGGTGTCTGCCCCAACGGCATCGACGGCGTCCTTAACGGTGTTAAAAACGGGCTTATTCAAATGAGTTTGGCCACCTTTACCAGGTGTAACTCCACCAACAATTTGTGTGCCATAGGATATCATTTGTTCGGCGTGAAAGCTTCCTTCACTTCCTGTAAACCCTTGTACAATTATTTTTGAGTCCTTGTTGACCAATACGCTCATAGCTATTCTTTAATTCGTTCGATATAGGTTGATTTTTCGGTATCTACTTTGATTTTGTCTCCTTCATTGATAAACAAAGGGACATTAATTTTTGCTCCAGTTTCTAAAGTGGCGGGCTTTGTCGCATTGGTTGCGGTATTGCCCTTAACACCAGGCTCGCTGTGCGCAACTTCTAATATCACACTAGCAGGCATGTCAACAGACAATGGAATTCCATCATCGGCATTGGTCATCACAGTAACATGCTCCCCTTCTTTGAGCAGTTCTGGAGCGTCTAATAAACTTTTTTGAAGTTCAATTTGATTGTAATCGTCGCTATTCATAAAATGATAAGTCTCCCCGTCGTTGTATAAAAACTGAAATTTGCGGGTTTCAACACGAACATCATCGATTTTATGACCTGCAGAAAAGGTATTGTCAATCACTTTTCCACTGGTAACGCTTTTGAGTTTTGTTCGAACAAAAGCAGGGCCTTTTCCAGGTTTGACATGTAAAAACTCAATGATTTTAAAAATATCATTGTTGTAGCGAATGCAAAGTCCTTTGCGAATATCAGAAGTTGATGCCATACGTTATGATGTTTTTGAATATCCTTTCATAATCCCGCGTTGTGAATCTCGAATAAATTGTAAAATCTCATCTCTTTCAGAAGAAACTTCCATTTCTGCTTCGATAATTTCTACTGCTTGGGTATTGTTGTAATTTTTTTGGTAAAGGATTCGATAAATATTTTGAATCTCTCTAATTTTTTTACTTGTGAAACCACGACGACGAAGTCCTACGGAGTTGATTCCTACGTATGAAATTGGTTCACGAGCAGCTTTGACAAAAGGGGGAACATCTTTTCGGACCAAAGACCCACCAGCAATAAAAGAATGACTTCCTACAGAACAGAACTGATGAACAGCCGTCATCCCTGCTAAAATCACATGATCGCCAACGGTAATATGACCAGCGAGTGTGCTGTTATTGGAAAAAATACAATGATTACCAACAATGCAATCGTGTGCGATATGAGAATAAGCCATAATAAGGCAGTTTTCACCAATAATTGTTTTTCCTCTGGAGGAAGTACCTCTGTTAATGGTTACACATTCCCGAATGGTGGTATTGTCTCCAATTTCGGCAGTTGAATCCTCCCCATTAAATTTTAAATCTTGTGGTACAGCTGAAATTACAGAACCAGGAAAAATCGAGCAGTTTTTTCCGATACGTGCCCCTTCCATGATCGTAACATTTGATCCAATCCAGGTTCCTTCTCCAATTTCAACATTTTTATCAATGGTAGTAAAGGGTTCAATGACAACATTTTTAGCAATTACAGCTCTCGGATGAACATATGCAAGCGGTTGATTCATATTTTAACTTGATTTTTCTTGACAATTTGCGCCATCATCTCTGCTTCTGTGGTCAATCGGCCTCTACTGTATGCATAAGCTTGCATATGACAGATTCCTCTTCGAATTGGAGACAGGAGTTCTAATTTAAACACAAGGGTGTCGCCAGGAACCACGGGGTGCTTGAATTTAGCGTTCTCTATTTTCATAAAAAAGGTGAGGTAGTTTTCTGGATCGGGTACAGAATTAAGAACCAATACGCCACCAGCTTGTGCCATCGCCTCGATTTGGAGAACGCCAGGCATAACTGGCTGACCTGGGAAATGACCCTCAAAAAAGGGCTCGTTCATCGTTACGCTTTTGACGGCTACCACGTGTTTTTCGCTAATTTCAAGGATTTTGTCGACGAGTAAAAAAGGAGGCCGGTGAGGCAAAATATCCATAATCTGATTGACATCAAGCGCTGGCTCTATGTCTAGATCATATTTAGGCACTCGATTTCTCTTTTCATCCTTGATGATTTTGGCCATTTTTTTGGCAAACTGTGTATTAATCCCATGACCTGGCTTTGAAGCAATTACCTTTCCACGAATTCGCGTACCAATCAGCGCCAAATCTCCAATGACATCCAAAAGCTTATGACGTGCAGCTTCGTTGGGATAGTGAAGGGTTAGATTGTCTAAAATTCCGTTAGGTTTTACAGAAATCGATTTTTTGTTGAACGCTTTTCGAAGGCGATCCATGGTTTCTTCAGACAATTCTTTATCAACATATACAATGGCATTGTTAAGATCCCCCCCTTTAATTAAACCACTAGACAAGAGGTTTTCCAGCTCATGCAAAAAACTAAATGTTCGAGCGTTGGCAAATTCATTTTTGAATTGACTCAGTGTTTTCAAACTAGCATTTTGAGTACCAAGAACTTTCGTGCCAAAATCCACCATAGTGGTTACCTCATAGCCGTCAGCTGGCAATAAGGTAATTTCACTTCCCGATTCATCGCAAGTGTAGGTGATGTTTTCTTTCACAACATACTCCTCTCTTTCAGCGTCGAGCTCATCGAGGCCTACTTTTTCAATGGCCTCGACAAAAAACTTGGATGAACCATCCATAATGGGTGGCTCTGAAGCATTTAGTTCGATTAAAACATTGTCAACTTCGCAGCCAACAAGTGCTGCTAATACGTGTTCACTGGTTTGAATTGTCACACCATTTTTTTGAAGACTCGTTCCTCGTTGGGTATCTGCAACATACTGCGCATGTGCCTCAATGATTGGGTGGCCTTCCAAGTCAATACGTTGAAAAGCATACCCATGGTTTGCAGGAGCAGGCCTAAAGGTCATCGTAACCTCTTCACCTGTATGGATTCCTACCCCTTTCAGAGTGATATCATTAGTAATCGTTGTTTGTTTAGCCATTGTCTTTTTGATTTTTTTGGAGTTTGTGAAGCGTTTCGATGTGCTTCGGTAGATTCTTGAAGTGGACGTAAGATTTGTTGTAGGATAGATAGTCCAGAGCAGGAAAGCCCATCACTTTCTCATCATCTTTTAGGTTACGAAGAACACCAGTTTTGGCCTGGATTTGAACGCGGTCACCTATTTTTAGGTGACCCGCAACGCCGGCTTGCCCACCAATAACACAATGACTTCCAATCTTGGTAGACCCAGCAACACCCGATTGAGCTGCAATGACAGTATGAGATCCGATTTCAACATTGTGGGCGATTTGAATCAAATTGTCAAGTTTAACTCCTTTTCGAATGATAGTTTGACCAAGAGTTGCCCGGTCAATTGTTGTATTTGCCCCGATTTCAACATCATCTTCAATCAAGACTGAACCAGTTTGGGGAACCTTATCATAAGAGCCCTTGGCAGTGGGACTAAACCCAAAGCCGTCTGAACCAACCACTACGTTGTTGTGAAGAATACAATTGGCACCGATTTCAGATTGTCGTAAAATTTTTGTTCCAGAAAAAATCGTGGTATTATCGCCAATGACAACATCTGTTTCGATAACCACATGCTCATGGATTTTGACGTTATTTCCAATTTTCACTCCATTTTGGATAACTGTAAAAGCCCCAACATAGGAGTTTTTTCCAATGATAGCCGAGGGATCAATTACAGTGTGATTGTGAATGCCGTTGAACTCTTTTGCGGCGCCATTAAACTTGTTTAGCATCGTTGTAAAAGAATGATAAGGGTCCGAAACTTTGATAAGAGTAGTATGAATTTCTTTTTCTGGCTGGAAGCTTTCACTAACAAGAGTAATACTGGCTTTAGTAGAATAAACAAAGGGGGTGTACTTCGGGTTTGCTAAAAAAGCAAGTGATCCCTCTGTTGCTTGTTCAATTTTTGCTAATGTAGAAACGCGAGCGTCTTTATTTCCCACTATAGAGCCGTCCAGGATTTCAGCAATCTGAGAAGCAGTGTATTCCATCGCTGCAAAAATAACAAAATTGCAAGACTATTTTGGATAACAACAGTAATACTTGGTTACGGCTTTGGTGAGCATTTTTAAATTTGATTCATCTGAACCTGCCAATAACTCTTTGGTAACCCCATTCTTTTGAATAAGTATAATTGGAGATTGTTCAAAATTGTATGCCATATTTTTCATCTTACCATCAAATACAAAGTAAGTGACCTCCTGAGTGGATATACCCAACTTGGCCACCGCAATGTCTTTTTGTTTCTCAATAAAATCAGTGGAGAACGGCACGTTGCTTACTTCGATTTTTGGCAAACGACGATTTAGAACCTTCTCGCATAGTGCCGAATACACAGGGTCGTGGTGATCAACCCCTGCTTTTATCATGGCCCATACATCCACATCGTCAATTGCAGCAAAGTGCTTCATCTCGACTTCAAGTAATGATGAACGTGAAGTTGATAAAAAATACAGTAAATCAGTAGATGCCTGGATGGTGTCCCCATTTTGCAACAGTTCTCTGGCACGCAATATGATGCGTTTAAGCACTTCCTCTGCCACATAACTCGTTTTGTGAAGATAAACAGACCAATACATCAAGCGTCTTGCGAGTAAAAACTTTTCAATCGAATACATTCCCTTTTCTTCAACAACCAATTTATCTTGATATACCCTTAACATGGCAATGATCCGGTCGGTACTGATATTGCCTTCTGTAACACCAGAATAGAAACTGTCTCGCTTTAGGTAATCCAATCGATCCATATCCAATTGAGAAGAAATCAATTGATTGAAAAAAGAGCGCTTGTATTTCCCTTCAAACATTTGGATTGCCAGACTGAGTTTTCCATCATATTTGTCATTGAGAATTTTCATCATCGAAAGTGACCAAAATTCATGGGGAACATTCTCGACTAATACCCCTTCGAGGGCATGGGAAAAAGGACCATGACCCAAATCATGAAGAAGAATGGCAATCATGGCGGCTTCTCGTTCGCTTTCTGAAATGGGAGTTCCTTTTGAAGTTAGGATTTCTAGGGTTTTATGCATTAGATGCATCGCTCCAAGGGCGTGTGCAAAGCGGTGATGTGTAGCTCCATTAAAGACATAGTGAGACAAGCCCATCTGCTGGATTCGACGGAGTCGCTGAAACACAGGTTCTTGGATGATGGTGGAAATAAACGGTGTGGGAATTGAAATAAAACCGTAAATTGGATCGTTATAATTCTTGAGTCTCAAACATTAGAATTTAAACAAATATACGAATATGGAGTCGATACAGGTGTTGTGGGTAGATGATGAAATCAATCGATTACAACCGCACATCCAGTTTTTGGTAGAAAAAGGATACCAAGTCAGTCCATGCACAAATGGTCCAGACGCATTGGAACTGATCAAAAAACAAGCGTATGACGTTGTTCTTCTCGATGAAAATATGCCAGGCATGGATGGGTTATCGGTCTTGAGCAAAATCAAGCAAATCTTACCCAACCTTGCGGTTATTATGATTACAAAGAGTGAGGCAGAAACGCTGATGGAGGAAGCAATTGGTTCAAAAATTGCGGACTATTTAATCAAACCCGTAAATCCCAATCAGATTTTATTGTCTCTGAAAAAAAACTTGGATCACTCGCGTTTGGTCAATGAGAAAACATCGATGGACTATCAACGTTCATTCCAAGAGATTAATATGGAAATCAGTCGGGCAAATGACTATGCAGAATGGGCTGGAATTTATCAAAAGCTCTGCTTTTGGGAATTGGAACTCGATACTTTGGAATCGAATGACTTACAGGAGATTCTCGATTACCAAAAGGCAGAAGCCAATCATCAGTTTTCCAAGTTTATATCGTCCAATTATGAAGATTTGGTCGGAGGGAATAGCCCCCTAGTCATGTCCCATCAAATGATTGAACAACTGGTATTGAGCAAGATGTCAGAAGATAAAACAACTCTTTTGATTGTGATCGACAACCTTCGCTATGATCAGTGGCGTGTTTTACAAAAATACCTCTCCCCTTTCTACAAATTGCAAGAAGAAATGATTTGTAGTAGTATTTTGCCTACTGCAACCCAGTATGCCAGAAATGCATTATTTGCTGGGGAGCTACCGGTTCATATCAAACGATTGTACCCAAACTTCTGGAAAGATGACATCGATTCGGGAGGAAAAAATCAACATGAGCAAGAGCTATTGCGTGCACATTTTGCTGCGCTAGAGCAAGATGTATCTTTTAGTTACCATAAAATCAATCGCCAAGAACAAGGTTTAAAACTTGCTTCCCAATTGCAAAATGAAGCCAATAACGACCTATGTGTTGTCGTTTACAATTTTGTCGATGTGATATCACATGCCAAAACCGAGATGGAAATCATCAAAGAGCTGGCATCCTCTGACAAGGCATTTCGATCATTAACATCAACGTGGTTTCAGAACTCTCCTTTGTTAGACATTATCAAACGTGCACAGTCACTAGGATTTACCTTGATGATTACCACAGATCACGGCACCATCAATGTACGTCAACCCTCCAAAATTTTGGGGGACCGGGAATCGAGTACCAACATACGATATAAGACAGGAAAACGTCTTGATTCGGAGGATAAAAACCTCTATACGGTATCAAACCCTGAAGATATTGGCTTGCCAAAAATCAACCTGTCCAGCAGCTTTACTTTTGCTACAGAAGATCGGTATTTGATCTATCCATCAAACTACAATCACTTTGTCAACTTTTATAAAAACACCTATCAGCACGGCGGGGTATCCCTAGAAGAAATGCTGATTCCTTTTGCGGTGCTTTCCCCCAAGTGATCTATTTTTGCACCATGGTACTGGAATATACTTTGGAAGAGATCGATCGTGTTGCTGAGCAGCTTATCAATTCGTTTACGCATTCCATAATCGCCATGAGCGGTCAAATGGGAAGTGGTAAGACCACACTGGTTCAAGCGATCGTTTCCAAATTGGGTAGTGAGGAAAACGTGAGTAGCCCAACCTTTGGACTGGTTCATGAGTACAATATTCCCAATGGAAAGCTCATCCATATGGATTTATATCGATTGGAAGAGGATAGCGAGTTAGAACAATTGGGGTTTGACGATTATATTTCTAGTGGTAATTTTTGCTTTATCGAATGGCCAGAGCTAGCTGCCAATCACATTCAAGGCGGGTGTCACCACTTGAATATAGAATGGGTAAATGATCACAAACGCAAATTGAATTTCAAATGAGTTTCTTAAAACGCTTGTCATACTATATCGGTGGATTTTCGGTTGGTATTGTGTTGTTAATTTTCTTTTTGAGTGGTAAAAACACACGTTGTACCTATACGCCTGATGCGCGAGTGATAAATGATTTTTCCAAAAAAGAATGGGTCTTTAGCACTCCTAAAAATGCCAGCTCTAATCGAAGTCAGTTTTTAAAAGGCGGCGACATTATTTTTTCCAAAAGTAGGGTTGGACTTGACAGTTGCAATGTATATCGACTAAGACTCCCCCATGGGGTTTATGATGTTCAGAATTGCGATAGTATTGCTTATTTCACTGTCCGTTAGCCAAAGCTCTTCGTTTTAATTCTCCTCGTAATCGCATAAGTTCTCTGGTAGTTTGTCCTGCTATGGCCGTATTTTCTTCTGCTCGCCTAGCGAGATAAGGGATCAATTTATCCATGGGTCCAAAAGGTACAAACTTGACCACGTTGTACCTTTTATCGGCTAGGACAAAACTGATGTAATCACTCATGCCGAGCAATTGACTAAACCATATTCGATCGTCGTTTGGTTTAATTTCGTATTGATCCATGAGGTTGATGGCCTGAACCATACTTTCTTCGTTATGTGATCCCAATACAACTGCGATGTTGACAAGATGCTTGAAACAATAATCTACTGCAGCGTAATAGCTTTTATCAGTTTCGGATTTGGAGGCGCAAATGGGACTGAAAAGACCGTGTTTCTGAGCGATTTTCCGCTCTTTCTCCATGTAGGCGCCTCGAACCAGTTTAAGACCAAGATAAAAACCTTCTTTTGTTGCTATGTTATGCATCTGCTTGAGGCGACGATTTCCGTCGACCAAATACAATTGTACAGTATTGTATACCACAGCTTTAGAAATATTAAACTCACGCATCAAATCCATTACCACTTGGTCGGTTGCGATTTGCATACTGTATTCTTCGGCATCGACTAGCAAAGCAACCCCATGTTGAAGCGCGATTTGGCAACAGCAACGAAATCGATCAATGATTCTTTTCCAACTGACTTGTTCTTCTGCACTAAGCGAATGTTTCGCATTTATTTTTTGAAATAAATGCTTGTGACCAAACGAGGTAGGCTTACAAACGCTAAAGGGGATGTTATTTGTTTTAGCGGCGTGAATGATTAGGTTTTGTACCATCTCACAATTTTTATCAAACTCGCTTTCAGTAGAACTGTCTTCAATGGCATAATTGAGATAAGAATACACACCGTAGTTAGAAAGGGAAGCAACAGTAGATTCGGACTCTTGAAGTGTTGTTCCAGCATAAAACGGATAAAACAGCAAGCGTTGAATGGTTTGAAACCCTGGAAATTTAATATGTCCAAAGCGTTTCATGAGTTGAATACCAAGTTTTGAAATTCTTGGACTTGACATCAACCGAAATAAGCGAACCAATTGTTTGAGTTCCTTTGTTGAACGATGCGCAAAAGAAGAAGAATGATTGTTAAAAAAATCACGCATATATATCAAACTGTTTGTTTTACAACATTTAAAAATAAAACATTTGGGTTACTTTTGCACCATGGCCGGAAAAAAGATTGACAAAGCATCCATTAGCACGGTACTCTACACGGAGAAAGGTTGGAATCGCCTTGACAAAACAGCCGACTCAAACCAGTACACTTCAATCTTTGTGCTTACTGACAGTAACACCAATCGACACTGCTTACCCCTTTTTGAGAATCACTTTCAGCATCCCTATACCCCAATGACCATGGAAGCTGGTGAAACCCACAAGCATCTCGCGACTTGCGAAGATTTATGGGCTTCATTATCCGAGCAAGGGGCAGATCGCAATAGCTTGTTGATCAATCTCGGAGGTGGTGTCGTTACTGATTTGGGTGGCTTTGTTGCATCTACTTATAAAAGAGGAATTGACTTTATCAATATTCCAACTTCGCTACTTGCCATGGTCGATGCCTCTGTTGGTGGGAAAACTGGTGTGGATTTTCAAGGACTTAAAAATCAAATCGGAATCATCAAAGAGCCAGAGTTTGTTGTGATAGATGATGTCTTTTTACAAACGCTACCCCAAAACGAACGCAGAAGTGGATATGCCGAAATGCTCAAGCATGGACTCATAGCAGATGCGGATTATTTCTCGTTGTTATCGTCAAACTCTATTGCTAAACATGATCAAATGATGGGTCATATCCGTCACTCTGTCAGCATAAAAAGCAAAGTGGTTACCGAAGACCCTTTTGAACGAGGTTTGCGTAAAATTCTCAATTACGGGCATACCCTAGGACATGCGATTGAAACTCATTTCCTTGAGCATCCAACAAAAAAAATCTTGTTGCATGGTGAGGCCATAGCGATCGGGATGATCATGGAAGCCGAGTTATCATTCCTTACCACAAATTTGACAGCGGAAGAGCGCGATCTAATCAAAACCGTTTTTTCTTCGATATATGACCCTGTCTCGTTTACCGAAAGCGATATCATTGCAATCAAAGGACTATTAAAGCACGATAAAAAAAATCAATCAAATCAAGTGCGTTTTGTACTTCTACAAGCCATTGGTAAACCTGTTATTGATTGTCTGGTTCGTGAGGAGGATATCAATGCTGCATTTCAGTTTTACGCTGACTAGGCAGAGTTTCGACTGGCATTGATATTTCCAAATAGTGAGCGGGTTACCATTTTTTCAAGGATTTCATCACTCCCCTTTTTATGTAGTTTACCCAATGCATATTGCTGTATTGTCAATAGTGGCAGCACGATTTTTTCTCGCATCATGATTGATGCTTTTCCAGCCGGCTCGTTTTCCATCAATTCTGACTGTCCGGTGAGCTTTAACAAGTATTTTTTGGAGCGATGATATTCTGCATAGATTTGATCCCAAAACGCGCCGTATTCCGGATCGTTTTGCATATAGGCAGTCAGTTTGAAAAACGATTTGGTCAAACTCATCATGGAGTTATACACCAGCGTTCTAAAGAAAGCGTTGTTTCGATACAAATCCAACACCTGATCAAAGCGTCCTGACTCTTCGAATTTTTCCAATGCCAGACCCACACCATAAAATCCAGGTACGTTTTGCTTTAGCTGACTCCAACTGCCGACAAATGGGATTGCACGAAGGGCTGAAAAATCCAACGACTTAGATTTCCCTCTTTTGGTTGGACGGCTACCGATATTGGTTTTGGCGTAAAACTTCAAGGTGCTCATATGCTCCAAATAAGGCAAAAACTTTGGATGAGATTTAAAATCTTGATAGGCCTGATAACTTGTTTCGGCAAGCTCGTCCATGGTTTGACGGTCTTCTACAGACAACTCCGATGAGCTGCTGTTAAAAACCCGATTGGCAATTCCTGAACTTAAAAGTTGTTCGAGGTTGTACTGGCAAGAGTTGACCGTCCCAAAATTTGAACTGATCGTTTGCCCTTGAACGGTGATTTGAATTTCATCCGATTCGATGCTATCTCCCAAAGAGGCATAAAATTGGTGAGTGTTTCCACCACCACGAGCTGGTGGTCCACCCCGTCCGTCAAAGAATAAGGCCTTGATTCCATGTTTTCGAGAGATTTCAGTCAGTTCCTCCTTTGCACGGAAAATACTCCAATTCGCCATCAGATAACCACCATCTTTTGTTCCATCTGAAAATCCAAGCATAATGGTTTGCTTATCTCCTCTTGTTCGCAAGTGATTTCGATAGGTAGGATTACTATACACGATATCCATCACTTTAGGTGCGATACTCAGGTCAGTAATGGTTTCAAAAAGCGGTGCCACATCAACAGTGGGTACTTCCCAATTGCTCAAACGGATCATCGCAAATACTTCAAATATATTTTGTGCGGTTTGGTTGTTGCTAATTATATAGCGATGGCACCCAAGTTGACCGTTTTTCCTTTGAATCTCTTGCATCGCGCGAATCGACCCAAGGGTTTTATTGACGAGTTCGTCGGAAAAACTATCTGGAGATAAGTCTCCTTTGAGTGTGGTTAGAAATTCAATTTTCTCCACTTCATCAAGTTGTAAATAATCTACCTTCTTGTTGACTACGCCTTGCTTTTGAGCGCCTTTGAGCAAAGTCATAAAAGCTTCGTGATGAACACGCGAATCCTGACGGATATCCAAACTGGCAAAGTGATAACCAAAGGTATTGACCTTATTGAGCAAGGCGTCTACTTCTTTGGCAAACATCCCGTGGTAATCCGACACCAATAGCTGGTGGATTTGTTGCAAATTGGATGTTAAGTCGGCAAGGGAAATTTCGGGTTGGTCTTTTTTGCTAAAGATGCTGTTATACAATTTAGATTCGATATTCGCAGCGATACCCTCTACCCCCTTAAACGTAAGTCTTCTGCGTAATTTCCGAATATCACGATAGTAGTTTCGGATCACATTGCTACGCAGTCCCTGAGCTGTTTTAAGGGTAATATCTGTGGTAACAAACGGATTTCCATCCCGATCGCCTCCTGGCCAAAATCCAAGGTTGATCAAGGGATTTACAAAGTCTTTCCCGTCAAAAATATTGTTTTTGATGTATTGATGAATATTACTCACCGAATGATAAAACACATTTTCCAAATACCACATCAGACTTTTTGCCTCATCTAGCGGAGTCGGTTTTTCTTTCTTAAAGAAAGGAGTTCTACCAAGTTGTGCTAGCAAGATTTTGATTGATGGCAGGTCATTGGCCTTAATGGCAGTTGACAGGTCTGTGATAATTCCTAAAACAGAACCGGGATAAAACTGGGTCGGGTGAGCCGTAAGTACAGGGCGAACTCTAAAATTGCTGAGGTAGTCTTTTAGCGATGCTGTTTTTGATTTTTCTGTTGCTTCTTCTTTAGAGCTTCTCAGGGTTCCCCTTCCGCTAAAGTTATTGATTTCTGTGAAGGCAGCATCCTCAATGGCATCAAATAATACAACCTGTCTTTCGATAAATTGAATCAATCGAAACAAGGTATCGATATTGTCTTTTTCAGAGTTGTTAGGATAGTATTGTTCGAAAAACTCCTCTACAATTTCAATTGGATTTTTGTTTTGATCAAATCCAAGTGCACAAAATTCCGCAAAGAAAGGCAGAAGCGTAGCGGTTTTAGAAATATGGGAGTATGGAAGTGTAGAAAATACACTGTTATACAAGTTAAATCTCGAAATGACCTCGTTTTCGAAGCGTTCTAATTTTGTTTTTTGTGCCATTGAGTAATTGTCATTTAAAAAAACCCTCATACTTGCGGTAAGAGGGTTGTATTTGTGTGCTTACCCTTTTATAGTTCTTGAAATATAGTGTGCATCAAGCGTTTTTTATCATTGATGCTTTCTTCTAACGAAATCATGGTTTCGGTGCGTAAAATCCCGTCGATATCGTCAATCGAAAAAATGATTTCTTTGGCATGCTCTGTACTCTTTGCACGAACCTTACAATAGATGTTAAACTTTCCAGTTGTGATGTGTGCTACCGTAACATTTGGAATTTCGGAAAGACGCTCCAATACATATTTTGTTTGATGGGTTTTCTCTAGATAAATTCCGATGTACGCAATAAATGAATAGCCCAATTTTTTATAATCGAGGGTTAAAGATGATCCTTTAATAATACCAGCATCTTCCATTTTCTTTACACGAACGTGTACGGTTCCCGCTGAAATCAAAAGCTTTTTGGCAATATCGGTAAAAGGGGTTCTCATGTTATCGATCAGAATATCAAGAATTTGATGATCGATTTCGTCCAATTTTACTTTATTCATATTATTTTTTTTGCAAATAAAGTAAAAATACTTTGAATTATATGTATCCTAAATGCTAATTTATTGTAAATCGTATTATAAATCCAACGTATTCAACACATTTTGTGCGGATTCCTCGATTTTAAAGTCAAACCAGTCTAATTTTTCACAATTTGGCTCAATATGACCAAAGCAATGTGATAGATCACCAGAAGCTGAAAAAGCTGCCTGAAAAGCTATGGAGCTGTTTTGCAAAACTTCTTTATACTGCAATCCAACATCCCCTCTCTTCATATCCCCATTCTCGAGATATCTTACATCTCGAAGAAGAAAATCGAAAAAGAGCTTTTGATTCTCTGGAATTGAGCAGTAAACCGATATGTCACTAAAAGAAGATGTTGCAATGGCTTTAAGCGCCAATACATAGGCGTAGAACACGTATTCTCGCGTTTTCTCACGTTCATAGTCGTCTGGATAGTGACCCGCTTCGACAAGCAGGGTCGGAACGCCAGCAGACTGAAAGGCATCCCCTACGCAATTGGGATTAAAACTATCGTCAAAACGACCAATTTGCGATCCGATCATCGGATGAAGCCCTTCAAAAATGGTACTTGCCAACTGTGCAGCCAAAGTTCGGCACGAATTATAATTTCGATTTTGATCAAAAGCAGGAGCCAATAGGGATACTGTGGCTGGTTTACCATTTACACCAAATATTGTACGCTGATCGTGTAGATTAAACGCATAATCAGGTGAGAATTGATCAAATTCTTCACGCAGCACACGACTCTCAACCTGACTCAAGTCTATCGCGTCTCGGTTTAGATCCACTTGATTGGCGTTTACACGTGTGTATGCCTTTGCTCCATCGGGATTGAGTATGGGAATGATGGAAAGCTGAAGATTATCAAGCCAATCCGGGTTGGTATTGAGGAAACGAAGTAGATCCAACAAACTTTTCGTTGTTGTGGACTCATTTCCGTGCATTTGCGACCACATCAACACCTTAGAGCTCCCTGTACCCATACGAATGCGGTAAATGGGCAAACCAGACGTACTATGGCCAATTATCGAGTGATTGTAATCGGACAACAGAGGATCAATATGGGTATTGGTAATATATCGACCCGATAATTTTGGTTCTGCAAAAGACGAATATGGTGGAAATGGATTCATATTCAATATATGTTTGCAAATGTAAACAGAATAGAAGTTACAAAAGTAAACTCAATATTGTTACATTTGTATAAGATTTGTATTAAATTGAACCCTCAAATGTTACAGTTGTATAATATTTTATTTAAATAATATATAATTAACTATTTATTAGTAAGTTACATAAATATAGTGAAGTAAAAATTGAAGTTTGATTGCTAAATATTGTATAGAAATAAAGTGTATATTTACATGATTCTTTATAGAATCATAAATAATTTACATTTGTAATATGGAAGAAATTGTTAAACGGATTACTCAAATTTTGGAGGAACAACAGCTGAGCTCTTCTGCTTTTGCAGACACCATAGGCGTGCAGCGGTCTTCTATTTCGCATGTCCTGTCTGGGCGGAACAAACCTAGCTTAGAATTTATCTTAAAGACAGTTCGAGCGTTTCCCTCCTACTCGACCGATTGGTTGTTGTTTGGTAGATCATCTGAATCTCCAGTCAACTACCCAGAAGCCATTGAACAGGATTCACCTTCAACAGTTCAAGATATCGCGTTTACAACTAACCCCATGACAAGGGAGAGTTCAACAGATTCTCGTTTAACTTCCAACTCACAAGCTGAAATCGATAAGATCGTTTTACTGTATAAAGACGGGCGTTTTACAGAGTACATCCCGAAAAATGATTAATTTTGCGGTTAAAATCAGCTATGCGACTGTTTTTCCGTTTTGTTTTGGTTTTCATCCTCTTTACCGCTTGCTATACGACAGAGCGGAACTGTAAGCCCTTTCAAACTGGCTCATATAGCTTTTATACGGTTGTTGATGGCGATACCCTTTCCAGTCGATTTGTTCGCAACGATTCCATTGAAATCGATTATTTCTTCGCCACTCCCGACACTGCCAATATCCGTTGGGTCAGTGATTGCGAGTGTATCGTAACCAAACGAAATCCTCTCACCTTTCAAGAAGCCAAAGCCGTTCAAATGAAAATCCTATCTACTTTTGAAGATGGCTATATCTTTGAATATAACCTAGTCGGAGACCGCTCCAATGTCCAACGCGGACGTGTGAAAAGGGAGATGGAGTAAGAATTATAATTCCAAGCTGATTTGGGTGTTGCCTTCCTCTGCTTGGTCAACCGTTTCGGCGCCTTCTACTTCGATATCTGCAGGCGTTTCTTCCATAGGGTTTATATAGGGTAAAGCATCCAATACATTAAATTGTTTTACTTTGTCAATGGTAACTTGGTTGCCAAGTGCTTTAATGCCTTTTACGGAGATAAAGTCTTCAAATACGAGTTGTTGAGGAGGCTTGGGGTCTTTCCCTCTCGGCTTGGCGAACTCAATCTCAAACACAGGTCTGTGATCCGTACTGATCAACTCTAGATGGTTTTGCTTGCCTTCTTTGATAAAACTCTCTTCCCGATCGGCAGATTCAATGAGAAAACGCTTGCCAAAATAACGCTCCTTTACACCGTCATAATAGATTGCGGATATCGGTTTGGTCGGCTCCCATTTTTCTAAAATCAACATATCCTCTGGAAAATGCATATTCAGGTCTGGAATACTGGTTTTGATTAATCCGGACTGTGTGGCAATCAACAAACGGTCATCCCCACGGAATGCCCCGACCAAGTCTCCACGTCCATCGACATTGAGACGGCCTACCGTTTCATCAAACCAAATGTCACGAGGTTTTAGGGTAGAAACCCCTTCTTCCTTCAATTCAATACGTTTAACTATGTATTTTGTAACTGTATTTCCGCGAACCCCTCTTGATTTGATATCCAAATCCGCAAAGTCAAGGTCCCATTTTAGTTTTTTGATACTCCCCGACTGCCGCAATAAGATCGTTACAATCTCGGCTTCCCCATTCGGATTAGCCGAAAAATAAAACACCTTAGACTGGGCTTTTCCATTGGTCAGGTCATACGCTTTGTCCCGAGTCACTCCAGTTACTGGGAATCGCTTCATATAGGTTGTGCCGCCTCGCCCATCTCTGTATATCATATTGTAGATGGTGCGGTCGTCTTTCTTTTTGAACACTGCCACATGAATTATATTTTTTCCGATAAAGGTTTTGGATTCCACCTTGGTTACGGTCATCTTGCCGTCTTCGGTAAAGACAATAATATCATCAATATCAGCACAGTCCGTTACATATTCATCCCTGCGAAGTGAAGTTCCCACAAAGCCCTCTTCTCTGTTGACATAGAGCTTGGTATTGCGAATCACGACCTTTTTGGCGTCTACATCGTCAAACACACGAATTTCGGTTTTGCGCTCACGTCCTTTTCCATAGGTTTTCTTGAGATGCGTGAAATAACCGATCGCAAAGTCTGTCAAATTGGCGAGGTCATGCTTGACTTGTGCCAAATCGGCTTCTAGGAAATCGATACGCTGTTGGGCTTTGTCTAGATCGAATTTGGAAATGCGTTTGATACGGATTTCAGTTAAGCGAATCACATCATCGTCATTAACCTCTCTTTTCAAATGACCAATATGTGGAGCCAAGCCCTTGTGGATGGCTTGAATCACACCCTCCCAAGTTTCTTGCTCTTCGATATCTCGGTAAATACGCTTTTCGATAAAAATGCGTTCAAGAGAAGCAAAGTGCCACTGCTCTTCGAGTTCAGATTTTTTGACAAGGAGTTCTTGTTCCAAAATCGAAACGGTATTTTCTGTCGATCGGCGCAACATCTCACTCACTCCGATAAAGAGAGGTTTGTTGTCCTCGATGATGCACCCTAAGGGAGAAATGGAGGTTTCACATGCGGTAAACGCAAAAAGGGCATCAATCGTTTTGTCTGGAGAGATATTGGGTGGCAGATGAATTAGAATTTCAACCTCAGCAGCGGTATTGTCTTCAATACGCTTGATCTTGATCTTTCCTTTATCGTTTGCTTTTAAAATCGAATCAATAAGCGTTGAAGTTGTTGTGCTAAATGGAATTTGACGAATCACCAAGGTGTTTTTATCCAGTTGAGTGACTTTGGCACGCACACGAATTTTACCCCCGCGCAAGCCATCATTGTACTGCCCTACGTCCATTATGCCACCTGTTGGAAAATCGGGATGCAATTCAAATCGCTTTCCTTTCAGTTGTTTGATCGACGCATCGATCAGTTCGATAAAGTTGTGCGGTAAAATTTTGGTGGAAAGTCCAACGGCAATTCCCTCCCCACCTTGTGCGAGGAGTAATGGAAATTTAACCGGGAGATGAATCGGCTCTTTTTTTCGTCCGTCATACGACAATTGCCATTGTGTGACTTTAGGGCTATAAACAACTTCAAGGGCGAATTTGGACAGGCGTGCCTCAATATATCGAGAGGCAGCAGCGCTATCACCAGTGAGGATGTTTCCCCAGTTCCCTTGGGTGTCTATCAACAAATCCTTTTGTCCGATTTGCACCATGGCATCAGAGATACTCGCATCTCCGTGTGGGTGGTATTGCATGGTATGCCCAACAATATTGGCCACCTTGTTATAACGTCCGTCATCCAACTCACGCATCGAATGTAATATGCGCCTTTGCACGGGCTTTAGTCCATCCGCTATGGCAGGTACAGCACGCTCGAGTATCACATACGAAGCGTAGTCCAAGAACCAATCCTTGTACATGCCGGTTACCTTGACTAAGGTATCTTGCGTTTCGTCGTGATGTTCGTCCAAATGTTCCTCCATGCTACTCCTCGACGTGATCGAGTTCTACTTTCAAATTATCAATAATAAATTCTTGACGTTTAGGCGTATTTTTCCCCATATAGAATGATAACAACTCGTCAATACCAACCGCCCTGTCGAGCATCACGGGGTCGAGTCGAATGTCCTCTCCAATAAAGTATTTGAATTCGTCTGGCGAAATCTCCCCCAAGCCCTTAAATCGGGTAATCTCGGGTTTTTGCCCAAGTTTTTCAATTGCATCGATACGCTCTTGCTCAGAATAACAGTAAATCGTTTCTTTCTTATTGCGGACTCTAAATAATGGGGTTTGTAAAATATAGAGATGCCCTTCTTTAATCAGTTCAGGAAAGAATTGCAAAAAAAAGGTAATTAATAACAAGCGGATATGCATCCCATCGACGTCGGCATCGGTAGCGATTACGATATTGTTGTACCGCAGATCCTCCATACTTTCTTCGATATTGAGGGCAGCTTGTAAAAGGTTAAACTCCTCATTTTCATAGACGATTTTTTTACTCATCCCATAGGAATTCAAGGGTTTACCCCGTAAGCTAAAGACCGCCTGAGTGTTCACATCTCTCGATTTGGTAATCGAACCACTCGCCGAGTCTCCTTCCGTAATAAAAAGAGTGGATTCCAATCGTCTCTCTTTTTTTAAATCCCCAAGATGCACGCGACAGTCTCTTAGCTTTTTATTGTGTAGACTCGCTTTTTTGGCACGTTCACGGGCCAGCTTTCGAATACCCGAAAGTTCTTTTCTTTCTTTTTCGGCTTGCAGAATTTTACGTTGAAGCTGCTCTGTCGTTGTGGTGTTTTTATGAAGATAGTTATCGAGTTGCGTTCCGATAAAGTCATTGATGTAGGCACGAACCGATGGCAAATCCCCTCCCATTTCCGTAGAACCGAGTTTGGTTTTGGTCTGGGATTCAAATACGGGCTCCATCACCTTGATACTAATCGCTGAAATAATTGACTTACGAATGTCTGATGCATCAAAGTTTTTTCCGAAATGCTCCCGTACAGTTTTTACGATGGCCTCTCGAAAAGCAGACTGGTGTGTTCCGCCTTGTGTGGTGTGTTGTCCATTGACAAAAGAGTGGTATTCTTCGCTGTATTGGGTTTTGCTATGCGTGATGGCCACCTCAATATCATTGCCGCGCAAATGAATAATGGGATATAACATATCATCCGCATTGTTGTTGTCTTCCAACAAATCTTTTAAACCATTTTCAGATTTGTACTTTTCGCCATTAAAAACAATCGTCAGTCCCGGGTTGAGATAGACATAGTTTTTGAGCATCCGCACAATGTATTCATGGCGATATCGATAGTGCTTAAAGATGTTTTCATCAGGTACAAATGAAACGGAGGTTCCTTTGCGTTTGCTACTCGGTTCTTGTGCGGAGTCTTCAACGAGTTCACCTCGCTTAAATACAGCAATTTTGGATTGGTCATCTCGCACAGACTCTACCTTAAAATAGGTAGAAAGTGCATTGACGGCCTTAGTGCCCACACCATTGAGCCCAACAGATTTTTTAAAGGCTCTGGTGTCGTACTTCCCCCCAGTATTCATGCGGGAAACCACATCGACCACTTTTCCTAAGGGGATGCCACGGCCATAGTCACGCACAGTAACCTGCCCTTCTTTGACAGAAATTTCTATGGTTTTACCAGCACCCATGACAAACTCATCGATGCTGTTATCAAGTACTTCCTTGAGCAAAATATAAATCCCATCATCGGCAGAAGAACCATCGCCAAGTTTTCCGATATACATCCCCGGACGCATTCGGATATGCTCTTTCCAGTCGAGCGAACGAATGTTATCTTCTGTGTACTGCGTGCTTTGTGGCATGGTGGCTAATTTAAAACTTCATCTTTACATATATTAGTGTAACCAGCGAAAGAAATTAACAATATCTAAGGGGAGTTTGTTGAAAATGATTTCTTCAAAAAATGTTAAATTTTATAGTATTTGGTGCAGATGATGAAAACTTCCTTACATTTATAAGATGAAACCAAATCGCCTACTCCCCATCCTATTATTTGCTATCTATTCATTTGCCCAAACCACAGAGGTGGCTTCTTTCGATTATCAGCAACTCCAACCCCTGTTACATCAAAACAGTGAATCCGTTCAGGTTGTCAATTTCTGGGCGACATGGTGTGCGCCTTGCATTAAGGAACTTCCCTATTTCGAAGAACTCAACAAGCTGGAGGGTGTGGAAGTATTACTGGTTAGCTTAGACTTTCCCAAACACAAACAAAAACGACTGATTCCCTTTGTCGAGAAACAGAAACTTCAATCGAAAGTTGTACACCTCGACGATGAAAATGAAAATTATTGGATCAATGAAATCAGTACCACTTGGAGTGGTGCTTTACCCGCAACCTTGATCTATTCCCAAAACCGACGCGGGTTTTATGAGCAATCCTTTACAAAGAGTGAATTGTTCAAAGAAGTCAAGTCTTATTTTTAATTCAATAATATTATGAAGATCATTTTATTCGCTTATAGTTTATTATTCCTCTCAACACCAACCGACCTTGTAAACGGAGATGGTTACAAAATCGGCGATGTTGCAACAGATTTTTCCTTGCTCAATGTCGATGGCGAGATGGTGTCTTTGGCCGACTTTGAAGATGCCAAGGGTTTTATTCTCATTTTTACCTGTAATACCTGTCCCTATTCCGTGGCCTATGAAGATCGGATTATCGCCTTGGACAAGGCATACAAATCAAAAGGATATCCTGTGATAGCGATAAACCCCAATGACCCAGCAGCCATAGACGGCGATGATCTGGCAGATATGAAAGTCCGTGCAACAGAAAAGGGGTTTAACTTTCCGTATTTACAAGATGTTGGGCAGCAGGTTTATCCCCAATATGGCGCCACAAAAACCCCGCATGTCTTTGTCTTACAAAAGGAGGGTAACAACAATATCGTACGCTATATCGGTGCGATAGATGATAGCTCACGCAAACCCAATAAAGTGAAAAAACGCTATGTCGAACAAGCCGTTGATGCGCTTTTGGCTGGAAAATCTCCAAGCACAACAACAACCAAGGCAATCGGGTGTTCGATTAAGACGTTGTAAACAAGCTCGCGTGTTCTACTGATCTATTATTTTCTTTGCAATATGAATTCAACTGACTTTAGAAAAATTTGTGGGCACTATGCAACGGGAATAACGGTTTTAACCACTACGTATAAGGGAGAATCACACGGGATTACGGTCAACTCTTTTAGTTCTGTTTCTCTTGATCCACCTCTTGTCTTGTTTTGCATTGACAAGGATGCCCGCTTTAATATGCCCCTACGGGAAGAACAATGTCTAGCGATCAACATTTTATCTGAAAATCAAGAAGAGTTGTCAAATCGCTTTGCCAATTCCAAATTGACAAATGAAGAGCGGTTTACAGGCTTAGCTACGTTGCCAGAACACAAATACCCTGTTTTTGTGGATAGTCTTGGGGTTTTGGAAGCAAAATTACAGGCAACCCACGACGGCGGGGACCACTGGATTTATGTCGCAAAAGTTTCTTCGGGTCGTGTTTTTGACGGCTCTCCCCTTCTTTACTATGGTGGGTCTTACTCGAGTGTGAATCCCAAAGCTTGACGAGGCACATTGGCCAAACCATCTTGTAACCATCCTAAATAGGTTGGGATATCTGTGTATTGCTGTGGCGGTGCCAACAGGGTTCCATCTGGCATCATCATTATATAATGCGGTTGGGCTACGGAGTTGAAATTAATCGCCTGAAAAGCAGCCCATTTCTGTCCGATGGTTTCAATGTTACGAATCCGTCCTGAGGTGTATTCCAGTGTAAATTGATCTTCCTTTACCAACGGCTCTCGATCATCTACATATAACGAAATCAAAACCAATTCCTCGTTGATCAGCCGATAAATTTCTGGATCGCTCCAAACGTTTTCTTCGACTTTCCGACAATTCACACATGCCCAACCCGTAAAGTCCAATAATATTGGCTTATCGGCCGCTTTAGCAACTGCTACCCCTTTGTCATAGTCTTTATAGCAATCTAAGTTGAGGGGACAATCAGAGTCTTGTGCATAAATACTGTAAAAGGTCGGCGGTGGAAAGCCAGCCAATAGCTTGAGTGAATTGGAAGACGAGTTCGGTAAGGTTCCCGGAACGAGATACACAACAAACGACAAACTCACAACCGCGAGAAGAATCCTTCCTGTTCCCAGTGATTGTTTCTTTGGTTCATGAGGAAATCTGAATAACCCAAATAGATATGCGATCATCACAACAAAAATCAGAATCCATAGACCGATAAAAATCTCACGCTTGAGAACACCCCAATGCGCAACAAGATCAGCGTTGGACAGAAATTTGATCGCTAATGCGAGTTCGATAAAGCCCAAAGCCACTTTTAGGGTATTCATCCATCCACCGGATTTGGGTAAGCTCTGTAACAGATTGGGGAAAAGCGCAAACAAGCCAAACGGCAATGCCAAGGCCAAACCAAATCCAGTCATCCCCATACTGAGTTGGGTTGCTCCTCCCGTGCTAGACAAAGAGCCCGCAAGTAGTGAGCCCAAAATCGGACCTGTACACGAAAAGGAAACGATGGCAAGAGTGAGCGCCATTAAAAAGATTCCGATGATTCCTCCAGCTTTGTTGGATGCAAAATCGAGTCGATTTGCCCACGACGAAGGAAGAGTGAGTTCATAATACCCGAAAAACGAAAAGGCAAAAAACAGAAAAATCAAAAAGAAAAAAATGTTAAGCCAGATATTGGTCGAAATGGTATTGAGAATTTCGGGGTTAATGGAATCGAGAAAGTGAAAAGGCAGACTCAACAAAGCATAAATCAAGACGATAAAAAAGGCATAGAGTAAGGCATTGGTCAGTCCTTGCCTTTTGATGTTGCTCTGTTTGGTGAAAAATGAAACAGTCAGTGGAATCATCGGAAATACACATGGGGTAAGCAAGGCGATCAATCCACCAAAAAAACCGAGTAAAAAGATATTCCAAATGGAAGATGAATCATTGTCTTGATTTGAATTTGTCGTGAGAAGATCTGTGTTTTTCAATTGAATTTTCAACTTGTTTTCCGATTCCGAAGTGAGTGCAGTCAGGTCTTCAGATTGTTGCTCTTGTGAATCGCCAGAAAGAGAAATCAATAGCTGCTCATCTCTGAAAATACAGAGTTTATCGTCACAGGCCTGATAAATAAGATCTACTGTGATGTCTTGAACGGTTTCGTCAGTGACAACTACGGTTTGATAAAAGGTCGCTTTGTTATCAAAATAAGATAGTTCCATTTCGAAAATGGGATCAAATCCCGTGATCAACTCCGAATGCGTTAAAGGACCTATTGGCGTGGTATCTTGAAATGTAAATTCCGTTGGTAGCGGGCCATCTTCGGGCATTTCTGTGGCGTATAAATGCCATTTCTCTTCAATGGTCGCAGTAATGACCACATCATAGGTGAGGGAATCGACTTGTTTAGCTTGTGTTGTCCAAGTCACAGGGTTCTGTGCCAAGACTAAACTCGCAAAAAGAAGGTTGAGGAAAAGGGCTAAAATTCTCATTTGAGGTTGATGTTTAATAAATTAATCGTGTTTTCTGATGGTGTAAATCTACGATCTGCGCGCTTACCAACAATCCAAACAATATCATTGCCAGAACACAACAACCATTGTGCCGCTTTTTGGGTTGCGGTATATTTTTCGTCTTTAAAGAATTTAGAAACTTTTTTTGACCCTGTCATTCCGGTTGGATAGAAGTAATCCCCTTTTTTCCATTTCCGTAAAGTCATTGGAAATAATATGGTTTCCTCATCAACTGTTAAGGCGTTTTTCGTGTTGAGTTGTTCTTTTGAAAAGGTCAGGTTTAATGGCTCGCTGAGTCCATCTTTATAAACTGTAAACTCTTTTTCCGCATCATGAGTAAATGGCTGGTAGAGAAGGAATTCATCACGACCTACTTCAAGCACATAATTATGAGACGAAATTTGTTTTCCTTTTTGCGCATTCATCAACTTGATCACTTCTCGATGATCAAAGCCATAGGCCTGAAACAGTTGATGGCTCCAAAACGACAATGGTTTGAGTGCTTTTATTTCTTGAATTGGAATATAAATGGTTCCTTTTTTGTTTTGAAACAGTTGCTCTTGAAGCTGTACGGTTTGTTGCTGAATTACCAAAGCTGCTTGTTTTGTAAAATCTATGGTTTTACTGGTATTTTCCAAAGCTTTTGGATGCAATTTGGCCAACTCAGGAATCACATGATGGCGCATTGCATTGCGTAAATAGTCATCACTTTGATTGGAGTAATCTTCACGCCAAGGAATCTCTTGTGCTTGGGCATAGTTGACAATTTCAGATTTATAGAACGGCAAAAGCGGTCTGATGATTCTTCCGTTTTGCTCAGGGATGGCAGCTAAACCTTCGATCCCTGTCCCACGAATGATATTCATCAGCAGGGTTTCGATATTGTCATCGGCGTGATGGGCGGTTAGCACGATGTCATAACCATTGGAGTTGCAAAGTTCCTCAAACCAGTTGAAACGCAGTGTTCGGGCTGCCATCTGCGTCGATTGTTTGAAAAGTTTGGTGTCAAAGCGTTTGATGTGGCAAGTCAGTTGATATCTTTTACAATAGGACTCGACGAGTTGTTCATCTTTTACACTGTCTTGTCCGCGAAGTTGAAAGTTGCAGTGTGCAACAGCCACTTCATCTACAAGCTCGCGAAGTAAATCCAACAAGACCATGCTATCGACCCCCCCGCTTACAGCCACCAAAATCCGCTCTGAGCGAAGTGCGGGAAATCGAGAATAAAGATGCGTCTGAAATCTGGATTTCATGGCTGCAAACTACAAATTAATGGTCATTTTTTGCGACAGCACATCCAGAACCCCTTTTGCCTTGAGCAAGCATTCATCATATTCATTTTCTGGATTCGAATTTGCGGTTAGGGCACTTCCGACTTGCAACGATAGATATTCGATGTCTTTTCGGTATATAAGAGAGCGAATTACCACATTGAAATCAAAATCTCCATTGGGATCGATATAGCCAACAGCTCCGCTATATAGTCCTCTTTTGGTCTCCTCGTATTGTTCGATAAGTTGCATCGCTCGTACCTTAGGCGCACCTGTCATGCTCCCCATCGGAAAGCAAGCAGCTATGGCGTCTGTAACTGGGGTTTCGGCTTGTAATTCAGCCACGACTGTTGATATCATTTGATGCACATGTACAAAGGGGTAGACTTTGCACAGCTCCTTTACTTCTACACTTCCTTTGGTTGCAATCCGCGACATATCATTGCGCACCAAATCGACAATCATGGTGTTCTCTGCGCGTTCCTTTTCGCTGCGCTGCAGCTGAAAGGCTTCCTCAACATCATGAGTCTGATCAGTATGACGCCTTGCAGTTCCTTTGATCGGTTGCGAAATCAATTGATTCCCCACCCGCTTTAAAAATCGTTCAGGGGAACTGCTGAGTAAATATTTATCGTCGATTTGAACAAAGGCAGCAAAGGGCGGTTTTGCCTTCTCATTGAGTTTTTGAAAGAGGAAATGCGGTTCGATTTTGACATATTCAGCAAAGAGTTCCATACAAAAATTCACCTCATAAATATCTCCTCTGGCAATATGCTCCTGCAGAGCTTGTACTTTGGCGAGATAGGTTTTTCTAGAAATACGATGCTGCATGAAAATCTCTTGCCCGCATGGTGGTGGTTGATCTACGATAGTAGAGATTTGGTTCCAGTCATCATTTGGGTGATATGGAGAAAGATAATGAGCTTCCACTCGATTGTCTTTGATAACCCACAAGCGTTTGGGTTGGAAAAAAAACAGCTCGGGAAAGTCCAGATGATCAAGGTTTTGTGACTGTAGATTTTCCAATTGGTTTTTCAGGTCGTAAGAAAGAAAGCCAAACAACCAGTCGGAATTTGAATGAATATGCTTTTGTAAGGAGTCAAGGGCATCTTGATTTTGTGATTGTACAACAGTATGAGCATCCGTTGCAAGGATAAAATCATATTTTGTTTCTTGATGCGCATAGTCATTCGAATCCAACACGACAGTAGTCAAATACTGTTTCGACCAATGCAAAAGTTGCAACTTGAGTTGTTCGATATTGGGATGTGAAAAACGGGTAAAACTGCGTTTCAACGAATACAGATTGTTAGATTTGTAACAAAAATAATCAATAGATTTAGCAGTAACCCTTTTATTTTCACAATTTTTACTGATATTTGCACCGTGATTTTAAAAAGACACTTCTCGTTAACTCCACGCCGTCCGCGTCGCCCCTTTGGGGGTATATAGTCTTTAGGGAGCTATGGTGCGTCCAGCTTCGTCTTCAACTTCATCTTTTTTTCAATTCAAATTCACAGCACAATGAACATTGTCATTGCAGGCAAGTCGCATATACAGTATGCAAAGCAAATTTCGGAGCTAATCGCTTCCTCCGCTCAAGTAAGAGGGACAGGGATTGCGCGGCGCACACCAGAGTATATTGTCAGTAAAATTGAGAATAAGAACGCAATAATTGCCTTGGACGGTGATGTTTTTTCTGGTTTTTGCTATATCGAAGTTTGGGGACACAACAAATACGTAGCTCATTCGGGTTTGATTGTTGCACCAGAGTACAGAGGAAAAGGACTGGCAAAATCTATTAAAACAAAAATCTTTGACTATTCCAGAGAAAAATATCCCGATGCCAAAGTCTTTGGGATTACCACAGGTCTCCCTGTGATGAAAATCAATTATGAACTCGGCTACAGGCCCGTTACGTTTTCTGAATTGACAGATGACCCTGCGTTTTGGAAGGGCTGTCAAACTTGTAAAAATTACGATGTCCTCACAAGGACCGATCACAAAATGTGTTTGTGTACGGGGATGCTCTATGACCCACAAGCAGATGCAGAAGAAAAGACCTATGACAATGCCGTTATGAGTCGATTGAACAAAATCAAACAATCATTGTTTCTAAATAAGAAAAAAGCATGAAAAAGTTAGTCCTTGCCTACAGCGGAGGTCTAGACACCTCCTATTGTGTGAAACACCTCAGCCAGTTGGGTTATGAGGTTCACGCGGTGAGCGTAAATACTGGTGGTTTTGACGATGAGGAAGTCAAAGCGTTATCCGCCAAAGCCATGACTTTAGGTGCCACATCCTACAAATCGATTGATGCAGTGGAGACCTTTTATCAAAAAGTCATTCGTTTTTTGGTGTTTGGCAATGTATTGAAAAACAATACCTATCCACTTTCGGTCAGTTCCGAGCGAATTATACAAGCCGTAGAGATTGTCAACTACGCCAAATCGATAGATGCGACCCATATTGCGCATGGCAGCACGGGTGCTGGAAACGATCAGGTTCGATTTGACTTGATTTTTCAAACCCTAGCGCCAAACATTGAAATCATCACACCGATTCGCGATCAAAAGTTGTCGAGAGAAGATGAGATTGCCTTTCTCAAGTCTCACGGGGTTGAAATGGAATGGGCAAAAGCACAATATTCTGTCAACAAAGGACTTTGGGGTACGAGTGTCGGAGGAAAAGAAACGCTGGAATCTAAAGAACCGCTCCCAGAAGAGGCCTATCCAAGTCCATTGACCGAAAAGCAATCCACTAAAATTGCTCTGCAGTTTACAAATGGAGAATTTTCGGGAATTAACGGCAAACAAATGGATACAGTTTCTGCCATTAAAGCTCTCAATAAAATCGCATCTGGTTATGCAATTGGAAGAGATATTCATGTCGGCGATACAATTATCGGCATCAAAGGAAGAGTTGGCTTTGAGGCAGCTGCTCCACTGTTAATCATCAAGGCACATCATTTGCTCGAAAAACATACCTTGAGCAAATGGCAACAACAGCAAAAAGAACAACTCGCAAGTTTTTACGGGATGCATTTACACGAAGGACATTATTTAGATCCTGTCTTGCGAGATATTGAGGCTTTTATGGAAAGTTCGCAAAAAATGGTGACAGGAACCGTTTTTATCACGCTTCACCCCTATCGATTTACACTGGATGGTATCGAATCAGCTCACGATTTAATGGATTACTCTTTTGGAAGCTATGGCGAGATGAACCGCAACTGGACGAGTGAAGATGCCAAAGGATTTATCTCCGTTACCGCAAACGCAACTAAAATTTACAACCATGTCAACAACAGCTAAAAAGACGGTTGGAGTCATCGGCGGATCTGGTTACACGGGGGGTGAGCTCCTTCGCTTGTTGGTCAATCATCCATTGGTTACCATTGATTTTGTGTATAGCAGAACTCGGCCCGGTACGCTGCTCACCGAAACCCATACGGATTTGATCGGGCAAACGAATTTGCAGTTTACGGATGAAGTCAATCCAGACGTGGATGTCTTGTTCTTGTGTTTGGGGCATGGACTTTCGGGAACTTTCTTACACGAAAACCCGATGAACGACAACACCAAAATTATTGATCTTAGTAATGAATTCCGATTGCAGAAAGACCATCATTTTTTAGGCAAGTCCTATGTGTATGGCTTACCTGAATTTCAAAAGCAAAACATTAAGTCCGCACAAGCGGTTGCCAATCCTGGTTGCTTTGCTACAGCGATTCAATTGGCGCTTTTGCCCCTTGCCAAAGAAGGACTTCTACAAACCGACGTTCAAGTGCATGCCATCACAGGAAGTACGGGGGCTGGTGTAAAACCCTCTGCCACTTCGCATTTCAGCTGGCGAAACAACAATGTGTCATGGTATAAACCATTTACCCATCAGCATTTGGGCGAAATTGGTGAAACCTTACAAGCCCTACAAGCAGATGTTCCCGAAATCAATTTTTTACCGATTCGAGGAAACTTTACCAGAGGGATATTTGCCAGTGTGTACACGACTTTTGAGGGAGATCTTGACGATGCCTATTCGCTGTATGAGCAATTTTATGCCAATAGCTCGTTTACGCACACAAGCACAAAGGCTTTGGATTTAAAAATGGTGGTCAATACCAACAATTGTCTGATTCATCTACATAAACACAAAGATTTATTACTGATTACCAGTTGTTTGGACAACCTTCTCAAAGGAGCATCAGGACAAGCCGTTGAAAACATGAATTTGATGTTTTCTTGGCCTCAAACAACTGGATTACAACTTAAAGCAAACGTTCATTAAACACGAATACTATGAAAATCGCAATTATCGGCGCTGGAAATCTTGGATTGAGTATTGCAAAAGGGCTGCTGACCAACAACATCATTACGCAGTTATACCTCACCAAACGCAACACCTCTTCGATTTCAGATTGGAGCGAGTACAAAAACACACATATCACGGATGACAATGCGGAAGCCATTTCATCTTCTGACGTTATTATACTTGCTGTGCAACCTGCTCAACTCAGCGAAGTTCTTTCTGAAAACGCGCAACTATTTAACGAAAAACATGTTTTGATTTCAACAGTAACTGGTTTTTCAATTGAGAAAATGGAAGCCATAGTCGGAAACGACAAATTCATCATTCGATCGATGCCAAACACCGCGATATCGGTTGGTAAATCGATGACATGTTTATGTGCAAACGGCAAAGGGAAACAACGTTTATCACTTGCAGAAGCGATTTACAACTCCCTCGGTACAAGTATCATCATCGACGAAAAGCATATGCGTGCTGCAACGGTCATTTGCGCATCAGGAATTGCTTTTTGGATGCGACTGATTCGCGCTACGACTCAAGGGGGCGTTCAACTTGGCTTTGATGCGGAAGAAGCGATGAAAATGTCGATGTACACCGCTTTGGGTGCCGCTACACTGCTGATTGAGACCGACTCTCATCCAGAGCAAGAAATCGATAAGGTCACCACACCGCAGGGGTGCACAATCGAAGGGCTTAACGAAATGGAGCATCAAGGACTGAGTTCGTCTTTGATCAAGGGAATCGTCGCTTCGTTCAATAAAATAAATGTGATTAGTAAAGGATAAAACCATGCCCTTATTTGATGTATATCCCTTGTATGACTTAGAGCCCACCAAAGCGCGTGGGGTGTATGTCTATGATAAAAAAGGGAAAAAGTATCTCGATTTGTACGGCGGTCATGCAGTGATTTCGATCGGCCATGGTCATCGAACCTATACCCGGATGTTAAGAAAACAACTCCATCGTATCGGATTTTACTCCAATGCGGTTCAAAACCCACTGCAAGAAAAACTATCCACTGAAATCAATCGGCAGTCGGGTTGCACCAATTATGAGTTGTTTATGTGCAGCTCGGGTGCAGAAGCAAATGAAAATGCGCTCAAACTGGCCTCGTTTCACACAGGTAAATCAAGAGTAATTGCGTTTGACAATGCCTTTCATGGGCGTACCAGTGCTGCAGTGGCTGCCACCGACAACAAAAACATCCAGGCGCCTCTAAACACCCAACAACAAGTGGATTTTATTCCATTTAACGACGTTGATGCCCTCGAGAAAGAGCTGGCTAAAGGAGATGTCTGTGCCGTGATTTTTGAGGCCATACAGGGGGTTGGTGGTTTGGATGAGCCAACAGCAGCATTTGTTGCGCAGATGGAAACACTTTGTGAAACCAATCAAACTTGCTTGATTGCAGACGAGGTACAATCTGGGTTTGGACGTAGTGGTGACTTCTTTGCCTTTCAGAAATACAACATCAATCCCCATATTATCAGTATTGCCAAAGGCATGGGAAATGGCTTTCCCGTTGGAGGAATCCTTGTCCATCCAGTCATCAAGGCCAAGTATGGACTGTTGGGAACAACTTTTGGTGGAAACCATCTTGCTTGCAGTGCTTCCCTAGCGGTTTTACAGGTATTGGAAAAAGAAAAACTTTGCGATCACGCCAAAGCAATGGGCGAATACTTTGTTCAAAGAGCGAAAGAACTCGCGTTTGTGAAAACCATTAAAGGAAGAGGACTGATGCTTGGACTGGAGTTTGAGTACGAAGTGGGCGCTTTGCGAAAAGAATTGATTTTTAAACACCGTATTTTTACAGGAGGGAGTAGCAACAAAAACCTGATTCGAATTCTACCCCCACTCAATATAAAGCAAAAGCATTTAGATCAATTGTTTACTGCCTTAAACGCATGTCACTGATGAAAAATTTTATCACCTTACAAGACTTAGTCAATCCGATCAAAACCATTGCGCTTGCCAAAAGCTGCAAACAAGATCCTTTTGCACATGACCATTTGGGACAACGCAAAACGATTGGTTTATTGTTCTTCAATCCGAGTTTACGAACACGACTTAGCACCCAAAAAGCAGCACGAAACCTCGGTTTGGATGTGATGGTGATGAACTTTAGCAATGAGGCCTGGGCAATCGAGTACGAAAACGAAACCATCATGAGTGGACTTCGGTCAGAGCACGCAAAAGAAGCTGCACAGGTTGTATCCCAATATTGTGATTTTGTTGCGATTCGGGCGTTTGCTTCCTTGACCGACAAAAAGCGTGATGAGGAAGAACAAGTCCTTCGAAAGTTTGCGGAGTTTGCCACGATTCCCATCATCAATATGGAAAGTGCAACTGCACATCCCTTACAAGCTTTGGCAGATGGGCTTACCATACACGAGCAAGTGGTGGTCAAAAAGCCAAAAATTGTATTGAGTTGGGCGCCTCATCCAAAGGCACTCCCCCACGCGGTTGCCAACTCTTTTATCGGATTGATGAATCACACTGAAGCAGACTTTGTCATCACTCATCCAGAGGGTTATGACCTCAATCCTGCTATTGTTGGGAATCATACAGTAAACTACAATCAGGAAGAAGCATTGGCAGGTGCTGATGTGGTTTATGTCAAAAACTGGTGTTCCTACACGGATTATGGAGCGATTTTGCGAACAGACAACAAGTGGATGATGACACGTGCGAAAATGGAACGCACCAACGATGCCTTTTTTATGCATTGTCTTCCCATCAGAAGAAACGTGGTTGCATCAGACGGCGTTTTGGATCACCCAAAGTCATTGGTCATCGAACAAGCCAATAACAGAACTTTTGCTGCACAGGCCGTTTTACAAGAATTTTTAACCCATGGATAAGCTAGACATTGTCAAACTTGGTGGCGGATTGCTAGAAAGCAGCGAAAATATGAAGACTGCCTTATCTTCGTTTCATGCTCTCTCTGGGCACAAAATTCTCGTTCATGGAGGTGGCAGCCAAGCCAGTGCACTCTGTGAAAAACTCGGCATAGAAGCCAAGATGCACAACGGAAGACGAATCACCGATGATGACACACTTGAAGTAGCCGTCATGGTTTATGCTGGTCTTGCCAACAAAACAGTCGTAGCGGGTCTCCAAAAACTCGGCACCAACGCCATTGGCCTTACAGGAGCAGACGCCAACCTGATACAGGCAGACAAACGTGTTGTACAAGATATTGACTATGGTTGGGCTGGGGATATCCGCTCGGTCAACACTGCAAATCTAAAGGCCTTACTGTCGATTGGGTTATCTCCTGTGTTTTGCGCGATTACCCATGACCAAAACGGGCAACTGCTCAATACAAATGCCGATACCATCGCTGCCACTGTCGCCAGTGCTTTAGCTGCGGATTACGAAGTGCATTTGCACTATTGTTTTGGGCATGCAGGTGTATTAAAAGACATCAAAGACGAAAACAGTGTGATTCCCACCATTCAAGTCGGTGAAGTGGACGAACTACACCACAAAGGCATTATCGCTGATGGGATGCTTCCAAAACTGCACAATGGCGTGATGGCACTTCAGCATGGTGTGCAAGCAGTCACTATTGAAAAACCAGAGACTGTTCACAACGAACAGGCGCTCAAAACAACAGTAATCGGATGAGTACAGACCACTTAGCAGATGATGTGATTGGGTTGCTCATGCAACTGATTGAAATCCCTTCCTTCTCTGGAGAGGAATCTCAAACGGCGGATTGTATCCAAAACTGGCTACACAGTAAAGGGGTTGAGACCCAGCGCATTCAAAACAACGTCTTTGCTTTTAACAAGCACTACGACCCAGCTAAACCCAACTTGCTTTTAAACTCACATCACGATACCGTAAGACCCAATAGGGCCTATACGCGCGACCCACATAAAGCAGAGATTATCGATGGAAAACTGTTTGGATTGGGCAGCAATGATGCTGGTGGTGCTTTGGTATCCTTACTCGGACTGTTTGCCCATTTCTACGAATCGAAAAACCTTACCTATAACCTGATTGTAGCCGCGACAGCAGAAGAAGAAAGCTCAGGGCCAAACGGATTAAACAGCTTGCTGAAAGACCTCCCTGAAATCGATGTGGCTATCGTTGGCGAACCCACACAAATGCAATTGGCCATCGCCGAGAAAGGGCTTGTCGTTTTTGATGCAGTGGTAAAAGGAACAGCTGGACATGCCGCACATCCCAACAACGACAACCCGATTATCAAGACTATGGATGTGATGCAGTGGTTTCAAAACCTTTCGTTTGATAAAGTGTCAGATACCTTGGGACCTGTTAAACTCACCATCACCCAAATCAACGCTGGCAGTCAGCACAATGTCGTACCTGCACAGGTAAATCTGGTGTTGGATGTACGCGTCAACGAATGCTATACCAATCAAGAAATTGCAGATTTGGTCGGTCAGGCACCATGTGAGGTAAGCGCTCGCTCTTTACGATTACAGTCTTCCTCAATCGATAAAAACCATCCGCTAGTTCTTGCTGGAGTTGCGATGGGGAGAAACACCTATGGCTCGCCCACCCTATCCGATCAAGCAGCCCTATCCTGTCCGTCGCTCAAACTCGGTCCTGGGGACTCGACAAGATCACATACGGCAGACGAATTTATTTATGAAAATGAAATCAAAGAAGCGGTTCGCTTATATATCGAATTGCTCGACCAAGTAATAACATTATGAAAATCTGGCAAAAGAAAGGAACAAAAGTAAGAGACCATATCGACCAATTCACGGTTGGTGATGACCGCCAATGGGATTTGCGACTTGCTCCCTATGATATCATCGCATCTCAAGCCCATGCAAAAATGTTGGGGAAGGTTGGCTTGCTTTCCCAATCCGAAGTCGATCAGCTCATTGAAGGACTTACTGCATTGTCTACAGAAGTTAAAGAAGGTAGGTTTACGATTTCTGACGATTTTGAGGACGTTCACTCCAAAATAGAGTACGAATTGACAAAGACTTATGGAGACGTTGGTAAAAAAATACACACTGCACGCTCGAGAAACGATCAGGTATTGGTTGCTATGCAGCTCTTTCTTAAAGATGAAATTCAAGAAATCAAGCAACTTGTCAAAGCGTTATTTGAGCAGTATATGACTTTGGCAGATCGGTATAAAGATCAGTTGTTACCAGG
>MDTD01051683.1_pt1 | contig 84949 bp, 64 predicted proteins | sample 811221 | NCBI WGS metagenome assembly MDTD01 (sample SAMN05326646, study PRJNA326480) | marine metagenome | isolation source: seawater | place: Pacific Ocean: South West | collected 2011
CCCTGTGAGGGCTTATTTGCTTCGTGCGCTTTGCAACATATGCCTCAACAAACTCACCACCCTGAGCCTCCGGCTCTTCCCTCCTCTCAAGCCTTTCGAGAGGAGGGACCAACCAGCCGATATGCGCGGGGGAAGCTAGAAATCTGCTCCGGCGGACGTTGCACTTGCGTCTCCGCAAACTCCCCTGATTCCACCAAATCATCCCTTTCTTACAGGCGTATGTCGCAGGCGACATCCTTATAAAGCCCCTTTGCTTTCGAGTTTTCAGTGGGTTTCTTGCGTCTTCGCTTGCAATCATCCACCTCAACAAACTCACCACCCTGTCGCTCCGCGACATCCCTCCTCTCAAGCCTTTCGAGAGGAGGGACCAACCAGCCGATATATACGAAGATTTCGTTTATATGGCGATATACAATTTGACATGTACCGCTCCCCCTGCAAAGCCGGAATATCAATGTTTGAACAGCAAGGGCAACGTGGCAACTTGCCCGACGAAAATCATAAGCAGGGACAACGTGCCCAATGAAAAGCGCATCAGCAGGGGCAAGTGGCAACTTGCCCAATGAAAAGCGCATCAGCAGGGGCAACGTGCCCGATAAAATCGTCAGCAGGGGCAACGTGCCCGATGAAAAGCGCAATAGCAGGGGCAAGTGGCAACTTGCCCGATGAAAAGCGCATCAGCAGGGGCAACTTGCCCAATGAAAAGCGCATCAGCAGGGGCAACGTGCCCGATAAAAAGCGGCAGTTTAGAAGTGCCAGGGATATCCGCTGTAATCTTGTTTACGCTTCTCCAGGAACCCATCACGCCCTTCGACAGCTTCGTCTGTACCGTATGCGAGGCGGGTCGCTTCACCGGCAAAGAGTTGCTGTCCAACGAGGCCGTCATCGATCATATTGAACGCATACTTGAGCATACGAATCGCTGTGGGGCTCTTTGTGGTGATCTCTTTGGCCCAATTCAGCGCAAAGTTTTCGAGCTCAGCGTGGGGCACAACGGCGTTGACCATCCCCATTTTTTCGGCATCTTCTGCGGAGTAATTGCCACCAACAAAGAAGATCTCACGGGCTTTCTTTTGTCCGACCTGACGTGCGAGCAACGCCGAACCATACCCACCGTCAAAGCTCGCGACGTCCGCGTCTGTTTGTTTAAAGACCGCGTGCTCTTTGCTCGCGATCGTCATGTCACAGACAACATGAAGAGAGTGACCTCCACCAACGGCCCAACCGGGGACAACTGCGATGACGACTTTCGGCATAAAGCGGATCAAACGCTGCACTTCAAGGATATGAAGACGACCGAGAGAGGTGGGATTCACGTCACTGTTTGGATCGTATTTATACCCATCTTTTCCGCGGATACGTTGATCTCCACCAGAACAAAAAGCCCACCCACCATCTTTGGGAGAGGGGCCATTGCCTGTCAGCAACACACAGCCGACATCTGTCGTCATACGTGCGTGGTCGAGAGCACGGTACAATTCATCGACAGTTTGGGGACGAAAAGCGTTTCTCACTTCGGGGCGGTTGAACGCAATACGCACAGTCGCTTGATCGACAGCTCTGTGGTATGTGATGTCACGAAAGGAAAAACCTTCCACTTCTTTCCAGCGTTCGGGCGAAAAGATCTCGGAAACCATGTAGACTCTCCTTTATCTTCGTATATATCGACTATTCAGCATCTCGAAAATGTGCCAACAGATCGTGGTTGATACGTTCGGTACATTGTCGAAGTAGACCATGACCGGCCTCTTCATACACATGAAAGCGTGCTTCTGGCAAGAGTTTGTAGAGTCGCTCACTCTCATTGGGTGGGATCAGGATGTCCTGTCCGGGTTTGACGATCATGGTGGGGAGCGTAAGCTGTGACAGTTGTTTTTGGGTGTTATGTGTCATCACAACGCGCACATGAGAGAGGACGGTGCTGAGAGGGACCTCGTGACCATACACACTTTCGAGGGCTTGGTGTTGTTCATCGCTCAACTCTTTAAGATAGTCAGGCGGAAAGAGGATCGATTTGATCGCCTGCGCGCGGGTCTCGGGTTTGCCTGCCGTCGCGAGGCGTGGGAAGCGTTGAAACCACTTCCACGTAGGGATAGGACGCAAGAAACCTCCTGCGGTCGTCGCAAGTAACGACAAGGAGAGAAAGCGTTCGGGCATCATCAACGCCATGTGTTGAGAGATCATCCCTCCCATCGAGATACCGACGAGGTGCGCCTTGTCCCAGCCTAATTCATCCATAATATCGAGCGCATCATCGGCCATCTTGCGCATGTGATTCATGCCTTTGGGCACAGGTTGACTCTTCCCAAGACCATAGTGGTCAAAGAACGCGACCTGATGATGCTTAGAGAGGTGTTCGGCTTGTAGGGCCCAGGCGTGCCCGTGCATCCCCAGACCCATTACTAACATGACAGGTGTACCGGATTCACCGAGCTTGTAGTACGCAAGCCCACGTTTTGATATCTGCGCTTCAGTCAACATCTTTGTCTACGCTCCTCACTGTAGAAGATGGCACATGCCACCCCAAATCAATCCTCTGCGAAGATAGAGTATCCACAAGTTCGTTGCAAACCAAACAACCTCTTTTTACAAATCCAAGACATCTCCCACAAAAGCCCATCCAAAAAAAGCGCACGGGAGGGGCGTCAAAACACACAAGGGGGTCCAAAAGTGCATGAGAGGGGGGTACACTTTGCGGATGTGGGGTGCGAAATACGTAAGGGGGTCCGAAAATGCGTAAGGGGGTTCTCAAAATGCGTAAGGGGGGTTCGAAAGTGAACGAGAGGGGGGTACACTTTGCGGATGAGGGGGGTGCAAAGTGCGGATGAGGGGGGTGCAAAATACGTAAGGGGGGTTTGAAAGTGGACGAGAGGGTTCAGAGAGTGCAAGAAGGGGATCATCAAAGTGAAGATGGGCCTTGTTAAAGTGCAGATGGACCTCGTCAAAGTGCAGATGGACCTCGTCGGAGTCCCTGATCCAACCCTTCAGAGTGCAAGGAGACGTCACAAAAGTTCAAGGAGACGCCACAAAAGTGCAAGGAGACGTCACAAAAGTTCAAGGAGACCGCATCGGAGTGCAAGGAGCAAAGTATGGAGTGCAACAAGACCTCATTTTTTGACGAAGGCAGATATCTTGAGTGCAACAAGAGAGTGGCGGTCTTTTCGCGAAGTAAGCACAGTTATGATGACTTATTCCAGCGTCTTCTCATGCCTTGCCTGAGGCTTCATTAAGAGCCCTTTTTCGTGCGCTTTTTGCATCCAACAGCCTTCCCATGCCGAATAGGAAGTCAGGAGATCAAAAGTTACCTCAAAACATGCAAACCGTCAGATATTTTTGATTGTTCAATCCCCTGTTTTGTGGTAGCTTTCATGGTCTTCATACGATGGATCAGTTGGGGAGAGCAAATCATGACCGAAAATCAAAAACGTGAGGAAATCAGTAAAGCTTACGTGGCAGCTGTCGCAGCCAAGTGCGGCTTCAAAATAGGAACTTGGAGTCAGGATGATGATTGTCTTGATGTTACAATTGGAGCTGCTGGAAAATTGGGTCGTGGGACTTTGGCTGGGCCCAAACTGGATATCCAACTCAAAAGCTCAAGCAACCAAGTGTACGATAAAGGCGACACTATACGTCATCAGCTTACACGAGATCGTTATGATAACCTTCGGCTCGATAGTTGCACTCCAAAAATTCTCGTTTTTTTGCTTTTGCCGGAAGAAGAAAATGAGTGGATAGAACATTCCGTAGAAGCCCTTACCATGCGAAGATGTGCCTATTGGAGTTCCTTGAAAGGCAGGGAGGAAATACCGGAGGGGACAAAAAGCACAAGTATTTTCATACCAAAGAAGAATATTTTCTCTCCCGAAACACTTTACTCTCTCATGGAGAAAATCAGCAGCGGAGAAGGATTATGAACAGTACTCTAGAATGGGCAAAGAGTGCCTCTCAGTTTGAGCCATCTGCCTTTCGTCGTTTCCTACGCTTCAGAGGTTGGAAAGAAGCCCAAGGTCAGCTTGGTAAGTCGTTCATTTTCACAAGAGAAGTAAGCAATGTGGGGGAGGTTGAGGTTGAGATCCCATCCAAAAAAGAGTTTGTTGACTACAAAAGACGAATTACCGAGGCGATCGAAATCATCAGCCTTGCAGAATCTGCCAAACCTCACCAAATCGTCCAAAGTATCTCGCGTCCCAACGTGGACATACTCGGATTTCGCTACTCTGGAGAAGAACTTCGAGATGGTACAATTTCTCTTGAAGACGCCCTCAGAATCAGAACGGCCAGAAAACAACTTTTGCTCTCTATCGCACATTCTGTCGTCGAACCCCTTTCTCATTTCCCCAGACTCTCCAAAGCAGAGCCCTTGGATTTCTTATCCTCATGCAGAGAAAACCCACCGAAGGAAGGAAGCTACATCAGCGAAATCATTGTTCCCGTTCAACCTTCCTTCAGAGAAGGAGCTGACCTCGAAGAACCATTCTCGCGCAGAGTCATGTCTCTCTTGGCAAAAGCACTCTATGAAGTTCAACACTCCCTTGAGGAAGGAAATGACCACTCACTTTTGGAAAAGCCCGAACTCGGTTTGAGCTCCAATTTTTTAAGCGCTCTGTCTGCTCTCAACCCACCACAGGGACGAGGAACGCTCGAAGTTCAATTTGATTGGTCTTCTACTCGTTCACTCCCACATGTTCCAAAAAGTTTTTTGCGGTTCGGAGAAGATCTTTTCCATCCACTAAACGAAGCCGCAAGGGTCCTACGAGACACCACACCAGTTCCAGACTATCAACTCGAAGGATTTGTTGTTCGTTTAGAAAGAGCAGAAGGAGACCAATCAGGTACGATTGTTCTAGCCACAACGTTGGAGGAACAAAGCGGAACCTCAAAAGTCTACATGACTCTCCCACCAGAACTTTACGCTCTTGCACTAGAGGCTCACAAAGAAGATCTCTCGGTGAGAGTCACAGGTACTCTTGTAAGACGAAGGCGTCGTCTCCTCCTCAAAAACCCAGGTGGCTTTTCAATCATCCAAACAAGCAACTCTTAATCATCCTCCCACCAAGAACATACAACATCATGCATGGACACAATGCCCGTATCTACGGAAAACATCTCACATTGTGTTTGTGTGTTCACTTCCAGAAAACCCCACTCAAGACAACTCGTCCGCTCTACAAACATCGCTCCTCACCACTCCAGCCACATCACATACAAAAAACACCCTTCACAATGTTCAGTAGATTGTGCTATGGTGTCGCACAGAACAGGGCAACATTCGCCTGATAGCAATCGCAAAATTGTGGAATGGAAAAGGAGCAGTAGATGTCATTTCGTTGGAGTGTATTGGGTAGCGGTTCGAGTGGGAACACAACGCTGATGTCATGTGGAGAAGAGGAGCCTTTCCTATTCCTTTGTGACGCCGGATTCTCCGTCAAAGAGACCCAAAAACGTATGGACAAGTTCAACATCTCCATCGAAGACCTCGACGCTATCCTCCTCACGCACCTCGACACAGACCACTTTCGTAAAGGCTGGCTACGCACATGCCGCAAACACAACATCACCATTTATCTTCACAAGGAACTCTTCCCTCTGTGGAATAAGCTCTGTGGATTAAACCACCGCGATATACTCATCCTCTTTGAAGATGAAAAAGACCTCACCCCTTCGCTGCGCTTCTCCTCCGTGCGTCTCCCCCACGATGTCCACGGAAGTGTCGGCTATGTCATCCAGTACAAAGATTGGCACCTCGGCTACCTCACAGATCTTGGACGTGTTCCCCCCAACGTACTGTCACACTTCGAAGGCCTCGACGCACTCGCGATCGAATCCAACTACGATCCTGATCTACAACGCCGAAGCCCCAGACCGATGTTCCTCAAACAACGTATCACCAGTGGAAAAGGCCACATCTCAAACCAGGAATCACTCGACGCAGTTCAACATATCGCCGCCCAATCACAGCTTCAACAGCTCGTCCTGCTCCACCTCTCAAGTCAATGCAATGACCCCGACATCATCGAACGAATGTACAGAAAACAAGCCCCCACACTCCACCCCATCATGCGTTGCAGCAAACAACACTATCCAACAGATTGGCTGACACTCCAAACACGTACAACACCGCGTACACCAAAACCCTCAAAGACTTTGACGTCACAAGCTCCCCAACAACTGATGCTCTTCTGAGCCAAGACACACGATCCTCCAAAAAGAACCACTCAGCTCTTTAAAGACCCCCCACAGATGAGATACGTTGAGACACTTTTCCGCACCTTGAAGTCTCTCAAAAGAAAGACCAACGCAACACGATGTTGAAGAGAAGCCAAAGTCTTTCATCTCGCGGTTCGTCGTAGCTTTACGAGCGTATCAAGGTGGTCTCACGCGACACTGGAAAAAGATCGACCTTTGTCTACCCGAAGTCCCCGAATGGTACGCCCAATTCACCGAGATGAGTGGTTGCTTTTTTGGCCTAAAAAGACTATAACCCGATCCAAGGCATCAGTGCCTTGTCGGCGCACACAACACAGGTCTTCATCAACTTTGTGATTGCTTCTGATCTGAGAGAAAATACAAAGCACCCCTCGTGTCATCCAAACCACCTGATGACCCGAGACAACGCCCAACGCCGGGCAGATGGCTGGTGAGATGAACAAAAAAGACTTTTACAACTTTACACTTGAGAAAGCCATTCAGCTCTCTCCCAAGTACAAAGGCAAGAAGAAACCCACACAGGCACAACTCGCCGAAGATCTGGGTGTCTCCATCCCCACCATCCAACGCATCCAGTCCAACAAACACGACCTCTATCTCGGGACCATCGCGCAGCTCGCTTACAAACTCGGTGTCGCGCTCGAAGACCTCATCGAACTCAACACCAATGTCCCCCTCGCCGCCGAGCTGACACAGCGCGACAAACGCCTCCCCAAATCCAAAGTCCTGCGACAACGACTGTTCGAACAAACAGGATTTCAAGAGCAACACCTCTCCCTCCTCCAAATGTCGGATTTCTCCGTCGAGCCCGCAGGACACTCATTCCTCGTCCCGATGCAACCCGAGAAGATCAGCGTGGAGCTTGAAGACATCCATCTCAACCTCGAAACACACGACTTCTCCCTGAAAGCCTTTCGCCTCGAAGAAGGTCGCACACTCCTCGGTCGCTCCGCTCCCCAATCCAACTTCCCGCACCACTCGATGCTGACCTTCCGCGATGAGCGTATCTCCAGACTCCACCTCGACCTGACCTACTGCGAAGAGCCTAGTGCCTCGCTCCTCTGCGTCAACTGGGGCAAAAACCCCGCCTACGTCACCCTCTTCTTTGATGAGCTCAACTCCGAGACACAGCTCATCAACCCCGGAGAGTCCGGCTGGCTCCCACACGGTGCCATCCTCTCCATCAGTGAGTGTGACCTGCTCATTCTCTTCGGAGAACCAAACGATTGATCAAGATCCTCTCGCCACTGTTTCTTCGAGAGACAGGCGCCCACATCGTCAGCTGGGTCTTCCTCGACGAGAGAAAGACCTCTTCAGATGTATGGGACATCAAGCTCCCCATCGATGACCTTGTGCCCCCTACACTACAAGCACAATACAAAGACTGGAGCTGGCCCTCACACCTCGGCGTCTCCCTCCTCCCCAACGCCCCCAAACACCACGACGCCATCAAGAAAGTGCTCAACAAATGGCACAGCCTCCCCGCCTTCCTCACTGTCGCCAACCACGCACGTCACCTACTCGAAGACCGCTGGAACAACGATCACATCTGGGCCCTCGGTGGACTCGATCCACAAGGCAACATCATCGGACACATCACCCACTTCGAGAAGTGCTTCGACCTCTTCCTCAAAGAAAACAAGCGCGGTCACCGCTCCGGTATCTTCGTCACATCGAGCGTACACCATCGCCCCAACAAAGACACTGGTCGCCTCTCCAAATCCCATTACGACGAAGTCTTCTTTGATGAACGTCTCTACACACTCCACGTCGGACCACGCTATCATGCGCCCCACCCACTCGTCCTGTGGCTCCACGACGACAAACTCAGCGGGTGCATGCGTTGGTCTCATCAACCGATCGAGACCGTCGTCTCCTCCGAAGACAAACGCTTTCATGTGATCCGCCGACTGTTTAGTGGCGGTGAGAGCGACGTCCTGCTCGCCTACGACTCCGTACTCGAAGATGACGTCGTCCTGCGAGCGCTCTCAAGCAGCACATTCCCTCTAAGCTCCCAACAACACGATAAGCTGCGCAAAGAATACAAAAACACCCCCTCTTGTCTTGGCGTGATCAACATGCACGGCCTGTTCTCGATCCCACCGAGTGACAAAAACGCCGACTTTGTCGTCAGGGGAGGCCTCGACGCGATCCCTCACTTCGTGTTGAGTATGGAGTACGTCTCTCTTCATACCCAACACAAAGGCAAATCCACGCGCCCCGCCCCAGCCCTCAACCTCGCCGAGTACGTCGAACACCAAGGACAACTCAGCCTCAAACAGATCGCTCGCATCAGCCGTGAACTCGCCGAGATCTTACGCGCCCTTCAGCAGCTCGAACCAGCGATGGCCCACGCCGACCTCAAACCACAAAACATCCTGATCACGCGACTTCAACCACCTGACTCGATCAATCTCTACTGGATCAGGCTGATCGACTTTGGACTCTCCAGACAAGTTGGACACCCACCAGACTCATCACAGAGCGGCTACTCGCCCTCCTTCGCGCCGAGAGAAGTCCTCCGAGATCCCTACATCGCCGTAGACGAAAAGGCCGACATCAACAGCTTCGGCATCCTACTGTATTGGATGCTCACAGGGATGCTCCCTTACCCCGCCGGACAACTCAACACCACCCAACCCCCAGCCCTCCCCTCCCACGAAGACCTCCCAGAAGACCTGCGATACCTGCTCCTCGCGATGCTCGCTGTTGAACCCGAACAACGCCCACATATCGAAGAGATCGTCCTCGTCCTCGAAGCGTGGGAGCGCACCATCTCACCTCGCAAGGCGAGCTTTGAGCGGACACCCACCCCACTCCCTGTCCAATCTCCCCTCCTCGCGCCGGGCTTTGGCAGAGAATCACTTCCACCTCCACCGCCTCCAGAGGACGAATCCCTCTGGGACCGCTTCGTCCCTCCCAAAGTCCGAAGTAACCCGGTCTTTCTCTTCTCTCTACTGCTGTCGACGTTTTGCCTCGGCCTACTCTTCGCGCAGATGGCGTGGCAACAGCGCAACACACAGCCACGACAAAAGACCGGCACACAGCTCTCTTCACTCAACCAATGTAAGCTCCACCTTCACGTCCTCGACGAGTGGGATAAGGAGCCGATCAAGTCCCCCTCTATCGTGATCTACGATGGACAACGCAACCTTCTTTACGACACACGTGGGAAGTTCTTACCCAACCAATCCAACGTCAGCGCCCGCAGGACACCAGAAGGTTCGTGGGTTCTCGAATACTCTTCCAAACAAAGCTGTCCACAATCGTACATCATCCACACCTCCCACCCACGTTACTGCACACAGAAACGTCAGTACAAAGCCAAAAAGATCCTGGAGACCGAGCTGATCCGCCGGGTGAAGTGGGTCCAAGGCCGCATCGAAGGTGGTACCAACAAACGCTGGAATATCCCCTCTGACGTGAGCTTGCGCTGGGGCAAGAAGCTCCTCTGTCACAAAAAGACCGACGCATACGGTGCATTCCGTTGCACACTCCCACCACGTATCACCCAGATGATGTGCGATGATGTACTCGATAAACCAGATGCCCCATCATTAGGGAAACAACCTCTCAAACCAGCCTACCAACGTGTCCAGTTGATGCGCAAACTGCACCTGGACATCAAGCCGCTCAACGCCTTCAAGACATACCGAATGGCCGCTCCCAAGCGCGTCCTCCCCGCCCCTCTCTCGACCCTCCACTTCTCGACCAGCCTGCTCGAAGAGGGTGGCTACTGCTTCGACCCTCCGAAACGCTTTCTGGGCGGAAAACTCGGCAAGATCAAGATAGGTCGCCAATGTCCCGAGGAATTCCTCGCCAACGACACACTTGAGATGGGTGACATCCCACTGCCACGCTTCCTCCTCCCTAACTCTCCGACCTCTCTACGGTTGCGATTTAAGCGTGAGTTCTTGGGCATCCTCAACAAACACAACCAATTTAAGCTCAACGAAGCCCTCGAACATCTCGAAGGCAGAAACAAAGAGAGCACCCTCTCGAAGATCGTCAGAAAGCTCCAGACAGACACGGACAACAACCCCATGAGCGTCGACGGGTATTGTGTGTACAACCGCGTCCTCCTGCGTTTGATGTTCTGGGCGCCAGACAAAGAGATGGTGAAGAAGCTCAAAGACGTCATCCCCCCCAAAGTCTGGCAACGTTACTACGAAAAACCCTATCAAAAGTTACTCAAGCTCTACAGAAACGTGTGCTTTGTCATGCACGCCCGCGCTCTCGCCCGGATCCGCGTCGAAGGCCACAAGAGCTCCTGGCTGCCCAAATTCCAGACGATGGAGAAGGGACAAAAGATCTGTAGCAGCCTGTTCTCCGACACAGGCACGAGTGATTGTTATCACCTCGCGACGGTCAAACGAGACAAACGTGGACGCAAGGCCTATTCGTACAAGGTCACGTTGGAGATCAAGACCTCAGCGGGCGAAGGCCCCGAACACATCATCCGCGTGGCCACACGTCACGTCACCACAAACCTCAACAGAGAAGAGGAGAGTATTCTCCCACTCTCTCGTGCGGAGAGTAGTTACTTTTACTGCTCAGCCCTTTACGCCAACCGCACACAAAAGCAGCTGCGCAAGTGCAAACGCGGCTACGTAACAGTATGTGTCAACAGACAGACCTACAGGATCGACTCCAACACCAAGAGGATCCCAGACACGTTGTTCGGCTGCCTACGCACATCAGTCCGTGGGACCGCAAAGATCAAGAGCCGCGTACACTGCCCACGGGGGACGAGGGTGCCGACACCTGACGAGTTAAACGCGGCGCTCAGTATCGGCGTACTGCGCAAATCAGAGCTGAAGTCCCACGAATGGATCCGCTTCCCGATGGTCGGACTCAAGATCATGAAGAAGCGCAAGAACGCACCCTTCAAGACGTTCTTCCCGACCAAGGGTATCCGCGCCCCCTACCGTTGTTTTTACCGCCACTCCCTCTGAGTCCAATAGAAAGAGAACGAAGTATGAGCACAACCACCCGCCTGAAGATCGCCAACTATCTCGACATCCCAGAAGGCACCACGCTGCCGTTTGAACACCCTTCGCTCAAACGTCCGCTGCTGCTTTGTCGTGTTGATGGTGAGATCTACTGCATCGAAGACAACTGCTCCCACCGCGTGTTCCCACTGCGGGATGGAGATCTCGAAGGTTTTCAGTTGCGCTGCCCACTGCACGGTGCCACATTCGATGTGCGCACAGGTGAAGCCACAGGATTTCCGGCGTATCGCGCGATCAAAACATTCCCTCTACATATCGACGAAGACCACGATATATTCGTCGACATCGAAACCGATCCTGAGCCAGGACGTATCAGCATAGGAAACCTATGAGCACCCAACGATCCAACGACATCCTCTCGACCTTCCCGATCGCACAAATCCGTCAAGACTTTCCGATCTTGCAACAAGACATCCACAACACCCCCCTCGTGTATCTGGACAACGCCGCCTCCACACAGCGCCCCAAAGCCGTGATCGACGCGATCTGTGACTACTACAGACAAGATCACGCCAACGTCCACCGCGGCGTACACACACTGAGTCAGCGCGCGACAGACGCCTTCGAAGGCTGTCGCGACCGACTCCAGCAGTTTATCGGCGCACAACACAGAGAAGAGGTGATCTTGACGAGTGGTGCAACGGAATCACTGAACATGATCGCGCGCAGCTTTGGGGGACAACATCTACAACCAGGCGATGAGATCGTCCTCACACAGCTCGAACACCACGCCAACATCGTCCCCTGGTACATGATCGCCGAGCAGACAGGTGCCAAGGTCCGCTTCATCCCCTACTCGACTGAGACCCACACACTCGACATCAGCGAGCTCGACACCATCATCACGGACAAGACACGTATCGTCTCCGCCGCCCATGTCTCCAACGTGCTCGGGATCGAGAATCCCATTGAGGCGCTGAGCAAGCGGGCCAGAGAGGTCGACGCGATCTTTGTGCTGGACGGCGCACAAAGTATTCCGCACACGGCCATTGACGTACAGCGGCTCGATTGTGACTTTTTTGTTGGCTCGGCACACAAGATGTGTGGACCAACAGGCATCGGCTTTGTATACGGTAGACGCACACTGCTCGATAAGATGCTCCCGTGGCTCGGTGGTGGAGAGATGATCGAACACGTCGATCTCGAAGGCTTTACGACCAACGTCCTCCCCCACAAACTCGAAGCAGGTACACCCCCTATCGCGCAAGGTGTGGGTCTACACGCAGCGATCGACTATCTCGACGCGATCGGGATGGGGACGATCCACGCATACACACAAGCGCTGACCCACCGAGCCCTCACGCAGATGAAGACGATCGAAGGCATCGAACTTCATTGTCGTGAGACGCTCCCTGTGAATGCTGTCTCTTTTGGGATACAAGGTATTCACCCCTTCGATATCGGACAAATGCTCGATCAAGAAGGTATCGCGATCCGCACCGGCACCCACTGCGCACAGCCCCTGATGCAATGTCTCGGACAGGCTGGAACTGCTCGCGCGAGCTTCTACTTTTACAATACTCCCGACGAGGTCGATCGATTTGTCGACGCTCTTCGTCACATTCAAGAACTGCTCAGCTAAACGAGGAAAATCATGTCGATCAAACTAGGCGTCGTGATGGATCCCATCTCCAAGATCAAGATCGTCAAAGACAGCACCTTCGCCATGCTCCTTGAAGCCCAATCCCGTGGCTGGGAGATCCACTATATAGAACAAAACGATCTCTCCATGCTCGATGGTGTTCCTTACGCAGAGACTCGTCTGCTCACAGTCAAAGACGACATCAATGGCTGGTTCACCCTCCAAGAACCCAACAACATCCCCATGCAAGACCTCGACGTCGTCTTGATGCGCAAAGATCCTCCCTTTGACATGGAGTTTGTCCAGACCACCTATCTACTCGAACGAGCCGAACAGCTCGGTGTGCTGATCGTCAACAAGCCACAGAGCTTGCGCGACGCAAACGAGAAGATGTTCACAGCGTGGTTTCCACAATGTTGCCCTCCCACTTTGATCAGCCGGCGCTACGACCAAATCAAAGAGTTCGTCGCCAAACACAAGAAGGCCGTGATCAAGCCACTCGATTCAATGGGTGGTCATTCGATCTTCAAGGTCTCGGAGGGTGACGATAACCTGAAGGTCATCATGGAGACTGTCACACAAGAGCAAGGGCGCTTTGTGATGATCCAGCAATACATCGACGAGATCGTGGATGGTGACAAACGCATCTTGTTGATCGACGGCGAACCCATCCCGTATGTTCTCGCGAGAATGCCCCCTCCAGGAGACTTCCGGGGTAACCTCGCCGTCGGCGGGACAGGTGTCGCACGTGAGATCAGTGACCGCGACCGCTGGATCTGTGAACAGGTCGCCCCCACCCTCAAAGAGAAAGACCTGATCTTTGTTGGACTCGACGTGATCGGTGACTACCTCACAGAGGTCAACGTCACGAGCCCCACAGGGATTCGAGAGCTTGATAAACAATTTAACCTAAACATCAGCGCGAAGTTGATGGACGCGATCGAGAAACGTTTGGCGCCCTAACTGCTCATCCCCCGAAAAGAACATACGACATGAAGGTCGGACACAAGGCCCGACACTACGGAAAAATATCATATCTTCCTTGTACACCGACTTCGCTGGAGAACCACACAGATTCGAAAGGAAATGACAATGTGGCCAAAACTCGCGCTGATCATCGGCGCATTCTACGGCATGACAGGCGTGATGCTCGGCGCAATGGGCGCACACGCGCTCAAAAAGAAGCTCTCCGCTGATCTGCTCGCGTCCTTTATGACAGGAACGCGCTACCAGATGTACCACGCGCTCGCGCTTTTGTTCCTCGGACTCTTCGCCGCAAAGTACCCCTCAGGCTTGTTGCAAGGTTCGATCGGCAGCATCTCACTAGGGACACTGCTCTTCTCTGGCTCGATCTACGTCCTCGTGCTGCTGCGCTGGAAGGTCGGGATCATCACCCCCATCGGTGGTGTCTTCTTGATCGTCGGTTGGGCCTTACTGCTCGCCGCAGCCTTCCGTATCCAGGCACTCTAATCCCCCCAACTCGACAGCATCCAGGCACGCCAATCCCCCGATGCTCCCCACCCCCACAAAAAACCTGTCACTTCAATCCCTAAGACTACCGAAGTAATCTCTCCTGCACTTTATTCTCGCATAAAAAGGTAGAAACAAATTACATTTTTGTGCGAGAATAAAACAAACACGAAATATCACGTAGGCAGTCAAATTCCCAATAAAGGGTGGAGTGGTTCTCTCAAGAAATAAGTACGTCACAATGGATGTGTCATTCTCTTGTCGTTTTGGACACCATGTCCAAATGACCAAGAGCTCATCTATTTCGCGGGACAACCACGACACATCGCAGGAGATCGGCAATGAGCAGCGTCAACAATTCCACATCGAATCAAGCAGCAGAGCAAGCTCGTAGAGCCGCAGAAGAAGCACAACGAGCCCAAGCAGAGCAAGCACGCAAAGCCGCAGAAGAGGCGCAAAAAGCCCAGGCCGAACAAGCCCAAAAAGCCCAGGCAGACCAAGCACAGCGCACACAATCCACTCCAGATAACGGGCAAGTCCGTGCCACACAACAACAAGATCGCGCGGCTGCGTTCCAAAGGGACGGCCAATTACCGACGATTCAGGATCCCACAGCAGGACAGGCCAAAGCACAGGCGCTCTCCGATAGACAAAACACCGCTGACAACACACAACAAGTCAGCACACGAGAACAACGCCGCTCCGAGGCCGCAGAGGCCCGACGCGCCCAACGTCAGTCTCTCGTGCGCTCAAACGATCAGACAACACAACAGGCTAACACAGCCCCTCAAGCCCCCAACACTCCCGATAACACCACCGGACAAACCCCGAACAGTCCAAACAGCAGCGTCTCCACACAAGAACCTGCAAGCCAAACAATCGGGAATACCGCGCCACAAGCGACCGTCAGAGATAACAGTAACACCGCCCCACAAGCACCGAGCAACGCTCCCAACAACCCAACCCAACAAACACTCAACAACGACAGCAGCGTCTCCACCAGAGCTCCCAACGGGACAAATGGAACGAACACGCCACAAACGCCAAACAGTGCCTCCACACAAGAGCCCGGCAGTAACAACGGAAATACCGCTCCACAAGCTCCAGGTAATGTAAGCAGCACAACCCCCCAAGTCCCCGCTGTCTCCAGTGGCAACACTGCGCCTCAAGCTCCAGGCGGAACCAACGGAAACACATCCCCCCAAACTCCCGGAAATACCAACAGCAGCACCACTCCCCAAGGACCAAGTGGCGTAAGCAGCAACACCAATCCCCAAGCTCCAAGTGGAAACACAACACCGCAAACCCCCGGCGGCGCCAACGGCAATGTCTCCACACAAGAACCCGGTGGGACAAACAGCACCACCCCTCAGGCACCCAGTGGTATCAGCAGCACAAGTCCACAAGCTCCTGATGGAGCCAATGGTAACACCGCTTCTCAAACCCCAGGCGGGACAAATAGTCGTGTCTCCACCCAAGAGCCAGGTGGGACAAGCAGCACCAATCCTCAGACACAAGGCGGAGTCAGCGGAAACACAGCTCCCAAATCCCCCAATGACGCTAACAGCAGCACTGCTCCCTCCGCACCCAACCAACCTGCAGGCAGCAACGCCCCAGCATCAGACACAGCCTCAGCAGATGCAAAAGAACCCATCGGAGGCGCACTCACTGACGCTATCGAAGGTGGAGAGCTCGTCAAGGTCGGACAAGAAGGTCCAGCCGTCACAGACTGGCAAAGAACACTCAACGCAAGCGGTACGCTCGATGCTCCAGTCGCAGTTGATGGAATCTTTGGCGATCAGACACGTCAAGCTACAGTCACATTCCAACAGGCGCATGGGTTACAAGCTGACGGCATCGTTGGCCCCAACACATTCCAGGCAGCCAAATAACCCCCTCTCCCTCTCGTATCCTCCCCTCCCCACAACATCACACAGAAGGCGGCCACTGCACGCCGAATGTCTGTAACGTCGTCACGAGCTGCATCAAAGGGACACCGACAATTGCCGAGTGGTCCTTTCCCTCGATAGATGAGAACAACGATATCCCCATGGATTCGATCTTGTACGAGCCACAACAGTCAAGCGGCATGTCGTGTTTGACGTAATACTCGATCTGGCCGTCTGTCAGAGGCCGCACGTTCATGATGTGCTGTTCGATGAACTGCTCGGTCCGCCCTGTCGATGGTTGATGAATGGCGATCGCCGTCCACAGGTGATGGGCACGTCCAGACAGTCGCTTCAACTGCGCACAAGCGTTCTCGAAGGTCTCGGGTTTGTTGAGGATCTCTCCATCAACTTCGGCGATCTGATCGCCACCGATGAGCAGCGCGTCAGGAAAGGACTCTGCGAGCGCTTCGGCTTTCAAACGAGCTAACGCGAGCGCCAGATCTTGCACGGACAGCTCCTCTGCCTTAAGCGCCTCTTCATCGACGTGGGAAGCGTGTGCCTCAAAAGGGATGCCCAATTGTTCGAGTTGTGCACGCCGATACTTCGAAGTAGACGCCAAAATGATTCTTTGCATGTGCTCTATCCTGTTTTTTGTATACGTTAACCAGTAAAGCGATACCCAGCTCCCCGCACAGACACCAGCCATTTGGGCGAAGAGGGTTCATCTTCCAGACACTTGCGCAACCGCAAGATGTAATTATCGACAGTCCTCGTCGTCGGAAAGACATCATACCCCCACACCTGATTGAGGATCTCATCCCGACACAGCACTTCCCCACGCCGCGCAACAAAGAGCTGCATCAATCGGTACTCCCGCGTCGTCAAAGAGAGAGGTTCCCCACCTTTGGTCGCTTCGAGCTTTTGAAAGTCGAAGTGAAAGTCGCCAAAACTGTACACAGTGGACACATTGGACTTATCCTTGAGACGAAGACGAATCCGCGCAAGACACTCCGACATATCAAACGGTTTGCGTAGATAGTCGTCAGCCCCCAGCTCCAACCCCCTCACGACATCGACGGCCTGGTCACGAGCTGAGATGAAGATCACCGCACAATCAGGCTTCACCTGCTTCAACTCACGACAAAACGCGAAGCCATCCAGACCCGGCAACATCACATCGAGTAAGATCAAATCGAGGTGTTCAGCGTGTACCAGCTCAAGACCTTCATCCCCCCTCTCCGCCACGAGGACACGATACCCCTCAAATTGTAGATGATCCTGCAATGACATACGCAACGAAGGCTCGTCCTCGACGATCAAAATGGTGTGTGTCATGTCTTCTTCCTGTTGTTGGCAGAGGGCAACGCGATCACAAAACGCGCCCCCTCTGTGTACTCCAGATCCAGTGAGAGTTCACCTCTTCCCTGTCTGATGATGTTCTGCGCGATATACAATCCCAAGCCTGACCCTGGCTGTTCACGAGATTCTCCCCGGACAAAAGGCATAAACAACGACGGCACAAGTGCTTCAGGAATGCCATCGCCGTCGTCTTCGATGGACCAACATAGCACCCCACCCTCCTGGTACAGATCGAGACGGATCTCAGCGCCTTCGGGGGAGTATTTAAGCGCGTTGTCGATCAGATTGCGCAAGGCCAACTCCAACCCAACACGATCCATGAACGCCCACTGTGGTGTTCGACCCTCAAAGTGCAATTGCTGTTGTCTCTCTTCGGCGATATACTCGAATGATTCGAGTAATTCACAGGTCAATGTCGTCACATCTACACGCTGCTCAAGAGACGGAAGCTCCAGCCTATTGAGCGCGAGGAGATTATCGACGAGCTGTTGAAGTCGCTTGGCCTCTTTAAACAGCGCCTCTTGATAAGGCCGTGAGGATGGCGTCCCCAGACGTTGGAGATTGCCGATCAACGAGAGCTGCGCCGCGACAGGTGTCTTCAATTCATGTGCGATCGCCGAGAACAACGCGCTTCGCTGCTTTGCGAGACGCCCTCTTCTGTGAAGAAAATACAACAACGCCACAATCGCCAACCACATACACAACATCCCACCCACAATGATCCCACCGATCAGCCACATCCCTCCCTCTCGCGACGGACGATATTGAAAAGACAGTCCGTACCCAGCGAGCTGTCCAGAGAGAGGGAGCGTCATCGTATGGGCAGCGCGTCGCTCACCTGGCACAAGCCGATGGAGCCAGCAGGCCCGAAATGGGCTCTCCTTCAAGAGCACCGAGAGCTTTGTCTGTAGAGGGAGCGCAAAACCGATCCAAAAACCACCACGCATATGCAAGATCATCACGTAATCAGGACTCCTCAACTGCCAGACAGCCTGCCCCTGTGAAGACGTGTAGAGCCACGTGCGTTTGGAAGCATGGCGGAGATGGGAGTCGTGTAACAGAGGGACACGCAAGGCAGCACGAAGCGAGCAATGGGGGAGTCGCTTCACGAGGGTGAAGCCCGCGAACAACCTCGCAGCCTGACCAGCCCGGCTCTTATGGAGGTGTTTCTTAAAAGAAGCACACGACGCCGTATGTGCGACATTGACCAACGAGGCATCGAAAGATGTCTCCCACGGCATCGAAGGATAGAGCAATTGCAGCTGTCTGTTAAGCACGACTGTATGCCAAAGCCAGGGAAGTCTGCGCAGTGCGCGTTGTAATCGCTTTCCCTGTATTGCCGGCGAGATAGATGTCGAGAGGGTTTGAAGGGACGCCGTGTTGGTGTTGATATCGTGAAGGAGCTGCTTTGTGATGGCCTGTGCTTGAAGCGTTAGCGCCTCCTGTCTCTCCCAGCGACTCTGCTGTTGGTAGGTTTCGGTCGTATTCCAGGCGAGGAGACCGAGCAGGGCACTACAGCCGACGACGACGAACGCGCCGCCCCATGCGAGCATCGGTATATGCCATCGATGTGGGCTGTCGTGCTTCATCTAGCAACGTCCTCAGCGCGTTGTGGGTGGAGTGGGAGGGACAGGCGTAGTCTTTCCAGCGTTCGGCACAGGTGGTTTCGGCGCCTTGGGTGCTTTTTGCTGCACAGCGACGATCAACATCCCCTTGTGCTGGATACAATCAACTTTCGCCACCGAACACACTTTCTCAAGGATAACCTTCCTCGGCAGGTTCTTAAAGCGAAATGAGAACGCTTGCTGTGTGGGCACTCCCTTCTTGATCTTGAGTCTGAGCTTACCCATTTGCGCGAAGAAGGTGAGGAACTTCTTCAGCGTCACCTTCTTGAGCTGTACAGAGAGTCGCTGTTCACGCTTCACCACACGGCGGCGTGAAGTCTTTGTCGTTGGATGCCCCTTGATGTGTTCGACGACCAACTTGAGCACGACCTTCGTGGAGTGTAGCTCAAGTTGCAGATTGTGGCGTGTCTTTTTGCTATCTGTAACAGACGCTGTGCGTATGCTTACAGGACGCTTTTGCCCTTTCGTCATCAGCCACCCTGAGAGCGTGATCTCGTGCTTCTTATTCATCCTCAGTGTCAGCTCCAGCGCGACCTTCCCTGCGGCTGTATTGATCTTGAAGTCTCGATGGAACGGTTCCTTCATACTCACGACAAACACAGAACGTCGCTTGCTTTTGCTCTGTGTGTTGCCTTGGGAGTAAGAGACAGCTGTATCGACTTTGATACGCAAGCGAGTCGGTGGTGTTTTGGTCAGTGATGAAAGGTGCTTCTGGATCTTGTGTGCGACGACGGTCCCTTTTGTTTTGTTCGCTAAGGACGCGAACATACGGATGGCATGGCTGGTTTGTCCATGACGCGCGCTCTTTTTCGCCTTCATATAGCGATATCCGAGGCTCTTTTGCAGACGTGTTTGTAAAGGCACAGGTCCCGCCCCCACAAAACTCCCGGCAAGGACAGTGGCGAGCAGATAAGAAAGACTGGCAGTGTGCATGATCGTTGTTCCTTTTTCCATGAAGAGCTGCCGCTTGTCGGTATTGTGCAATGACCAGCGGCGAGAGTAAAGTGCTATGTCGACGACAGAATGCACTCTACACACGCACACCGCGCTTGTGTCACAGTTGTGTCATGGGAAAGTCAAAAGTGAGGGAAAAGACATGGTGGTTGGGGAAAAGACACGGTGGTTGGGATGGGGAGGGGTTATCGGAGGCGACGCCAGAAGAGTGGGAGCGCGACGAGGATAAAGAAGAACGCGAAGGGAAGGGGTTGGTCTTCACCATCGGACATCGAGCACAACCAACCACCTCTGGGTGGGATCGTGCCTGTACCGATCGAATCTTCCGTTGTCGAGATCACCTTCTTTTGTCCGACGGAGTAATCCACAAAGCGTTTGTTTCCGTTCTCGTCTGTGACGCGGATACGGACAGTGTCGCTTTTTTGTTTGTCGAGCATCACATAACGATCGTTGAGTGCGCGCCATTGACCTTTGGAGTAGACCTCGTAGGTGAGCTTCTCTTTTACGGACACAGCGTCAGCAGCGTCGATACGGATCGCGTGTTTGTTTTGCGCGATGCGGACCGTGGGTGCGACGGGGTCAAAGGTGAATGTCACAGAAGCGGGCACCTCTTCGAGTGTTGTGTAGTCGCCTTTGATACGAGCACGAAGCCAGACGGTGTGTTGTCCGAGCATGTTCAGCTTGGGATCGCGCACACGGAGGCGCCCATTGGGTGCGGTGTGATAGTTCGACCACGCGCCGAAGTCGACGTAGTATTGGTATTCAAGTTTTTGTCCGGCGAGCATCTCGGGGACGTCGAGGAAGACTTCGCCAGTGGGGAGCATTTTGCCCTTGACTTGTTTGACGAGTCCGGGGTTTTGCGCGACACGTGCGACGGTCATGGGACGTGGGAGTTGTGGCTGACTGCCGTTGCTCATGGTCATCTTGAGGCTCAACCAGTCACGTGCGACACCGTCACGCTCGATACCATTGATACGGACAGTGATGGGTACACCGAGCGCTTTGGTCAGTTGATCGGACAGATCGACGTCGAAGCTGATCTTCTTGTTTCCGAGCGTGCTCGTGAGCAAGGAGACCAACGTCGGCAAGAGCTGATTGACGTCTGTTGTGTTGACGAGATTGGCTTGCTCGATACGTGCGTTGCGAAGCACAAGTGTATCCGTGTCGATCACGACTTCGAGCTTGTTTCCAGGTGTGGGGGCGAGGGTCATTCCCAGGCGGAGGTCAACAAGGAGTTTGAAGATCCGCACAAAGCGATCGTGCATCATCACGTAGAAGGACAACCCAAAGTCCGTCAGTTGGAGCTGAATGGTCGAGTCGGTTTTGCCGTTGACGACTTTTCCTGTCCCGAACTCGATACGAGGTGCTTGTGTGGGTTGCATTTGCAACATCACAGCGGCCTCTTCGGGGACGAGTTGGGTGAGTTTTGGTGCGAGCAGCGCGAGGACGCCGGCGTTGAGTTTAAAGCCACCGCCACTCATCGAGTTGACATCGGAAGATTTGAGTCCGATACACAGCAAGCCAGTGTGGTAGACAGCCCACATCGCTTGGTTGGAAGCTGCACGAGACAACGACGCGCCAAGGTGGAAGGAGCCGGTCAGAGAGGGTTCCGGTCCAGGCTGTTCATTGGGGACAGGTCGGGCAGGGACACAGCGAGAGGCCGGATTGGACTCAAAGCCTGCGTCCATTCCGAGGTTGAGACCACCACGAACGACACCGATCTTGTTGCTGGGTTGCATGAGCATCCCAAGGGGCTTGGCTTTATCGAGACCGGGGAGTCCAAATCCACCGAGGATTGGAGCGAGTGGAAGCTCCATCTGGACTTTCGCCACACCGAGCAGGTCGTAGTTTTTCAGTTGGTCGGTGATCACACCACCGAGGGCACGGAAGATGAGGGGTTGGATCGCCTTGGTCGCGTTGACCAGACCGGTGATCGTCTTGACAATCCCCGTACAGAATGAGCTACCGAGCTTGACCTTGACGTCGTAGTTGACGACGGGGACACGCATGATATGGATCTCGACAGCGTTACATTTGTTGACGAGCATCTCAAAGCGCGTGTTTGTGCCGAATGTGACGCCATTTGGCGCAACCTTCAGGCCGATCTTTCCGGTGTTGGGATCGGAGACAAAGTTGAGCTTGATTTTCCCTGCGAGGTTGGTCAATCGCAGACGCACATCTTGGAGGGACATCGTCGCGCCCCCACATGCGGTCCCTTTGGCGATCGTCGCGTTGAAGTTTTGCTTCACACACACGCCGATATCAGGGTTTTTACTGCGGACCTGAATTTCGGGGATATTGAACTCGACGTTGACGCTGTTGTCGGTCTCATCGAGTTTGATTTGGAGGGAGTTTTGTTGGATCGTCCCACAGACGTTGTTGCCTTTGAGACCGGCATAAAACCACGTGCTGTTGGGGGTGCTTCCTGAGCAGTACGCGTTGAGCGGGAGCTTAAAGCGCGTGTTGCAGTTACTGGCGTTGGGTTTGACGTAATTGCCACCAGACTGGGGTCCATTGCCCTGGATGATATCTGCGATCGAGACGCCAGCGCCTGAACAGGCCAACTTCTGGCCACTTTTTGCGAGTGATGCCTCAATGATTGGTTTGAGGTTTTTGGTGATAAAATCGAATCCTGGTTGTGTGATGCGAGCTTTTACGCCGTTGTTAAGCAGCTTTCCTTTGAATTGGTAGTTTGGATTGCCTCCACAAGAGGACGCACACCCTGAACAATTCAGGCCACTACTCGAACAGCTGGCAAAAAACACCATCAAAAACAACAGGCCAAACCGCAGATTTGCCCTTCTCATCATGCAATATCTCCCACAGCTCGTGATGGAGTCGCTCCACCACTTGATGTCAAAACAAAAGTAAACATATCTTTTCACCCGACACAGCGGGACAGCCAAACATCAAGAATAAACACCAAAAAGTAAGTAGTTTGGAAGTGTTAGCTTAGCACGAACGTTTGACAAGTGTCAACGAGATGCACTTGTATCTTTTTCATCTGGCGCCCTTGTCTCCCAATACAATAGGATGATTCGCGAGAGAAAACTCGAACGTGTTTCAGAAAAGACCCCTCCCCCTTACAACTTGTCACACAAATCTTCCGAAAGAAGTTCAGCTTGGTCTCGCACCACAAAGACCATCGCGGCATGTATGACCAAATGGACAATCCGCCGTCGTTGTACATCTCCAGCCACAAAAGCCATAACCACCACCATTTTGACGGGACAAGCACGTCGCGTTTGGATGGACTTTCTTGCAATCACTGTCATCCTGACACTCTGGGACACAAAGTCCATCAAATCCGGCCGCAGTAAGAACACAAATATTAGGGGGTTTACAACGGAGATTCTTGGAGCGCAGACAAGGCTGACCAAACTCAACCGTCGCGGAGGTATCGTAAGGGATACATGCATCTCCGACCACGTTGGGGAATGAGTTACACTGGAAGTAGGGGGTCTTTTGATACACACATTGTAATCCAGACTTGCAACCTGTTTGTAAACAGATCTGCAGCGAACCAGCTTGTCCGTAACAAGTAAAGGGAGGGTTTGCGTTTTGTGGACAGTCTTGGTTCCCCGAACAAGTCCGCATACAGACACGTTGTCCAAGATCGCCAAAGTTGATACAGCGATCAGGGATCCCACAGAGCAAAGTAGACGAGCAGGTTTCTCCAGTGTAAGCGCGTGTTCCCTTTGTACAACGAGACACTTGGTCACAGACAAAACCGAGCTTGTGATCACAGATCACAGGTGGTGCAAGCGCTTTGCCACACTGCCCACCTGCCGATCCAACAATCGCCTTCACGCACTTTCCTTTTTCACAATAAGAAGCCCCCGCAGGAGAGACCTTACAGTAAACACTCTGTTCGTGATTGCAACTCTCGCCGACTTCGACCTCTTTCACACATACTTGGAAGATGTCATTCCCCTCCCACTTGTCGATCCGGCAGATCGTCCGCCCATCTTTGTTGGCGCCACAGATCGCAGGGTTCGATGTGCAATCTTGCAGACAGATAGAGGTCTCCTTGCTCAAACGCACACAGCGCAAACCTGAGGCACACTTTTCAGCAGGTGCCGCATCTGCGTGCCAATCACAAGGTAAGTGGAGCTGACGACTTCCTGTTGATTCCTCCGGTGGTTCTTCCTTGGCGACTTCCTGGATCGGTTCTTTTTCAGGTCCAGCATCTATCCCCTGACGCTCTTCTTTGACCGACTCTTTGGTCGGCTCCGGGGCTGCCTCTTTGGCCGCCTCTTTGCCAGCGTCGACAATAGACCACTCTTGCTTCCCACCACAAAACCCATCTTCACTACAGGTGTGTTGGAACAAACAATCAGCGTCTTCTTTACAGGGACGCCCTTCCAGACTCACGTCCTGAATACACGCAGGGACCACATACACCAACAAACCACCCATCAAGATGAGCTTCCACAACACGATGACTCTACGCCACTGATGAATATCCTTCACAGAAAGTACTCCATCCTACCGATGATTGGACACAGGCGTGCTCCTTCTTGGCGAGCAACCAACAGAGACACACCTGATAAGACAATGCCTTTATCACCAACAGGATACAACATGAGACGGGGCTTGTCACGAGATCGATCGAGGGAGTGTTCTTTGTTTTCTAGGGAGTGACGCTCACGCGCAGTGGAGGAGCCCAAAATTTGCGTGTGTCTGTGTAGTAGAGGTAGGCGACAGAGGAGGAGCTGTTGTAATTCCCAGTCACACGAGCGACAAGATCGAGGTGGAACGTCTTGCGTTCACCGGGCTGCAAGCCACGTAGGTATAAGATGATCTCACGTGGTTTCAGCTCGTAGAAGGCGACTTTTTTTGTCTTCTTCAACGCTTTGAGTTGCCAGGGCTGGATCCGTAGCGCACCGGGATACGCGATCCGGACGAGCGTTGATGGTACACTCTCCTTCGTCCTGTTGGTGACCTTGGCGGTCAAACGCACGACCTCTCCGAGCTTGAGTTGGCTCTTATCGAGCGCAGTATCAATGGATACAGCGGCTTTCTCGTGATTATCAGGCTGAAAGGTCGTGTACTCCACACCAAAGCTAAAGGGAACGGAGGTGTGTGATGTCAGCTTCATCGCGATCTCATTCTTACCAGGTTGCAGATGGCGCTCAATCTTCCGAAAAGAGAGACGATTACGACCATTTGCCGAGAACACACGCGCCTTGACCCGCTTGCCGTTGACCCACAACACGACCTTTCCGCCCTCAGGGGCACGTTTGTGTGTCTCTTCAAACTCGACCATCGCTTGCAACGCCAAGATCGTCGCCTGTGTTGAGCCAAAGCCCCCATACGGTCTACGTTGACGACGAAGCCAACGTAGCGCACGTTTGATCCGCGTCCGGCTCCGACCACCGCGGATCAGCGCCCTCGTCGCGAGCGCAGTCGTCTCCACGTGGAGGTTGCGTCCATACGAGTTGGTAATCGATGTCTTGCGACCATGAAAGTGACCATCAGACCGCTGCTTTCTCTCAAGGGAACGCAGCAATTGCTTCGCGACACGATCACGGCTGCCCCGCACCTTCAAGATCGCGTTGGCGACCAACGACATAAAGTAAGGATCTTTCGTCCCAAGAGCCGCGTCTTCAAGCCCGCGGATCTCCTGATTGACATCCTTTTGCCCCGCTTCGGCGAGCGCGTGTGTGATATACGCGTCCACAAGTTGCTTGCTCACAGAGCCAAATGAACGACGCTTTGTGCTACGTAGATACCCACCTTTTCCATCTCTCTTTGCGTGCAACCAACGGACATTTCGATCGATCATTGCTTGACTGACGCCAGGGAACACCTTCTTCATCTCGACAAATTGCATGATCCCATACGCCGTAAGAGGCTCGTGAGCCGGTGGTGAACCATACCAATCAAAGCCGCCACCGGGCACTTCGTAGCCAATGAGTCGTTGGTAGCCACGTTTGAGGTATTGGTACGTCCGTTTCATCAAAGCAGGTCGCTTCACCCCTCTCGCCCGCAGATAACGCATCACGAGGATGTTGGGATAATTGCTCGAAGAGGTCTGTTCAAAACAACCATGAGGCGAACGAATCATCGAACCGATCGCGCGCTGAAAGGACGCAAGAGGGTTGACATACAGGTCGATGCGGGCTTTGGGCGCGGCCCCCTTCAGATCGTTGGGCAACATGAAGTGCCAGCGATGCGTCTTGCCAGCCGGGAGCTGTCCAGCCTCTGCGATCATCGCAGGATAGCCACGAGGACGAATGGAGATCGTCCGCTCTACCTGATCCGAGAAGCCCTCACTCTCACTTGAAAATTGAACAAAGCCCTTCCCTCTCTTGGCCGTCACACGGAAGGGATAAAAATACGTCCTCGCTTCTCCCGCGGGTAACGAGATCGCCTCAGGGAGTGGATCTTCCATCAACCGGAAGACCTTTTTGTCGAAGCTCGTCTTGATCGTAAGTGAGAGCGCCTTCTTAGTGTCGTTGCGCAACGTCAAAGGCAACACCATCGCGTCATCAGTAGAGACCTCGACGGGCAATTTCGCCGCCATAAAGTATGGTCTGGTCGAACGAATGACCTTTTCAGCCACACCGAGCGCCTCTTGACCAATCCCCGCAATTCTCACACGAAAGGAAGTCACTTTGTCGTTGAGTCCAAAGGAGATCTTGACCTCGCCCCACTCGTCCGTCACGAGCATAGGGTTCCAATACAAGGTCTCTCGGAAGTCCTTGCGCACTTGCTTGCCACCCTGTGCTTCTTTTTTGTAGAAGTGCGTTGGAAACACACGAACATAGTCGAGCTGACTCCACGGACCAGATGATGTAGAGCGCGTCCTATGGCGACGTCTCCACCGGCGCGACGTCTGACGAGTTCTGAAGTCAATAGGGACCGTAACCATAAGGCTCCCACTTTTGGGCCTGGGAAAACGCAGACGCTGGAGACGACGTAAGATCCCTCTCGCGACGTAGTTGTCGAGCTGATTTTGCTGAATGTTTGCTCTCGCGACGCGCCCTCTTTGATTGATCAACAGACGCACTTTGATGCGACCACGTAGAGAAGGATTGCGCCTCAATCCCCGCTTGTATATGTATGAAAATTGCCGCCTCTTTCGACGCAGCACCATCGTCACAAACCGCGTCGCTCGGCGACGATTCGGACCTTGCACTCGAATCTTCCCAAGGCGCACAGAGGGCCGCGTATACCGTCGATAATAGTGACCATATCCCTTCCCATAACCGATGTACGCACCACCACTGAGACTCAATCCACCAACGCCTCCCCCCTTTGCACCCAAGAGTCCTCTCGGTTTAACTTGCGCACGCAAGACATCGCCGACAGCCTCTTTGTCATCGGCCTTTGGGGCTCTTCTCGTTGGTTTAGGTGACTCTTTTCGTACGATCGATTTTGTTCGGACCTTTGCCTTCTCCTCTGTATGTCGGGCAGCCAGAGGTTGTTTCTGCGCAACACGGGTGGCACGTTCGAGGCGCTTGGTCGGTGCAGACAAGCTCTGTGGACTCACAACACGGATCGCACGACGACGACGAGGTTTGCGCTTTCGAAGTCTTCGACGTCTCTTGGAACGATATCGTCTCCGATTACTGCGACTGGCGGTACGTCTGCCTCTAAAACGCTTCACACTTTTGCTGTGCCCTCTCAAATTCATCCCACCGCGGCCATACACACGCCTCCTGTACAAACGGGTGCCCAATCCTCCCTTGGCACCGCCGCCGCCACGTCCAAAGCCTCTGGAGCCGAGGGATGAGCCACTCCCTCCCCCTCTAAGAACACCAAGCAGACCATATCCCCGTGTTCTTCTGTACATGCGATACTTTTGCTTGCGCTGAGCGTCGGTCAAGACACGATCAGGCCAGCGACGCCAGGAACGTCGATAGATACGTTTGCTCCTTTGGGCGACTTGTTTGATCTGCGACGTTCGCTGTTTGTTCGACGCGAGGATCGTCTTCTTAGTGCTCTCTTCCAATTGTTTCCAGGTGAAGCCACGCCAGCCATGTGTCCCCATCACGAGATCAAGAGCCCTCGGTGCTTTGGGCTTTTTGGGATCGAAGTAGAAGTTAGGTTTGTGGATCTCTCCGACAAGTTGCGTCGTCAGATATCGCTGCGCGAGAAAGCGCGGTTCGTGACTATCGGCGAAGCTCAGCACTGTATCATCCACAACGGACATACCGAGCCGTACACCTTTGAGGGGTTTACCTGCGGGAGTCAGGGCTTTCACTTTCAAACGAACGGTCTGTCGCGGCTGGTATGTGGCTTGACTTGTCTCGATCTTAAAGCGCAAACCTTTCCCTGCATGTCGGAAGATCAGGCGCTCAGCCAGCGGTGCACCAGAGGTCGTTGAGACAGTCAATCGCACGATCCCGCGCCATTGATGTGCGAGGGGCAGGACGAGTTTTTGGACACCTTTGCGAAGAGAGATGGATTTTGAACCGACGATCTCTTCGTACTGTATCGCCGTTACAAGTGCATGTTGGGGCTTTGTCGCCGTGAGCAACACATGGAGGGCGTTGCGTTTTGCACGAAAATCATCGAGGACACGGAGCTGAATACCCTCTTTTTTGGCTGCAGGTAGAGGATATGTTCCTTCGCTGCCTAGTGGCTTTGTGATCTTTAGAGAGACCTTCTCATCGGCCTTAGGAGTATATACAAAGCGCCCCATCCCATCGTGAAAGGAGCGAACGTTCGCGAGGATCTTGCCCTTGTCGCTTTGCAAGACACCTTCGATATCCATGGGTTTGTTGTTGGAGAGGCGTCGGACCGCAAAGTACACACGTGAAGGATGACCGAGCAATGTATGCCCGCCTTCAGGAAAGAAGCCGACGTTGTACTTCTTTTCGACGAGAGGGATCGGACGAGATATCGTCTCCGTGATGCCGTTATAGCCGACACGTACAGTCAGTGAACCATCTCGTGTCTTGAGCGCATCAGGTAACTTGAAAGACAACAGCGCCTTGCCCTTCTTGTCCGTTTTGCCTCCCCACGTACGGATGACCTTCCCGTCGAGCCGCGCGTAGAGCTGAATCGCCTGCGAGCGCAGAGGCTGTCCTGTCGCAGCACGAAGCGACAACGTCGCCTCGACAGTGTCACCTGCGCCGTAGGCTTCGCGGATAAATTCGAGCTTCTTTTTGATACGTGGTGGTTGGTAGGAGTGTACGAAGATCTTGTGTTTGGCCGTTTGTTTGCTGACTTCGAAGTGAACGTGGAGGGTGTACTCCCCTCCCTTCGCGTGCTTGGAGAGTGTAAAGGCTGTGTGACCATGTCCATGATCTGCCTGCACCAGTCTTCGCTTCGCGACTGCACCGCGGGGGTCTTTGAGCGTAAAGCGCACGAGATCTTTGTAGCTCGCGAGGCGATTACGTCGAAGCTTGATCTCCGCAGCACGAACCCAGATCGTCTCACCGGGCTTGTACATCGGCTTGTCACTCTGAAGAACGATGCGTGTTTGGCGACCTTCGCCGATGTAAGAGGCGTACTTTTGCAAGAAGGCCTTACTCGACGCGCTAGATGCAATGGTCTTTGCGTTGGGCGTGCTTGTGTCTTTGGCTGGTGGCAGCGCAAAATACGTTGGAAGCGAGCGTTTGAGATCTTTGAGCGCATACGACCACGCTTTTGGGAGCGCCTTCCCTGCTTTGTAAATGATCGGCGCAAAGCGCGGCATTGGAGGGGTCTTCCAACCCCACCCAAGCTCCACTCCCTTCGAAGGGTCACACGTCTGCCCCTTGCACCCGACTCCCAATCCCAAGCTCGCGCCCAACAAAAGGGCGCATAAAAACCGGACTCTCACTCCACCATTCACCATCTTCTTTCGTCTCCTTGTTGACGTAAAACGGCACGCATCTGTTCTGTGTATGATTTGGTCAACACAATACACCAGAAGTTCAGATAATTTTTGTGTTGTAAAGAGAATTGGGGGATGATATCGAAGGAGAAGACGTTGTGGAGGGTGGGGAAAGAAAAAAGAAGAATGGCCTCAAGGGGGGTTGGGGAGGTGACAGTAACCTTCTGTTGCACTACACGAAAGACCAACGGGACAGGACTCACCTTTGTTGCACCGCGCGACACAGATCCCCCCTCTTGTTCGCGAGGAGCAAGAGGGAGCGGCGAAACCAGTCTTCTCACACTCTGTAGAGGTCCGACACTCAAGCAGACAAACTGCTGATTTGTCGCCTGTGAGGATCTTTTGGCAAATATAAGGAGGCGCACACACGTTCCCGATCCCACATGTCTGGCCGAGAAAACGCGTCCCATCGGGGAAAGGTACGCAGATCGAACCGCCAGTATTCAGGCCCGAACAACGAAAGAGAGGGTCCGTCTTGTATACACAATCACTTGAGATCACACAGTTGGACTGTAAACAAACCCCACTCGTCGCGTTCCCCTGCTTAAAGCAAGTAAAAGTTGTCCCTGGACGGTGTTGACAGTCAGTCTCCGAGGTACACGCACGCAAGCAAACCTTTTGATTTGAGTCCGTGAAGTTGACGCATCGATTGGGTGGAGAACACAGGTCCGTATCTGAACAGCTCTCTCCTTCAAAGGCTTGTTTTCCTTTGACACACCGCGCGAGATGGTTGCAGGTAAGCCCCTGTGAGATATCGCACTCAACAGGCGGGCTGAGGTTCTCTCCACAGTTTTCGTTGATTTGGCGCGCGAGCTTCGCGGCGACACATTTCCCTTTTTGGCAGACGAGATGATCGAAGGGGCTCTTCTTGCAAAAGAGGCTACTTTCGAGACCACATGACTCTCCAGAGGAGACCTCTTTGGTACACACAGAGACGGTCTCATCTCCATTCCAGGCGACGTGTGTGCAAGCATTTCGTCCATCGTTGTTGTCGTTGCAGAGACTCGCGTCTGACGAACAATCTTGCAAACACACAGCGATCGTCGCATCGATCCGGATACAACGAAGCCCACGGGCACACTTTTCGGCCAACTTCGCATCAGACGCCCAATTACATGGTAAATGAAGCCCCCGCTTGCCCACAGGAGGCTCATCGACTGGAGGTTGTTCGATAACCTTCTCAGGGACAGGTTCCGCCTTTGCCGGCTCATCAGGCGCCTCAGGCTCTTTTGAAGGCTCTTTTGAAGGTTCACCTGCATCTTTGATGATTCCTTCTATCGGTCCACCACAAAACCCATCTTCGCTACAGGTGTGTTGGAACAGACAATCAGCATCTTCCTTACAGGGGCGGCCTTTCAGGCTCACATCCTGGATGCAGGAGATCATCCCCCACCCGACGATGAAGAGGAGTCCCAACCTGCAGAAGTAGCGAAAAAAAGTATGATGCGTAAAGGGATATAGCGTTGACAAGCTCGGTTCCTTTTTTTCGGCAAAAGAAGTCACGATCTGCTCCCGTGTAAGCGAAGACCTCGCAAAAAAGAGACGAAGAACTGGCGCAAGACAGTGTGCTTTTCCTGTCGTTCTGCCGCACCAATCCGCACGCTGATCACATACCTTGTCGTCGGTTTTCTTGCAAGGATCAAGACTTCCTCCCATGCATGGGGAGCGGGCTGTGTGATGGGGAACGCCATCCAGACAGCAGCATCCGCGCGAAGGTAACGACTGCGCTTAGGGTGTAAGATGCGAATGGTTGGCTTTTTTGCAACCTTTCGACTCATCGCATACGACTCCGCGTATCGCTTGAGCCAAGGGCCAGAGAGCGCCCCTTCCGGGAGATCTGTCGGGAGTCGGTCTTTTCTCACGAGCACGGAGATCGATGTCTCGGCCACAGCGAGCTGCGCCTCAAACATAGTATTGCCCATCACTCGATCTTTGGGGATACGGAGTTTCCGAAAGGAGGAGCGAGGAGGTACACAGAAGCGCATCCCCGTGCGGTGATCGTAAACGCGCAGACAATCCCCTGTTTGTTGCGTCATCGTATAGGATGTGCGCACCTTGCGGACCTGCGCCTTCTTTGTCACGCACCCCCCCAACAACAAGAGACCGACGAGCAAACATCCCAAACCAAAAGCCGTTTGACCCAAGATCGCGGGAGTGAATCTACGAAAAACAAGATGATTGAACATGACACCTGCGCACAAAAACATTTGAAATAAAAACAGTTCGTGTAGATATTGACATCATACAGCGCGTTGCCCTACAAAAACAGTAACGGTCCCTATTTAGAGACACCTGAAGGCGATCTTTGCGCATGAATTTGTGGTATCATACAGACTTGACGACATGAAAACAAAAAGAACACGTCCGACACAACAACAATCCACAACAGGAGGACGGTCCACCATGAACAAATGGTTTCATACATTGTTCCAATCGGAGTCGATGGAGTTGGGTCTCGACGTACAATTGACACGTCGGGACACTGTTTTGTACCGAGAGCAGTTTGATTCAGCGATGGGCTACTTACGGATTGGTCGCGCAGACTCCAACGCGATCTGCCTTGAGACCCCTTCTTTGCCCATGCAACATTTCACACTTGTCGAGTTTTGCGAGAAAGAACCTTGGGTTCAATTTACGTCGACGATGAGCGGCACGTTGCGCACAACAGACGATTTGGTGACGCTCGAAGAGCTCAAACATACACCGCTCGTCCACCCAACGCTCCACGGCTACCGCATTCACCTACGAGCTCATACAACGTTGTTGTTGCATCTCGATCAGCTGACATTCCGCTTTCGTCGCTCCTACGAGCACAATCAACATCCTCCTTTTGGTCGGTTTCCTCCGATCCAGTGGCTCACATCCCCCCCACGCAACTGTCTCCCCACCTGATCACCACATCCACCTTTGCCCACTCACATTCGCTTACCATATCCATCAAAAAAAGACTCTTTATGCTCTCTGATACAGCTCGATATGAGAGGTTTTCAACGCTCCTCTCTCGTATCAGCGCGACACCTATTTTGATAAAAAAAGTCGACATCTCCTTGCAAGCGTCTGTAGGTGTACCCAAGCTATGCCCAAGCGATCTGTACCGGATTGTGTGCGAAAGACAAAAGACACAAAGGTTGGGAGAACGTCACGACGACTTCGTGGGGTCAATCTGTCGTAAAACCTGCGGATTTTGGGACAACTGAGAAATCTTGATAAACATCTTTTCATCTCAAGGCATCCGGGGTATATTGTATCGCTTTTTGAGCAGAGGAGGCCTTACGGCTCGGTAAAACATAGGGATAAAGGCCCCTCCCAAGAAGTGGAGGATGACCATTCGTTATCGCGAAAAGGAAGGTAATTGGATGCAACAACAGAATGAACTTGGAACCGAAACCCACACAGATAACGGTTCGCTCCAACAGGTAAATGTAGAAGAGGCGACGATCGGTTTGCCACCAGAACGTCCCCCTATAGATGAAGCAGTACGCACACGTTTTCAGACATTGCTCGACGCTTTGTGTGAAGGCTTGTACGAGCGCGAGCACGCTGTACGTTTGGCGATGTTGAGCGCGATCGCAGGTGAGAGTATTTTCCTCCTCGGACCTCCGGGGATCGGAAAGAGTCTGATCGCGCGCCGTCTCAAGTACGCATTCCGCGAAGGTGACTCATTTGAATACCTGATGAGTCGATTTAGTACACCTGACGAGATCTTTGGCCCCGTCTCGATCAAAAAGCTGAAAGATGATGACAAGTACGAACGCCTGACAGACAGCTACCTGCCTGGCGCCCACATCGTCTTCCTCGACGAGATCTGGAAAGCAGGTCCCGCGATCCAAAACGCCCTTCTCACTGTCCTCAACGAAAAGATCTACCGAAACGGCGATCAAGAGGTGAAGGTCGACATTAAGGGGATCATCTCCGCCTCCAACGAGCTGCCTCCTCCAGGGCAAGGGCTCGGCGCGTTGTGGGACCGTTTCCTCGTACGTATCCCACTGACAGGAATCCGCAACCAACAGCAATTCCTCGATATGATCGTCGACACAGAGAACGTCTACGAAGACAAACTCTCCAACGAAGTCAAGATCTCCGACGAAGAATACGCAGCCTGGGACAAACTGATCGATCAAATCGAAGTCCCCGCTGAAGTGCTCAACACCATCCAGGTCGTGCGCGTCAAATTGGATGAACACAACGAACGCGTCGGACGTGAGCACGCGCTGCGCGTCTATGACCGTCGCTGGAAGAAGGTCATCCGCCTGCTGCGCACAGCGGCCTTCCTCAATGGACGTCAATACGTCGACTTGATGGACTGCTTCTTGCTCGTCCACTGCCTGTGGGACAACATGGAACACCTCGAAGTGATCCAGGACATCGTCAGCGATGTCATCCGCAAGCACGGTTACTCTCTCGCAGTCCAGCTCAACATGCTCAAGCGCGAGATGGACGAGTTTGAAGAGGATCTCACACGCGAGACCCAGACCAAACACATCGTGACCGAAGAGCGCCTCAAGGTTCACAACGAGCAATTCTACCGCCTGCAACCGCAAGGGCGTCCTTTTGACTCCCCCTACATTAAATTAGAAGAGTTTCGCAAACTCACGCAAGGCGAGTGGGCTGTGATCAGCGTCTTCAACGAAGAGATGAAGCTCGGCAGCCGCTTGAAAGCCAAAAAGAGCGACAGAGAGCACTGCCTTGACTTCGAATACAACTCCGCACAATCGACGGTCCGACTGGATACCGAAAACGTCGAGCGTGAAGAGATCATCGAGCGCAAGCCCCACCCACTGTTGGTCAAACACTGGGACGAAAAAGTCCGCCGACTGCGCGTGTACATCGAAGGACAGTTGAAGATGATCCAGGAGGACTCTCCCGGACCGCTCGCGCACCTCGACAGCAACTTGTTTGTCGAATCAGAGCGCAGCCACATCGTCCGCGCCAACATCGAAGACGTCGCGAAAGCCCTGACCAACCTCAAAATACGTTTGGAGAAAGCCCACCATGCCTACACCAGCATTGACTGAGTGGGACGAGGATTTCGAGCGATTTGTCGAATTTGGCACGCTCCTCGATCGAAAAACGCGTCGATACCTTGTCAGATACTTGCTTCATAAGCTGGGCGAGGCACATCCTCCACATCCCATCGAGCTGGATACATACCAGCGGTATTTTACCCGCGCGCTTGATCGGATCTTTGGTGGCAAACTGCTTGAGATGCTCAAGAGACAAAAACTCCTGGGCAAACAAATCTCCAAGGAATATCTCAAGTGGATGCGACAGATCCACATCAAGATGCAAGAAGACGATCCATTTGGTCCCGAAAAACGACGGATTGAACAGTGGGCTTCAACCCCACAAGATCAATTCATCGACCGATGGGCCACGCTCCAGGACTACCTCTCGACCAAGTACACAAAGCAGGACTTGGACGTCACGTTCTACCAGGAAAAGCTCGACAAACTCGTCAGAAATCGGCCACTCGCGATGCTCTCCAAAGAAGAGCAGCAAGAGCTGGAGTTGGTCTTCACAGACTTGCTCTCGCAGTGGGATGCCATCGTGCAAGCACGCTCACTTGAGCACGAGATGCAAAACTTCGAGGAGCAGCTCGACGACTTCCAAAGTGAGCTTGAAGGTCGCATCGATGAGCACCAAGAGTTGACCAGCTTGCTCGGTCCATTCGCCGAGTATATTGGCCGCTCATGGGATATGTCCCGTAAGCTGTGGGAGCGCACGAGTTTTAACGTACTCGAAAAGTACAAAGAGCTGCTCAAAGACGAAGACTCCGTTCGTATTCTTGCCGATCTTCTCGGTCAGATGAGAGAGGCGGAGATCGAGCTTGAGGAAGAGAGCTTCGAGAAGGTGATCGTCAACAAAAAGTGGATCGACGATCCGATGATCCGCGAAGAGATCGACGGGATCGAAGAGAGCAACAACCTCAACGCCCTGCTCTCCAGCGAAGCCAGTCTGCTCGGCGATCCACTGACAGAGACGGTCTTTTTGCGCAAGTTCTCCGAGCAGCGTTTGATGACCTTTAAGTACCAGTCCAGACGCCTTGTGACGAGCAAAGAGCACGAGCTGGAGACGTACCAAAAGGTCAAACAAAAGGAGAAGGGCCCCTTCATCATCTGCGTCGATACGAGTGACTCGATGAGAGGACTCCCCGAACACATCGCGAAGGTGCTCTGCTTTGCGATCTTGAAGATGGCCGCGGAAGATGACAGGAGAGCGTTCCTGATCAACTTCTCGACGCAAGTGGAGACGATTGATCTGTATGATCTTTCTCGATCACTCGACGCGATCGCCAACTTCTTGCAGATGTCCTTTCACGCTGGTACGAGTATCTCCATGGCGCTCTACGAGGTCCTTCGCCAGTTGGACACAGAGAGCTATAAAGATGCTGATGTGCTTGTCATTTCGGACTTTATCATGTATCGTGTCGAGCAAGATATTGTCGAACGGATGAGACATCATCAGATCAACCAGGGTACGCAATTTCACTGTTTGACTCTTTCCTCTACACCTGTCGAGCAATTCATGGGATTGTTTGACTCCAACTGGATCTACGATCCGGAGCAAAAAGGTGTGATCAGAGAGCTGAGCAACGACATGCGGACCATCCGGGGTCGAGAAGTTTATTGATCCATGTCAAGCTTGTCCTACGGGCAGCGCTCCACCCAAAGAATCCCCCTCCGAGACCGAGACAGCGGCCTCAAAAGAGAACGCTCACGCCCAAAACCACAAGCCAAATGAATCGATTGGAATATTGACTCCCATACACTGAATTGATACCTTCGACACGAATTTTGGTAACCGACAACCAACTCGCTCCATGATGCTACCACCCAACGTCGTCAACCACACCCTGGAGCGCAGAAAACCCGAACGTACAGAAAAGGACCGATCAAAAATGAAAGGTTTGACACGATTTGCGACGTCTTCGGTAGGCGCGAAAGTCATGATGGCCATCTCGGGCATTCTTGTCCTGGGATTTCTTGTCGTGCATATGGCTGGTAACTTGCAGATGCACATCAGTGCAGACGCAATGAACACCTATGCATACAATCTCAAGCACAAACTGCTCCCCCTCGTATGGGCGACACGTATTGGTTTGCTTGGACTCATCGGAGTCCACATTTGGGCGGCCTACCGCGTCACCACGCTCAATCTCGACGCACGTCCTGTGGGATACTCCAGCCCAAAGTACAACGCTTCAACCTACGCATCCCGCACGATGCGCTGGAGCGGTGTCATCCTCTTCGCCTTTATCGTCTACCACATCTTGCACTTCACTGCAGGTGTCACAAACCCCGAACACTTCGCGATGCACACGCCTGACAAAATGCACGACGTCTACCGTATGGTCGTGCTCGGCTTCCAGCAGCCATTTGTCGCGCTCTTTTACATCATCGCGCAAGTCCTCCTCGCCATGCATTTGAGCCATGGAATCTCCAGTTTCTTCCAGACAATGGGATGGAACAATACCTCTTATCAAAACCTGATTAAGCGTGTGGGGCCTGCGATTAGTGTCGTCTTGTGCCTTGGCTTCATTTCGGTGCCCCTTGGCGTGCTCCTCGGAATCATCAAGTAGAGGAAAGAACCACAATGAAACTCGATGCAAAGATCCCTTCCGGTCCAATCTCCGAAAAATGGGACAACCATAGATTCAACCTCAAACTCGTCAACCCTACTCGTAAGCGCGGGTTCAAGGTGTTGGTCGTTGGTACAGGACTCGCTGGCGCGAGCGCCGCTGCGACCATGGCCGAGCTCGGTTATCAAGTCGAATCGTTTTGCTTCCAGGACAGCGCACGTCGCGCACACAGTATCGCCGCACAGGGTGGTATCAACGCGGCAAAGAACTACCAAAACGACGGTGACTCCGTCCACCGTTTGTTCTACGATACGGTCAAAGGTGGTGACTTCCGCTCCCGTGAAGCCAACGTCCACAGACTGTCACAAGTCAGTACAGAGATCATCGACCAATGTGTCGCACAGGGTGTTCCCTTCGCACGTGAATACGGTGGTCTCCTCGCCAACCGCTCCTTTGGTGGTGCGCAAGTCTCCCGTACGTTCTACGCACGTGGTCAAACTGGACAACAACTGCTCCTCGGCGCGTACCAAGCGCTCTCACGTCAGGTCGCCAAGGGCAACGTCAAGGTCCATACACGTACGGAGATGCTCGATCTCGTCGTGATCGACGGGCGCGCACGTGGTATCATCACGCGTAACCTCGCGACAGGTGAGATCAAACGCTGGATCGGCGACGCCGTCGTCCTCGCGACAGGTGGATACGGAAACGTCTACTTCCTCTCCACCAACGCGATGAACTGTAACGTCACAGCCACTTGGCGTGCGTACAAGCGTGGCGCGTACTTTGCCAACCCATGCTTTGTCCAGATCCACCCCACCTGTATCCCCGTCGCTGGTGAATTGCAGTCCAAGCTCACGCTGATGTCTGAGTCCCTGCGAAACGACGGACGCATCTGGGTCCCCGAAAAGCTCGGCGACAAACGTCACCCCAACGAGATCCCCGAAGACGAGCGCGATTACTTCCTCGAAAGAAAGTATCCCAGCTTTGGTAACCTCGCCCCCCGTGACATCGCGTCTCGCTCTGCCAAAGAGGTCTGTGATGAAGGTCGTGGTGTTGGACCCACCGGCTACGGTGTGTACCTCGACTTCCGCGACGCGATCGATCGTCTCGGAAAAGACGCGATCAGCCAACGCTACGGTAACCTCTTCCATATGTACCAGAAGATCACCGCCGAAAACCCATACGAACAACCCATGCGTATCTACCCCGCTGTCCACTACACCATGGGCGGACTCTGGGTCGACTACAACCTGATGAGCACCATCCCAGGGATGTTCGCGATCGGTGAAGCCAACTTCTCCGAGCACGGCGCAAACCGCCTCGGCGCGTCTGCGCTGATGCAAGGTCTCGCGGATGGATACTTCATCCTCCCCATGACCATCGGTGGTTACCTCGACAGCGCAAACCTCACTGAAGCAACCACAGAACACGAAGAGTTCAACGCGGTCGAGCAAAGCGTCAAAGACAAGCTCGAAAAATTGCTCAGTATCCAAGGAAAGCGCACTGTCGACTCCTTCCACAAACAACTCGGTAAAATCCTCTGGGATTACTGTGGTATCTCCCGCTCCGGAGAAGGTCTCAAGAGCGCGATCAACCAAATCCAAGAGCTCCGCGCTGAGTTCTGGGACAACGTCATCGTCACAGGACGTGCTGACTCGTACAACGAAGAACTCGCCAAAGCAGGCCGCGTCGCGGACTACCTCGAATTTGGTGAGCTCCTCGCACGTGACGCCCTCACCCGTGACGAGTCTTGTGGTGCGCACTTCCGTATTGAGCACCAAACTCCCGAAGGAGAAGCAACTCGCGATGACGAAAACTTCAGCCACGTTGCTGCATGGGAATACGCTGGCGAAGACAGCGAACCCATCCGCAACAAGGAAGATCTCGTCTACGAAAACATCCAGTTTGCAACCAGGAGTTACAAATGAACCTTACACTTCATGTTTGGAGACAAAACGGCGCACACGACGAAGGCAAACTCGTCAAGTACAAGGTCGAAGACGTCAGTCCAGACGCCTCCTTCCTCGAAATGCTCGATGCGCTCAACGAGAGCCTCGCTGTCAAAGGCGAAGAGCCCGTGGCATTCGATCACGACTGCCGCGAAGGGATCTGTGGTTCTTGCTCCATGGTTATCAATGGCGAACCCCACGGCCCCGAGAGAGGCACCACCGCTTGTCAGCTGCACATGCGCAGCTTCCGCGACGGTGAAAACGTCTACATCGAGCCCTTCCGCGCCGCAGCCTTCCCGATCATCAAAGACCTCGTCGTCGATCGTGGTGCCTTTGACCGCGTGATCCAGGCTGGTGGATACGTCTCCGTCAACACAGGGAACGCACCTGACGCAAACTCCTTGCCCATCTCCAAAGAGGACGCTGACGCATCCTTTATGGCTGCTGAATGTATCGGCTGTGGTGCTTGTGTCGCTGCGTGCCCCAACGCCTCCGCGATGCTCTTTGTCTCCGCCAAGGTCTCCCACCTCGGACGACTCCCACAAGGACAACCCGAGCGTAGACAACGTGTTCTCGATATGGTCGGACAAATGGATGAAGAAGGCTTCGGTAACTGCTCCAACCACTTCGAGTGTGAAGCTGCCTGCCCCAAACAGATCAGTGTCCTCAATATCGCACGTATGAACCGCGATTACTTCGGCGCTTCCATCAAGTAATCCCACTCCCCTCCGGGATACACTCCCCTCTCCAAACCTCCTTCTGCCCCACACTCATTCTCATCCTTCGCGCCCTCCGTTTGATTTTCTGACGGGTAGAGGTTGTCTCCAAGGCGACGCATCGCCACATTGGCAACACCTACCTAGAGAACAAACAAAGGAGAAATCACATGAAAATATTGATCGTAGGTGACGGCCCCGGTGGATTGAGCGCAGCTTTGTTTCTCGCCAAAATGGGATTGGAAGTCGATGTCTTTGGCAAAGATGAAACCCCCATGCACAAAGCAATGCTCTACAACTACCTCGGCATTCCCGAGATGACAGGACCGGAGTTCCAGCGCGTCTCAAGAGAACAAGTCAGCAAATTTGGTGCAACACTCCACGATGTCAAGATCACAGAAGTCCAACACAACGACGGTTCATTTGCCGTCCAGACAGAGACTGGTGAACGACATGAAGGTACGCACCTGATTTTGGCGTGCGGACCTAAAAAGCAATTTGCCGAAGCGCTCGGACTCAAAGCCGGCGAAGAAGGCAACATCCACGTCGAGCGCAATGGACAGACGGAGATCAAAGGCCTTTACGCGATCGGCTGGACCACACGCGCCAACAAGATCCAGGCGATCATCTCCGCAGGTGACGGTGCCACTGCCGCCCTCGAGATCCTCTCAGAGAAGGTCGGTAAAGGTGTCCACGACTTCGACTTTATGGATTAATCCCCCCACCGTACGCTCCCCTGCCTACAACATCTTCTTCATAAAGAGTCGTGGGTACTTCCAGATCTGCAAATCGCTCCTGTCCACGTACCAATCTTGAAAACCTTGCCCGCGATAAAAGGCCCGTGTCGATGCATAACAAGCAGGCTCGGCCTCATCGGCGAGGGTCCACACCATCAGCTCCGCGCCCTCCCCCAGCTTTTGCAAGACAAACGCCTCAGCCGCCGCAAGCAAGGCCTTTCCCACACCTTTTCCGTGCATGCCGCGCTCGACAAACAACCAAGTGATTTCGGCTCTTTGGGGCGCAGGTACCTCCGCAGGGATACCAACGGTCACACACCCCACCCGCTGCCGCTCCCACTCCGCGACAAATCCATCATCTCCCAAAAGGTCTTCTTCGATCTCATCGATATCCTCATGGTCAAACCACTCGGGGAGCCCCTTCGCCACACGCACCAACGCTTTGCGATCTCGTTTGGGTTTGATGGGACGAATCAACAACGCTTGTGTTTGTTTTTGCCTTGGCATCTCGTGTCCTCTTGTCTTTCGTGCCCGTTTTTTGTATGTCTTGTTCGCATGTGTATACCATCGTCTCTTGTGATGCGTCGAGGACAACTCCGACGAGACATCCCCCAACCACACACATATTGGAGGTCACTTGAAGCTCCCACAACTCGCACAACGCCTCTTGTTCTCCAAGAAGGCACAAACCGCCGAACAAGATCTCGAAAAAGAGTTGCGCTCACAGATCGCAGAGCTCGAACGACAAGGGGTCGCGTTTAACGAATCCCTCGGACTCCTTCGCGCAGCCCTTTCGATCTCCAATGGGGCAGAGTTGACGGAACAACAACGTGCACAAGACCTCGCACAGCTGCGACTCCAAACGCAGACCTCCCCACAAGCCATCGCGGTCGAGTTTGGCGCCCAACTCTCCGCAGAGAGTTGGCAACACTACGTCCTACAGACCCACACCCTGCGCACACTTTATCAGCAAATCCTAAAAGAAAAACAACGCTTTTTGCACCACTGGCATGAACTCCTTCGCAACCAGATCGCGCAGCTACCACAGGCGAGACAGCGCATCGTCCTCACCCTGCTCGAAAACACATTTGAAGGTGTCCTTACCCTTGGCATCGAACAAATGGAAGCGCAGTGGCAAGAAGAACTCGAACAGATGAAGGAACAAACCCTTCTGCCTATACCCGATCTCAACGCCGAGCATGCGGACAGTGACACAGCGCACCCGACAACAGCCTCTTCGGATAACCTGCCACAACTCCACCTACCGCAGTCCTCGGCGTCCCTTTTGGAAGCATTACAAGCTCAATGTGAGCTGGAGTCTTTGGATGAAAATTGAATGTCCCCACGGCCTCACTCTCCTCATCGAACCCTCTCATGCCGCCCCTGTCGTCGCGATACAAGCCTGGGTAGGCGTCGGCAGCGCTGACGAAACAGAGTCCGAAGCAGGCCTCGCACACTTTCACGAGCACATGCTCTTCAAAGGCACAGAGAAGCGAGGGGTCGGTGAGATCGCGAAAGATGTCGAAGGTGTCGGTGGACACATCAACGCCTGGACCTCCTACGATGAGACGGTCTACCACCTGACGCTCCCCTCCGCGCACTGGGAGACAGGTGTCGAGATCCTCGCAGATGTTCTACAACACTCCTCCTTTGCAGCCGAAGAGATCGAGAAAGAAGCCGAAGTCATCCTCGAAGAGATCAAACGCGCAGAGGACCAACCCTCACAACAGCTGTCCCAAAAAACCTTCTCCCTCGCGTTTGAGACGCATCCCTACAAAAACCCCATTATCGGGACGAGAGAGACTGTTGCGGGCTTCACACGTGACGATCTGCTGCGCTTCTACAAAAAGTGGTACACTCCCGACAACATCACCCTCGTCATCGTCGGAGACATCGACCCGGAAGCCGTTCAAGCGAAAGTGCTCCCACTGTTTGAAGGCAACCAGAACGCCAAAACACAGCGTCATCGAACACAAGAGGGACCACAAACAGACCTTCGTCTCGGGCACATCGTAGAAGACACCCAAGAAAGTCTTCTGCACATCGCGTACCCCATCCCCGCTCTCCATCACCCCGATCTCTACGCCCTCGAAATGCTCTCCGTCCTGCTCGGTCAACTCGAAAGTTCACGCCTTGATATGGTCGTCAGACGGCAAAAACAACTCGTGAACAGCGTCTTCTGTTATGCCTATACGCCGAGAGACCAGGGACTCTTTATGCTCGGTGGTAGCATGCCCCCAGGACATGAACGACAAGCCCTCGCGGCCTTACTCGAAGAGCTCGAACACATCCAACACACCCCACCTTCCCGACAAGAGGTCGAGAAGGCACGCATGATCATCAAGAGCGACGCGATCTACAACAAAGAGACGGTCCAGGGACGCGCTCGTGCACTCGGATTCTACGAAGTTGTCGCCGAAGATCTGTCCTTTGAGGAGCGCTTCTACTACCACATCGAGCGCGTCAAACCACGTGATATCCAACGTGTCGCACAACAATACCTCCAACTCGCACACGCCAACATCGTCTTCCTCACACCAAGCCAACAACCCAAAGAGGAAAGACTTCGTATCACTGAAGATGACATCCGCACGATCCACAAACAACTTCAGGACGCGATCCCCCCCCAAGCTGAGGAAGACACACACCAACCTTACCAAACAACCCTCTCCAACGGCATCCGCGTCATTCTCAAAGAGAACACACACGCCTCTCTCGTCTCAATCCGGACGGCGATGTACGGTGGACTTCGCTATGAAACGCCCGAGAACAACGGGATCAATCACATGATCAGTCGGTTGCTCACCAAAGGCACAGCCTCGATGGACGCGGAGACCTTCTCGCTCGTCACGGACGAAATGGCCGCAACGATTGGAGGTTACTCGGGCCGTAACTCGCTCGGCCTATCAGGTGACTTCCTCAGCCAATATCTCGACGAAGGCCTCGCGCTGCTCGCAGACTGTCACCTCAACCCCCTCTTCGACGAAGAAGAACTCGAACGCGAACGCTACTTTGTGCTCGAAGAGATCCGCGCCCAAGAAGCACAGATCTCCGACGTCGTCTTCCGCCTGTTCCAGGAAGCGATCTTCGCACAACACCCCTACAGAATGCCTATGCAAGGCACACCTGAGAGCGTAAAGAGTTTGACCCCAGCCTCCCTCAAAGCGTTTTATGATCAGCTCTGTGCGCCTGAAGGGCTTGTCATCTCCGTCGTTGGTGACTTTGAAAGAGAGCACCTCCTCACACAGCTCGAAGAGCACTTTGGCAACATGCCTTCACGCACGCTCACCCCTCCGACGCTCCCCGAAGAGACACCGACAAAGACACCAAAGACCGTCACGTCCGTCAAAGATCGTATGCAGTCCCACATCATTTATGGGTTCCTTGGGACCACGATGTACGACAAAGATCGATACGTCTTCGAAGTGCTCAACGCGCTCTTGTCAGGGCAAGGTGGTCGCTTGTTCATCCACCTGCGTGATGAAGTTCCTCTCGCGTACTCCGTCTCCTCCTTCTCTTTGGAGTTGATCGAGCGCGGCTACTTTGCCGTCCACATCGGCACAAGCCCCCACAAACAACAGCAGGCGATCGACGCCATCCACACACAACTCGCGCGCCTGCAGGATGAGCCTATCCCCACAGAAGAGCTCGCTCGTATCAAACGATTCCTGATCGGTTCACACGCCATCAGTCGACAACGCAACGCCTCGCAAGCCTTCGCCTTCGTCCTGCACGAGCTGTACGGTCAGGGGCTCGACGCGATTGAACAATATCCTACGTACATCAGCGAGGTGACAGCGCAAGATATCCAGCGCGTCGCGAAGCAGTACTTCGACTTACAAAACCCAACCATCGCCATCGTCCATCCCCCAGAAGACACAACAAGTAAGGAGCACACCGATGAGCCAGAACACCAAGAATGAGCAGCTGACAGACAAACGCTTCTCCCCCTCCTCCATGCACGATCCGATCACACAGGCGTTTTTGGATCAGGCCGAGAAGTACAATTTGCGTTATTTGTGTGAAGATTGTGTCTACTTCGACGATGTAGAAGACGACTGTGTCCACCGCTACCCGACAGCCCCACACCGCAAGGCTTACATCGAAGACAAACCCCTCGAAAAAATGCTCATTTTCTGCCGTGAGTTCGACATCTCCTGAGACGATCAGTAGGACAGAAGACATCAAATGGTCACGCGTACCCCTCGGATATATGGGGACTGCTTGAGCAGACGACGTCCTTTTCTCGTGATCCCATGGTTGAAGTCAAAAGACACCATCTCCAACGAAGAGAGCCATGAACACTTCGCGAGCTGCGCGACGCCCTCATCCGTGATATCGTTGCTGTTTAAGAATAGCCCACGCAACCCCTCCCATGGATATTTGGCAAACTCCTCCAAGAACGCATCCCCCAACTGACATCCAGACAAAAACAACTGCTCCACTCCCCTGATGGACGCTGCCTGACAGAGCGCGATTCCCCCTTCATCACCAAGCGGAACGTAGGAGAGCGAGAGGAGCTTGAGTCGTCCCATATGAGGAGAGGCTGCTAAGGCCCTTACACCCTCGACGCCGATGGGATTCTCCTCCAAATATAGCTCCTCAAGATGCTGGAGTTGAGGCGATTGTGCGATGGCCTCAACACCCTTCGCGCCGATCACGTTCTGCTCCAGATGCAGGGTCTTGAGGGCGTACGTATAGGGTGAGTTTGCGATCGCGAACGCCGATGCGTCTGTCAGCACACCACGCTCGGAGTAGTGATCGTGCACCTTGTCATAGGAGAAGTTATTGCTCACATCGAGTTCTTCGAGACCATCCACACATGGATGTGCACATAACCGCTTCACGCCCTCATCGGAGATCCCAGTGGATCGAAGATTCAACGCACGAAAGGGCTGCCCTCCCCCCTCCTTCGAAGCACACAACGCATCGAGTCCTTTGTCTGAACATGTAAAGTCCATTTGAAGAGAGAGTGATGTAAGCGCTGCCAATCGAGCGTGTTGAAAGAAATCGATAAAGACCCAGTCTTCGAGATGAGAGTGAAAGCTGACGTCCAACTCTTGGAGGCGAGAGAATGGGAGCATCGCCAATGTACCAAAGTGCGAGACATTGAGCCTGAGCCCTGAGAGATGGAGCTTGTGCAGCTGCGGCAGGAAGGGAGCCTGCAAGAGCGCGTCGAGTCCGTCGCGGTCGAGCTGCATAAAATCCAGTTCCAAGGCTTCGAGTTGTGGCAGAGAACATTCCGCGAGCGCCTGCGCCGCCTTCCCTCCACATGAAGACTCGATCAAAGAGAGTTCTTTGAGCTGTGGCAGAGAACATTGTGCGAGTAATGCAATCTCTTCGCTGCCGATCTCCGAGCCTTCAAAGGCACATCTCGAGATGGACGAAAAGATCTCGGTCTCGACGTGTTCTTTGGAGAAGGCCCAAATATTCAGGTGGCGGACAAGAGGCCACGCGGGGTGGATGGATATATCTTTCTTGCGCGCGTGCTGTTCGGCCTCAAGACGCTCCCAGACATCGAGCGCATCCCAACGCTCCACATCCCAGTCTTGTAGATCGACGATCTTGAGCTGATCGAGCCAACGCCACGGCGCAACACGTAGCTTGTCGGGCCAGGCTTCGAGATGACGGAGCGCATATTGGAGACCAACATCGAAGTCATCGCGGCCTTGCCAACGATCGAACAGCTCACAGAGTTGATTCCATTGTTCGAGAGAGGGAGCTTCAGAGAGGAGTGCGCGACATTCGTTGAGATGGGTAGTCATCAGGAGGGCTCAGATCGTGAGCGCGAGGTAGACCTGGAATTTGTAAGTGAACGTATCGATCTGACGAATACGTTTCCCGATTCCATCGAGTGTGCGGACGTGGTAGGGGTAGACTTCATCTGTTCCGGGATCGACAAATCCGTTGCCGTTTTTATCGACACCACGCTTCGCGGTCGTGAGGAAGAATGGCAGGACGTGTTTGATCATACCTTCGATGCGGATATAGCCGTACTTAGCGAGTTTAAAGTGGAAGGCTGCCTGTCCAGCAAAGGCAAATTGCTGTTCATTGTCAGTGATCAGGCTGGCACGAAGAGGTGTTCCATCGCTCGCTTCGGGTTGGTAGGACGCGAGCATATCCGTGAAGATGTTGTGATAGCGTCCACGAAAACGTCCATAGGCTGTGAAGCGCAGGTCGAGCGCGAGTTTTTGTTGTCGACCGTAGTGCTCCCAAAAGACGATCTCACTACCGATGGAGATATGTCCAGCGTGGTTGGTCGTGAGGGCTTCTTCGACGGCGCGAGCTTCACCAGAGATGGAGTTGAGTCCGTTTTGGAGTTCTTCTTTGGTGGTCTCTTGGTAGGTGTACAGATCGTATTGAATTTTGATGTAAGGCTCGAAGATGAAGGCACGTTTGCTGAGCGCGAGATACCAGGAGAGGATATGTGCGCCACGTCCAACACCGAGTCCAGCTTGGTCTGCCGCGAGTTTTGGATCTTTGGGATCCCAGAGCTGCCCTGTGGGGAACAGCCAGTTAAACCCGATAACCCACGTCGCGACAGTGCGATCGCGGTAATCGTTAAAAGGAGCCCAACGCAGACCGACCATCATATCGCCAAGTCCGGGACCATGTCTGGAGCGCATCAGGGGATTGGAGACGATCCCTTCGTCGAGCAAAGAGGTACCTGTCCCATCACCAGTCACAGCTTTGTAGTTAAATGTCTCGCTGAAGACGATGGGAATGTTGAGTCGGATTTCGAGGTCTTTGTACAACCCGATCTTGGGCATGATGTTCATCATGTGACGGGTGTAGGAGGCCTTGAACTCTGGGACGTAGTCGAAGAATTGTTCAGGTCGTGTCCCACGTTCACGTGCGATGGTCGCGTCGGTGGTGAGTAGCTGGTAAGAGAGCCGCACACGGAAGTCAAAGGGGTTTTTGTTTTCCGTGTCAAAAGAATCGGCGACATTGGTGATATCAGCAGCCCAGGCGACATGACTCCCCAACAGGAGGAGCAGGCAGAGCGGCCACAATATATGCCTTCTCATATTCATCAAAAATACCTCGCTCAAGCCTCCGAAATTGGAGGACTCGTCAACCTTCCAAACAAATCGACTTGGAGAAAGCATCATGCATTGTCTTTCTCACGAAGTCCAAGATCTTTCATTTTCTTCTGCATACTTTTTCGGCTGATGCCGAGTTTTTCGGCTGCTTTGGTGACATTCCCTTGTGTTTGTTCGAGGGCTCTGGCGATCATCTCGCGTTCAAGTCGTTCTTTTTGTTGTTTCCACATCTCGGGAAGAGACATGGACATATCGTAATTGATCGCAGGGGGAATGTACACATCCGAGTTTTTTTCACGTTGAAGAATCTCTTCAGGAAGATCTTGTAACGTGATCCGAGGTCCGTTTGCAAATAGAGTGGTGCGCTCGATGACATTTTCGAGTTCACGAATGTTACCGGGCCAGTCATATTCTTGCAGACAGGTGAGGGCTTCGGGGGTGACGCCTTCGGTCTCTTTTTTCAATCGTTTGTTGAAGCGCTCGACGAAGTGCTCCACGAGCAGTGGGATATCGGAGCGTCGTTCGCGCAGAGGTGGCAATCGGATAGGCACGACATTTAATCGATAATAGAGATCCTCTCGAAACGATCCTTCTTTGATTTTTTCTTGGAGGTCTTGGTTGGTCGCAGCGATCAGGCGGACATTGACGCGCATGGTGTGGATACCACCGACCCGCTCAAAATCACCGTATTGCAGGACGCGCAAGAGTTTGACCTGCATTTCAACAGGGATCTCGCCGATCTCATCGAGAAACAGTGTCCCACCATCTGCGAGCTCAAAGCGCCCGGCTTTAGAAGTTGTCGCGCCTGTAAAGGCACCCTTTTCGTACCCAAACAGCTCGGACTCCATGAGCTGTTGTGGGATCGCGGCGCAGTTGATCGCGATGTAGGGTTTCTCACACAGAGAGCTATTTTGATGAAGTGCACGCGCGATGAGCTCTTTTCCGGTCCCGCTCTCCCCTGTGATCAAAACGTTGGAGGGTGAGTCAGCGACCTTGGAGATCATGTCGTAGATCTCCATCATCTGACGAGAACGACCGATGATGTCGTAGCGCCCGACTTCTTCTGGCGCAGGCTGGAAATTCTTGAAGTTAAGCTCCCTCGTGTGAAGAGCTTTCTCGACGACCTGCTGCATCTCGTTCATGTCAAAGGGTTTGGTGATGTAGTCGAACGCTCCTTTTTTGAGGGCGACGACAGCGCTATCGACGGTCCCATGTGCGGTGATCAAAATCACGGGCAGCGAGGGGTGGTGGGTCAGTGTGTGGTCGAGTAACGCCATGCCATCCATGTGTGGCATTTTAATGTCCGTGATCAACACGGAGATCGGATGTTGGGCGAGCAGAGACACTGCTTCCAAACCGTCTTGCGCTGTATGGATCTGGTGGCCTTGCTTCTCTAGCATGGTGTGGAGTACGCGACGCATACTCCTCTCATCATCCACCACGAGTATTTCGTGCTTCATAACTGTCCCCAATACGACGACCTCTCATAAAAGGTCGCAACATCCGATGAAAAAACATAAACAGGAGCAGTTATACTACGTTTTCCGCGCCCTCGCAAGTCTCCACTCTTCTCTCTGTCTCGATCTCACGTGGCGGAAAAATACCGCGCCTTTCCTTGCAATCAAGAGGTCTTGTGCTATTCTGAAAAAAAGAAGGCAACTTCTTCGCGTCACGATCCGATAACGTATCTGGGAGTGGAATACATCCAAGACGATCCCTCTCAACAATGAAAAAAACGTTGTTATTACAAACAAAAAAGACCTTTTCCGCTTTTTTGAAATAAAAAATAAAGTGCAGTCGAAAGAGATTCGATACAAATGAATTGAGGAGACAATCCCATGAGTACAAAAATCGGCTCAAGTATCCCACGTCCCGTTGGAAACCAACCCCCTGTCAACAACCAAGGTCCTGTGAATAACAACCAACAGGGTCCCCAGTCAAGAATGCCAAACTACGGCGCAGCCGTTCAATTTGGCACCATGCAAGGCCGGGCGATGACACAAGGGAACATCCCAGGCGCCCAAGGCAGCAACCGCTCCATGCTCGGCGTCACCAACAACCCAGCCGCACTCATGAACCAAGCGCTCCAACAAGCAAACGCTGGCCAACAAATCCAGCAAATGAGCCAATTTGCGCTCAACGCCATGAACGCCATGGGACTCGGTAATCTCCCCCAAGCACAACAAATGGCCATGATGAACCACATCGGCCAAAACATGGTCCAAACTGCGATGAGCATGGCACCCGCTGCATTTATGCAAGGTGTCTTCCAAGCAGGTGGCGCTGGTATGAACCAAGCTGTCGGTCAATTTGCGATGAACAGCCTCGGACAACCCCAACAAGAGCAGCTCGGCTCCAAAGTCCTCAACCAACTCGCGCAGATGCCCAACACCCACTGGGGACGCCAAACACTCGGAAGCATTGGACCACAATACTTCAACCAATTCGATCCTCGCACCCTCGCGGCGATGCCCAACAGCAGCCTCTCCGCATTCTCCAACGCGATGATGAACCAGATCAACAGCATGCCCCCCATGCAGATCGGTCAGCAAGTTGCGGGCTCTATGACCCCCAACATCCTCCAACAATTGGGACAAAACATCATCGGTGGTATCCCCCAACAGGCTATGGGTGGCCTCGGTCAGGCTCTCCAAGGCATGATGCAGGGTGGAAACAACCCCATGAGCATGGTCCACTCCCTGTTCTCCAACCTCGGACTCGACAAGCTCAAGTCCCTCGGTAGCAACCTGTTTGGTGGCGCGCTCGGCAACCTCGGAAATGCAAGCGGCTCCAACCTCGGACAACAACTCCTCGGCGCACTCCAAGGTGGCGCAGGTGGAGGAGATGTCCTCAAGAGTTTGTTCGACAACGCCAAAAGCAAAGTTGTCGACTTCGCCAAGAGCAAACTTACCAACCTCGGGACCAACCTGCTCAGCAAACTTCCCGATGGTATGCTCAAAAACCTCGGAACGAAAGCCCTCGACGCCTTCAACGGTGGCTTCAGCAAAATGGCGAGCGGCTTCCTCGACAAAATTGGCGGTAAAGTCCTCGACAAATTCGGTGGCGCAGGTAGCATCGTAAGTGGCGCGCTCAGCATCCTCAATGGAGACTTTAGCGTCGCCAAGGCCCTCAAAATCGGGATGAACTTTATCCCAGGTGTCGGCCCCATCCTCGGTGTGCTCTCCTCCATCCCAGGCATCGGTGGGATCTTTGATAAAGTCCTCGGCGGTGTCGGAAAACTCATCGAAAAAATTCCTGGCGTAGGTTCCCTCGTCAAAGGTATCGGTAAAGTCGGTAGCGCGATCAAAAACGTCGGGAAAAAGATCCTCGGTGGCGTCGGAAAAGTCATCAGCAAGATCTAACCCTCCTCCCCCTCTCCTCTCTTCTTCACCACTTTCTCAAAAAAGAACCCCCGAGCTACCGGCCCTCGCTGGATCTGCCCTTGATCTCTCATCACTTTAGCGCTACTCTTCTCCTATAAATCGACATGCAATCAATGCAACACAAATGGTGTCCCTCCGTACCACCTATCATGTGACCTAGAGGAGAAGTCTATGGCCCAAAGTAGCTACCCACCCCCAAAGTCGTTTCAGGACAAAGCCTACATCCAATCCCTCGAACAATACAAAGAAATGTACCAACGCTCGATCGACTCCCCCGAAGAGTTTTGGGCAGAGATCGCTGAGCAGTTCTACTGGAAGAAACCTTGGGACAACGTGCGCGCGTTTGACTTCACAGGGGACGTCTCCATCAAGTGGTTTGAAGGTGCCCAAACCAACATCACCTACAACGCACTCGACCGCCATGTCGAAAACGGAAGAAAAGATCAGACCGCGATCCTGTGGGAAGGAAATGATCTGGGCGAAGATTCTGCGCTGACCTACGGTGAGCTGCTCGATGAAGTCTGCCGCTTCTCCAACGCGCTCAAAGCCCAAGGGGTCCAAAAAGGCGACGTCGTCTCCATTTACATGCCCATGATCACAGAGCTGGCGATCGCGGTCCTCGCTTGTGCGCGTATCGGCGCGATCCACTCTGTCGTCTTCGGTGGTTTCTCCGCCGACAGTCTCGCCAATCGTATCAACGACGCCAAGTGCGAAACACTCATCACTGCTGACGGCTGCTTTCGTGGCAAAAAACCCCTCGGTCTGAAACAAATCGCAGATGACGCTGTTCAGATCTGCAAAGACACTTACCAACACGATGTGAAGCGCAGCATCGTCGTCAAACGCGCAGGCGACAAAATCCCTTGCGAGATGACCGAAGGCCGCGACGTCTGGTGGCACGACATCGTCGATGGCCAATCCACCACCTGTGAGCCCGAGTGGATGGACGCAGAAGATCCCCTCTTCATCCTCTACACCTCTGGCTCCACAGGCAAACCCAAGGGTGTCGTCCACACCGTCGGTGGCTATATGGTCTACACGACGACGACGTTCAAGTACGTCTTCGATTACCACGATGGCGATATCTACTGGTGTACAGCAGACATCGGCTGGATCACAGGCCACAGCTACATCGTCTACGGCCCACTCTGCGCTGGCGCGACGACAGTCATGTTCGAAGGTGTCCCCACACACCCCGATCCAGGCCGCTTTTGGGATGTCGTCGACAAGTACAAGGTCAACATCTTCTACACAGCTCCCACAGCGATCCGCGCGCTCGAACGCTACGGCGATGAGCACGTCGAAAAACGCGATCTTTCCTCACTGCGCTTGCTCGGCTCTGTCGGTGAACCGATCAACGAAGAGGCTTGGCTCTGGTACCACAAAGTCGTCGGCAAAGAGAATTGCCCCATCATCGATACTTGGTGGCAAACAGAGACAGGTGGGATCTTGATCACGCCTCTGCCTGGCGCCGTCCACACAAAGCCAGGGAAAGCCACACTGCCCTTCTTTGGCGTCAAACCCGCCATCGTCGATGAAGAAGGCAACATCAAAGAAGGTCCCTGCGAAGGGATCCTCACGATGCTCGAACCCTGGCCCTCCATGATGCGAACGGTCTACGGCGATCATGAGCGCTTCAAAAACACGTACTTCTCGATGTTCAAAGGAAAGTACTTCACAGGTGACGGTTGCAACCGTGATGAAGATGGATACTACAGAATCACCGGTCGCGTCGATGATGTCATCAATGTCTCCGGTCACCGCATGGGGACCGCTGAGGTCGAGAGCGCCCTCGATAGCCACACCTCTGTCGTCGAAGCCGCTGTCGTTGGATACCCACACGACATCAAAGGACAGGGCATCTACGCTTACGTCACACTCCTTCCGAGTGTACAAAAGACCGATGAGCTGATCCAAGATCTTCGCAAACACGTTCGCAAAGAGATCGGTCCCATCGCGACACCTGATGTCATCCACTTTGCCGACGCGTTGCCCAAGACACGCTCAGGTAAGATCATGCGCCGTATCCTTCGCAAGATCGCGGCCAATGAACTCGATAGACTTGGTGACACTTCGACACTCGCCGATCCTTCCGTCGTCGACGTCCTGATCGACAACCGCCCCCTCAAGTAACCCCACACAGATCCCCACAAACCACGCCTACCAAGTCGGCTGCAACAAAGAGAGCGTCCCCACCTGAGCAGAAGAGATCCCCACTCCTTTGTCGAGGATCTTCAACTCCGCGGCTTTCAGCTTGTCAGGTGCGCCAATAGGCGTGATGATATACAATCTCGCCAATGACGCCATAGATCCGGACTTCGCGAGTCCCTCTAAGAAAGGTTTGCGCGCGCCAGCCTCACGAAAGTCAGGATGAAGCGGCGCAAAAATCGAAAGCTCTGGCAATAACTCACACAGCTCTCCGACGCGCTCGAATTCATAGTTGTCCATTGGCCAATGGTATGTCCGCACACACCGCTTTAACCCATCATGCATCATCTCGACCAACTCGATACAATCGGGGACCTGATAGCCATTGCCCGCATAATCTATCAACACGCCGGCGACGTGTAGATCTTTGTTTGAGAGCAAACGCCGCGCGTCCTCTCTTGTAAGCTCATGGGGGAGCAGCACAAACGAAGCATACGCACGACTCATCACACCCGCTTCCATCAAGGTAAACATCGGTGTTTTGGTAGAAGATGAGTGTGTGTCGATCTGCACATGCACAGGGCGCGCGTTTGAAAGCCAAATTGCCAATGCTTCGTGTGTATGCTGATCCAGCATACTCGTACTGATCGTCATCCTGAGATGACGAAGTCGTCTCCAAGACGCAACCTGTGCTTGCAACCCCGACCAATCGTATCCGTCATCGTTGTATTCAAAGCGAAAATCCAACGCAAGCGAGACCACATGGTCCATCTCAACATGCGATAACATCGCCTCAAACACAGCAGGATCCGTGAGGCTTAATGTCACCTGCCGAGCCTCTAACGCCGAAACGTCGGACAGTGGCGTAACATCTCGGTGTGAAAAGCTATCTCGCGCCCCTTTGGGGTACAACCCCTTCCCCTTCAACGCAGTGATGGCCTGCTCTGCCGCACCACTGACCCAAGAGTGGAGATGACAGGATGTAGGTTGAACCGCCTCAAAAAACGACACGATCGCCGATTGTATCGTTTTTTGCTTACCAAATGAGCCGAACGTCACATCCCGAATATTCTCGATCGCTGGCGCTTTTGCCAAACGTTCCAGCCAACGACTACCGTACTTCGGGTCATCCCCAAGGTGAGCGAGTTGGATGTGTATCGAACGGATGAGTCGCATTTTGGGGGAGGGTTTCTCCGCCAAAAAGTCACGCAGCCATTGATCAGGTAAGACTCGCTCCATGTCAGGCCATGCTTCGAGGTAGTCTTCGAGTTCTTTGATCGCCTCCTCAAATTCATCAGGTGGCAATTGCAGCTCAAGCCCATTGACGACACCGACCAGTGTTTTCCAAGCCTGAAGGGATGGCTGCTCAAACATCATCGCGTCGTGGAGGTGAACTTTGTGTTGCTTGCGACGCTCTTCTTCACCGGGAGCGACATCTTCATGGACCAAAAAGGACGTATTATCCGCCTGCATAGAGGATGATGTGTCTCCTCCAAACACCTCGACATCATGTTGACGTAAAAACGCCACGACATCCGCATCAAATGATGGTGGGACGCGTAACTTCTCAAGTGTATCGAGTAACCCCGTCTCTACAAAGTTCTTCTCCGCAAACCGAAGTCCCGCAGCCCCACCCAAACTCGTCGAAGTGCAATGGCGCATATCCAACTCTTTTAACGGTACCTTAGCCAACTGTTGCAAAAAGTCCTCCCCCCCCGACATTCCGGAATAAATCTCCAAACTGTCCAAACGCAGATAGACCTTCTCCACACCACCCAAGATCACGGGGAGCAGGTGTTTCACCTCATCGAAAAACGCCTTGTCAGCACGCATGGGAACACTCAACGCGACCTCCTTCAAAGAAGGGAATTCGTCGATATGCTCGGCCAAGTAAGCGTACTGCTCAGGCTGATTTATCCCCACACATTCGAGTTGCTTGGCCCACGGTCCAGAGAACAAGCGTGCGCCTTTATCGGCCTCTTTGAGGAGGTATGTTTCGCGTTTGAGATGAATGGCCTTTAGAGCAGGCAACGAGGTGGCTTTAAGGAGGAGATCAAACGCCCCTTCTGGTGCGCGACTCATCACCAACGTCTCGACATTCTGAAGGTTCGTTGCGGAAGCCATCTTCTTGTAAAAGGACTTCTTCTTCTCAAATTGATCCGTCCACCAACCGACATCGAAGACCTTGATGTGACTGATAGATGGGTTGTCGAACACCTTCGCTGAGAGGGTGCTGTTGAGACCCGCGACGGTGAATGAGAGCGCCTGACAGAGCTTGTGTTTTTCGTGCTGTTCGCCGTTGACGACCTCCGCGAGCCACGTCTTTGTCAAACGCCTCTGTTCACCTGCACAATCTCCAAAGATCCCATCGTACATAAACTCCCACGAACCAATCCGCTCGCCTTCTTCGAGCCTCATACACGACGGCCATGCTTCGATATGTGTCCTGACATATGCCAACAACTCGTCGATTTGTTCGGCCTCACACTCATCGATCAACGTGGAGAGTTCGTCCCAGATCGTCCGGCTCATGCCTTTCGCCAGCAACGCCCGAGCGTCCCCGATAATATAGTCAAAGGAGCGTTTGTTCGCGTCCTCATCGAACTCCAGCTCACCATTCTCCAAAAAGGTGTCGATCTGTTCGCCTTGTAAAACGACCAAACCCAATGACAGCGCTTTGTCGATCTTCTTTTGTGAAGCTCGCTCTCCAGCGAGAAATACGTCGATCTCTTTGTTGATAGAAAAGACAGAGTTCCCACCGGCTTTTGCAATAAAGTCGATGAGAGAGATTTTGGTGTGTCCTTTGATCTTTCCGGTGTAGAAAACGTTCGATTTTTTGAGCTTGAGCTTCATAGCAAGGCCTTTCCTTTGTCATCAAACGCAAGAGTGCATACGAGACAGAGCATCTCCTCTCTGTAATGGAACGGACGCACGTCGTTTGTGTTTGTCGCAGAGCATACATTTCAAAGCGAGTATGCCCGACAAAGACCTCCCCTTCAAGGTATCCCCCCTCAAGTCATGATGAGAGCGCTGAACTCTCTTCAAGTTCGATGACACCGTGGAAAGCATCGATCGCGAACATCACATTCATCAAGAACACACTGCCAAACATCACCCAGTACAACGTGGGTAGGGGTTTTTGAATCCCAAACTCCACGTATGTCAAACCGAGCACACCAATCAGCCAACCGATCCCCAAGAGCCTTTTGTAGCCAAAGACCAGAACACGTCGACAACGCTCGCAGATATCGCCGAACAGATTGGCTATTCATCGGAGAGTGCCTTCAGCAAGGCGTTTAAAAAGTTCTTGGGCATTCCTCCAACAATGTACCGCAAACAACCCGCCCTCACACCGATATCCTGATGAGAGAAAAAACAACCCCCTCCGCCCTCATCTCCAAGAATCTGCTCCTCGCACAGTCCACAACCTCCAAGCCGAGATCACAAGCAATATCCATGAATTGACCTCAATAGAGGATACGATTTCGTTGGAGTCATCGGTGTTCTTTGCTATGGTGTGTGCAACGATTTGTCACGAGTTGTCACAGGAGCTGAAACAATGTCCATCGTAGAACGCGTCGCTGCCCTTTCCTTTTGGTCACAGAAAGTCACCCCCCAACCCCTTCATGGTGGTATCACCAATACCAATTTTACTGTCCAGCATGGGGATGAACGCTTCGTCGTCAGGATCGGCGAAGACATCCCAATCCACGGAGTGATGCGCTTTAACGAGCTAGCAGCTTCGAGAGCCGGACATGCCTGTGGTCTATCACCTGAGGTGGTCTACACCGAGCCAGGGGTTCTTGTGATTCGCTTCATCGAAGGAAAGACATTCAGTGAAGAAGACATCCAACAAAACGAGACCCTGGAGAAAATCCTCCCCTGTATCAAGCGATGCCATACAGAGCTGCCCAAAGCGCTGAGAGGCCCCACACTGATGTTCTGGCCTTTCTACGTCAATCGCGACTACATCGCATCTTTACACGAAGACAACAGTCGCATGAAGTCGGAATTACCAAGGCTCACGAAGATCAACAACGCTCTCGAAGAAAACGTCGGCCAGATCTCTGTCGTGTTCGCACACAACGACCTCCTTGGAGGTAACTTTATCGACGATGGGGAGCGTGTCTGGATGATCGACTGGGATTACGCTGGATGGAATAGTCCCTTGTTCGATTTGAGCAATCTCGCGTCGAACAACCTACTCTCCGAGACCCAGGAAAAATGGTTGCTGGAGAACTACTTTGAGACCCCCGTAGATGGCGCACTGTGGAAACGCTACTACGCGATGAAATGTGCGTCGTTGCTGAGGGAGGCGTTGTGGAGCATGGTGTCGGAAATCCACTCCTCCATCGACTTCGATTACGTCCAGTATACCAACGAAAACATGCAGAGATTCAACAAGGTACTGGAGGAGTATAGACAGCTCGTCTGAGAGAGGTATCCTGTCCCTATCAACCAAGAGAAGGCGTCAGGACATGTACTTGATAAATGGCTGGAAGATACCGGGGAAGTAGAGGGTAAAGTTTTCGCTGTCTTGCATCGCGAGGGTGTCGAGGGTGTAGCCTTGTTGGTTGTATGTCTTCACGATCTGCTTTCCAGTCTCATTCATCTTGTCGGACCAGATCTTGTTGGAGGACACGTCGTATTGCATCACGATCCCCCGCTTGCTCGTGGACATCAACGCCTGTCCGATCGTCCCTGGGAAGATCTCATCCCCTGTAGGTCGGGGATACGCGTACACCTTCTCTTCGTAAAGCTCCTGCTCGATGAATGTAAAACAGATCAACCCTTCGTCGACAAGATCGTACTCCAAGGTCTTCGCCTCATCGAGCAGTGAGCGTAAAGACGGCCTCTCCATCTTCGCAAAATCCAGAATACGAAAGTACACCTTAAAGTGATTGGCTTCAAAGTCCCAACCGAGCCCGTAGAACAAACTGTTGGGATCTTCGAGAAAGACCGACTCAACCTCCACGCCGCGCTCTTTGATCACATCGAGCGCTGGGACAAGCGCCTCGTGGGGCTGGGCCAATGAACCATACGCAAAACGCGATGAGTTCACCTTGTCCCCCTTCACCCTGTGGGAGTAGGTGTAATAGCTGTAATTCTCCTCCCCGGTCCCCTCATAGACGTCGTCGAAGAATGTCGCCATACGAAAGCAATGATCGAGATAGGTTAATTCGAGCTGTGTGAGCTTCTTGTCGAAGGGGTAAAATGTCTTCGAGTGCCACGCGAACAGGTCCCGATGCGCCCGCTCTGCACGCTTATTGAAGAATCCTTTGACGCCACTGAGCAGGCGCCCTGCCAGACCTTGTTTTTTCTCTGTCATTTTGCGCGATTCCACCACTTAAAGAACCATTTTTGGACGGGGTTGGGCTGAAAATACGGCAACCGCCTCAACACATATAGCTGTGAATGGACATACGGCACGTGCCTGATAAAGTCCAACAACGTCGACTCCACGTCCGGCAACAACGCATCGAGACGCCCTGGCACCTCAGGCTGATCGTCCAAACTCAGGCTGTACAAGTTAAACGCCGTCTCGATCGAATCAAAGGTAAAACCGAGCTTTGTGAGGCGCTTTTGGAAACGATGCATCTTGCGCTGCTGATTCTCCAAATGGAGAGGACAAAAAGACATGTAAATGCGCGCATGGCGGTTGTCCTTCAAGCAGAACATCGCCTTCTCCAAAAAGCACCACAGACGATAGTATCCCCAAGGTGGATCAAGCGCGACTGCATCGTACTGTTGGTACAACGCAGCGTCCACACCGTCAAACACGAAGTCCGCCTTGTGGCGATGTACGTTGGGCGACTTCTCACCGATGAAGTCCAACAACCGGTCGTCCAGATCGACCATGTGTACTTCTCCCGAGAAACGCGGCGCGAGCACGACACTCACGAGGTCATCATCCCCCACAAACAACACCTTGCTGTCTGGTGCGTCGAACTCCTGGATCATTCGGTCCGCCCGTCGCTGCGTCGAGTCCGCCGTACAATACAGCTGATCGTAGTCGATAATCGCCTGTGGTCGCTGCGCCAACAAATCCAATGTCTCATCCGTCACGTCGTTAAAGGACGTCGGCCGTTCGTACTCCAAACGCATCAAATACAAGACCGTCTCACCGAGAAAACGAGGCATCATCTGCTTATCAAACTCAATGTCCTTCTTGCCCTCGATCCACACACACAGCCCAGAGATCTGGTCACGTAAAGAGTGGTAATACGACGCAAAGACCGAAGGCTCAACGAGAGGCCAGGTCGGCGGCAGTGGATTGCCCAAGAAGGAGAACAACTTGTACAAAAAGCTGCGGATCTGGTAGCGCGGGTTGTCAGGACTGAGTTCACCGAGCATGTCGACAAGAGCGGACTCCATCGGTTTGCTTTTGTCGAAGAACGCGAAGGCGTGGTTGGCCACAGACGACTGCATGACGATCAGCTTTGACGGCTCCTCTTCGGTCTGCTCGACCTCGGTCTGTTCAACTTCGGTCTGTTCGACCTCGTGAAGCGCCTCGCTCTCATCCTCTGTTGGTGACTGTGTGTCGGAAGGCTCTTGTGGGGGTGTGGTGCTCATCAAATAAAACGCTCCATAAGGAAGGATCGTAGACAGCGCGACTTCCAATGGATGAGGAAGACGTAGCCATAGAGACGGATAACGACCTATTGTGCGGACACAGAGGGGGATGTCAAGCGGAGTGCCACCATTCGAGGAGCCTGGAACGCAAGGCGCCCGGCTGTGCAGACGGATTCCAACGCAGCTCGTATAGATGAGAGAAGCCAAAGGGAACGTTCTTCAAGATGTTGAGCAGTGGCAACTCGATATCAGGGACAAAAGAGTGGACCATCTCCATAAACTCCGTCCCCTGTAAACTATACATGTGAAATCCAGGTGTGAGTTGATCGATCTGCAACCCCCATGACGCCAGACGTCGCTCAAAGACGTGCTTCTTGCGCTGCATATATTCGAGATAAAGGGGACAAAAGGACATAAAGATGCGCGCTTTCTCGCTCCGCTTGAGGCAAATCATCGCCTTGTACAAAAAACACCACAAGTGATAGTGATCCCAAGGAGGATCGAGCACGACCGCATCGAATGTTCGCAGCAGTGATTTGGGGATCCCTCCCAAGAACAAGTCGATAGGTAACGTCGTGACGTCAGGCGCGCGTTCATGGACGTAATCGAGCAGACGTTGGTCAAGCTCGGCGACAAAGATCTCCCCCTCGAAACATCGGGACAACAACAGACTCCCGAGATCGTCATCTCCCAAAAACATCACCCGAGAGGCAGGTGTGACCCACTGTAAAACACGTTCAATGCGACGTTGAGAGGACTCAGGTGTGCAGTAGAGCTGGTCATAATCGAGGATCGCCTCAGGTCGATGTGCGACGAGCTCGACGGTCTGTGCAGAGGGCTGATGAAATTCACGTGGATGTTCCCAGTCATGCTTCATCAAATACAGCGCACTCTCCCCCATCAAACGCAACGCCATGTGCATCCTCGGTGTCAGTGAACGCATACGATCTGCGGCGTCGTAGATCTCATTCACCCCATCGTAGAAAGCACGGTATAACCGGGCGTATTCCTTTACATCACACAGCGGCCACTCCAGAGGAATCTCACCCTCAAGGCAGCGAAATACGTCGTGCAAAAAAGGCCTGATCTGTTCACGAGGGTTGTGGGACCAAAGCTCCATAACCTCCGAGTTTTCTATGTGATTGGCGTGTGACATATAGCTCTCCACTTAGACAACAGCGAGAAAAAAGAGTTGAGGAAAAGAAACACAGGTACACCATCACAAAATGGACGCAAGACCCACCGCGAGACGTATTCTCAACGCAGATTTTCCACACGCTACACATTTTCTCAACATCTTGTACATATTGTTGACAGTGTAAGGTTGATCACTATGTGATAAAACACACGATGTCTACGGGTCGCGAGAACATGACCCCTCACAAAAGGGACGCTCCATGAACACACAACGAATGCTTGGTCTTCCACTCACTTTGCTCTTCTCTTTGGTGTTGTTTTCCGCGTGTGGAGATAACACCAACACACTCCAAACAGACGAAAGTCAAGCCGCGCTCGCCGCAGATGAGGTGATCATGGCGGTGGGTGTTCCGATGGGAATGCTCGCTCAATCTGCCCAAGATACCGCTGACAAAGAATCCTCTTCAGGCTCTCCACAGCTCCCCGGCACACCCCCCAACACAAATGAACCGCTCACCAAAAACCAGACCCAAGAGATCGCCGATGATCTCGAAAAACAGATCGAGCAATATTCCGGAGGGAGTGACTGCATCTCGACATCTGTTCCAGAAAAAAACACCTTCACGTTGTCATTCACACAATGCACGATCGGAACCAACAAAACATTCACAATCAACGGAACGATCGAAGCGACGATAAAAACAGACCTCGCCGCGCGCAAAGTGACCTTGTCGCTGACCTTCAAACAGCTCAAGAGTAACGACACAGAAGTCAATGGAACACTCCAACTGGTCGTCTCGATGAGTAAGGCATCTGAAGTCAGCTTCTCGACACAAGGTGACTTCACGATGAAGACCAAGGATGGAAACGTCAACAAGCTCAACCTCTCGGGGACGACGACACTCGACAAAGAGACAAAGACCGCGATGATCAGCGGAACGGGGACACTCGAATACAATGGGACATCGTATCAAATAGAGGTCATCGACGTAAAAGTTGTCGGTACAGACGGCGCACCAAGTGGCGGGAGTGTCAAACTGACATACACAGCTGACGGGAAAAGTAAGACCGTAGAGATCATCTTCGACAGCAACACACCCTCTACAGGCGAATTTGAAGTCAAGATCAACGGCCGCTCATTGGGGAGCTTCACAGCAGAGGCACTCGCCCAACTTTTGGGAGGAAAATAAGCTCTCTCAAAAAAGCCAGGGGACAAAGCGCTTCGTACGCTTCATATATTCCGCATAAGCCGGTCCAAAATGTTCGAGGAGCATACGCTCCTCGCGCTCGACACGGATGCCGATCATCAACCCTGCCCCGAGCAAAAAGAGCAACAATCCCCACAACGAACGCACCGCGATCATCATCCCAATCACCTCCAAAAATGTCCCTGTATACGAAGGATGCCGAATATACGCATAGACACCTTCTTGGTGAAGTGTATGTTGTTCGCGGATACACAAAACGTAGGTGAACTCATCGCCGAGGCTGCGGATCGCAAAGGCACGAAACCACGTCCCAAAGAGGGAGATCGTCACGCCGATCGAGAGTGCCCATGTCGATGGGAGCATCTGTAGAGGTGGTGTAAAGTAAGGGAGCAAGAGAGAGAGGAACCACAGGAGTCCCATGGCCTGGATGATCCAGGCAAACTCCTTCTCACCAACAGGGATGGTGTCGCTATCACGGGGAGACTTCTCCTCGGCGTTCCAGATCCCGTAGATGTAGAGGCAGAGCAAGAAGGTGTAGATTCCGAGCGGAAGGGGTTGTAGAAACATCAACTATCTCGAAGGGAAAGAGGAAGGAGAGCAGCCCCACTTTCGCGGGGAGAGGTGGTGGTCTATTCGGACTTGGAGAAGGATTGAACGATCTGTGGCAGGTCGACACCGAGGGCAGCTTTGATCTGCTCAGAGGTGGAGACGAGGTTGCCCGCCAGATTGTTGCTGCCGCCACTGCTGTCGGGGAGGACAGTGACTTGTTCGATCTCGAGGTCTGCGACTGTTTCGAGGACGAGTTTGACGAGGACATCCATCTTTTGGAGCAAGAAGATGTCACGTGCGTTGCTACCAGCCTGTGCCCAGGTCTCAGTCACAGCGCGAAGAGCCTCAGCGGTCGCGTGTCCATCCTCGACAATTTTGGCGGCCTTACCGACAGCGTCAGCGATGGCAGCTTGCATATTTGCACGAGAAGGCTCGATCACATCCGCTTCGAGTTTGCGACGGACTTGCTCGATACGAGCGCGTTGGACGTCTTGCTCTGCGGTTGCTTTTGCGATCATCGCGGCGATCTGAGAACGCTCTTCCGCGACGACAGCGGCGCGACGAGTGGTCGCGTCGATGATACGACGATCAGCTTCCGCTTTGACAGTGTCGCGCTCAGCGCGGATTTGTGCGAGTGAGACCTCACGATTGTTCTCCGCTTTACGGATCGAAGCGGTGGCTTTGGTCTCAGCTTCAGCGACGAGGGCGCGCTTTTGAACCTCAGCAGACTGCTTACGACCGATGGAGTCGAGGTATCCTCTGTCATCGGAGATGTTTTGGATGTTGAAGGTGTCGAGCTGGATACCAAGACGCTTGAGGTCTTGCTCAGCTTCGCCGACGAGGCTCTTTTGGAAAGCCGCTTTGTCTTCGTTGACCTCTTCTGGGGTCAGGGTCGAAAGGACACCACGGAGGTTCCCTTCGAGGGTCTCTTTGGCGATTCTCATGACCTCTTCACGGGTCTTGCCGAGGAGGCGGCCGATCGCGTGGTTGATCACGGGCTCAGTACCAGCGATCTTGACGTTGGCGACAGCGTCGACGTTCAGGGGGATACCGCCTTTGGAGTAGGCGTTCCTGATGGAGAGGTCGAGGACCATGTTGGTGAGGTCGAGGTAGTCGACCTGCTCGATGAGAGGCATACGGACCGCGCGTCCACCTTTGACGATGCGGTAGCCGAGGACTTCGTCACCGACTTTGCGTTTGGAGCCGGTGAAGATCAGGACTTCGTTGGGCTGACAGATGTAGAGCAAGTTTTTCACGACGAGGATCGAAGTGATACCTACGAGCCCGAGGATAAATGCGACGATAATAAGGACGTCTGGTGTCATGACTTACTCCTTGCTTGCGCTGGTAGTGAGTTTGGAAGATTCAGCCAGGATGCCTGTGACATCGATACCAGTGGTCTTGGCCAACGATTCGAGGATCGCTTCAACAGTCGCGGGGAAGGAGCGTACGTAGTTGGGGATCGCTTTTCCATCGCCGGAGTCGATCAGGTGGACGTTGCCGACCTGCATATCGTTGACAGTGGAGACAACGATGGCGAGGATTTTTTCGAGCTGTTGGATCAAGAAGATGTCGCGTGCATCGTCGCCTGCGTTGGACCAAGATTCAGCGATCTTGTTGAGCGCGGCTGCGAGCGCCTTACCGTTTTCTGCGATCGGCGCTGCGGTGGCCTTCGCTTGCATCTCACGAGCTTGCTTCATCGCCTCAGCGGGGATGACCTTGTCCGCTTGCAAACGCAGTTGCTCAAGCGTAGTACGGATGGTTTGCAACTCTTGCTCGGCGATCGCGCGGGCTTCGAGTGCTGCAGCCGTGGTCTTCTCTTCTTCGGAGCGGGCTTTTGCGTCGAGCTCTGCTTTAAACTCGCGCAATTCGTTGCGTGATTTTGCAACATCAGCAGCAGCGGATTCTTCGACAACTTTGGCTTCGGCGAGTTTTTGCGCTGCGACCTCTTCCGCCTCACGACGAGCGTTTGACTCGGCGATTTCAGCGTCACGGATGATCTGCGCGATACGCTGACGTCCGATCGAGTTGAGGTAGTTGTCGCTGTCTTCGACGTGCTGAATCTTGAGCGTGTCGAGGTGCAGACCGAGCTGTTTGAGGTCATCTTCTGCGATCTCGGCGAGAGACTCGGCAAAACGAAGTCTGTCTTCGTTGACCTGCTCAGGTGTCAATGTCGCGAGGACCTCACGCAAGTTACCTTCGAGGGTATCTTTTGCGACGCGGATGATATCACCACGTTCACGGCCCATAAAACGCTCAATTGCGTTTTTGACGAGTACAGGGCTGGAGGAGATCTTGATGTTCGCGACTGCCTGTACATGCAACGCGATACCACCTTTGGAGTAGGCGTTCTTGACGGAGATGTTAATGGGGATAGTCGTCAGGTCGAGTCGTTCGACCTGCTCGAAGATGGGGATGCGGTAATCACGTCCACCAAAAACGAGGCGGTAGCCCTGATTGGACAATTCGCCACCTTTACGGCGACCACTGATGACCAGCACCTGGTTAGGTGGACAGATCACGATGAAGGTCTTGATCAACATCACGAGGATAAAGAAGGCAACCAGGACACCGATCGACACACCCACCACGAGCTGGATGTTGACGGGCTGGTTGGTTGCCCCAATGAATAAAGAGAGCAGTTCCAGGTTCATGTTTTTCGTCTCCACTTAGGCAAGAGGCTTGCGAGATCTCCCTTTTGAGAACAGAGGTGGACTGCGACACACAGTGATGACACAGACGTGCACGCGATCCTGTGGGTTATCATTTCGTTTGAAGGTTAAGGTTTATGGATATATCCCAAGGGGTGGGGACACACCGTGTATGGGCCTATGCTTTTTGCGCCTTCTCTTTGGCTCGCTTGGCCCGATATTTGGCAACTTTCTTGAACTTATCGAAGTCCTTGACCACCTGTGCGGTCCCTTCGCGAAGGTTGACCGCCACGATAAACGCGGTGTCACCTTTTTGCAGTTCGTGTCCTTCGACAGTTTCGGCGATCATATTGATGTGTTCTTCGTGCAATTCGAGCTGAATTTTCCCGGGGTGTTCAGCGTCCACAGCGACCATGACACGCGCTGTACGACCGATGAATTCTTTGGGTGGGATCGTCCCCGAGACCTGCCCTCTTTGCAGCACATGCAAGAGGTAGGACACACCAAATCCTGCGATAAAACCGACCCCGGCAGAGATGCCGGTGATCACGTTGATGTCTTTGAGGCTGCTAAAGTAGGACAACAGTGTCCCTGTCAGCCCGAAAAATGCGGTGGTAAAGATCCAAAAACGCAGCGACAAGAACGGCAGCCAGATCGAGGCCGCGTCGCCGACAGAATCACCAGAGTGGACGTGAAGATCGTGGTCGTGATCGATGCCGTCGACATCGAAGTCCATATCCGCGTCGACATCGAAGTCCATATCCATGTCCATGTCGAAATCCATGTCCATGTCCATGTCGGCATCAAAATCGAGGCCGTCGAGGCTGGCTTCAAAGTCAGAGTCCGCGTGCAGGTCGTGATCACCGCCACCAAGAAGGACAGAGACTGCGACCAAAACACCACCGGATAAAAGGCAAATCAAATACACTGTGAGCATCGTCTTTTCTCCATCTATCGTCCAACGAAACTGTCTGTGGTCCTATCTGTCGTTTGTACAACAACCCACACACAGTATCTCTTCCCACAATATCGAAGATGTTTCCATCTCTCTTGAATTTCTCTCCCACCAAAGCCATATTGGGTCACAGCAGGAGGCCACATGCAAGAACAAGAGTTACAACTACTCGAACAACTGCTCTTCGATGAACAGGTTAGTCGTAACCGCCAATTCGAGCGTTTTGAGCAAATCGACAACAAGCGCATTCAGCGTCTCGTCAGGCTGTTGCGCTTCCTTCATAAGGAGCTTCAACGTCCTGAAGTCGAACACTGGGTCGAACCCGAACCTGATGGACGTCTGTGTGTCCATCTTCACCATGAGACGCTCGGTTCGCTAAAAACAGTCTTCCTCACGCCTGCACAGTGGTCCTTACTCCAACACCCTGGTTGGTCGCAGTAAACGACTTATGAGAGCGGCAACGCCCACTCTCCGTGGTACACAACAGAGGCCGGTCCACGCATCCACACAGTCGACATATCCGAAGGAACACGAATCCAAAGTGGTCCTCCAGGCAATCTCACCTCGACCTCTTGGTCTGCGGCGATACGCTCAGTCAACACAGCCGCGACAGCGACCGCGCAGGCGCCTGTCCCACAAGCCTGTGTAAACCCACATCCACGCTCATAAACGACGACATCAAGGCATGTCTCGGAGAGCTGTTCGACAAACTCGATGTTGGCTCTCTGCGGAAACATCTCGTGCGATTCGAGCTGTGGTGCAAGCTCACGCTCGTGAGCGTTGGCTTTTTGGAAGATCACAAAGTGGGGATTTCCCATCGACACAGCGGTCCCGACAAAGGCCTCATCATCGAGTGTGATGGGGCGTTCGATCCAACGCTCGTCCGTAGAGGCGAACGGGATCTCGGGGCAACGCAGGATGGGCGCTCCCATATCAACTAAAATGGTACTTGGTTGGCTATCTTGCGCGACATGGTGTGTACAAGTCAAGACACCACGATCCGTTTCGATGTCGAGGGTGTGCTTGTCTGTGAGCTTTTGATCGATGATGTATTGCACAAAACAACGCAAACCGTTGCCACACATCTCAGGTCGGCTTCCGTCTGCATTTCGCACAATCATGCGGAAATCTGCGACTTCGGAGTCCGAAAGTAAGAGCAATCCATCAGCGCCAATGCCCCGATGGCGATCGCAAAGCTCTTGAATGGTCGCAAGGGACCAATCGCGTGCGACTTTACGCTCATCGATGATCGCGAAGTCATTGCCTAAACCGTGATATTTCCAAAATTCCAACGCCATAGTGCGGTCCTTTTCTCGTAGACTTTTTTGATGAATCGACATAACCATCACACATACCATCAAAAGCCATTCTTTTCTACCGAAAGACGGTGGACAATGACGAGGTGACACCTCGACCTTTTCCACAAGAGCCGCACGTGACAAAGAGGTAGGACACCGAAGAACAGGAGAAGATCATCCCTGCCCAGGAGTGAGAATGTCATGTCACATTGCTCACCCATACTTAACCCACTCCCCCCAAGGCTTATTCCCGCTCCCCTTCAGACACGCCCTTTTTCCCTCACTCTTTGACGCCTGACTTCTTCTGAAAGGCCTTCATATGCCTGTAAAATTCGAGCTTTTTGAGTAATTCGAGATGGCGCAAGAGTTTCATCTGACGGATGATCTCGCGCTCTTTCTTGGACAGCTTCTCTTTCCCCCCACGACGTGCAGCCCCTTTTCCCTTCGCGACTTTGATGCTTTGGTGCTTATTTGTACGCTTTGCATATACCTTCCCCGATGCGGAGACCATCCACAAACAGGCAGCAAACACACAAACACAACAAACAACCATTCGACGCAAAAGATCCACTCCATACACTTTCAAACAAGATAAAACCATCGATACAACCGTACCTTCCTGCAAAAGAAGACCATCTTGAAGTGACAACATACACTGCGCCTTCTTTTGATGCCTCCCTATACAAGACGTTTCCCTCTCCGCTTTTTGTGCAAAAAATGTTTGCCTTTTCCACAAAAATGAACTGTGACCCATTTCACAGCCAACCCCCTCTCTCACAGGTATGATGAAGACAATTGTATCTTTGAGATTTTTTTAGCGTGGCAAAAAAAGACTCTTATGCTCGTTCTGTTCACGCTCTGCTTCGGTCTTCTCCTACTCCAAAGGCAAAATCCGAACATCAACAACATTGACCAGCACACACAGCCAAAGTATGCTCAAAAACAGAACTTTCCAATGTTTCCCAGTCAATACAAAAAGTGTTTTGGCGAACAAAGTCAGCACAAAAGGAGTTCACTGTATGATGACTTTCCAACACCCCCCTCGTAACCGAATGAAAAGTCTCGCAACATTCTGCGCAGGGTTATTCTTATGTATCTTTATGTCGTGTAGCGGAGAGATAAGCCTGAATATTCCAGGATGTGAAAAATGCCCAACACGATGTCTCGATGAAAATGGGCGTGGAACATGTGTTGTTTGCCTTGTCGACAAAGATTGCCGCTCGGTCGCAGACTCCACAAAAATATGCACACCTGACAACAAATGTGTTTGCGGCAGTGACAAAGATTGCCCCCAAGGACAACATTGCGATGGAAACAAAGGATGTGTGGATTGTACATCCAACGAACACTGCACGGAGAAAGATCGCTCCATCTGTGTAGAGAATTTCTGCGTAGCTTGCCGTTCAGGTGACGAACGTGCTTGTGCAGGTGAAGGTGGCGCCCCCTGTCGACAAGGAACACAAACATGTCGAGGAAATGGAACATGGGGGAGTTGTCAGGGAGCTGTCGTTTGTCACTCCAACGAGAAGTGTGTGGAGGATAAGTGTGTTAATGCGTGTCCCGAGGCACCTTGCACATTAGATGAAGCAAAGTGCGCCACAACAGGGAAAGAGATGCCAGGAAAACGGCGTCTTTGTGTCAAAAATGCGCAAGGGTGCCTGGAGTGGAGTGAACTTCAAACCTGTGGAGAAAAAGAATTTTGTGCCAAAGGTGTATGTACACCCTTCCAATGTTCGCCAGTGTGCCAGATCGATGATAAACGTTGTGAAGGAAACGATGCGTTTTCGACATGCACCAAGGATCAGGATGGCTGTCCACAATGGTCGACAACGCACTCTTGTGGGACAGGTGGAAAAGTTTGTACAAATGGTGATTGCCTCTGCCCAACAGGAAAGAAAGATTGTGGTGGTACGTGTCTTGAGTGTTGTTCACAGAATGACTGCACTGGAGGACAAACCTGCGAAAAAAATGTTTGCGTATGTCCACAAGGTCAGGATTTTTGTGATGGAAAGTGTGTGGATCTTCAAAAGGACAAGGATCATTGTGGTGCCTGCCTGAAGAAATGCAATAGCGTCGAAGAGTGCAACTCGGGTCTGTGTTGCCCCAAGGGCCAACTCAACTGTGGTGGGACGTGTATTGCGCCAGACTCCGACGCAAAACATTGCGGGGGATGCGGCAAAACTTGTGCATCAGAGCAGATTTGTAGCGTTGGCATTTGTTGTCCCAAAGGACAACTCAATTGTGGTGGAACGTGTATCGATCCCAAAACAGACTCCAGAAACTGTGGGATATGCGGAAAAGCTTGCCCTTCAGGACAATTTTGCAATGGGGGGCTGTGTTGCGCCAATGGCCAAAACAACTGTGGTGGGACATGCACCGATTTAAAATCCGATCGTGCAAACTGTGGTCAGTGCGGAACAACCTGTGCATCAGGACAGTTTTGCAGCAAAGGACTCTGCTGCGCCAATGGTCAAATCAACTGCGGTGGAAAATGCATTGACCCAACATCTGATAACGCAAACTGTGGTGTGTGTCGAAAATCGTGTGGTGCAAATGGTCGTTGCCTCTCGGGAATCTGTTGCGCAACAGGGCAAGTGAATTGTGGCGGAAAATGCATCAATTTGAAAACAAGCAGCCAAAACTGTGGAAAATGTGGAGCAGCCTGTCCAACAGGAGAAGCTTGCAGCGACGGAATGTGTTGTCCTTCAGGACAAACCAGCTGTAGTGGCGTGTGTAAAGATCTGAAAACAGACAATACAAACTGTGGAAAATGCGGAACAGTATGCACTTCAGGACAATTTTGTAGCCAGGGACTCTGCTGCCCCACTGGACAAATCAACTGCGGTGGAACATGCATTGACCCCAGAAAAAATCGCAGCCATTGCGGACGTTGTGGTAACAGGTGCTCTCCAACATCAGGAACCGCACAAAGCGCATGCTTTGCAGGAAAATGTATGATTCGCTGCTACTTCAAGAATCATTTAGTCCGGTGTAGTGGAGGTCTCACAACGGAACAGTGTAAGGATGTGTACACAGACTCCAATCACTGTGGCGCTTGCAGGAACAAGTGCCCAAGTAATCGAACTTGTACAGACGCAACCTGCGTTCTTGTTCCCTGTGGCCCGACAAAACAACCGTGTGCAAATGGAGAGTATTGTTCCAATGACTTGTGTTGTAAGGTAGGCTTCACGAACTGTGGTGGAAAGTGTGTCGACTTCAAAAATGATCCCAAGAATTGCGGTAAGTGTGGGCAGGTTTGTACATCCAGCCAAACTTGTCTTTCAGGGAATTGCTGTAACAATGGTGAAGTGCTGTGTGGTGGAAAGTGTGTCAACCTGCGAACCAACCGAAAGAACTGCGGACGTTGTGGTAACAGCTGCTCTCCAACATCAGGAACAGCACAAAGCGCATGCTTTGCAGGAAAATGTATGATTCGCTGCTACTTCAAGAACCATTTAGTCCGGTGTAGTGGAGGTCTCACGACAGAGAAATGCAGGAACATTTACACCGACGTCAATCACTGCGGTGCTTGCAAAGTAACATGCGCAAGTGGGCAATCTTGCGTGGATGCAGTGTGTAAATAGCGCCCAACCTCCTTCAACTCTTCTCTCTCCTTCGACCAAGCCAAAAAACCCAAATATCAAACAACAACTCCATCATTTGATACAGCTTCTGTACTTCGCATTTTTCGAGCGATGTGCAGCAGTATAGCCCTTCTTCACCGTAAATGTATGTGTCCGTCTGTTCTTGCCCCCTTCCTCCTCAACGCTCGTTAAAAAACAACGATGAATCCCCGCATCCTCCTGTCTCACAAGGCTACGATGACATTTTTTTGACTTGACATCATCGTAAGTTCAGCGCACAACCAAAGAGCCAACCACACCTCAGTCTGCCCAAGGGTTCAACATTATGAAACAAGTACGGTCTCTCTTTATCTGGTCTCTCTTCATAGGGCTCTCTCTCTTCACGGAGTATGCCCAAGCACAATTCATCACACGTGAACCATACCTCCAATTGGGGACACCTACCTCGATGACGATCGTCTGGCGCACACTCACCAAAGAGACCGGAAAGGTATGGTACGGGACCGCCCCAAACCAGCTCACGAAGTCGGTCCAGACGACCCAAAAAGACACCCAACACGAACTCAAAATCACAGGCCTCACACCCAACACCCGCTACTACTACGCGGTCGGTACGACGAGCAAACAGCTCCAAGGTGGGTCGTCATCTTATACATTTAAGACGGCCCCCACTGTCGGCAGCAAACAACCCTTTCGCTTTTGGGTCGTCGGTGATTCTGGGACAGGGCTCCCTGCACAATCGCAGGTGCGCGACGCGATGAGCAAGTATGTCGGTAACAAAAAGCCGGACATCTACCTTCATATGGGTGATATGGCATACCTCGACGGGCGAGATTACGAGTTTCAACTGCAATTCTTTAATGTGTATAAGTCGATCCTGCGCAATACTGTCTGCTGGCCCACGATAGGGAACCACGAAGGACACACCTCGCGTTCCGGCCCACAAACAGGTGCTTACTACGACGCCTACGTCCTCCCGAAGGCGGGCGAGGCTGGAGGCGTCGCCTCGGGCACAGAGGCTTACTATTCATTTGATTACGCCAACGTCCACTTTGTCGTACTCGACTCACACGACTCTCCACGAACCCCGTCAGGTGCGATGCTTCAGTGGCTCAAGCGCGATCTCGCGAGCACCAAACAAAAGTGGTTGATCGCCTTCTGGCACCATCCCCCATACTCCAAAGGCAGCCACGACTCCGACACAGAGTCACAACTCACGGAGATGCGCAAACACGCGCTCCCGATCCTCGAAGCTGCAGGGGTCGACCTCGTCCTCGCCGGACACTCCCACATCTACGAACGCTCCTACCTCGTCCACGGCGCATACAACACACCGACGACAGCCGCCGGCCACATCGTCGACAAAGGCGATGGCAAGCTCAACGGAGATGGTGCCTACAACAAACCGACACCGACCTCCAAAGGAGCCGTATACATCGTCGCTGGACACGGGGGCGCGCCTCTTACCAAAAAAGGCACACACCCCCTGATGTACATCACAGAGACAAAGTACGGTTCCTGTATCGTCGATGTCCACGACAACACGCTCAAACTCGTCAATGTCCGCTCAGATGGAAAGGTCTCTGACCAATTCACACTCGTCAAGGGGAGCGCGCTGCTCCTCCAATCCCCCAACGGCGGCGAGCGTTTCCTGGTCGGTGAGCAGGTCGACATCAAATGGCAAACCGTCGGCACAATCGCAAACGTCAAGCTCGAATACACCACTGATGACGGCAAGACCTGGAAGAGCATTCAACAACAGCTCGCCAACACAGGTCGCTACACATGGACGCTGCCCGCTGTCACCACGACACAAGCCCGTGTCCGCATCACAGATGCCAAGCAAGCCTCCTCAACGGACCAAAGTGACGCGGTCTTCACGATCGACAAGGTGGTTCAAAGACCCTATATCAAGTGGGGTGACACATGGAAATACCACGACAGCGGAAAAGATCTGGGGAGCGCCTGGACCGCACTCTCCTACGATGACAGCAGCTGGAAGGCCGGCCCTGCGCAGCTCGGTTATGGCGAAGGCGACGAGAAAACAAAGCTCAAGGATGCCTTACCCAATTACAAAGGCGCTTACTTCCGCAAGACATTCACGCTCACGGAGACGATCACCAAAGCCACCCTCGATGTCCTCTTCGATGACGGATTTGTCGTCTGGATCAATGGAAAACGCATCCACTCTGTCAACGCCAAAGATGGTGACGCATACGACAAGTGGGCCAGCGCGACGTCCAAAAATAACGAGCGCATAACCTATCCCATCCCCCTCACAAACCATCCCTTTGTACAGGGCAAAAACATCGTCGCTGTCCTTGTCAAACAACGCAGCGCTCTCTCAAGCGATCTTTCGTTCGACCTGCAGCTTACACTCGAAGTTCAACAGGCGACACCTACGTTCGCTCCCATTGGTAATAAACAAATCCAAGAGGAACAAACACTCACCTTCAAAGTCAACGCAACACACCCACAAAACAAGCCCCTCACCTATTCGACCAGCCAGCTCCCGTCAGGAGCGACATTTGTGGCTTCAACACAACAATTTACGTGGACACCTCAGCGCGGACAATCAGGCGTCTATAAAGTCACATTTACCGCGACCGATCCAAGCGGTCTCTCCGGCCAAGAAGCGATCGACATCAGCGTCACACCAGCACCACCACAGGAACCGACACCTTCAAAAGATGCGTCGACACCAGACGTACAGCTCAAGGACAACACCCCCAAAGAGCGCAAGACACTGCCAGAGGCGACAAAAGAGACGACACAGACAAAAGAGACGCCCCAAACAAATGAGGTCGGTACACCAGACCAGTCGGCCAAAGAGGTCACCCTCAAAGACATCGTCGTGGGACATGATCACAACCCACAAGACAAGGTGCGTCCACCTGCAGACGGTTGTGGTTGTTCGGCCTCCGGCCCACCATCACTTATCTACCTCACGCTCTTTTTGTTGCTCTTTGGGCTACGATTGCGACGTCCCCGCTCATGATGAGATGCTCGATTTGGGGAGTTGGTCTTCTCTTCCTGCTTTGTGTACAGCCTGTCGCAGACGCACATATGGGACTTCACCACGAGATCGAATGGGTCACACGTAAGCTCAAGCGTGCGCCAACATCACTGAAGTGGTTACTACGTCGAGGCGATCTGTATCGAAGGCATGGTGACTTTCGACGCGCCCAACGAGATCTTCGGCGCGCGGTAAAGCTCCACCCTCATGCACGACGTGTCTGGCGCGTACTTGGGCAACTCTACTTCTCGATGAGGGACCCAAAGCGCGCACATTCAGCGCTCAAGCACTATCTCCAGATGAAGGGGACACACTGGCAGGCATGGTATCTATGGGCACAGCTCGCCGAACAGAAGGGGCACATCAAACGTGCACTGCGCGCTTACAAACAGGCCGCGCTGCGCGGCAAAAAACCTCAACTTTACCTCAGGTGGGGTCGACTCTCAGCTCGTACACGTCCACTTGCCCACACAGCCAAGATTTATCGAGCAGGTCTCCACGCCCTCTCTGGCGCGATCGTGATGAGGCTCGCGCTGTTCGAGATCCTCATGAAGCAAAAGCAACACGACAAAGCACGACAACTCGTAGAATCAGAGCTCAACAAGCTCCCCGTGAAGACACCGTGGTGGCTTTTGCGAGCGCGGACCTTCGAGGCCCAAGGCAAACACCTCCTGGCACGCCGTGATCGGCTCGCCGCACAAAAGGAGAGCCAACAACTCTTCGAGCACCGCCCTACCCTGCTCAATCGTATGAGACGTGTGAAGGTCACCCTCTCCCTCAAACACTGGAAACATGCAGTCCATGACCTGTACATCCTCTGCGCACATCGTTACGAGATGGAAAAAGTCCAACGTACTTTTCAGATGATCCATCGACAGCTGACACGACGTAAGCAAGACGCCCCCATTCTACGAAGCTGCAAGCAATGGAAGCGCATCCTCTCCCCCATCGTTAAGAATGGCAACATGCCTCTCCCTTGACCCACAACCTTTTCCTTTGGTAGATTGTGTTTCCCTTGCAAATCGAGCGGTCACTTTGTCCCTCTTTGTCCGAGCTTTGCTGAAGGAAGCGTATGTCATACAAATTCCAGGTAAATTTGGGTAGCATCATCGAGTTGCTCTCAGCGCACCTGTACAGCGGCCCACAAGTTTACCTCAGAGAACTGCTACAAAATGGTCTCGACGCCATCGAGGCACGAAAGCAACTTACCCCATCGCTCGAAGGGAAGATCGATGTCCACCTGCGCAACGAAGAAGAGCACCCTACGCTCGTCTTCCAGGACAATGGTATCGGTTTAACAGAGGAAGAGATCCACAGCTTCCTCGCGACCATCGGACAGACCTCGAAAAACAGCGACATCATCGCCCAACGAGGCGACTTTCTCGGACAATTTGGTATTGGTCTGCTTGCCTGCTTCCTCGTCAGCGATGAGATCGTGATCTTTACACGCTCCGCCCGACAACCAGAGCATGCCTTTGAATGGCGAGGTCGCCCCGACGGCACCTACAAGATTTCTCCCCTCCCAGAAGGACTCGAACTCGAGATCGGTACACAGCTTCACCTCCGCTGCAAGCAAGGCGCTGAGACCTACTTTCGCCCAGAACGTGTCGAAGAGCTCCTGTACCACTTTGGTTCTTTGTTGCCCGAACAGATTTGGCTCTCCGTCGAGGACGAATGTTGGCAGATCAACGAGGAGCCTGCGCCCTGGCGTGTCCAATACGCGAGCAAAGAAGAGCAAAAAGACGTCTGGCTCGAATACGGAAAAGAAGAACTTGAGACGGAGTTCTTCGACTGTATCCCCATCCAAACGCCAAACGGCGACGTAGAGGGTTTGGCGTACATTCTCCCTTACTCACCGAGTCCTTCATCGAGACGGACACATCGCATTTACCTCAAAAATATGATGCTCACAGAGCACGCTGAGCACTTGCTACCAGACTGGGCCTTCTTCGTGCGTTGCGTCCTCAACGTCGAGCGCTTGCAACCGACAGCCTCTCGTGAAGGCTTCTTTGAGAACGAAGCGCTCTTTGAAGCACAAGAGCAGATCGGCCAATGTCTACGGGATTATCTCCTTCAGCTCGCCGAAGAATCCCCACAGCGTATGCAAAAGCTGATCTATCTACACGACCTCTCCCTCAAAGCGCTCGCACTCCAAGACAACGAGTTTTACCAAGAGTTTATCGAGTGGTTCCCATTTGAGACGACGCTAGGGAACATGACACTTGAAGACTACAGAGCGGATTATCCTGTGATTCAGTACACCGTTCGGCTGGACCAATTTCGTCAGATCGCGCGTATCGCTGCCGCGCAGTCGATGTGTGTGATCAACGGCTCATACATCTACGACGCCGACCTGCTCGGAAGACTGCCACAGATTTTCCCAGACACACAGCTCGAACTGGTCGACGCAGCCAACCTCACACAGCATTTTGACGATCTGAGTGAGGACGAACTTGAACAGGCTGAGGAGTTCCTCGATATCGCAGAAGACGCGCTCGCAGCCTACGAATGTGATGTCGCGTTAAAGAAGTTCCTCCCCACAGACATGCCGACGATGTACACGAGTAATGCGGACGCCAACTTTCAGCGCAGTGTGGAGCAGACCAAGGAAGTGGCAGACATGCTCTGGACCTCCGTCCTCGACAGTCTCGTCCCAACAAGCGCTCCAGAGAACAAGTCCTTGCTGTGTATCAACTACGACAACCCCCTGATCCAACAGCTCATCGACGAAGAAGACGACGAGGCGCTCGAAATTTCCGTCCAGATGCTATATGTTCAAGCTCTCCTGCTTGGTCACCACCCACTCTCCTCACAAGAGATGTCCCTACTCAACACGGGACTGCTTGAGTTGATCCAAAGAAGCCTACGCAAACCACAGAGTCTCCCGACAATGTCGTGGAGCGCCTGACTTCCCCTCACAAACAAGAGATACACACGCTCTCATATCGATAGAGATGCACTAGACCAATGCACGCAAATGGTGTATGTAAAGAGACTCACATGAGCACATTGGCCCCAAAGAGGAAGGGATGTCGACAGGTTACGATAGCAAATTCCATGACCTGCTGTACCAAGCAGAGAGTCTGAAGGACAGCGCTTCGCAGATTATGCTGCTCGAAGAGGCGATCCGGCTTGCGGATTCCCACAGCGATCCAGATCTGGGCTTTATGGCACGTGAAGCGCTGATCAAAGTCGCGACATTCGGGGGCTATCCCGAAAAGGCCCTTGTGTGTTTTACATGGTGCCTCGCACAGAGCGATCAAAATCCCCAAGACTTTCCACCACAAATGTTGCTCTGGCCATACAAGTGGGTCGCGCTCTCACTCGCCTACTTCCCTCAATTGTCACGTACACAGATCAACGAGATCCTCGACGACCTCACCAAGCGCTTCAAACATATGGGCATCAGCCTGCGCCCCATTCACAACATCCGCTGTCGGATCGCTTGGGCGCTCGGCGACCTCCCCGAAGCTGTCGAGCATCGTCGTAACTGGCAGGCCGCAGAGCGAGACGAATACTCCGACTGTATCGCTTGTGAGATGGACAACAACGTCGAGTTCCTTCTCAACGAAGACCAAGACGAACAAGCCATCCGGCAGGCCGAACCGATCCTGACAGGTGCGGTCCGCTGTGCAGAAGTCCCCCATCACACCTACGCGCGGATCTTGCTCCCCCTCTTTCGCAACGGACAATACGAAGAAGCCGCACGGTACCACCTCACAGGTTACAGACTTATCCAGCGCAACAGAGACTTTCTAGGCTCCATCGCCGAGCACATGCTGTTTTTGGTCTTGACCGAGAACATGGAGAGAGCACGCGGCCTGTTTGAAAAGCACTTACAGTGGGCTCTTGATACAAAAGATGTCTACGATCAGCTGCAATTCTTCTCGGCCTCATCGCTGCTGTTTGAGCAGCTACAAAAGACAACAACAGAGCGCTCGATCCCGATGCAGTTACCGGCTTCGTTTCCGGGCTTTAAGAAGAGCGGTCAATACAACGTCCGCAAGATGAACAATTGGCTGGGTCGACAAGTCAAGCGGATCATCGAATCATTTGATAAGCGCAATGGTAACCACTACTTCACACAACAAATCACAAACCAACGCGCCCTGTTACAACACGTCCACCCCTTCCCGATCGAAGAGTGATGGGCAACATACAGGAGACCTGACATGTCCGATTCGTCTCGCTGGCTGATACGCCCAGCCAGTCTGCTCGATGCTCCCACGATCGCCCACTTCCTTTATGTCCTCCATGAGGAGCGTTTACCGACGCTCTTTGTCAAGGATACCCCCCCAACCATCGAAGACGAAATTCAGTTTCTCAAGGTGACTTACTCCAAACCCAACTCCGCTGTCTTCCTGGCCTTTGAAGGCCCAACGCTCGCTGGTATGTTGGACTTCCATACCCACAATCCCAAGCAAATGACACACACAGGCGAGTTTGGTTTGACAGTCAGCCCGGATTTCCGCAATCAGGGGTTGGGGACGACGATGCTCCATTACCTCGTCGACTGGGCACAGAAACATCCACCGCTTCGACGCCTTGAGTTGGGTGTCTTCTCCAACAACCCAGACGCTTATAGACTGTACAAGCGCTTTGGCTTCGTCGAAGAAGGTCGAAAAATCGGCGCAGTTCTCGTAGAAGACGAATACATCGACTTGATCCTCATGGCATACACCCTCAACACATAAGCTCCTCAACCCCCACACAACCTCACGTATCCTCAGACCTCGGCAAGACTCCACCTATATCCTCTTGCGTGCGCCTATTTACATCCAACAACCTTGTGCAAAATTCGGTATGCGAAACAGGGCGATTGTGCTACAAACGCCATCTCAAATATCCATTCGCGTCGAAGCTCACACAGCAAAGACGAATACGTATAACGAAATGCCCGTGATGAAGGAGGAGAACATTGTCCGAGACATCAGAAAGTACACAACAACAAGAAGTGATCGGCCCAGTCGCGTTGCCACTGGATCTGGTCTCTCCACAATTGACGATACGCGCGATCGTGACGGGGATGTTCTTAGGTGGCATCCTCTCGCTTTGTAATATCTACGCAGGGCTCAAGATTGGCTGGGGCTTCAACATGTCGATTACGGCGGCGTTGTTGAGTTACGGTTTCTGGGAACTTTTGCACAAGACGCTCGGCACGCCCAAGTGGGGCATGCTTGAGAACAACATCAACCAGACAGCGGCGTCGAGCGCAGCGTCTGTTTCCTCTGCCGGTCTAGTCGCGCCGATCCCTGCGTTGACGATGTTGACAGGACAACAGTTGACATGGCCGATCCTCTCGATTTGGGTCTTCTCCGTCTGTTTGGTCGGGGTGATCGTCGCGGTCGGACTCCGCCGCCAGATGTTGCTTCGCGACAAACTGCCATTCCCATCGGGGATCGCGACGGCAGAGACGCTCAAGGAGATGTACGCCAAAGGAGAGGAAGCGCTCTCTCGTGTCTACACACTCGTGGGGACAGCCGTTTTTGCCGGTTCTTTGAAACTCTTTCGTGCCTTTGTGTACCCCATCAAAAAGTGGACGCTCTCGCTGAGCTTCGCTGCGGCAGCCAAGTTGAAGGCTGCAGGAGTCGGAAGCTACGGCCTGTACAACCTAACCTTTGCGCTCGATCCCAGTTTGTTGCTCGTCGGTACGGGGACGTTGATCGGGTTTCGTACATGTGTTTCGATGTTACTCGGCGCGATCTTCGCGTGGGGTATCTTGGGACCACAACTCCTCGAATGGGGTTGGGCTGCACCAGGAAAAGCAGCGCTCAACGCCTCATGGTATCGAACGATGGTCAAGTGGCTCTTATGGCCAGGTGTCGCGATGATGGTCACAGCGTCTTTGACGTCTTTTGCGTTCTCTTGGCGCTCGATCGTCGCGGCGCTCACAGGTAACAAAGGCGACACAGCTGAGACCCTCACCCCCGAAGAAGAGTCCGCAGAGGTCAGTCGTAAGGCGTTCATCTTTGGTCTCGGTGTGGCATTTGTGTTGTCCGTCTTCTGTCAGGTCTACTTCTTCTCGATCGCTCTATGGCTCGCCTCTTTGGGTGTGATGTTTACGTTCCTGCTCGCGGTTGTCGCGGCGCGTGTCTCTGGTGAGACATCGATCACACCTGTCGGCGCGATGGGGAAAGTCACACAACTCGTCTTCGGCGTCCTCTCCCCAGGTCAGGTCGCGCCCAACTTGATGGCAGCCAACGTCACAGGTGGCGCCGCGAGTCAGTGTGCAGATCTCTTACACGATATGAAGGCCGGTCACTTGATGGGTGCCTCTCCACGCTTTCAGGCTTTCGCGCAATTCTTTGGTGTCCTCAGTGGTTCCTTGATCGGCTCGGCGGCCTATCTCGTGCTCGTCCCCAATCCCCAAAAGATGTTGCTCACAGATGAATGGCCAGCACCCGCTGTCGCAGCCTGGAAGGCTGTCGCAGAGCTCTTCAAGGTCGGTCTGCAAGCCATGCCCGAAGGTTCTCTAAACGCGATCTACATCGCAGGTGCGCTCGGGATCGTCCTCGCGATCTTGGAAAAGGTCGCGCCCAAATTCTGGCAAAACTTTGTCCCAAGCCCCGCAGGGATTGGACTCGCCTTCATCATCCCAGCGTACAACTCCATCTCGATGTTTATTGGTGGACTCGCCGCTTTGCTGCTCCGTCGCTACGCGCCAGAGTGGTCCGAACGCTTCCTCGTCGTCCTCGCAGCGGGCCTCATCGCAGGGGAGAGTCTCGCAGGTGTCGTCAGCGCCATCATCAAGATCATACAAGGCTGACGCCCCTCTCGTCCTCTCTCCGACCTTCTCCTTCCTTCCATATAGGCACGCTCGATCCCCTGCAAAAAAGCAATGATAGCCTCCTCTCCTGTAACAAAACAGAAAAAATGATGTACTGACTGTAGCGATTGATTTTGATCAATCCCTTTGGTCTCACAGAAGCCTACAATAGAGACAGAGAGCTTCCTTTGGAGACTCTCAGATCAGTGACAATCCAAAGTATCTGTCACCTACAGATACTTATGGGTATAGGGCGACTTTTGTTAGGCTTGAGCGAGCCACAACACGACGTAATGATTGCAGGAAAAAGGACACGAAAAACATGAAATATACATATTTTTTCGGTGGAAAACATGCAGAAGGTGACGCCACAATGCGCGAGCTTTTGGGCGGAAAAGGTGCCAACCTTGCAGAGATGGCGCGGATTGGATTACCCGTCCCTGCAGGATTTACGATCACCACAGAGGTCTGCCAATTTGACTTTGACAGTGACGACCTGCCCACCGCACTTGTCGAGCAAGTCGAGCAGTCTCTCAAGCAAGTAGAAGAGACGATGGGCACGACCTTTGGCGACCCATCCAACCCTTTATTGCTCTCGATCCGTTCAGGCGCACGCACATCGATGCCTGGGATGATGGACACAGTCCTCAACCTCGGTCTTAACGAAGAGATCGCGAAGGGATTTGCGGAGACGACTGGCAACCCACGCTTTGTCTACGATTGTTATCGACGTCTGATCCAGATGTACGGCGATGTCGTGCTGGAGATCAAACCAGAAGAGCATGAGATCAATCCCTTTGAAGCGCTACTCGAAGCCAAAAAGAAGGCAACAGGTGCGACAGTCGACCTCGAACTGTCAGCCGAAGCGTTGCAAGAGTTGATCGCAGAGTACAAAGCGCTGGTCCTTGAGAGACATGGCCAGCCCTTCCCTGACGATCCCAAAACACAGCTATGGGGTGCGATCCGCGCGGTCTTTCGCTCGTGGAACAACGATCGCGCGTTCACATATCGCGCACTCAACGGAATCCCCGATCATTGGGGGACAGCCGTCAACGTACAGGCGATGGTCTACGGGAACCGCAACGAGCGTTGTGGCACAGGCGTCGGCTTCACGCGCGATCCTGCAATGGGTGAAGCGCGACTATACGGTGAGTTCTTGATGAACGCGCAAGGTGAAGATGTCGTCGCGGGGATCCGCACACCACAACCTCTCACAGAGCACGAGCGCGAACGACGACAAAAACACGCACAATCTCTCGAAGCCCAATCCCCCACCCTGTTCGGTCAAATGCTCGACATCCAGAAGACCCTCGAAGAGCACTTTGGGGATATGCAGGACTTTGAGTTTACCATCGAAGAGGACAAGCTGTGGCTGTTGCAAACACGTACAGGGAAAAGAAATGGTCTCGCAGCAGTCCGTATCGCCGTCGAGATGGTCGAAGAAGGTCGCATCACACCACAAGAGGCGCTTCAACGTATCCACCCAGAACAACACTTTGGCCAGTTACTGCAACCGGTCTTTGACCGAGAAGAACGACAAAAAGCCATCGACGCAGGACGCATTCTCGCGACAGGGCTCCCCGCAGGTCCTGGCGCGGCGACTGGAAACCTCTATTTTTCCGCCAACGAAGCTGAACGACGCGCCAAACAAGGTGAAGCCGTGATCCTCGCACGAATCGAGACATCTCCAGAGGACATCAAAGGCATCGCCGTCTCCGCAGGGATCCTCACAGCTCGTGGCGGCGCGACCTCACACGCCGCCCTCGTCGCCCGACAGATGGGGAAAGTCTGTGTCGCAGGCTGTGAAGCCATCGAGATCGATTATGCACAAAAACAGATGAAAGTAGGGGAACACGTCTTCAAGGCTGGTGACGCCATCTCACTCGATGGTTTCGAAGGGCTCGTCCTCCAAGGACATATCTCGACACAAGCCTCTGAGGTCGCACAGGTCCTTCTCGAAAAAACCCTCCCCATCGAGGACGCCCCCCTTTGCCAACTCTATAACAAGGTCATGACGTGGGCCAACGAATACACAACCCTCGACGTCAAATGCAACGCGGACCGACCTGAACAGGTCAAAACGGCGATCGCATTGGGCGCAAAAGGGGTTGGCTTATGTCGCACAGAGCACATGTTCTTTGAAGGGACGCGCATCGACCTTGTGCGCGAGATGATCCTCGCCCAACAACCAGAAGACAGACAACGTGCGCTCGACCAACTCCAACCTCACCAGGAAGAAGATTTCCGCGGGATCTTCGAAGCCATGCAGGGACACCCAGTGACCATTCGCTTGCTCGATCCCCCTCTCCATGAGTTTGTCCCCAGCCTCGAATCGATCGACGAAAATCCTGTGTACGCGCAGACACTCGCCGACCACATCCACATGGATCTCGACGAGCTCAAACACCAAATTGAGCAGCTACAAGAATTTAACCCAATGCTCGGTCATCGAGGTTGTCGACTGCTCCTGAGTTATCCAGAGATCACCAAGACGCAGACAGCCGCGATCGTACGGGCAGCCTGTGAGGTCGAGAAAAGTGGTACACCTGTCCAACCCAAGATCATGGTCCCGCTCGTCAGTATGCCCGGTGAGCTCGAAACCATTCGTGAACACATTGAGGCGACTGCGCAGCCCATCCTCGAAGAATACGGCAGCCAAATGTCCATCGAGATCGGCAGCATGCTCGAAACACCACGCGCCTGCCTGACCGCAGGCAGTGTTGCAGCGCACGCGGACTTCTTCTCCTTTGGGACCAACGATCTCACACAGATGACATACGGCTTTAGCCGCGATGACAGTGGACGCTATATCGACGACTACCAAAAGATCGGGCTGCTGAAAAACAACCCCTTCCAGGTCCTCGATCAACAAGGTGTAGGTGCCCTGATGAAGCTCGCCTGTGAGAATGGTAGAGCAGCAAACAACACGATCGACTTAGGCATTTGCGGTGAGCACGGTGGTGAGCCCTCTTCTGTTCACTTTTGCCACGGGATTGGATTGCACAGCGTCAGCTGTTCTCCCTTCCGCGTCCCTATCGCGATCCTCGCTGCAGCACAAGCCAACCTCAAAACAAACGCCTGAGGTCACTCCCTCCTCTTCGGCCAGTTTCAGATTTCTCCCCCCTTCGTCGTAAGACAAATCACACATCACGCCCCTGCACACATTTTGTAGCCTCATATCATTGAAAAGTTGTGATATTTTTTACAGCTACGTGGTAAAACTTCCGTTACTATAAACGATACAAAAACAACGACCTGATAAGTTGCGTATAGAGGTGTTTTCCACACACCTCACCCCTTACTTATTTGTGAGAGAGGCCTCTCCATGCGTCTTTTTTCGACCACTTCTTCCATCCTGACCAGCTTGTTCCTCATTGCAATGACAGGCACCTTTGGCGCTTGTAGTGCCCCTGATGTGTGCGATGACAGTATCGATGTGGGTTCCCTGTCGATCAATCCACAAGGCAGCCCTTGTACGTACAAATGTGAATGCAACAACCAGCTCTACGAAGGCTTCTGCAAAGATGACGGTAGCTGCCAGTCCCTTCCTCGCGAAGGTTGCCGCGTCCCAGGCAAAAAGCGCGCATGTATTCCCCTCAAGCTCGATGATTCCGGTTGCAAAGACGGGATCCAAATATGCCAACCTCCCGAGCTGGGCGGTCGCAGCTTATGGGGCGATTGCAAACCTCTCGTGCCCACCAAAGAGAGCGGCAAAGAACTCTGTCAA